>Ga0316204_10000772_pt1 | contig 104144 bp, 109 predicted proteins | sample 6monrhotite_MG_2_FD_205661 | JGI IMG/M metagenome (GOLD analysis project Ga0316204, IMG submission 205661) | Microbial mat bacterial communities from mineral coupon in-situ incubated in ocean water Damariscotta River, Maine, United States -... | ecosystem: Environmental > Aquatic > Marine >... | reverse complement strand
TCCGACGAAGTCGTGCGAATCCTGGAAACCGCTCGCCTCCAGGGTGTTTTCGAACCCGTACTGGAAGCCGTGCTAGAGGCCCAGCCAGTGTGGGCGGCGCATGGGGCGCTGGACCTTGGCAAGGCCTGGGAGGCAGCGCGCGCAGGCGGTCTTGATGTCGAGAGAGCCCGTATCGAGATGCTGATGCCGGATATCACCGCAATTTTGAACCAAGACATGGCAGATGTAAAAAAAGCCGACGTGCGAAAGACGCCGACATTCTTCGTCAATGGCAAGCCTTTGTCATCCTTTGGCGCAGAACAACTTTATGCACTGGTTCGTGACGAGGTGGCAACAGCCAGGAAAATACGCGGAATGTAGAGATCGGGACTCTCGATTGGGGATCGTAATTGGGCGCGTTGACTGTCCAGGAAGGAAAGAAAAAGCAAGATGGACGATGATCGGAAGATTCTGATGGGCTTGGGAGTAATTGTTGCTGTCGGCGGGATATTGCTAGCGTTCGCTTTGGTGATGAGTGCAATGGTCGGATGACTGGGAAGAAATGATCAGGTTGGCCTCAATCAGACTTTATATTTGCGCTCTGCTAGCGGTAGTGGCTGTTTTCATAACCTCATTGGGCTTGTTGCGAGCGCAAACCGTATCTCCCTGGGCCGAGGCCGAGAACACGGCAGTCCGTTTGATTTCCGCGACCAACGCGGTCGGTGATTCTATGCTGGTCAAACTTGGCCTTCATTTCCGGATGAAGGACGGCTGGAAAGTCTATTGGCGTTCCGCCGGGGATGCGGGATATCCGCCGAAACTGGATTGGTCGACCTCCGAAAATATCGACAGCACGGCGATATCGTGGCCGGCCCCCGAACGCTTCCAGATTCTCGGATTCAATACACTCGGCTATCGTGACGAAGTTGTCCTGCCGCTTGATGTGAAATTGAAGAAGGCGGGCGTGTCAACATTGGCCAGGGTTTCCGTCGATTATTTGACCTGCAGGGAAATCTGTATCCCTATCATGGAGGATCTGGAGATCGTCCTGCCGGCTGGGCAGGCTTCCTCCAGCCCGGAAGGGCATCTGATCAGCCGGTTTGCCGCCATGGTTCCGGGAAGCGGTGACGGAATAGGGGTCAAACTCGAAGACGCCAAGGTATTCGGACCGCTCCCCTCTAATCCCGACGAAGCAGTACTGCGGGTCAGAATATCATCAGCCAATCCCCTGAATAAACCCGATGTCTTCGTCGAAGGTCCGGAGGAATTGGTATTTTCCGAGCCATCCGCCCGAATTGAATTTGGCGGACGGAAAGTTGTACTCGACATTCCGGTCTCGGGCTTCAGGTTTACGGAATCCAAACTGACGAGTTCGGATCTGGCCCTGACCTTTGTCGATAAGTCTCTGGCAGCGGAATTTCGCACCACACCGGTCGATGGCGGGCCTGAACTGCCGTCTAGCGTAGCCCGCGCTCTTAAAAAGGAAGATAAAACGTCTCTTTGGACGGTGATCGGGCTGGCATTGTTGGGTGGAATGATTCTCAATCTGATGCCCTGCGTGTTGCCGGTCCTATCCATCAAATTGCTCGGCGCCGTCGGTCATGGAGGCAGGGATCGCGGGCCGGTGCGGCTTAGCTTCATCGCCTCAGCGGCGGGAATCCTGACTTCCTTCCTCCTATTGGCGTCCGTGCTGATCGGCCTCAAGGCGGCGGGCGCCACCGTTGGCTGGGGAATTCAGTTCCAATCTCCCTGGTTCCTGATCGCCATGACGATCCTGGTGACGCTGTTCGCCTGCAATCTCTGGGGTTTTTTCGAGGTCCACCTCCCCGGCTGGGTGATGGATAGAACCGAAAACCTTTCACCGAAGAGATCAGGGCTCACAGGAAACTTCCTGACCGGAGCATTCGCGACCCTTCTCGCCACGCCTTGTTCGGCCCCCTTCCTTGGGACCGCCGTCGGTTTCGCGCTGGCGCGCGGGCCGGTGGAGATACTCGTTATTTTCTCCGCCCTGGGCATCGGTCTGGCGACGCCGTATCTGGCGGTCGCCGCGTTCCCACGCCTGGTCACAAAACTGCCCAAGCCTGGCCGCTGGATGCTAATCCTGAGGCGCGTGCTCGGTTTCGCGTTGGCCGGAACGGGCGTCTGGCTTATGAGCGTGCTTGCTGCAGAGGCCGGTTGGGAAACCGCCACGCTTGTGAGCGGGATTACGTTGACTATTGGCATGCTTCTTTACCTGTTATCGCGCGGCACGCCCAAACCCAGATTCGCCCTGACGAGTGTATTTATCCTTGCTGTCCTGGCAGTTCTGACGCCGCAGATATCGACGCAAGCCGCCCGACAAACCGCGACCGCCGAGAACGTAACGGCTCTTGAAGGCGTTTGGCGACCGTTCGATGAGAAAGCCATACCGACGCTCGTCGCCCAGGGCAAGACTGTTTTCGTGGACGTGACGGCGGAATGGTGCATCACTTGCAAGGCGAACAAGCAGTTCGTCCTGTCCGATTCATCTATTGTCGCGCGTCTAAATGAAGAGAATGTCGTCGCCATGCAGGCGGACTGGACATTGCCTGACGATCGGATATCCAATTATCTGGCCCGTTTCGGGCGTTACGGCATTCCATTCAACGTCGCCTATGGCCCCGGTTCGCCCAGAGGCGTTACGCTTCCCGAGATCCTTTCGAAAGGCGGCGTGCTGGCTGCATTGGACGAGGCTCAAATGAGATAAACGCCTAGCCGCGAGACATATCCCAGACATAACGAACAACTTGGTCAACCTATCGACCACCAAAGAGGAGTAATAAAATGACGAAACACAATCATTCCCGAAGATCGCTGCGGATCAGATTATTCTTGGCGTCCGTGGCAATTGCCGTGAGCGTCGCCATGGTGTCACTGTCGGGGCCGGCCAACGCGGCTGAGTTCACCGTTTACAAGTCACCCTGGTGCGGCTGTTGTTCAAAATGGGTCGATCACCTGCAGGCCAACGGTCACACGGTTTCGACCAAGAACATCGAAGATCTCGACATGGTCAAGAAAATGGCTGGAGTTCCAGAGCGCTTACAGTCCTGCCATACGGCGATGGTGGACGGATACGTCATAGAAGGCCACGTTCCGGCCAAGGACATCGCACAGTTGCTCGCCGAACGCCCGAAGGCAAAAGGCCTTGCGGTTCCTGGCATGCCTAACGGATCGCCAGGCATGGAAGGTGGCTCACCGGATCGGTATGACGTGATGCTGTTCAAAACGGATGGATCGACAGATGTCTACGCACGACACTGATACCGGCAATGTCGGAAATGACTCTCTGGATCGTCACCCGCCAAGCAGGGCAGGGTCTGCGCTTCGGCCTGTGCGCTATCTTGCATGGGGCGTCATTATCGGCATCACGCTTGGGTTTGGCGCAGCTGAACTGTGGCACCGGAACAATCCCGATCCTGTTCCGGTGGCTGCGGAAGTGCTGCGGTCCTCAATCAAGAGCGATTTTTCACTCGTCGATCACACGGGCAAGCTCGTGACCGACGAAGACTATCGCGGTAAATGGCTGCTGGTGTTTTTCGGTTTTACCAACTGCCCAGACGTTTGCCCGACGGCGCTGAACGAGATCGCCGAGGTCATGGAGAGACTCGGCAAAAATGCTGAAAAAGTGCAACCGCTGTTCATTACCGTCGACCCCGAACGCGACACGCCCGATCGGATGGCAGAGTTTGTTGCGGCCTTCGATCCCCGAATCATTGGCTTGACGGGAACACCCGATCAGATAAAGGCGTCAACAAAATCGTTCAAAGTTTATTACGGAAAAGAGGTTCAGAAGGGAGCGCCCGATGGTTATACGATGGAGCACACGGCGTCCCTCTACCTTATTGATCCGAAAGGCCGCTTCACGAGGCCCTATTCCTACAATGCAACGGTTGATGAGATTTCGGCCGATCTTCGGGGGAGGATGTAATCGGCCCAAAAACAATGGAACGCCTTGGTATTGAAGATACGGCCATGGCCGGTTGCTCTTCTAGATATCCGCACCATGGAAAACAGAAGCATGGCGGGTATCGGAAAAAATCTATGTTGCATGAATTATTCGATGTCTTCGATTAAATAAATATGAAAGTAATAAAATGACCAGATTAGACCTTCTCGAATTTGTATGTGTAGGAAAAAGACGAAACACAAATCGATTCATAATTTACGCCGTCGCATTGGTGTTATTCTCCTTGTCGGTAGGCGCTACGGCTCAGGAACAAACGTCGCTCGGTGATCTTGTTATTGAGCGACCGTGGGCGCGAGCTTCTATTGGGACAGGTCGTCCCGCGGCGGCATATCTCACAATACGCAACGAGGGAAGAGAGAGTGACACCTTGTTGACGGTGAGTACCGCGTTGTCGGGAATGGCCGAGGTTCATGCTATGAGCATGAAAGATGGAGTCATGAACATGGGTCCCGCCGGACCAGTTGAAATACCGGCCGGCGGCCAGGTATTGCTGGCGCCAGGGGGGTTGCACATCATGATGATGAAGCTCAAAAAGGCCCTTATCAAAGGTAAAGCCGTCGAAATCACACTTTCTTTTAAACGCGGCGGCAAGATCACTGTGACTGCGCCCATCTATGGGCCTGGCGCGACTCGGCCCGAATGATTCTTCTCGCCACATATGCCCGTAAAACCGGCCTGTTCATGCTGGCCATTATTGTCGGCCTGGCGGCTGCCATTGGTATTGGTTGGTGGCAAGTCGATGGGCCGGGCGCGGATCGTTCAACAGGCGCAACCGCTGCGATCATGTCCCCGATCGGGGACATGACCTTCCGCATGATAGATCACGAGGGCGCGTCCGTCGGACCGGAAACACTGCTCGGCCGACCCGGCATGGTGTTCTTCGGATACACATTCTGTCCCGATGTGTGTCCGACGACTTTGGCCGATATCTCCAGCTGGCTGGAGGACCTCGGGCCGGGTGCCAAACGTCTGAATGTTGTTTTTATCTCAGTCGATCCAGAACGTGACACGCCGGCGGCGATGGCTAATTACGTCGCGGCATTCCATTCGAAAATTCGTGGATGGACCGGGTCGCCAGAAGATGTGGCACAAGCGGCATCCGCTTTCCGGATAACATATAAGAAGGTACCGCTCGATGGGGGCAATTACACGATGGATCATTCGGCCTCGGTAATCCTGTTTGACGAAACAGGGCAATTCCGAAGCACAATTGACTTTCACGAGTCTCGTGAAGTCGCCGTTCCGAAGATCAGGAGGGCACTTCGTGATCTCTAAGCGATACCGTCCACTGGCTCGAAGTCTGCGTGATAACATTTATGGTCAGGCCGTCATGCAATGCGCATTGGGACCGAAATGAAGTACACCAGTGCAAGCTTGCGTCGGATAAGGAAGGATAGACGGATGAACCGTACTCTCATAATTGCATTGATCGTTTCTGCGCTCGCTAGCAATGCAGCGTCAGGCGAACCGGTTACGATGGACGTGGCAAAAACGAGCGGTTGCGGATGCTGCGTCGCGTGGATCGATCATCTAAAGGAAAACGGGTTCTCTGTGAAAAGCCGAAACATGGCGATGGGACAACTGATGCGATTCAAACTCGACAACGGAATCGGGTTGAAGACATCCTCTTGTCACACGGCCAAGGTTGGAGGCTATACGGTTGAGGGCCATGTTCCAGCGCGGGAGATACGACGTCTTCTGAAAGAGCGGCCGGACGCGGTTGGGTTGTCGGTCCCTGGAATGCCCCTTGGGTCGCCAGGCATGGATTTTAGTGAGGAACGCGAACCCTTCGACGTTCTTCTCGTCCGCCGAGACGGAACGACAGAGACCTTCGCCTCTTATCCGGGTTCCCAATGACCTCGTTCTTCCATACCCATATTGGTGTTCTTTTTACCTTAATTTCGATGAGGGCGCCCTTCGTGACGACCTTTGCATCTGAGGGTGACAGGCATTTCCACGGCACAACGAAAACGATGGAAACATTAAATAGATGATAGGATCGAAACTTATGCTTGGAGGTGGGTTAACCGCGATCATTGCGGCGATAGCGATCAGTGGCGCGGTATACGAGAGCCATGATCAGCAGATTGGTCCAATTGCGAAGATTTCCGATTCCGGCAGCACCTCCTTAGCGGGCCTTGCCCCCCGGCGGATTGTCCGAGAATCTAACGCCACCACCGACCGTCCCGGGGAAAAAGAGCCTCGAGAGAGGGTCGTCACTCTGAAAGCTGGCGATACTCTTATCGAAGTATTAATTGCGGAGGGACTTCCCAAACGGGAAGCCTATGCCGCCAGCACCGCTATGTCCGTAATCTATGATCCTCGTGATCTCAGGGCAGGTCAGAAGCTCAGGCTTTTCATGCGCGATTCAGAAGGCCTCGAAGAAAAAGGGATAATTGAAAGGTTTGAATTCATTCCTGAAACGGACCGCCTGATCTCGGTCGAGCACGATACACACGAATCATTTTCTGCACGGATTAATACGGTTCCTCATGTTTCGAGCCTTGTCACGAAATCCGGGGTTATCAACTCAAGCTTCTTCGAGGCGGCTCGGGCGGCGGCTGTACCCACCTCGGTCTTGCTGGCTTCCTACGGGACACTCAGCAATGCACTCGATTTTCAACGGGAATTTCGTGCGGGAGATACCTTCGAGGTCGGGTTCAGCGTTTATGACGATGGTCCGGAATGGGGCCTGCATCCGGGAGAATTGGTGTATGCATCATTTGATCTCAGGGAGCAAAGTATTCGAGCCTACCGCTTTACCACCTCTGACGGCTACACCGGTTTTTTCGATGAGTCGGGGGCGAGTCTTAGCACCAATTTGATGAAGACACCGATCAATGGCGCGCGCCTTTCATCCCTTTTCGGTAATCGGAATCATCCCACCCTCGGGTACACACGGATGCATCGTGGTCTAGATTTTGCGGCGTCTCGCGGGACTCCCGTTCTGGCCGCCGCAGACGGTGTCATCGTTCAAAGGGCTCGCAATGGAGATTTTGGTAAATACATCCAGATCAAGCATGATGCGGTATATGCCACCGCTTACGCCCATCTTAGTCGCTATGCTAGCACGCTCAAACCAGGTGATCGGGTTCGGCAAGGCGAGGTGGTCGGATACGTTGGTGCTACCGGGCTCGCAACGGGGCCAAACCTGCACTATGAAGTCCTTCGGGGCGATCGCCAAGTAGACCCGTTGAAAGTGAAATTTCCGCCACGACGTTTGTTGGAGGGGATGGATTTGGCGCTTTTTGAAAGAGAGAAAGAGAGGATTAGATCCCTCCTGGCATTCCAATCTACGGGCGAACGTTTGCGTCAGGCCGCTTCTTCCAAATCACATTCAGCAAACGGATTGCTATAAGATGGGAGAAACGCGTTCTCTCAAACTTTGGCGCTTTGGGATTTGGCTTCTCGCGAGTTCGCTGGTCTTGACCCTCGACCAGACTACGAAGTCGTTCATGATCGAACTCCTCGCCAGCCCGCCACGTATAATTTCGGTCACACCTTTCTTCAATCTTGTATTGGGGTTCAACCGGGGGGTCAGTTTTGGTCTCCTTGGGGACCTCGGTTCTTGGGGACCAATGGTATTGTCTTCACTGGCTGTCATAATTACCGGCTTCCTCCTTCTCTGGCTTTGGAAAGCCGGGCATGTTTTGGACAGAGCGGCTTTAGCTTTGATCATCGGCGGCGCTTTGGGAAACCTTTCGGATCGGGTTCGTGCCGGCGCCGTGACCGATTTTCTTGACTTCTACGTCGGCTCCTATCATTGGCCTGCGTTCAATTTGGCTGACACCGGTATTTTTATTGGAGCGGGCCTCCTCATTGTCCACTCGTTTCGTCGGGCGGAGAAAACGATACAAGACGTTGCCGAAAAAGATCCCGTAGAACGTAGGTAGCAACCTGACATCAAAGAGACGGCGAACTCGCGTTCTGGTATCCAACTTTTAGAAATTCAGAAAGCACCCACCAAAAAAAGAACGGTCGATCCGAGGGTCGACCGTTCCGATATCATATCTCTTGGGGTTTGCGTTGTTAGGAGAATTTCAGATCACGCACGGCGGTAAGCCTCGCAACGATGCTGTGATCCTCCATAGACTTGAGCCCTTTGACAGCAAGGTACGTGACGATAGGCTCTAACGCAACGACAGCAAGATACGATGCGGCGAACGACACCCATGCGGTAAACGGCGTCGCGACGTCGCCTATCATCAGCCAGAAGCCCACCATGGCGACCACACCTGTGTAATACATGGCATCCAGTTTCACAATCTTCGCCCATGATAGGCGATCTGAAATGGACTTGTCGAAAAAACGTCTGCCAGAGGCAAAGTGAACGGCGATTAGCGGAAGCATTAGCGAAAGGCTGTTCACACCCAGATGGTAGATATCCCCCGGATTGAAAACGAGACCTTGAAACAGTAACCCTACACCAAAACCGATAAGCGTCGGCGTAAAGCCCAATGTCAGATACATCGCCATAGCGCCCACGAAGTGAAGTTCCGAGGGGCCAACCGGCATATGGAAGCTCTGCATGAAGAGAGAGAAAACCCCCGCAGCCAAGAGGCTCTTGAGGGGTATCCAGGGTTGGCCTAGAAACTCCTTGATCTGCTCCTTGCAGCCCCACGCGAAAACACCAATGGCTCCAGCATTCGCAATAACTACTTTCGCCGGAGCGACGAATCCAGGTTCAATATGCATGTGTATCTCCTTTTGCACCCACCGTGCGGTAAAGTCGCTAAATAATTTCAGCGACACGTTGACAATATGTATGGGCAGGTTTCCTGACTTACGGATTATCGCCGGACTCCCGCCTTCCCGGACATTGGTCCAGTGGCATATTGGGAACGGCTACCGTTCACAGTTACGGGGGTAGTCACGGATTAGGCCCCGATTGGGTCGTCCCTTCCGTGTTCCCTTTTAGTCCCACAGGCTCTGCCTGCATGGAACCCATACATACAAACTATTACCCAATTAGTACGACGCTACAATACGAAATATTGATGTGATCCCCGAAAAGCGGGTCGTTTTTGATATGTGCCATCATTTTAGTCTTGTCTCTATAGTAACTATAGGTGCTAAGCCATACACCATGGCGGGCGCGCCCCAAGGTGTTTAGTCCGACTTTTGTGAAGATCAATAAAGGTAAACCATGTCAATAGAGCGTCATAAAACCGGCACACGATGGTAGAGACGGAAACCCTCTATCTTATTGAGTTAAAAAAGGACACTTCACGAGGTCTTGCTCCAACGCCGCGACAGTAGAAGAGATCTCGGATGATCTTCGCCCGGCAAATATCGACAAAAGTCGATGCTGAGTGAAATTTTTGACCTTTTCGATTAAATAGCAATGAATGTTTCAAAAAATGGTCAAAAAAGTATTTTCCAAAATACTGCAGGTACATGAAACGAGGGTTTTGAGGCGTTGTACTATGGTTCTCGTTGCCTCAACGCTATTTTTCCTGACGGGAGAAGTGGGGGCGCAGAAACGTGTGCGGAGCGGGAATCTTGTTGTCGAGCAGCCGTGGGTGCGGGCCTCAACTGCGAAGAACAGGCCGGCTACCGCCTACTTAACGATTCGCAACAGGGGAAAGAAAAATGATACTTTGTTGAAAGTCAGTACTCCACTGTCCGAAAGTGCCGAGGTACATTCCACGACTAAAAATAGCGGCGCCACACGCAAGAGTCGTGTGTGGCCAGTTAAGATCCCGGGTGGCGGCAAAGTTGTTTTGGCCCCAGGTGGACTACACATCAAAATGACAAATCTAAAAGCGCCCCTCGTCAAAGGCAAAACCGTTGAACTCACGATTTGGTTTATACGAGCGGGCAAGATCACGGTGACTGCGCCGATCTATGGGCCGGGCGCAATTCGACCTATTCAACCTAAATAGAGATTGATTTTACAATAACAAAATTGCATGCAATAGTATGTCGCGAGGGAAATTTGAAGTATTCCGAATCGCGAAGCGGAGAGATTTCATAGCATGAAAAATGTAACGATTAAGAGCAGAGTTATTTTAATTGGTGTTGTTGCGATGGCAGCAATTATGCTGCTTTCGGCGATCTCCTTTGTCTCCAACCGCGAGATCGGAAAAGCAACTGAAACCGGGAGTATGCGGCAACAGCAAATGACGCTGATCGCACAGATGCGACAGGAGCAGACTGAACTCAACCTAATTGCCATGGACACTATTGTTGACTCCCGTGAAGGGAGCCTTGATGACGGTATTGAGGATGAGATTGCGAAAAAATCTACCGCACTGGTTGGCACCCTTGATATATTAAAGGGGTACCTGAAAGAACCGGAAGAAGAGGCCCTCGCCATTAAAATAAAAGGGACAATTGCCACCCTTAACCAGGCGATCGGCACTAATTTGCTTCGGGCCATCAGGAACAGGGCCGATGATGAACAAATGGAGAGTCTGGATACCCTGATTGACGAATCCGGGGAAGAGCTAAGAGGTGCGCTGAAAAAACTCAATGAGATTTTCCTTGGTGAATTCAAAGAGGCGGAAGAGGCTGTGTTCAGCATTCAAAATGCTGCCACCAAATATAGCATTATCGCATCGATCGTCTCTATACTGGTCCTCGGCGGATTGTTATACGTCGTCGGTAAAGGCATCATTCAGTCGATTCAGGCAATGACATCAACCATGGGTGAATACGCTCATGGCAATCTGGACGCAGATATTCCGGGACTGGGACAAACCAATGAAATTGGCTCCATGGCGGCGTCCGTTGAAGTCTTCCGGGAAAACACCATCAAGGCACGACAGGCGGACGAACAACAGCGCCTAGCCGAAGAACATGCTGCCATAGAACGCAAACAGGCACTTAATCAGTTGGCGGATGGTTTCGACGCCAGCGTTGGGGAAATTGTAACTACCGTCGCATCCGCAGCCAGTAAAATGAAACGATCGACCGATGGTATGGCTACCACGGCCAATCGCACCAGCGAACAGGCGCAAGCCGTATCTGCTGCCTCAGAAGAGGCGTCCACCAACGTGCAAACCGTGGCGGTCGCAGCCGAGGAATTGTCTAGTTCCATTAACGAAATCGTGAGGCAAGTCACAGAATCGTCCAAAGTCAACTCAGAAACCGTTATCAAAGCCTCACACAGCAAGGAAACCGTGCAGGAATTGGTCAATTCTGCTCAACGGATCGGCGAGGTGGTGCAACTGATCACTGACATCGCCGAACAAACTAATCTTCTTGCACTAAATGCCACCATCGAAGCCGCACGTGCTGGAGAGGCCGGTAAGGGGTTTGCCGTCGTTGCATCGGAAGTAAAAAACCTGGCAACCCAGACGGCGAGGGCAACGGATGAAATCAGTCAACAGGTCACTAATATTCAAAATGTCAGCAAGCTAACTGCAGCATCCATCGAAGACATCACCACCAGCATCAACTCGGTCAGCGAAAATACATCTGCCGTTTCCGCCGCCGTCGAACAACAGGATGCCGCGACGAGGGAGATTGCCCGCAACGTTGAACAGGCGGCTGTCGGCACTCAAGAGGTCAACGTTAATATTTCTGGGGTCACATCATCAGTTAGTGAAACGCTGGCCGCCGCCAGTGAAATGTCTTTAGCATCCGACGAATTGTCACGACAGGCGAAGATGCTGACATCTGAAATGGATAAATTCCTTAGTGAAGTCCGTGCCGGGTAATTTGGGTTGAATCAAATTGTTTTGAGGTGCCGTACCTACTTAGCCCTGACTCAAATTGAACTTGGCTGGTATGACTTTTTGGAAATGCCGGCCTGATCTGACGGCGTCCCTTGAAGGGGGGGGAGGATTACTAGTTTTGATGACGGTGCAAACTAAACCATCAAAACGCTTAATAAGGTAATCCTCATGCTACAAAGTAATCAAAAAATTATCTGTCACAAAGTCAATCTTCCCAATCTAGCGGAGCAACTCGGCAAGGTATCCAAGGCTTGTCAGATGATGGGCCTGCCGCGCGACGCGTTTTACCCCTATCACGATGCGCAGCATCTGGCTTCGGCCGTGACCTGGCAAACTTTAAAGCCCGGCTGAAAGCCTTGGAGGCGAAAGTCGCTGAAGACGGCATCATCCTGACCTAGGCCCAGGTTCAGGCCTTGGAAAAGGAGAAGCTAGTCGACGAGACCTGGGGTCAGGTCAACACCGGGCACCCCGGTTATCTGGTTTCGCATGACACCTTCTATGTGGGGAGGTTGAAGAAAGTTGGCCGGATCTATCCACCGCCTGACAGGTGATGTTTAAATCACCGAGAAGAAGCCGGCCTACATCGGCACTTTCGCCAAGGTCGCCCCGGCCAAGCTCTATTAAACCAAGACTCCGATCACGGCGGTCGATATGTTCAATGACAAAGAGCTGCCGTTCTACGAGCAACACGATCTGCAGCTGGGGCGCACCCTCTCCGAGTCGGTTGCCGTCTTGCCATCCAATTTTCCCCTTGAACCTATTGTAACTATAGCAATTACAATGCTGTCAGGACGTGAGGGGTCGACTCACAGAAACTGACCGGATGCCGGATGAGTGTTTTTTGCATAGGAAACAACCTTCATTTCCGTCTATTTTGAGGAGAACGAAGAATGCCAAAGGCATTCAGCAATGTAGTAGTTTTCGTGTTGCTCGTTTTAACAATCACGGTCGCGGATACTCGTTACCTAATTGCTTCCAACAAGATCACCGCACTGCCGCAGAAAGAGGGCCAGTGTGGGTACAAAAGTGTGCGTGTCATCGGGGATGCTTTGGTTGATGGGTTTGATTATTGTAGGCCTTTATTCAAAGTGATGGCCTATTTTCGATCCATGGGGTTTGAATTCGAACCGAAATTTTCACTAATCATCGCTAGTAAATCTAACAGCGAACAATCGAATTCATATGGCACTTTTGACGCCGAAAAAGATAATATCACCATCTATCCCATAGGCGAAAAAAAACCATGGAATTTGATTTGGAACGAGGAGGTTTATAGTTCCATTGTTATCCACGAAATGGTGCATATGGCGGTACTGGACATTTTGGATAAAAACTACGACCGCCTGCCCAAAGAGTGGCATGAATTCATCGCTTATTCTATTCAAATTGCCCTTCTGAAAGAGCGGCTGCGTGATGAGGTATTGAGTAAATATAATAATATTACGGCGTTCGATAATTTACTTAACTTGAACCCCATTTTATACAACTTGGCGGCATCTGATCGATTTTCCGTGATGGCGTATAAGACCTATCAAGCGCGCGGCGGTTCTACATTCATTCGGAACTTATTGCTTTTCAAATTCCAACCACCTAACTTTTTAGACCTATTCCCCTTTTAAGGTGAATTCTGGAGCCGTTGTCCGTGACAATGGTCACTATCATACGCCGGACAATCTGTCCTCAAAAGGATCCCGAGCGCGAATGCGTTAGGAGTGGGATCAAACGCTCCTGATGAATCCAAGGTGAATGACTGGTCTTGATACTCTCTCACTCTTTTTGACGGGCTCGGACATCAAGAAAGCCGGTTCCGATAATGCTGGCAGTCTATCAGATCTCATTTCTGGTGAGAATATCCGTGATTGCTGGCACATTGGTACCGAAGCCTTCGCCCCTCCACTGGGGCAAGAAACACCGATGCCGGTCAATTTTCCCAAGACAGACCGCCCGACCGATCAGATGGCAAAGACTGTAGCGCGTAATCTTTGTCAGCGACATTCAAGGGGGAGAGAAAATTACCCATGAGTTAATCGCGGAGTGCATCATGGAAATGGGTGACGAAGGCGCGCATGTCATCTCCGACCCGGTGCGGCCACTCCGCAACATCTCCAAACTCAGAAAAGGGTGACGTCGGCTTTTCGCCAAGAAGTTCTTCTCGGATTATCATCTCTAGATATTGAAACGCGGGGCAACCAAACGTCCGAAATGGGTGTGGTAGCTTACGAATGCGCATCACTGTCAGCCCTCAATGTTATTGGGCTCAAAAAACATCGATTTGACGGTGGCCTAAGTCAAACTAAGCTTCAAATGTAATGTAATCAGATGAGCTGGCTCTGCCGCTGCGTGATTCATGCTGGTTGTTCCCAACAAGCAAAACACACGAAGGTGCGATGTAAAATTTGTTCCGTTCAGTGATTTATAATCATCATGGAGCCGCGTTATCAAGCTGCTGAGCTCGATATCATAAGTTACTGCAGCTTCCTCAAGCTTATGCCAGAAGGGTAGTTCTAGATTTATTGTCGTACTTTGACCGTGGATGCGAAATGATCGCTTCTCATTCATGGTAATTTTCTCTTAAATTTGGCCGGATCATAAAACCCTAAAAATTCAGGTAAATGTCACGAGGGGTCGCGCTGCATTCAGCAACCTGTAGGGCGACGTGATCCGGAAGGCGTGATTGGCCACGCAGACCAATTGTATAGGCAATGATAGAATCGTACGCCTTGAGGCCCGGAAGCAGTTCACGAGAGGCTAGGTTGCGCCACCTTACCTCTGCCTCGAATTTTACAATTGCCCTCTCAAGCGACGCACGAGCGAAGTCAAGGTCAGGTTGCTTTTTTCGCAACGCCTTGCGCGCTTTTCTCAATTCGCGGCGTATTGTCTCGACTCCCTTGATGCCACTCAGCGAGGAATTGATGGAGGTGATGCGGGCGATACCAGTTTGTGCCGGCTGTGTCGTGTCCATCAGCGATGTGAGGGCAAGCAAATCGCTTTTAAGGGGCTTCAGGAATTCTATGGCTGTAATTGTGGATATTGCCACGGCAAGAGGTTCGTAAGCCTCATCAACGGCGCGACGATATTCGCGAATTGCGCTATCTCTGGCCTTCAGCTTGGAGGAAATCCGAATGTTTTCAGTTGCCCAGGTGTCGGGGATATCTTTCAATACCAGATCACGTTGCGCCTCCAAGGATGCGATTCGGGCTTGTGCCTTCTGGCCTTGGTCTTCCGACGCGACCCCGCCAACGCGCGAAACGATAACTTTCTGTTTTGCAATCTTTCTGTCGATCCGACGGGCATCGCGTTCGAGTATCCGCACCTCGTTCAGGAGCGGACGGTAATCGAACGCCTCTCCAGCGACGGCGCGCTCAGTCTCTCTGGCTGCTTTCATCAATGCGAACACGCTTTCAGCTTTGTCAAAACTTTGCCTGAGCTCATTACGCAGATTTTCGGGCAGTATACTCAAATCGAGCGTTCGCGCCTGTGCGATTGCTTTGCGGGTAGAATCGCTTCTGTCGTCGAGTTGTTTGAAGACATACTCTTCAATACACGACTGCAGGCGAGGGTTGGTCGGCGGTGGTGCGGTCTTCGAGAAAAAGGAAACCCGGCTCGGCAAGTAGTTTACCAGAGCGGGATATGCCCCGACGATCACCAGGGCGAGCAGTTGCAGTGCAATAAACGGAACAACTCCCTTGTAAATATCAGTCGTTTTGACGCCCTTCGGAGCGACCCCTCTCAGGTAGAACAGGGCAAACCCGAATGGCGGTGTAAGAAACGACGTCTGCATGATCATGCACATCATCACCCCCAGCCACACGGCGGTCACATTAGCGGATGGATCGGTCAGTAGGATGGGGGCAACGATAGGAACCACCACAATCGTGATCTCGACGAAATCCAGATAAAAGCCGAGAACAAACATAATCAGCATGACAAATGTAAACTGCCCCCAAAAGCCGCCCGGCATCGACTGAAGGAAGTCTTTCACCAGAACTTCGCCACCGAACGCCCGGAATGCCGCCGTGAGCATTGCCGCCCCCAGGAGGATGGCAAAAATCATTGAGGTTGTCTTCGCGGTTTCCACAACAACAGACTCCAGGATCCTGTCTGTTTTCAGCGTGCGCCAACCGCTCCAGCATAAGGAAAATATCAACACCCCCATCAACGCAGCCGCGAGTATCGCCACGATAATATCGTCGCTGGTATTGATCTTTCTCAGATTTATATCGAAAAACTCAAGGAGAATCCCGATTGCCAGTAGCGCCGACAAAGCCAATGCCGCTGGCGTATATGCACCGGCTTCGCCCCGACGCAATCGATACCCCGCCATGATTATGGCGCCCCCTGCGCCGATTGCGCCCGCCTGATTGACAGTAGCTATGCCTGCGATGATTGATCCCAGAACGAGAAGGATCAGCACAAACGGGGGTACCAGGGCTGGAATCACCTTGATAAAAAGTGTCCAGTCATACTTGCTTTCATCACGTGTCTTCGGCGCCAGGTCAGGGCGAAAGAGCGTAAGCCCAAAAACAAACAGCATATATAGTCCAACAATTATCATGCCGGGAAACACCGCGCCCATAAACAAGTCTCCCGCGCTCACCGATAATACATCGAACTCGCTGGGCATCGAGAACTCGCCGCTTGAAATCTTGTACAGGGCTCTGCGGTCGGCGTTTGCCTTGCTTACCGCTGCCGTCAATTGATCGACAAGAATGAGAAGGATGATTGAGGGTGGAATGATCTGTCCGAGTGTGCCGGAGGCAGCGATTGTCCCGGTTGCCAGCGGCTTCGAGTAACCGTTCTTGAGCATTACGGGGAGTGAGATCATTCCCATCGAAACCACTGTCGCACCAACAATACCGGTTGTCGCGGCGAGGAGTGCGCCAACAAAAATAACCGAAATGGCCATGCCTCCGGAGACGGGGCTCAGAAGTTGAGCCATAGCCAGCAATAAATCCTCCGCTATCTTTGATCGTTGCAGCATCATGCCCATAAGAATGAACAGGGGTATAGCGATCAGTATGTCCTGTTCGATGACCCAATAAATACCGCGTGAGTTCGCGACGCCTGTCGACAGCCAAACAGATGGGCCGCCATGAACAAAAAAGGCATCAACATTGCCGCCAAAAAGAAATCCACTTAGTGATGCAATCCCAATCGTTAGGATTGCAGCGCCGGGAAGCGCAAAAGCCACGGGAAACCCCGATGCAATCGCACCCAGCATCATCGAGAAAAGCAGAACGAGAAAAAATATCTCCATACCAGTTTACGTTGCTACCTGAAATTTGTGTGCTTCGGACGGCTTAAATTCAGCTTCACGGTAATCGGCAACCGCGCTGAACAGGTAACTTACGAATTGGATCAACATCGAGACTGCGAAGACCGCCAGGAGAACCGTCATCAAATACTGCACGTACATGCCATATCCGGTGTTGGTTTTCTCGAACCCGGTAAGGGCGCTGTTAACAATACCAAACTGATCTTTCATGCTGATTGTCAGAAGGACCCAGCAAAGCGGCATGCCGAATATCAGGGAGCCAACTGCGTTGACGAGGGCTTTCGTCTTTCGGGCAAAACCGGCATAGAATACATCAACGCGAACATGTCCTTCTTCGCGCAACGTGTAGGCGCAGGCAAAAAGGAACAGACTTGCATACCAGAACCGGACCAGATCGGTCATATAAACCTGTTCGTAAGAAAAGATGAAACGAAACATTACAATTGTCAGTTCTGCGGCGACAATGAGCAGGGCAAGCCACGGGAACCCCAAGGTTCGTGTGTACGCGGCCATCACAATTGACACACCAATCAGAGGCATGTGGACGTAGGGACCTCGAATTTTCTGTTGAACCAATAACGAGCTGATCGCCTCCCCGAAAACGTCTTTCAGTAATTGCTCAACCTCCAAAAGCGAAAGGAACATATCGACCAGGCCAACGATCAGTACGGCCCAGAAACAGGCCCGGATCAGAAACGTATTGGCGTCCGAAATTTGCTTGCTTTCGAACCTGAGAGGACGTTCGGGATTACGGTAAACGTGAAGAAACGCCCCGACTATTGCCACGGCATAAAATCCTGCCTGAACATATGATCGCCCTTCATCGGCAACCATCGCGCCGGGCCATCCAAACCAGACATTGAGTGTATTGTTGACAAAAAAAACAAAGAGCACAGTCAACGTCGACCAACCCACCCCCCGCACGATGAACAGACCAGTTTCGGACTCGATCAAGGGCTTAAGCTGCAACTGACCACTGCCAGGATGGCTTTTGTTAATCATCGGCAAGCCTTGAGCACCCTGCCAATTCGGCGACTACATGACCTAGTGGATACAGGAGGGTCCCCGGCGACCTACGCGATTTCATTTTTCGACACCCTGTTTGCTTGGTTTTGCTTCAACCATTGAAGCACCTAAATCTCGACAAAGGCCAATACTGGCTGACCCGACAGCTCTTGTCGGGCCTGTTGTATAATTTGACCCGCCGACCACAGAAAAAGTCCACCACTAGGGCGGCTACAATCGTCTCGGTTTTTCTCTTGCGTTTAGCCTATTGATCGACAGTATAATTGCTATAGTAACTATAGGTGCAAGGGGAAAATTCAATGGTTAGGTCATCGACAATCGGTCGGGTCGCCGAAGAAACTGGATGCAACGTCCAAACAATTCGCTACTATGAGCGGATTGGCATTTTATCACCGCCTGGCCGCTCCAGCGGGAACCAACGTATCTATGAACGGAATCATATCGAACGGTTGACTTTCGTCCGGCATGCTCGGGAAATGGGGTTCACGTTAAAAAGTGTTCGGGAACTATTGGGTCTCGTTGATCAGCCAAATCAATCGTGTGACGTTGCTGATTCTGTTGCTCGTAGTCACCTCGCGCAGGTTGAGAGCCGTATTGAAAGGCTTCTGGTCCTGAAAACGGAGTTGAAGAGAATGATTCGCCAGTGCAAGGGAGGTCAGGTCGATGATTGCCGGATTATTCAGGTCCTGAGTGATCACCAGCACTGTGTCAGTGATTCCCGGTAGACAGCATTCGGCCCGTTCAGGGCCAACTTTCACGTTAATTCCGACCCCAATTTTTGTACGGCACTCCCCTGGATTCTGTTGCAATATTCGTTTGGATAGATTTTCTGTGGCAAGCCTCATCTTGTTCCCATGTAATTTGGAGGCGGTTGAAAGTTGAGGGGTTCAGTGCGGTAGGGGGCGACGAAGAATGAGATAACCAGATGTGGCAGACAGACTTTACCTATATCAAGATCATCGGTCGGGGCTGGTACTATCTGTCGACGATCCTTGATGATTACTTGCGATACGTCGCGGCTTGGAAGCTATGCACGACGATGAAAGCGAGTGATGTTACTGACACGCTGGAGCGCGCGCTAAAGGCATCCGGCTGTGATCAGGTAAGGAAGCTATCCGCGATTAACCCACAACAAGCGGAGTAGGCCTGGCTGTTCTACCTGTCCGGAAGCAAGGAGGAGAGGCAGGTCAGTTTGAGCCGCTTAGGGAGAAGATCGGTGCACCACACCTACGCGGGCACGACCTGAGGTATTATGCCATCTCGTGCTGGATTGAAACAAACCTCAACCCAAAGGTCACCCAGACCAGAGCAGGGCATAGCTCAAACCAGATCACCTATGACAGGTAAGGGCATCTTCTGGATAAACAGCAGGGCGGGGAAGAAATGGTTGGGATTGAGAACAAGATATATCGATCTTGAGAAAACCAATTTACATCAGTTACGACAATAGGGCTTTAGTCGATGATCAGTCCATGCTTTGGAAGTAAATTGCGAATCACAAAGGTTCGATGAAGCGAGGCAGCTTGGTAAAAATGCCATATCGGTGAATCCATAACACTCTCATGGCTTTCGTTGCCGTCAAATTCTTCCCAAAGTTCATTCCAGGATTCTCCCTCGTAGGCTGGAATTGCGTCACCATTCTCTCCGAATACGGTGCCTGCCTGTGCCGCCTCTTGCCAAGCCGTAATACGGTCCTCTTTACTACCTTGAACAGCGAGAATGTTAAGAACGCTTTCTTCTATCTCGTCAAACTCTCGACCGTCACCGCTTCCATAGTCCTCTGTGCGCACAATGGCAAATTGTTGGAACATATTATGTAACGCACGACACCCCCGGAGAAAGGTAACCGGGTTGTTCCGAACGCTAAGCGTTCCACCAATCTCTACATCATCACGTTCGTAATCAAAACTCCACACCAGATAGGGCCGGTCTGGATAGGTTGCAACAGATCCGTGGCCAAGTGCCCCTGATGCTTCTTCTCCAAGCCAAGAAACAATATTTTTTAGGACTCCGCCGGTTTCCTCTCCGGGTTTCTCAAAAAAAGCATCAGCCTTTTCTGTAACGTAGGTGCGCATATCGTCCGATAATTCTTCTACGGTCTCCTCCAGGCCCTCGACTTCTCCATGAAACAGAAAACTATCATTCTCAACTTTGTTTCCACGTGAGCTCACACCTGAAAAACCGTAATGTGAAAAGGTATCGGCATAGACGTGTGCGGCAATTCCCATTAGGGCAAGGCAGAAATCGCGCTTCGCAAACCTGAGATGATGATCACGCATTTCCTGCGCTACTTCGCTATCGATACGGCATTTGAGGCGTTCCGTATACTTATCCCCTATATTTCCGGGAAGAAAATGGAAAGGCACCCAGACCCTACGCTGGTCTGCTTCATCGAGGTTAGCCCCGTCAACCATGTGATGGGCGGTAGCTTCAGAATCGATTCGGGAACCGTCCCTAAAGTTGATAGACTCTCTAGCCGTATTGTCGTCAACGAATTGAGCGCAAGTGGCAATGATTTTGGCGGCGTCGGTATTTAAGCCGGCTGCGCGGGCCATTGCGTAGGTCCCGTAATAATGCATATCAAGTTGCATTATGTTGTCTCCCCCGATTTTTTCCCTACAGCAGTTTCCGCTTTTTCAATTCGTGCCTTTGCTTCTTTGGTTGCCACTTCATGTGCAAGCTTGTTTAACTCCTGCTTTTCTAAGCGGCCCTCGCGGCTAAATTTAAGCACATCCTGAAAGAGCCTGACTGCGGCAATACTGCCACCAGCGACGATTGCAGCCGTGATGAATATACCAACCTGGGATATGGCGTTCGGGTCAAGCACACGGGAGAGAATATCAAAATCATAATACCAACATATGAACCATGCCACACCGAAAGAAATAGGACCACGAAGCCCATATTTACTCAGAAACTCACGCCAAAGCCGATAATCAAAAAGAAAATAAAGCCCCCGTTCCAGAATCAGTGCGAGCACTACAAGCTGACCCAAACCAAAGACGACCGTTATAAACTGATCTTCAAAACCCGGCGGCATATCATTTACTCCTGTTTATCAGGCTCCTATTTATCAGGCCAAAGTTCTTCCGTTTTTCGTTTTTCAATCTTTTTTTCTGTTGCGTCGGGAAGCGCGGTCAAAAAATCTAGCCCGGTTTTCTTCTCTATGATATCAATGCTCGTCATGTAAGGTTTATGATCGTAGGGAGCTCCTCTTGGAGCATCCTGAGGGAAGATAAAGGCCAGGGTATCAATCGATCCGTCCTCGGATTCCTTAACGACAATTTTGAACAATCTATCAGGGATGGCGATCAGCATCTCCCCCTTTACCTTCTCTCCCAACCATTTTGTTGGCGTGTTTTTCTGCGGTTCGAAAATTGGTCCGGCAATAATCCAGACACGACCAAATTTATCAGCCCACGTAGCCGTCTTTTTTTCTAAATCCAGCCATATACCTGCATTAAAATTCTGCCGTTGTGGAACCGCATTAAGCATCGTATGAGTGTTCCAGTCCGCATTCCTGCCCAGGCGCCAGGCGTGATGTTTCATGGCAAGGTGACCGCGAACATACCAATTCTTATTTGCCGTCAAAAAGGCCTTGGAGTAGCGGTAGGTCGCATCTGAAGGGGCGATGCCTTGGCGGGATAGCTCTTTATCCGTGATCCATGAGCTCGGTCGTGGAGGACCTTTTGCTAAAGGCCTGTCAATTTGTTTGATTTCGTACGCAACAAAGTGCGGAATACCTAAAAAGTCAGGCTCGCCGTCTCGGTTATCATCATCTTTTCCATCAAAAAGAGTGATGTAAGCCCTGAATTTTCGAAGATGATTTCCCAGTGTCCTGTCCTGAAGACCAGTCACTTTAGTTTTAAAGCGGTCATGATCATAGGTAGGGTCAAGGGTTATCGTCTTGTAGTCTGCGGCGGGAACCACTCCAGGCCACAGCATAACAAAAATAGCGTTAGTCACGAGAAGTACAGCAAGTTTAGAAATCTGCATGTAGCGCATTCCTCACCCCAAAAAGCACAATGAACTATACACCATTACAACTAGAAATAAACCTTTACAAAAATGAAGTTTCACCAATTCCTGCCTTCAATAAGGTATAGCAAAGAATTAAAACGCCCTTTTGGTACTTTGAACTAACCCGGCTTTGACGGACACCTTAGAATGAACGCCAAACTGGCTGACCAGTTCCGATATGGTCCGTTCACCCTTCAGCGCCTCCAGCGCCACCTTCGACTTGAAAACATACGATGGGTATATCGTGATGCCACTATGCCGCAAGGTCGCAAATTTGTGGGAAGTTCGGTCGAGTTTATCTAAAGGCTGGATTTACCGAATTTTGTTTGGTGTAGATAACCAAATACTGGTTCTTTTGCATGGCTTTATGAAGAAAGCCCAGACCACGCCGAAGAAAGAAATTGGTACAGCGCAACGTCGCTGGAAAGATTACAAAAAGCGTAAATACATGGAAAGTGGATAGGACTATGAGCAATAAAGCCCTTGGGTCATCGTTTGATGAATTTCTGGCAGACGACGGGATTTTTGAAGAAGTTACCGAAGAATCTGCGAAACGTGTTCTTGCCCAGTTTATGGCCACTGCGATTGAGGATGGCGGCGTAAGCCGTTGAAATTAAACAATAATTAGAGTTAATTTTCCATAATGTTTGTTATGCGACAGGAATGATATCCTATAATAAGACTTTTTCTTGATAGCCAATTTTCTATTAGGCCCCCATCGATCAGCGATATCACTAGTCTATTAATTGACAAAAGATCAGACGTAGTATAATAAGAGACTATCAGGTAGAAAGGATTTCTGATGGCTCTTAAACCCGTTGATCTTGGTTCTCCTCCCTCTTCAGACAAACCCGAAATTACCCAGGAGCATATTGTCGCCGGTATGGCGGCCGTGTTCAAGATTGCCGATAAATGGGAACTCTCGAATGACGAGCTGCAGCTTCTCCTGGGATCTCCCAGTCGTGCGACGTTTTTCAAGTGGAAGAAAAACGATGTCCGGAGCGTTCCGCACGATACAGTGGCGCGCATCAGTTATATCCTCGGCATCTATAAGGACCTGCAGATCCTCTATGCGGATCCGGCGATTGCGGACGGTTGGGTCAAGCGGCCAAACCAGGTGTTTGGTGGAGAAACGGCCCGCGACCGTTTGGTTGCCGGCGAGCTGGTAGATATCGCCTATGTTCGTGATTACCTGGATGGTGTGCGCGGCGGTTGGGCGTGATCGACCCCTCTCCACCTCCCCTGGCCCAGGTTCGTTGGCCAAAGGCATATCGAATTATCCCGTCCCGATTTCCGCCGATCGATGTTTTTGAGTCCTTCGGAAATCAGGGCCTGCTGGCTGAGCTGGAAGGCCTGACCAACCCGCGACTGCGCGAGCAATGGGGGGACATTTCCATTGTCCCGCCTGAACGACGGGTAACGGCGCCGGGTGGCACCTATGTGATGGCTCCGTTCACCCACCCAAACAAAAATGGGTCGCGGTTCTCGGCTGGCGATTATGGCGTATATTATGCGGCGCGGGAGGTCGAGACCGCGCTTTCTGAAACCGTTCATCATATGGGGTTGTTTTATGCAGCGACGTCAGACCCGCCGCATCAGAACGAATTTAGGTGCCTGGTTGGAGAGGTAAATCACACATTCCATGATATTCGCGCGGAGCCGCCGGCCGGCGTGATGGACAAGGATGACTATAGCGTTGGCCAGGCGTTTGGCAGGCGGCTCCGTAACGGTGGCAGTGATGGATTGGCGTTCATGAGTGTCAGAAACGAAGGCGGGCAGAATATTGCCGCATTTTGGCCCGATGTTGTCGGTATTCCGGTTCAAGCCAATCACTATATATATAACTGGACGGGTCAGCGGATTGACCGGGTATTTGATTTTGAGGAAGAGGTTTGGTTTGAGGTGACTTGACCTTCGTTTTGGTGTGCTCAATGTCGTTGATAGCCAGGAACAACTGATAATCATGACGATCCGCCCGGCCACAATATTCCGTGCCCCGATCTGTCAGGATGCGCAGCACCGGCAGGTCGTGGTCCTCGTAGAACGGTAGAACCTTATCGTTTAACATGTCTGCGGCGGTGATCGGGGTTTTGGTGGTGTACAGCTTGGCCTGAGCCACCTTGGCGTAGGTATCGATATAGGTCTGCTGATAAACCCGCCCGACGCCCTTCAGGGTGCCCACATAGAACGTATCCTGTGAGCCAATATATCTCCATAAGCTTTAGGAGTCCGAATCGCGGGGCGTGAGCGTGTTAATAATTGTCAACCGACTCTTAAGCTTAAGGCGATTGAATGGCCATTCAGAGAAAAATTCTCAACAATTACTGTATTGCCTATATGTAATGGCGGAATGGTAACGGAGGAATATCTTGATCACCCGCAGCCATTAATACATCTCCAATTGCGTCTGCAAAACGCATTGTTACAGGGAAACCATCTGAGAAGACACTCGAATTAAAGTTCATCTTTGTTAATGTCATAATATCAGTCAAAACGGTCTCAAGACATGTAGAACTGTGACCGCGTATTTCCACTCTGAGTGGATTTGGGGTTTCGCGACCAGGATACGTTCCTAGTTTATCAATATATCCAGATGTCCAAAGCAATCCAACACGGTTATTGAGCTTGAGATACGTTCCACGTTTCACCGGTAGATCTCCGGTTGAATATAATTTGAAGTCATTTGTTCTGGTGATACGAACACCAGTTATTACAGTTTGGGAATCTGCAGCTAAGGCAAACCCCCCCAATTCATCTTCTGAGAATCTTGTTCTGCCATGTACAAAAACTTCTCGTGGATAGATTTTATGAATATCGAAATAGGCTTCAAGTGCCCTCTCCATCAGTTTCTGGGCTTCCGGTTTTGATAAATGAAATTGTTTTGTTTCTGTAGAATACCAAGGCCCCAACGCCCCTTTGAAAACGAGCCCCTCACCAGAATCTAGAAACATTTGGGCGCCACAACATGCCTGCTGCTCCCGCATCATTTCTCCACGTTTAAATATTAGCCCTATATAACAAACGCCAGGACGGGCAGTAGATACCTTCCATGGCCTACCGCCAGCTTTAAAAAAACTAGCGGTGGCTAGATTCCACGAAACGTTTAATGGGTCCTGCATCCTTCGATTAGCAGAATGCTCATCAGTGTCCTTAGGTGACATGCTTATGTCATCCTGGTTTTCATGCTCTGAATAATCAAGGGTTTGCAAAATTGAAGATTCACGCATCACTTGGGTAACAACTTTAGCCTCAAGCAGTCGAGCTTTAAGCTGATGGTGAAAGTCTGCATGATGCTCATAAATTTGCACCTCCTCATTGTCTTCTGAAAACAATGAAGGTGTTTCTTTAGCAAATCTCCGAGCTATTTTTTTATTTATATGACCAGAAGGTGCAATCGATATAGACGTGGGTACTCTCGAGTTTGGCCTGCCGTATAAATAAACTTCTTCAGGAATAACTACGAACCAAACATCAACGTCGGCATCGTCTTCGGCCATAGCCTTTTTAATCTGCTGCACGAACAAATCCACCGCAGAATAAATTGCTTTATGACGGTCACGCATTCTAACGGCTTTAATGAGGTCCGCCCTTGATACCAGAACGTTAACATTGGGTTTTTTGGGCCACTCTGCACCGAACACAGCCCCAAAACCGGGGAATGGAACGTCGTTTCCTTCCCTCATTTTATTTGTCATATGGACAGGTTCTCGGAACGAACTGCACCATCTCCCAAAAAGATTCGCCCCCTCTTTTGTTGACACTAAACCAACCTTAATTTCTTTTGGATTTCTCACAAATGGCACGGGTCCATACAACATTAGGCCTTCACGGGGGTCTTCGATTGTTTGGCCAAGTCCAACAGATACTGTCGGCTCTTCTATCGAGCCAAGCTTGCCGTCTTCCAGAGTCATGTCGTGTAAAATCAAATTTCCTGTAACGTCAATCGTATCGCTATCAGACACCTGAAGAGACCATGTATCATTACCCTTAGAAAGATAATTGAGCATGGCAAAAAGCAAATCTCGCCAACGATCATTCCACCAGTTACGGCAGAAACCACGTCTAAGAGAATGCTGTTTAGCTGTAGATGAAATCGGAGTTTTCCCATCTTCGGTGAAAACCACATGTGGCTTTAGCCTTATTAGCCCCACGGAAACAACAACTGACGCCTCCACTCCAAAATGCCAATAAACATTTCGAGCATCGCTTCGCCCAACTAAAACTCGCCGTCTTGTTTTCCCGTTCGCGTCGACAAAACGAGCTTCGTTTTTTGGTGTAAAGTTAACAGGATAGAACCAACATATCTTGTTGTTGGCTAAAGGATACTCAAGCATACCTCGTTTTCTGCAGGAGTTGTCCCAAGTTTGCCTTACTAGTGATGAAAGAGCCCTCAGCAAGTCTTTTCGTTCACACCTAAAATATTTTTTGCCATCTCCATCAATAACGTCCTGCACCAACGCTTCACCAGATGCATTCGGCCAGCTTGAGTGGCGAAGGCCATTTGCCATTTCTTCAGGAGACGCAAAACTAAAACTACCGACTGGCCCAGTAGCAATAGGAAAACTGCTCATCATATCTTTGAAAACATATGGCGGTAAAATATTTGTATATCGCCTAAGCACCCGTGGCCATTTTCGAATGCTGATACAATTTTCTACTAAAGTGTTCCATTGAGCAGGATCTGCGTGGTCTTCTTCCTCAGACAACCTATCATGCCATGCAGTTAAAACTGTGGCAGACTGCGAAGGAAAACAAGGTACGTGCACTTCATGAAGGGTGCGCAAAATGTCTGTCAAAGCGCTTTTAAGATTCCCAGACCCATCAATGATATTTTTGCGAGCAAGGTTTGCGCGGATTGAAGAGAATGGCAAAGCGTCCACTCTGACGGGCACAACAAAATTATTTAAGTTAAAGCGACGTTCAGTGGATATCGCCAGGTTTACTTCATCCAAAACGCCCGGCTTCTCATGACCTTCTTTCGAAAGCAGGACTATTACGCAAGCAGCCCTCTTTAAAATAATATTTTCTATTGAATCCCAAAAAACCTCTCCACCTATAAGACGTGTTATGTCTGACCAAACACTATATCCCTGAGCGGCGAGGCGGGTGCCAAGCCAAAGCGCAATTTCGTTATCTTCCGGATTTGCGTGACTAATAAAAACAAGATCGCGTTTTTGATCGACATCGTTTTGAGTTATTTTCTCTTGCCAAGTGGATATCTCCCAACCCCTTCCTTTCTGGTTTGGAAGCTCCTTTTCCACACCACTAATAAACCCTTCATTCATTAATTCAGAATCAACGAAAAAAAGAACCGGGCCAGAAATTGGCTTAGAAGATTTCAATATTAACTGGAGTATTTTAGGGATTAACAACAGAGGATTAAGCGTTGAATCACGACTGGATTTAATATCGAGAGCACGGGTTACGTCATAATATTTTATGCCATACGTTTTAAATAGTGCGAATACCGTCCTTCTTGTAAGAGTCCCAAAATTAAACTTAGGCACACTTCTGAGATCAAATAAGAAAGACGGTTTAACATCTTCCAAAAGATGTTGAAATGTTGAAGCCTCTAATTTGGAAGCTTCAATAAACCCAAGAGTTTCTTCCGATGCGTCAGAGAAAAGTGAAATTTGGTCAGCAGAAGCCATCTTCCCATCTGCGATAGTAGCATCATTGCTCCCCTGATCATCGGCTGGATCAACAAGCCTTAAGTACGGCAGCGTGTTCATTCGTAACTCATTTTCCAAAGTCGCGGGTCAGTGACACTTCAAAATCTGCATAGCTCGATTTTGAGATGTCATAGGGAGAGCCCCATTCCGGCGGTTGAATTTTCATTTCACCCGTTTCCTTGTCTTTCAGTTGCCGGTCTTTCTGAAAAGCTCGTCTGAACATTCGAGGCGCTACGCCTGTGAAAGGACGAAAAACGACTTTAGTTCCTCCTTCACTTGGCAACTTAATGACGCCGTCCGCACCGTCTCCAGTTGGCAAGCTGTTCAAAATGGAATCTTTATGCAAATCAAATGCCTTACTCTTCGGGTACGGTTCAATAAACTGCACTTCGTCGATGCCCGCTGAAACAATATGGCGAGCACAATAATGACAAGGAAATGTTGTCACATAGACTTTGCATCCGACTGTGCTAATTCCCTTCCTGCCTGCGGATAATAGCGCATCCATTTCAGCATGTACTGCACGACTAAACTCAAGAAGCTCCCCAACCCGACCAGATTTTAATATCTGCACTACATCTTTTGAGTCATCACGCAACGCCCCTGAAATTTCTTGAAAAATTTCTTCCGCGATTGTCGTTTGCTCTTTCGTATTGCTGCAATATTTATTATGAACAAAACACCTATCATCATTGCCAGGGACATCCCCATATACACCGCCGCCAGCTTTCGGAACTTCATTAGCTCCAGTCGCGACGATATTGCCGCTTGGGTCAAGGATAGCGGCCCCAACCTGTCGTGATAAGCAAGCACTTTTCATGGCGGCACCTGCTGCCGAATACATAGCTGTCTCATCAACCTTCGGGCGTTCAATATCATTATGTGAAACGAGCCGAATTAACCGATCAAGGTGGTCATTTATGTCCCAATTGTCGTTTGAGCGCGTTTTATCGCCTTCGATAAACTCATCTTCTGTATTATCAAGAAAGAAATCTGACAGATGGAAAGCATCCGAAACGCGCTGTCCATGCTTTTCTTCTGCTTTGGCATCACGTTTCATAAATTTTTCAGCAGCATCAAGGCCCGCGTCTCTATATTTATTAGAAATTCTGTCTTTTCGAACCTTCTCTTCACAAACAACACCAATTAATACAAAGGCGTCGCTATAAACACGACGCAACAATTCGACCTCTGCTGGATGACGGATGGAATCAATAATATAAGCCCGGGGCTTGCCGTCAGGAACAACAGGTTCCTCCGCGACAACTTCTATTTTCTGCATTTCAGCCCTGAGTTCACGGATTTTTAAAATTGCTCCTCGAGCCACAGCAGCATGATCTCCACCAGCCCGCATTGCATCGCCCAAGTTTTGGAACACTTTCACGTCTTCGATAGTGAATGGTTTTTCGTTGGGATAACCATGGCCGATCTGATCGGCATATTCCTCAATTACCTTTCGTGCCGTAATGAGCTGGCATTCATAAGAACCCCCGTCAACATCATGCTCGGTCAGAACTTTAAGTAGACTTTCTGCAACCGTGCTTGTTCCTGATCCCACATGCCCAACAATGCCGAAAACAATCTCTCTTGAGGCTTGGTCTTTTGTTAGTTCCCTGGCCGTTGGCTTTTTATCATCATTTACCCCGGCTTGGCTTGGTGCTGGGGCTGGTGCTAGCGCCATTTTCGACTCCTCCCATTGCTATTGCAAATCCAAAAAACTATCCTGCAAAAGCTACGGTATAACACCACCATAAATAGTCCATACCTGTTATGCAGGCCAGTGGGCCCATTTCATCACTTGGATTGAAGGATGGGAAATTTAATTGTGTAATTATTAATCGATTCGCCTTAGCAATAGTATACACCAAACTCCAGTATAGGATTTCTTGTTCCTACACTAATCACCACATTTCAACATGATCTTTCATATTTAACTATCGCCGACAACATACTTCCTGGAATCAGAACGCATGGCCTTGTCAGTGGACCTAACAAAATATGGCTTCTAGTTTGTACCAATTAAAACAACGTTCTCTTGCGAAGAGAGCGTTAGAAAAATTGTTTGATAATGGTGAGACTACCATCGTAATTCACTATGCGTGCGAAAGTTTTTTTAAATTGGAGGATGGAGAATCACCACGAATTTCTTGTATTTCAGTAAAAAACCTTGGTTCAGGCCATGCAACATCTTTCTCAATTCATCATTTTGCAGAGCGTAAAGGTATTTCTATTTCAGACATAAAATCCAATTACAATGAGTTAGAACTCGACTTGCTTGCTGATTTTTTTGATTTTGTCAGGAATAACCAAGGATATACTTGGGCTCACTGGAATATGCGGAATATAAATTTTGGTTTTCACGCCATTGAGCACCGTTATCATGTTCTTGGAGGAGATCCAGTAGTTCTACCAGATGCTAGGAAAGTTGATATCTCTGACATTATGATAAAGCTCTATGGCGTAGATTATTCCCCAAAGCCCGTACTTGCTAATTTATGCCAATTGAACGACATCACCTCAGAGTTTTTTTTAGAGGGACGGGAAGAGGCGGAGGCTTTTGAGAGGGGAGAATTCAGACAAATTCACCAATCAAATTTAAAGAAGGTGGATTTTATTTCTTACGTCGCCGAAAAGGCGTTAACCGGTAAATTAAAGACACAGTCAAGTTGGTGGCAAGCTCATGGCATGCATCCTCGTATTATTATTGATCTGATTAGGGAACACTGGGTTGTCGGATTCCTAGCATTAGTGGTTTTAGTGTTTGCTATAGTACGCGGGGTATATTTTATTGCCGGTTAAACGAAGTGTGGGCGGGAGAAATAACCACTATATTTGACTATATTGGTGGTGACATGATTAGGACTTTGCATCACTAGGGCAGCACGTATTTGAATTCACACTAAGAAGTAAAAATCCTTAAAAAACGACGACACGTTTTGGTCACGTTCATCCGATTGAACATGTCGCTGCCCTAAAGCGTAGCGAGTCCCCAAAAAACAGCTAAACGTGACCAAACCGTGCCCGGCATAGTCCGCCTTATCCAGCCCTATCAGGTTTTATGCGGTTTTGTTCGGAAAATAGCTTGCGACAGCGCCCGAACAAGTTATTGAAATATAAGGATTTTCCCGGCTATTTTGCCCATTCGGAGGGCAGCGCTTATAACGCCACCAATGGCCGAGTTGGGTCACGGTCCGCCGAAATGCTCATCTGTAATAGCCGTCTCCTATCCGGTCCACAACGGCCAGTATTTGCGAAAAATCCGAATCTGATCTTAAAACGTCCGCTGTCACCATGGGTTTCAGACGGTTGAAAATGTGACGGATTATTTGTAGTAGTTCAGACCTGATCTGACAGTTACCGATTTTGATGCGGCGACTGTCAGGTTGAGTTCAGCCTACGAACTTTTCCATCCAGATACGTTTACCGTCCTCCAGAGTCTGCATCGGCGTTTTGCCTTCACAGACTTTACCCTGATGAGTGCGGTCATTGTTGTAGTATTCGATCCATTCGTCCAGATCGTTTTGCAGCTGATCAATGGTCTCATAGAGATTTTTACGGAATGCGACCTGATAGAACTCTTGCAAGATCGTCTTGTGGAACCTCTCGCAGATGCCGTTGGTCTGAGGAGATTTGACCTTTGTCTTGGTGTGCTCGATCTCATTGATGGCGAGGAACAGTTGGTAATCGTGGCGATCAGCACGCCCACAATATTCGGTTCCCCGGTCGGTGAGGATGCGTAAGACTGGCAAGCTATGCTGCTCATAGAACGGCAGGACTTTATCATTGAGCATATCTGCTGCCGTGATCGGCGTCTTGGTGGTATAGAGTTTAGCCTGCGCCACCTTGGCATAGGTATCGACGTAGGTTTGCTGATAGATCCGACCAACGCCTTTTAACGTGCCAACATAGAAAGTGTCTTGCGAGCCCAGATAACCGGGATGTGCGGTGTCAATCTCACCCCACGCCTCGTCGTCCAGCTTCTTCTTTTCCAACGCCTGAACCTGAGCCTCGGTGAGGATTATGCCCTCTTCAGCGACCTTGGCTTCCAGAGCCTTCAGGCGCTTCTTGAAGTTGGCCAGGTCATGGCGAAGCCAGATGCTGCGCACACCGCTGGCCGACACAAACACACCCCGTTTACGCAACTGGTTGCTGACGCGAACCTGACCGTGGGCCGGGTATTCAATGGCGTAGTCGACAACGGCATTCTCCGTCTCATTATCAACACGGTTCTTCGGGTTGGGTCCCCGGCGCGTCTTTTCCAGAAGCGCTTCAACGCCACCTTCCTCCACCGCATCGCGATACCGATAAAACGTGTCTCTCGACAGGCCCATCATCTGGCATGCCTTTGAGACGTTGCCGAGTTCTTCGGCCAAATTGAGAAGACCGACTTTGTGACGGATGATTTTTTGGTTACTCTGTAACATGAGGGTTACCTCCTTAAGGTTTCGATTGCTTGGTTTGCACCGCAATCAAAACCGGTAACCCTCACTCCTTCAAGGAGCAGTGTCAGATCAAGTCGGAACTAATACAGATTATTGGATGCGTGGCATCCAAGGCATACGAATTATTTTTCTATCGCGGATAATTTCTATTCAAGTGGAGAAGGTTCTTGATGTAGGTTGGGCAGTGGGGTGAGATAGTCCTTGCGCCTATCCATATTCAATCAGCCTATATCACAGAAATCATCTACTTCTTCGGAAAAGGCACAACATTCCCAGCTTCTTGAAATGCAGCTAAACCCTCTTCCTTGATTGCCCTTGTAACCTCATCAAACGCGGCTTGGTCGGAGGCAAACAAATCATCCCAAACGATTGAGGTGCCTTCTTCATCAACGACTTCCAATGACCATTCGTTACCGTCTTCCAGTTTGTAAATTTCGATACTGAATTTGTGGCCCTCAACGGTAACCCGATGAGACAGTCCAGAATTGACGATGTTTGGATCGGTCATGAGTAGTTCTTCCGTATATAAAGACATGCCGCCATAAACGCTGTCTCTTGGTATTTGTTCAATCTATCAGGGATTTCAAACTGATCCTTTTTATGCGCTGCCGCAATTCCTTGACCAGATACAAACACGGTATCAACATCATTTAACTGGATCAGTGACTCAAGCTTGAAGGAGACAGGACCACCAGCCATCTTTCCCTTCTTAGCTCGTTTTTTCAACACGATGATTTCTATGTTGTTAATACGAATGAATTCAACGAAAGCATCGAAAAAAGACCTGACCTCGGCACTGTCTTCATCATCACCAATTTTGAGCTTTTTAGGTTCAGTATTAATTAGCTTATTGGTTCCTGTTGAGTTTTCGACAACGACCAGTATTGCTTCGGATGATTTAAGCTCAATTCCACATACTTTCGTCATAGATATGTCTTTCGGCGGCTGGTCATTGTTGGTGGATGGTAATGAAGGCAGTAGAACCGATCATCCAGCTACCAGCAACGCCTCAACAATCTCATCCCATTCATCAGCCAGCCTTGAAGCGCAAAAATCTTTTCCTGCCAGCCGATACCAGTAGGCAGCATTATCATTATCACCTTCAATTCGGTGCAGATAAGCATGCACCCATTTTCCAGCGGGATTGTCCTGCGATTGGGCTAAACGGTGGGCAGCATCCCAATTCCCTTTAGCTTGATGCCATAGGGCTTCCAACGCAGGAGAAATTCCTTTTGGTGGATGGGCTTCGTCAGTAGAAGATTTGAAGGCTTTGAGGTTCATGCGGGTGATAGTATTTGATGGGTGCAGGAATATAAAGCTGGTAAAAAGGTTTGGGGAAACCCCATGCAACCCATTGATACCTCATGCGTAGTTAACCACCCGTAACAAACGAGGTTGGCGGCTTCATTTTGGTGAACTTCTTAAACTTCCGGATATCCGGTGAGAACGCGCCGACCGCCTTAACAGGCGTCGAATAATGATTAGGTGCCAGAACGAGGGAATGAAATTGCTTCAGAGATCCAAACACTTCCGGTCGGATGAGGTAGTGACCTTCAAGTGATTGAGAGCCGCCCGACTGTTTTATTGACTCATTTAACGAAAACGACTTTTTGACACGGGTTTCCTGGCCAATGATATCCGCGAGTTCTTTCTGAACATCTCGATTGATCTGGAAATAAATAACCTTGTATTGATAGACCGTGTTGATCGTAGACCAGCCATCAGGGCCATAGACTTCCCTGAACTGCCCAGGATCTTGCCCAACGATAACGTAGTTAGCGTGACACTTACGCGATAGCGCCGGTCCCTGCAGGATGACTTTAGGCATGTAGCCGAGACGTGGGGCTTCATCGAGCAAGAAGGTCACCCCCATTTTGCTCGCCACATCTTCTTTTGTGATCGAATTAATTTCACCAACGAGAATGCTCAGGAAAATGCGGGTGATCGCCGCGAATGTCTCAACCTCTTTATCAGGTATAGCGATGTAAACCGATATCGGTTTGCCGTTAATGCCTCTGAAATCCTTAACCGAAAAATCCGAGCTGGATGTGGCATTACAAACGTGTTCGTTCTGCCACAGACTCAAACCCCGCTCATAAGATGAAATATAACCGGAGCGCTCCTTAAATTGAGCCATCGCCATTGATTTGAAGGTTCCAACCACCACACGCGGGAGCCCCTTGTGTTCAGCGATAACCGCTTTTTCCGTCAAAAACATGCCGACCGGATCATCAGATTCCCCGGCGTCGGTCTCCCCTACCCCTTCAGCAATCCAATAAAAGACCTCCTCAAACGTCGCGGATTTGCCTTGTTCTCGTGCTTCAAAAACAAGAAATAACGTCGCGGCAACACCGAGTTGCCGCCCGCGTTCATCAAAATGCGAATCAGCGCCGGGCGTTCTTGGAATCAACAGCTGCCAAATATTATCGACGTATGTCTGCAGATTGGCGTTATCGTCCGGCAGTTCCGATTCCTGCAGTGGGTTCCATTTGGCGGTTTCGGAATCACCCCATGACACCTTGAAGCAAGGGCCAACGGACGCCCGACAGCCGCCCGTTTCGTTGAATAGCTCCCCGGAAAGATCGTGAACTACAATAGAACGCTTGTCTCCGGCATTAAAAATCGAGGGTTTTATAACGCCTTCGGATTTGCCCGAACCAGGCGCGGCCAACACGCAAGCGGATAGCCATTTGTCAAACGCCAGAACCTTATTAAACGCCACACCAAGAACAACGCCCTTGTCTGCTGTTAACCCCATCTTCTTGAGATCACTTTTACGGGCGAATCGGGCCTCGCCATAATCTTTTTTCTTTCGGGTGATGATCCAGACGGCTACCGAGCCTACGACGGCGACAACTAACAACCATATTGGTGCAGCGTTCTTCAGCGCGGAAATAAGTTCCGGAGGAAATATGCCCTGTTGCCAACGATATTTTCCAAGCCAAACCCACCACTCGACACGCAAGGCATTGAAACCCATTTCCTGATTGACCTGCCAGCCAATACCACCGACCAAGACGCCAATCAGGCACAGGAAGACAGCAGTAATATTCTTTGACCTGATCATGCGGCGACACCATTTTTTAGAATCCAGTTGTCGTTCGCAGGCTCCCACATATCCGTGACAACTCTCATGCCGTCAGATCTCCGTTTGATCTGAACGACCAGATCCACCATATCCCGGAGATATTCAGGGATATCATCCATACGTTCCCGGCCAGACCAGGCGACGTTTTGAGTAAACTTCCTTCGGATAACTTGTTCCGGCGTGTCGGCGTGAATGGTCATGATCATGCCGCGATGGCCCGTATTAAGCAGGCCCAGCGCCGCAAAGGCATTCTGTGTGGAGATTTCACCAAAGACGATCAACTGCGGCGAAGCTCTCATACAGTGATCATAAAGCTGCCTGTAACTCAACTTACCGGGAGCCGCATTGTTTTCGTCACGCGCGGCAAGCAACGTAACCCGGTCCTTAAAATGATCGGTATCCAATTCTTCCGTATCTTCCATAGTGATAATCCGCCGCTCCCTATTGGCCTCTTTCAGGAGCAGGTTAAGGAGCGTTGTTTTGCCGGTGTTTGTTGAGCCAGCAATAACTATGGTTCGTTCCTGCCGAACGAGATCAAGCAGATATTCAAGAGGACGCCCCGACAGTCCAAAATCCTCGTAAAGAGCTTTGAACGGATGCTTGCATCGGATAGCAACCGATATCTCTTGCGGTAAGGACGGGCCGACGACGCCCTGAAATCTGTGTTTGAAAGGCAACGTCGTTGATAACGAGGGGTGGTCGGGTGTGAACTGAAGACCGGCATTATTGGATAATGCTGACATAAGTTTCTTGAAGTACCCTATCGTTAAATGACTATCGTCATAAAACTGTTTTCCGCCCCCCCTTTCGTCCACAATGACCCGGCACGGCTCATTGACAAAAACCTCGACAGTGGTTTTTCGATTAATGTACTGCCAAAGCGGTTTCAGGGCCTGATCAAGAATGGGATCTTCGCAGATATCCAGGGAGCGGCGGGGCTTGCCGTGACCGTTCCCCTTACGATCATAATTCATGACCTACCACCCCAACCCAATCCGCCAGGTGTTGATCAGACTCGCGTCATTGTTGGTTGCCGGACAAATATTTGATGGCCTTCCGACGACACAGCTCCAACCGCTGCACGGCATCACGGATGCACAATCCGGATGACTTCCCCGCCCAGCCGTTTCTGATATCTGTTGACCGTCACCACGGGTTAGCGTTCGAGTGCCTTCATAGGTGGCCGTGGACCAATACCGCTGATGACCAGTGCTCCAATCTCTTGCGTTGCGTGTTCTTGTCTCGCCAACTTTATTCCATGTCGTGGCAATTGACGCGATACAGGCATAAACCGGATCGCCGGGCGCTGCCGGTCCCGTCACCTTAGAAAAGACGGAGCCGTCCGGACGTGCGTAAACTTCAACGTTCTGGCGCGCCGTCATACTGCTGCAGCCCTCGTATGTAATGTCACCGGTGTTGGCTATTTCGGCCCTGTCGTAGACAAACGGCACTTGCGTAGCGCCGTCGCGGACCTGGGCGGGGGAGACCTCGACTTTTCCAACCTGGGTTCCGGTTATAAAAATTTTGGTTTTAGCAAATGAATAGAGCTGGTCGTCATGATGCTCATACCCATGAACGTCACCGCCCTCAACCTGATGAGGGTATGAGACCTCCGACTGCAGACACCCGGTTATATAGGATCTCGCGCCGCCGGTTGTTTCATAATATGTGCGCTCTTTTCCAAAGCTCTGATTCGTGCTCAGATTATGAACAAAGTCAGATTCACAGCCGACGACCGTTTTAACCAGGGGCGATTTGCTCCCGGCATCCGGGGTACACTCCGTCACCCACTGCGAATTGCCATCAACTTCAATACGCTTTCGCGTCTGCGGATAGGCAAATCCGTTTTCTGTTGAAACCAGCCAGTCACAAACCGGCGCGCCGTTCACGGCCGATACCGTCTCATGGGCATAGGAAGTCCCTGTATCGGTACATTCGCGGGCCGTGTACTCCTGGCTATTCAGATTAAAAGTGACTTTTGCCATTTGCAGGCTCACGCCCGCATTAAAGTCATGCCGCAATGAGCAGTCATTTGTTTTTTCCACCATCGCCACATCACCGTTAGCCGTCGGCTCGCACCCGCGCACCACAACACGCCGGTTAAGCGCATCCTCATAAATTAACTCCGCTCTCTCCGTCGCCCTCATGGTCGAGAAATTTGTTTCGAGCGAACAGCCGGTCTTATCCTCGACAATGACAAACTCTTTATCCGTATCAACTTTGCACTCACCAACATCCGTAGTGCTGCCACCTGCGTCTGTGTAGTAGGTAATGTATTGCGGTTTTGCCTTAAGCGCCGGCAGATCCACACGATCAGCACATCGTGATATGCTTCGCTTCAGCTCATAACGAACCTCAGAATCCGTACACTCGGATTCACCGGAGTCGACCCCACCCTTAACGGTGATTGTCTTTGACTGTACGATAGCCACGCCTTGCGCCTCATCAATCCGAACGCTGCAGCCCTCTGACGTAATTCTAGTTCCTTCCAGAATTTCGGCGACCGCTTCCTTTGCTTTTTCCGAAACGGCCAAGCGTTGAAATTTGGAGGCAATATCATTGCCCTGTGCAGGAGAGTTTTTACCGCTTTCGGCAGCACTGCTACCGCTCGTCTTATCCTCTTCCTCAGCGTTATCATTGCCGAGTGCGCTACCTGCCGCAGCTGCAGCGCCAGACGCGACGGATGCGGCGGCAGTTTTAAGGCCTTGCACCGCTTTAACCATCACCGCCATATTGCCGCCAGCGGTCATATTCTTGCCTGCAGCAATCGTCCCCCCATCAACAACAAGTTGCGACGACCAGGATTGATCAAGAACTGTAGAGCGCGCGTCACCACTACTGGATTTGCCCACCTGGTTCCAGACGACCTGCGCAACCGTTTTTCCAGCGACCGCGACTTGTCGGGCGTAACCCTCTACAGACACGCCGCTGAAAGAAACACCAGATGGAGCATTTTCAACACCAACGACCTGACCCTTTACCTGAACCGGGTTTCCGCCCTGGAAAACTACGGCCTGCGGCAATTGCACGGTCATTTTACCCGAATTGAGATTTACGGGCGCTTGTTGGCCGGATTGTGCTGGCTGAGGCGTTTGCGCAAGCGCCGTTGCAGGCGTGAAATACATTATCGCTGCAGTCGCTGTACAAATGGGTTTGAAAAACTGTTTCATTTTATTCTCCTTTTAATTGGCCGATACAATTTCCGGTTCTTTTAGAATCCAGTCGGTTCTAGGCATGATCACCACCCGCTGACCCTGTGAGACGGTCAGGATTGGCGCGAGGTTAACGGTCTGTTCCAAAACTTTCGCAGTGATTTCGCCGAGATTGTCAGACAGTTGAGTGCCAGCAGCGCCGAGGGTCGAATCCGTTCCCGCCGTTGTTGACGCTGCCGCAGATACGGCGGCAATAGCAGAAATGATCGCCGCTGATCCGTACCGCTCCCATATTCGATTATCGACTTCACCGGGAATTCCGGCACGGCCCATCACATCACCAGCCGGTGCGTTAATGTCCCACAGCTCCGCTCTATCTTCTGCACGAAGTACCCGCTTACAAATCACCGGCAAGCGACTTTGCCCCTGTACTTCGAGTGATTCATAATTGCAGACAATTCGCGAACCTTTGGGAATCAGAGGTTTTGATTCGTGATATCCGAACACGTCACGAGACACCTGAATGACGATCTGACCGCCCGCGTCACCCGACACCTGGCTATTGATACCAACCTCTAAAATGCCAGTGATATAACGATCCGTTGTTACGATCCGCTGATTATCAATCGGCAAAGAGCTTGTTTTGCTTTTATGGGGGTATTCAGAATCTTGCAGCTTGAGAGTCGAAATTACGTCTTGCGCGACCGCTGTGTTCGAGCCTAACCCATCAAGCGTAGCGCCGAACTGCGGATCTACCGCCGCAACCTCTACCCAACCTGTACGCCGCCGCGCCTGCAAAATCAGTGAGGCTCTAATCTCGCCTTCAGTCGGACCGACCTTGCGCTTTACTTGCTTCGGCTTCGGCGTTTTGACCTGTTTTTTTTGCACTACAGGCGCGGGTTCGGCGAAGGCAATACCGGACACGGCAACCGTTGTGAACTGCCCATTCCAACCAATGAGGACCTTGCCATTAAAGCCACCGGCCCCGGTTGGTGCAAAGCTTACGGGTACTTTGCAGACGTGTTGAGGTTTCAAAATCGAGCAATTGGCACTCATTGAAAAAGACGGCGGAGCGGATAGCTCGACTACAGAAATCGAGAGGTTTTCACCGCCAGAATTCGATAACGAAATCTCTTGTTGCTGTGACTGCCCAACAGTCAGCGCGCGGAAATCGACCGGACCGCTAACCGTCAATTGACCGGGAATTACGTCAGGTTTGACAACAACTGGTTTTGGCATTGGCGGGGGCGCTGACCTGAAATCATAAACACCCCCAGACGAATTACCCAACTGGTCCACCGGATTTGGTGCGGGTGCGTCATTTCCGCCACAGAGAAATGCAAGACCAACAGCGGCCGCCACTTCGCAAAAACCGGCCATAACTAAGCCGACCCCTCATATACGATGCAGATGTATTTCTGGCCCGCCTTAAGGGTTATTCTTTTGGACAGCGATTCAATTATAAAAGTGGTGCCGGACACCCTTGTATTAACAAGCTCATCGACATCATCATAAACGACATAAGCGGTCGGGAGTTCCAGCTCTGTCCACTTCTTTCCATAATGAATGTAGGTAAACCGCTCGTTCCGATAAACCACGGTCGGTTCAAGTTCCTTCGAACCAAACACCCGGTACTCATTAAACCCATGAATTCCGCCAGGCTTGAACTGGACGTTGTTTATGTAATCTTGCTTGCCCTCATCTACAGTCGAACTGTCAACGGCTTTAGCGTCCTCAGTAACTTGATCACCGGAATCCGCTTTAACCTGCATCGCATCGAATGACGATTTGTTGGCCGGCGCATTATCGAGCTGGTCAGGTGGCATCGACGGAAGAGAGCTATCAACGCCTTTGATCTTGATCTTAAGGTGTGGAATACGGTTTGAATTAAAGGCATCAGCCTGAATGTAAAACTGATATTCCTTACCGCTTTTGGTGTAGACAACGATATTGGAATCGACGCCGACCTTGAGCGGTTTAATCGCAAATCTGCTATTGCCTCTCGCCTTGACCTGGAAGCTTCCGCTTTCACCAACATCAATTGGCGTGATGATCTTCTCTCCCGCTGGCAACAGCACCGTAGAAATCATAAATTCCCGTGTGACAATCTGATAAACACAATCATCACACTCATCAAACGACACCGTTCCCTTGCCGGTTGTAACCGTAGCCACGCTTTTTTGATCCGTGTTCCATACCTCTTGAATCTGACCGGCAGGCCCGCGCGGCTCCGACGCGGTAAGTTCCGTTTGGGACCCAAAATTTCCCTTCGCTTGCTGACCGATTTGTTTCTTTACGCCGGATGGTAAGGGCGGAGGAGCGGAGGGAGTTTGAGCGAATGCTCTTGAAAGAGGTGACAATGCAAGCGCCACAGCCATCAAAATCAGGGCCAAAATCATATACAGTCTTATTTTCATTTCCTCATCCTTCGTTTTTGATTCGCATAGAGAAGGCAACGACCGTAACGCCGAGCGGGTTCATGTATCTTTGGGAAACTTTGACCTCGCCGGGCGCCAGAACGATCCCGACAATGGCCTCAATCTGGGTTTCAGAAATCACTTTGCCGCCGCGTTGATCGATCTGCGTGAATTCAACCCGGATCTTGTCAACGCCGCGCGTCAGGCTTTCAATTTTCTGAGCAACGTTAATCCTGATAGATCGGCTGCCTTTGCCATCGATCACCGATTGAATAGCGCCGCTTTTGATCCTGGTTTTCTCAAAATCCTGCCAGACCTTTGTTGACGCCATCCAGATCGCCTCCTGAAAGCGTTCGGCTTCTGAATTGCCGTCAATGGTTTGGGTGAGTTTGATAAATCTCTTGGTGTGTTCCTCAATGTACGTGTCGAGACCGTCAATATCCCGACGCACTGGCTCCACCCAGGCGAGCTGGTTTTCAGCCGAATCGAACCGGATCAAACCCAACTGAATTTCTTTAAGGGGGAAAAGCCCATAAAGAATACTGGCAAGGATCGCGATAATACCGACCAGCCCGAAATTCATGGTTATTGACCCGCGAAACAGAAAGACAAGGCGCTTATGGGCAATCTGCCAATCAACGGCTTGAGGTGTTCCAAAATTAATTTCCGGAACCTCTATATCGTGATGACCAACTTCAGCGTTATTTTCTTTGCTGCGAAAAAAAGTCATGGTTACGTCGCCTTGAACCACAACTTGAACCCGTCCAGTTCAGGGCACGGCGCACCATCAGCGCCAGCTATTGCCAGGCTGGCGAGCTGAAGGCCTTCAGCACCGGAGGAAAAAGTTAACTCATCTCCGGCGCACGGCGAGGTTTTCATTTCGTTCGTGCCGCGACCGACGCCGACCGGCGTTTCGGTATTGCTGCAGGCCGAAATCAACACAAGGAGAGTAGATAATACGAGGGCGGGTTTCATGGTATTCCTCACTTCACAATCGCGTCGTCGGCCCAGAAGCCGAGCTTGCGGGATTTGGCAAAATCTTCGTATTTTTGATAAACCGCCCTGCCTTGCGCGTTCAGGCGAATGACTCCGGCAGCAGCCATCAGGGCAACGATGTCATGACCGTCCTTGTTTAAGCAACTGACCGTGCCGTCAACTCGCTCGATGCAATATCGGGCAAAATAATTAAACTTATTGCCTGGAAAACGGTCGAGTGTCCTTTTCACTAACTCATCGCAAGTGTAAGGCTCGTCGTAGACATTGAATTTCTTCCAGGCGTCGAACGACAGAAAAAATGATTTTGGGTTACAAACCTCTGTTTTCAGAATTGGTGAACTACCAAATAGTCTTGCTGCCCTCGGTTTTGGCGACGCCATATTGGAAACGCTAATATTGTCGAGCGTATACATAGACTGAGAAACGGGTGAAATTCGCAGAACATCCCCTTTACTCGGCGGACCTGCGGTTACGATATCCACTTTTCCCGATATCTTTGGGAACATCTTCGCCATAGGGTTGATGGAATCAGTCCAGTGTTGAGTGAGTGTTTTCAGCTGGTTTTTCCGCGCCTTTTCCATGTCTCTGAGCTGGCGACGTTTAGTCGCCTTTATTTCTTTCAGCTTTGTTTCCAGAAACCGCAGCCTTTCCTCTGATGCTTGTTTGCCCTTCATTAGTTCCTTCTCAAAAACACTCTCTAAGCTCAATTCTCTTTCGCTTTTCTTGAGAATTTGCATCGCCTCTTTATCCTCGCGGGCCATTGCTGACCCCGTAAGAACCAAAACCAAAAACACACTTGTTAAAGCCTTAAACATTTTTCGACTCGCCTCCTTTTCCGAACGCTTTTAAATACTGATCCATTTTGCTGCCTGCCTGGATAATTGACTTGCCAGCGCCCACGACTCCCCCTACCCCCTTGCCAACAGCCTTAGCGTCATTGCCAAGTTGTTGAGCGCCTCTGAGTGCCTTAAGTGGAGCCGTTGCCGCAAATACCGCGCCTGCAGCGAATATCGCCGGTCCGGCGCTGTTCAGGAAGACGCCCAATAGCCCGGCCCCAAGGGTTCCCGCTTCCCACTGAAACGCGATGGATAGCCATGCCATTAAAACAATGGCAACAAACTTCCAGCCAAACGCAAAATCAGAGAGGGCAGACACATTAATATTCGACTTTCCACCGGGTACAGACGCCGGTTCAGCCGGTAAAATACTGATCATTCCCTCGAAGAAGTATCCAGTTAGGCCCATGCCGATACTCGCTATCGTCATGATCAAAACACTGGCGGCCATATGCTTGATCGCGCCCGTCGCGACGCTGCGGGACGATTTAAACGCCCACGCGACGATCAGAAGCGGACCAATAGCCGTTATCGCTACAATCCGAAATACGGCTGTACCGAGCTGCCCTAAATACATGGCGAGCATGATCACCAGGCTGATCATCATCACGACGCCGGAAGTCCAAACCTTCATCGCTGTCCAGCCGCCCTGGTCTAATTGGGCGGCGGCGACATCAAGAAAAACCCTAACAGACACATAAGCAGCGTCTATTATCGAACCCAAAGCACCCTTCAGCGTCGCAGTGTCGCCGCGATATGTGCTTGGTGTTCTATCTGTGAGTATGAGGGCGGCGCGGGAGAGTTTGACGAGAAGATCGGTTGTCGTTTTGTAAACCCAATTGAACCAATAACTATCGTCTGTGAGAAATATGCCCGCAGCCATAATATAGCCAATACCAACCAGCAATTCGAGGGGGGTTCCATCGGCCACAAGCAGCTTGGCGACAATGTAAGCCGCCCAAATTGATGACAGGACAATAAACAGGGGAACAGATCCGGAAAGTACGATATTAAATATTTCATTCGCATACTCATCTGCCAACCCACCCATCATTTCACCCACTACGCACGGGCTACATTCGACTTTTTTCACGTTGTCACTAACCGTTGGTTTAGTGATTGCGAACGCTGTCGTCGCTGAAGCGATCACCAAGGCCAGACCGGCGAGCAGTATCAGGACAAATATTTTTTTGAATATTTGCTTCATTTTATTGAGCGGCGCTTGCCTGGTAGCGGCCCGCATGAATGTACGTTGGCATGGCCCTTAACGTTGATCCGGAAATAACGGCCAGTTTTGACGCCTCCAGGAGGTTCGTTGTTGCTTGCTGTTGGTTCAGCTTGACCAGCAGGTTCATAATTACTGACTGGCGAGCCACATCGTCTATTGCGCTATCGGCCTCGTTCTGCAGCTGAACGACCTCAGACATCACCCGACTGAAATCGGCGATAGCTGTATCAGATACTGCAATGCCGCTGAGTGCCGCATCTTCCGTTTTCCGAAAGCGCCGATAATCGATGATGTCCGATTCTTGTTTGGTGATGGTTGCCGGTTGGAGAACGCCGTCTACTTCTTCCGGTTTCTCGGGCGGGTTATAGGTAAGGACGTCCTTATAGAAATCACCCGTTCTTTGAACGTTGGAGAAATCCGGTAAATTTACACCCTTTGGCAGGTTGAAATTCACCTTAAGTTTGGAGGGATCGTTCAAAACACCCGACCACTGCCTAACCTGGCGCTGCACGGCGGACAGATTACCGAAAGAGACTTCGCCCTTAGCGCCTATGGTGTCGAGCATTCCTTCAGCCGTGCTCGCGATATCCGTTAGCGACTCAACCTGTTTCTTCAGCTCCCCTAGTTGACTGGCGAGTTTTGCAATGGCTCCGGCGTCGGTAACCGCCATTGCCGCAACAGCCGACTTATAGGCATAAACGGAGCCTGCAAGACCGAGCCCGATCACAGCAATTATCACAGGAGCCGAATTTCGGTTACGGGACTTAAAGCGGCGGTTTTGGCTAATTCCAAACATGGTTTTCTGTCCTTTTTGCTTTAAAAAATCGTCATGATCAAAGGTGGTTGACCCACTCAAGATTTTCTTTTCCGTAGTCATTCTGTAGCTGTTTCATCAAATCGACAGCCCGAGACCCGGACTGGTAAACCTTGATCATCGGCCCGACGATAGGACCGAGATCAATATCCAGAATTACCGATTCTTCGGAGTCAGCGCCGCCCGACTTATCGCGCTTGATCATCATCACCGAACGCTTAACGCGGTTCGACAGGTCGGACATGCCCTTGATGTAGCCCCACTGCTCATCGTTCAGATTGAAGTGCCGGTAGTCGTTTCTGTCAGCTGACGTGTTTGGAAACAGAAAGAACGTTGAGCAGTTGGTAAAAACCGCATCGGCCACGTCAGATTGTGAAAGCGCCGAGGGTTCCTGAAAGGCGACGCCGACAATGCCGTTATTTTTTCGAACCTCGCGAAACAATTCCTCAACACCGGAGCGGAAAGCATCGTTCTTGAACAGTGCCGCCGCCTCATCAACAAAGATGTTAAATCCGAAACCGCCAGCCTTACATTCACTCAAAATGCCGCGTAGGATATGCTCGAACACCGGAGCGGCCATTTCTGGTTCTTTAAGAATCTGATCTGAATTCCAGCCAATAAGAAAATTGTCATCCATTTGCCGGGTCAGAGCGTCGGTTTGACCGTTCAACAAACGCGCATAAGGCCCTTTGTTGCCGTCCGGATCTACCACCCACTTTTTCATGCCGAGCTGGACTTTGGAGCCCTGATCAAAGGCGGTTTTGTAAACCTTGGAAAAAGACCGTCGTGAAAAATCCTCAACCGCAAGGATCTGTTCGACGGCTCGCGAAATGATATCCAGGCTGGCATCATCCCCAGCACCCGACATCATTTGAATTAGACGCCTGAGATTATCCCGATTTTCAATCGTATCGGCGCAGTGGAGCGGGTTTAGATCGATCTTATCTGCGTTATTGAGATCGAAATAACGTCCGCCCATCGCTTCAATCGTGAACCGTGCGCCCTCTTTGGAATCGAACACAAACCCCTTGGTGTTTGGGTGTCGCATCATTCCACCCATCAGGTGCATCATCAGGGTTGTTTTGCCGGAATCGGACGGCGCGATCACCGCATAGTGGCCGACCGGCTCAGAGCGATAAGGATCAACATGGTACTGGACGGAATAGACACCGCTTCTCGCTGTCTTAAACCGTCTGATTGCGCCCGGGCCCCAAACGGATGAATTATCACCAGCGGGCTCGCGCGAAAATGAACAGAAGGCCGCAAGATCGCCGCTAATCGGGAAAAGCGGGGCGTAAAATCTCTCGTAACCCGGAAGGCGTCCAAACCAGAACGCCGCACTTGCTCCAAGCGCCGGGTTGAGCGCCAGGCCGTCATAACCGGCGACGGCCATAACATCATCCACAACATGAGAAAGCTCATCTTTCGATCCGGCCTTGACCAGAATTGACATTTCCGTTCTGAACTGGACCTCCACCCGTGCATCAATCAGCGAATACACGCTTTGGAACTGTTCGGCCTTCAGAAGGTTTAAACGAAGCAAAGCCGCCTGTTTTTCCTGATTGCCGAGAACATATTTAGATTTGGTATCCGGCACCGCCTGAAAACGAATGTTAAATTCGATCTCCGCAGGCAGCTCCATGATCCGGCGAATCAGATCGCCGCGCGCCTCGTCGCCAAATTCTTTGAGAATCAGAAGCTTTTCGTGTTTTTCCGATATTCCGTCAGAAGTGAACACGTCGCCGTTTTCGAAATCGAACGTAATTCCGGACCGGCCAACCCGCAGGGATAACGAGCGCGCTGAGGCACTTAGGGGGTGAGAGCTTCCATTGACCAGCTCACTCAGCAATGTCGTAAGAGGACAAATCCCGGTTGCAGACGCTTCAATCGGCCTTATGCCATACGACGCCATATAGGTATTCAGATTCTTGCAGGCGTCCAGTAACGGCTTTCTATAAGATTCACCCTTTTCTACTGATAAAATCAGATAGAACTTTTTGGCGTAGGTTTGTGAAAAATGCCGTTTTTCCTGATCGCCGATGTTTTGCAGGGTTTCTGACGGATAACTTGCCGTTTCCCCACGATCAACCGGGTACTGACGGGTGATAATGCGGCCCGTTACCGGCGAGTCCCGAAACGAATTAAAGAAGTTCCGCCGTCTGTTCAGCTCCGCCCTTTGATCATCCTCGACGCGGGTTGTGTATTGAAGCCCATTGATTTCGAAGACCCTGAACAGGCCCCCGTCTTTGAGTTGAACGGTGACTTTATCGGCCAGAATATGATCAAATTCCAGGCCGCCTTCAATCCACTCGAAATCCTTATCCTTTGGGCGAATTGAAACCACTGCAGGGGCGACCGCATAACCTAGCGCCGTCACACCAACAATAAGGCTTGCCGCGAGCGGCAGCCAATCGTTGAGGCCGAGCGCGGCCTCTGGCCTAAAACTCACTTGAGCCAGGCTGTCACCCGTTGACAGCAATACCAAAAGGGGCACCAGTGCCCCAAGATACGTTCTGCGTTTTTTGTTGTTTCTGCTGAACCGAAACACGGCCAGCTTCATCTCAAGATAATGACAATCGCTAATACTCAGTTTCCAGGCGATCGGAAACCCGATAGCCAGGGTCGCAAACAGGCCCACCGGAGCCATAGGAAGGATCTTTGCCGACTGCATAAGTATTGCCAGCACAAAGATCAAAATAGCCACCAGGACGCCGCCTGCCAGGACCAGCACCGCCAGCACGGGACTCAACCCGAATATGGCGGGCGGTTTGACCGTTGCGTTAAAGATTGGGGCGGACACTTTGCTCATTGATTAGGAACTCGTAAGTGCCGGAATAATCTGGTCGATGGCGGCTAAGAAAATCGCGCCAAAAATCAACGCCCCTACCCTTCGCCACGGAATATCACCGGCAACAGCGCCATATCCGGCGATAATGACGCCGCCGATACCGAGCAGCACGGCAACGACCGAAACCGCACCGACCTTGAACTCTTCCGCCTTGCTCACCAGCGACGACGACCAGTCCGAATTGCCGCCGCTGCCGCCGACTGTCACCTGTGCCAGCAGATCCGCAGGCACTAGGGCCGCAGCCACAAACGCCAGCGCAAGCCAGGCCAATTGCTCTTTTCCACGACTTGACGCGGTAACTCGTAAAACCATCCGTAGTGGTAACATAAGGTTGCCGAATAACGTCATATATTCAATCCTTTACTAAATATCGGCTTTCTTAAAAAGCCATCATACAACTAAATCGATTAAATTGATACCGGAGTGTCGGAAGGCAATGCCTTCTAAAGTCAATAATATCAACAAAAATCAAGCATACAGTTTTACAACTATATCACTAACCACAAATACGGCTTGACGTATTACACGTCAAGGCAGTATGTAAATTTCAAGGAGATTTCTAATATGGTCAAACATTCAAGCGTCGAACTGAAACCAGAACACTTGTTCTGGTTGCGTAAAAGAAAATGGAAACCTGGCATAGATATTAAGGTGTCAATCTCCCAGGCTATCGAACTGTTACGAGTCCTGGAGGATTTAAATGCAATGCGTTCGCTTTTTGGTGACAACGCCGAACACATTCAAGGCCGCTTGCAAAACGCCACCATAAACAATTGTGGCTCGACCGCTGATGCCGACTGATTGAGGTGTTGAACCGATGGTGTGCGCAGACAAATCACCCATTACCGACTTTTTTGTAAGCCGTGGCCCGATCTACAGATTTGGGCATTTTGCCATTAATGGATTTCAAGCCGACATCGCCTTAAGGCTTTTGCACCTGATCAATGGATGTTCCTAATGTCGAGTGTTGGTCGCCCGCTGTCTTTCGATGCTTGTTTTACTTTTCTCCGTCAAATTACCCGCAACCTGCCAAGAGGGTTTCCACACGTGGACCCTCCCCCTTTCGGTTGCGCGCTTTCCGTCGCGTCGTTTTTCAAACGCATTCTTCAACGGGCTTTAAGCCCAACACAAAACAAAGGAACAAGACCATGATCAGCTTCGCAAACGCTCAAATTCAAGGAAATGTCGGTACAGTTGAAATCAAGGAAAATAATGGCAAAAAGTTCGCCAAATTCTCAGTAGCCACTACTGAAAGTTACAAAAAAGGCGACGAATGGGTGAACAACACACACTGGCTCAATGTCACCACCTTCAACCCGGCAACAGCAGAATACATCGAGCGCAATGTTACCAAGGGCCGTCAGGTTTTCGTCGCAGGCCAAATCAAGGTCAGTCAGTACGAAAAAGACGGTGAAAAAAGAACATCGGTTGAGATCCATACCGATGATGTCCAGGTCGGTCCGAAAACCGACGACGCGGGGGAATAACCCCCCGCCCAAAGGCGGTGGCACCCACCCGGCCACCGCCTTTTCTTCTCTCACAAAAGTATCGATCGGAAAGACAATGGCTGAAGCTTCTCATTCCGGCCCACTAGGTGAAGATCCACCACCCCAGGAGCCAGAACGTTCCGTAACCGACGATGATCAATGTTTCATCGACCCGGAACTTGAGCAGCAATACACCGTAATCCTGTTTTCCCTGGACGCTTGCGGCGCCGACAGCTCGCCTAAAACAGGAACGGCGATAGTCTATATACACGCCGCCGATCCGGACTCCGCCGAGCGGGACGCCATCAAAGCCGTCAGCGCCAAAGTCCGCAACAATCTCTGGAATTTTGCCCGCGCTATTTTCATCACCGAAGGGCACCACATTGATACCCGCTCTGAAATCATCACCGTTTGATCTCAACAGAAAGGATCAATATGAAAACGATAACATTCTCGCTGGCTCTCGTCCTGATGGCCGTCTCGCCACTTCCTGCTGCAGCTCTTGGAGAGAACGAGATTGAAACGGCGGTTTTGCCCGTAAAGGATTCACTCCGCCACTTACTGACTAACAATTGGAAAATCCAACACGTTTCCTCCAATGGCAGCATTCAGATCATTTATCTCAACAAGAGCAAACGTACCCAAAATATCATTTGCTACCTCAATCATCAGTTTGCCGGGAAAAACCCCTCAACCTCGCTCTGCTTTTCCCTTAATTAATATTAGAATTTACCCCCGAAACGCAGCGGCGCGCCCCTGACGCTTAGCGCGGAGCGGGGGCCAGGTTGTTATCGGTTTTTGATGTCAGGACGTGCTCATGATCAGAACTGCCCTAATCGTATTGCTGATAACAACAACGCAGGCGGACGCCGAAAGCATCACGGGAAAGGTTATCCTACTCGATGGGGATACCGTCAGGTTTTCCAGGGCCGATGCACCTGATCAAACGGTGCGACTCTTTGGCATCGACACCCCGGAAAGAGCGCAACAGTGCCTAAGCGGATCAGGCGAGCAATACGCCTGCGGATCTGAGGCAACCAAGTTTCTTGCCGGTTTGATCGGCGCTCAGTTTGGTTCAAGAAGCCTGTCGAAACGCGATATTACATGTCACTTTGTTCCCGGCCAAACATCCTATGGTCGCAAGATTGGCGTTTGTTATCTTGATACCATAAACTTGAACCTTGAACTGGTCCGCGCCGGTTGGGCCGTTGCGTACCGTCGCTATCTTGATCTTGTTCAGGAGCTAAAGCCGTTGTTTCTCAACGCAGAAGATAGAGCCAGACGTGGTGAGCGCGGAATCTGGCAGGGTCAGTTTATTTATCCGTGGCGCTGGCGAAAGGGCCAGCGTTTGAAAGGGCAGTGATATGGTCAGAGAGGTTGGGGAGCGTAGTATTACTACTGAGTTTGGAAAACGGTTGCTGAAGGCCAGAAAGAAAGAAAATCTCACGCAAGACAGCCTCGCCAAAATGCTCGGCATCAGTTTTCAGCAGGTTCAAAAATATGAAGGTGGGGCGAACCGGATCAGTGCGGCGCGCCTATGGGTTATCGCCGATGTGCTCAAGGTTCCCATATCGTATTTCTTTGACGGCCTCGAACAAGTTGAGCCAGGCGTCGTAGGGACTTTCAAACAACCGGAATTGCTGACACACGATATCATCAAGATTGCGCATATTCTTGAAAATGTTCCCGAGGGTGAAATCAAAGATAAGATTTTTTTGTTGATCAAGGCGCTGGCGAGAGAGTTTAAAAATAAGGGGTGACTGGTTTATGAAACCATATTCAGCACGTGTGTCCATAGACGGTGAAGTGGTTCTGGTGGTAGATGAGAAAGCCAGGACAGTAGAGTTAAGTTCAGGTGAATTGTCTGAGAAAGTGCTTTTGCCTCTTTCGAGATCTGAAGCTTTAGCGTTGTCAGAAGAATTGGCACAGGCGGCGCGTGGTGAAGGACCTGTTCTATTGCAGGATTTATAAGTCGTAGGTGTTTTAGGTGTTTAGCAGCGCTAGGTTTGGGGGGAAAGCCTCTCTGTATAAATTTTTGTCAAGTGAATCATATCTCGCAGAAAAATTGACCATTTGGGCAGCTTGATGTCCGGTACTGCTGCAGGTACGGTCGTGGCGCGTCGGCGAATGTTAGGAGCGCGATGTGCCAAAGACTAACGCTCCAGTGTCAAAAGTCTGCAGCTGGAGGTAAAGATAGAAGCAGAGCTGGCTTTCTCTAATCCAGAACGGGAACTACTGGTCCAATGCCAGCGTTGTCTTCTTCATTTTCCAACAGAAGTCAGCCCGCACAACAAGACAACTTACTAACATCCTTGTCAAAAGTCTGCGCCGCGAGTTTGAGGCCCTCAACAGTCGTCAAATAGGGGAATATGGTATCGGCCAGATCAGTCACGGTAAGACCATGTTTAATGGCAAGGACCGCGGTCTGGATGCTGTCAGCCCCCTCCGGCGCAATAATTTGCGCACCAAGAAGATTGTTTGTTTTTCTATCTGCCACCAGCTTTATAAGACCTCGCGTGTCCCGTGCCGCAAGTGCACGCGGAATATGCTCTAAGCCGATAACCGAGGTCTTCACTTCAAAACCTTGTTCTTTCGCGGTGGCCTCCGATAACCCGACACCAGCCACCTGCGGATCGGTGAACACCACCCACGGCATGGATGAATTATCATAGACCAAGCTGTCGCTGTTCATGGCATTCTTTGCCGCCAACTTGGCCCCATAAGCCGCCATGTAGACGAACTGATCCGTACCTGTCACGTCGCCAGCGGCATAAACACCGGGTCGTGTGGTGCGCATACGGTCATCGACTTTGATCCCGCCGTTGGACAAAAGCTCGACGCCGTTCTCTTCTAAATCAAGGCCATCCGTATTCGGGCGGCGTCCAGTGGTGACCAGGACCTGCTCGGCTTTGATGCTGACATTCTTTCCACCTTCGACAACATCAAGGGCGATATCATCGCCGGTTTTACCAATTGAGCGATAGGCAAGGCCGTCACGCACAGCGATACCCTCATCACGCAGGTACTCTGTCAAAGCTGCACTGATCTCGGGTTCCGCTTCCGGCAGCAGGCGTGAGCGGCAGACAATGGTGACCTCGGCCCCCAACCGCCCGAACATCTGCGCCAGTTCACAACCGATATACCCGCCGCCGATGACCAGAAGCGATTTTGGCAGTTCTTTTAGTTCAAGTGCCTCGGTACTGGTCAGGTAGGGCGTATCCGCCATACCATCGATGTCCGGCGCCACCGCAGAGGTTCCAGTCGCTACGACGACCTTGTCCGCCTCGATACGCTTGCCATCAACGATTACACCACCATCAGCTAACCGCGCCTGCCCCTCAATATAGGCAACGTTGTTATAAGACGGCAGAATATCGCTGTATTTGGCCTGGCGAAGCGCCGTTACCAAATCATCCTTCTGCGCCGTCAGGGCGTTCCAGTTTTCAACATGGGCTTCGGCCTCAACGCCAGCGAACCGTGAGGCGGTATTCGCATGATGCACTGACTCTGCGGCCCGTATCATTGCCTTGCTCGGCACGCAGCCAACATTAACGCAAGTGCCGCCAATGGTGCCATAGCCAATGAGGGCCACCTGTGCCCCGTCTTCGGCAGCTGTAATGGCGGCAGAGAAGCCCGCCGACCCGGCACCGATAACCGCCATATCGTAATGACCATTTGGTTTTTTTGCCGCGCCAGAATCGCAGCAATCGCTCTTTAATTCACTCATGACTGTTGTTCCACTTCATTAGTCTCCGGGGTTGTGTCATTGTTCCGTGCTGTCGCCGAACGGAGATACCAGGCGTAAGCACCAACCATGGCGGCGGCGGTAAGGGAGATGCGCAACGCATACCTGAACTCAAGCCAGAGCAAACCGAATGTGAATACAGCAACAGCCACGCCAATGAATGCGATCGGTTTTGGCCCGACTCTCCCGGCGCGCACATACAAGGCGTTGGCCGTAAAACCCATGGAAACGAACATGATCGGGAAGACGGCGTAATCAATACCCCCAATCCAGGCCGATAAACCTGCGGCGCCCATCCCGATAACCAGCACCGGTGTAAAGCAACATAGCGCCGCTACAATGGTGCTGGTAATGCTCGCTTTTAGTGATGTTCTTTCGTTCATTTAAAATGCCTTTTGGTTTGATTGTTCGGCGACGACTTTAGCCACTCGCCAAAAATGGAATGAATATAGCGGACCCGGCCTCAAGCCCCTGTTCGATAGAGAGCCAGTGCCCATCTTTTTTGTCCCCGGACTCGCTGCGCCAGAGTTCCAGGTGATCATCAGAGCAGAAGTACGCCATGACGCTGCATTGTGTATCCGCCGCGCAGCCGTCGATGTCCTGAACCCCGGACCAGACAATGGCGGTTTCCGGCGAGACCGAGGCCAGTGCATGACCATTATCGTTTGTTTCAATCTCAATATCACACCCACAGTGACGGCACTTTGACCGGATAGACGTATCCCGATTAAGCATTGCACCGATACCCAGCGCATCCACTGCACACATGGCCTTCAGCGTTGTGCCGTCAACAGTAACCCGGTGTTCGGTATCGCGGCTGGTAAAGGGATAGGCCGCGTCAATCGTATTTCCGGAACCTGAAAGAACAATAAGGTCCCTGTCATCCAGACCTGCTAGCAGTGTGGGCAGGTCTGAAAGAGATAAACCCGTTGCATCGGTGAGACTTTCTACTGTCGGCGCTTCACCAGTTTTCGCGAAAACGCGTAGGATCGCCAGCCGGACGGTTTCTTCCTGTTCGCTCATGCCTTCCCACCGGGTGGTCATTCGCAGTCGCCCAAGGGTGTCGTTAAGAGACGCCCGCGCCTCATTCGATATAACCACAGACCAGTCGGGAAATGTCGCTCCCGACAAGAGAGGTATTTTAAGAGGTTCAGTATGAGTCATGTTTTACTCGTTAGGGGTGGTTGATAACACCGTAGATGCAGATTGACCGGATGCCGAAGCAGGTTTACCTGCATACCGCTTTTTCATCATCACAAGAATTCCAACCATCGTCGCCGATCCGGCGATTGTCAGAAGGTCAAATCCGCCAAACCACCCGGCCATCCCCCCGAAAAAGGCTCCGAGCGCGGCAGGTCCAATAATGCACAGAGAGCAGATCGGAGCGATAACCACAGCCGTTATCACACCTGCCATAAGTTTTTCACTCATATTACTGCGCCTTCACGTCATTCGATGTTGATTGGCGGTTCGTTACCCATCCGTCTTGACAAGTTCAGACGGATACCCTGAATCGAATGTAGCATCGGTCAGGGCTTCAACGTTTGTTTTGGCGTCATCGAACGTCACCAATGCCGTTTTCTGTTCATATGAAACCTTGACGTCTGTTACCCCTGAAACACGGGTCAGAGATTTTTTGACAATGTAAGGGCATGATGCGCAGTACATGTTTTCAACTGCCAGCTTGACGGTTTTTTCGGCGGCAAATCCTTGGCCGACAGACAGTATTGTCGCGGAAAACGCTAAGGCTGTGATAATTCGTTTCATTTGATAAATTTCCTTTCTGAATCAGGCTAACAGGTAAGGGACGATATAAGGGAACGCGAGAGCCGCTGAAACCAGCAGGGTCGCTCCCCACAGTGAAATCTTGAGAACCCGTCCCGACGCAGGTGCGGCGCAATAAGAGCCGGGTTCACACGTAATTTTCGGTTTGCGATAGGCCATGTAAAAGCCGCCCGCGAGGAACAGAAACGTGACGGTCACGAAATAAGGCTTGTAGGGATACAACGCCGTCAGGTTGCCGATCCATGCGCCCCCTATGCCGAGGCTGAACAGCACAAGCGGCAGGATACAGCACGACGAAGCGGCGATGGCACCAAAAATGCTACCTGTCGCCAATAATCCCTTTTTTCCGGTGTCGTCATTTTGCATCAGCGGAAGAGTTCCGTCATCAACTTGCAAAGGTTTAGGGTGATTGTTTTCCAGCGCGGTCATCAAATTCTATCCCGTTGATCAATGTGTAGTCACGATGCTAAGATAGGGTCTGTACTAACTACAGGGTCAAGCCCCTAATTTGGACGAATGAAAATGAAACGAGGAGAGTTGGCGGGCGAGGTCGGTTGTAACATTGAAACGATACGTTATTACGAAAACATCGGGCTTCTTAATGACCCCCCTAGAAATGAAAACGGTTACCGCATTTATGGAGCGGTCCACCAGCAGCGCTTACGCTTTGTTCTTCGAGGCCGCGAACTTGGCTTTAGCATCGACCAGCTGCGAGAGCTGCTGACCCTCGTCGATGGTGGCTCGTACACCTGCGCGGAGGTGCGTGACTTGACAAAGGAACATCTGGATACGATCCGTGAGAAAATATCAGACTTAAAAAGGCTGGAGCAAACTCTCGCCACGACCTTTGCCGAATGTGACAGCCGTCAAGTTCCAGAATGCCCCGTCATAGATGCTTTGCTGGCGGGTAATTGATAAACGAAGGCAATGTCGATGATGTCTCTTTTTAGCACGTTCCGTCTATTTGGCACGGAAGGATATGATGCCTGAAAACTGATCTTTAAGTGGGCATCACAAATATGAAGTCGAACGTCTGAAAGGGCTCGTCTTCGACCGAAATGACGCCCTAAAGTTGGCGAGCGCTCTGCGTACAGTAACGTACAAACAAGATTGGTTTTTCATTATTTCGTCAAGGAATGGCCTTTTTAGGCCGTGTCGAATCGTTTCCACTGTGTTCCACAAGTGGTTTGAACACAATATTTTTATCCGGGGGCGTTCTTCCCTCTCTACGTGCTCATTCTCAATGGCACAGGATGAAGTTCGAAAAGTTGAGGCGGAGCGATCCGCAACACGTAGTACAATCCACGCGATGTCTACAAGGGGTCTCCCACGCTCTCGTCTCGACTTTCGTCCTCCCGGACTTTCACATCGCGTTGCACGCAACGGACGCGATACTAGGTGTGAAGGTTGTGAAAACCGCTACGGGTTACTTCCGCACACGATTGGTTATTAGGCACGGTTAGACTTTTCACGGTGGCCGCCGTACCCGGTCATGGTTGACGGCGTATCTTTGAGATCAACGATTTTGCTGAATGTTTTTCCGTTGCATTTTGAGCATGTGAGGTGGGCAAAGATTTCATCGAACGTTCGGTGAGCGCCGTATTTTTCGGCCAGCTCCTTCAACGGCAATCGGCTTTGAAATGCCCATCCCTTTTCCGCTAGGTGCGGGCATTCCGGATTTGTGCAGATCACCTTCATTTGGTGCCGCCAACGGATAAATTCAGCCAGGGTGTTTTTGGTCATTATCGAAATTTAGACCAATCCGGGAACAAGAACAAACATAGTACGGGGAGGACGGTCAAACCTCTTTTCACGGGCGATATTTCAGGGTGAAAATCTTTGCCGCGTCGAGGTTTGGAGATTGATGCAGAACGGCGACACCTTGAGGGGTGCCGCCGTTAAACTGTAACTCAAGAGTTCCGTAACGAATGCATTAAATGTAGTCGGAAAAGGGGACAAATTCAAGAGGCCCACCTCGCCCGTTGCTGGTGAGGCCCGGTCCTTCGGACGGCCTCTAGTGATCATCTTTGTTCAGGGTCGATATTTCAGAACTGAAAATCTTATCCCTGTCGATGGTCAGGTCTTCTGACCAGTCTTTCAGCTTATTTTTTAAACTCCGACTGCAGAGAGGAGATAGCTTCGTCAATCTGGGTTAAGACAGATTTTTGCATCTCTGCCAAAGCCGGGAGGTGTTCGTTATTGACGATTACGTGGTCATTAAGTGCAGGGTCAACTCTGCCAATCAATCGAAGATTTGCTTGGTATGTTTGGTGGCCCAGATAGGCAGTTACCACATCATCTACCTCGTCTGGTTCCAACAATCCGATCTTCGGTAAAAGACTTCGATATACATCATCAATCTGCTCTCTATGAACCGCACCATCCTGGTTTTCTTTAAAAGCCTCGCCGAGTTTATTGTGCTCAGACGGGCCAAGCCTGATATTCTTCAGCTCTGCCAATAAAGCCCTTCTTATTGACTGTTGTTCGTGGCGGCGTTCATCGGTGCGCTGACCGCGAAAAAACCAAGCGTTGGTTAGCAAGGTAATAATTACGCCTGAAAATCCAAGTAATGCCACTAGTATGGCTATGGCGGTCTCGTCCATTTCTCACCCCCCAACAATATTGAGTTATGTTGGTTCCAGAAGATAGAGAACCATCCGGCGAATGTCACCTGTACCCCCAACAGATACAAGGCTAGGTAGGCTTGATCATCTTTGTTCAGGGTCGATATTTCAGGGTGAAAATCTTATCCCTGCCGATGGTCAATGATTACGGTCAGGTCTGCGGACCTGACTTTGAGTTGGTGATTTGCCAAAGGCAAATGCTTTTACCCTTCAAGCTTAACCGGAGAAACGACGGTCTATATCAAGGTCGTTGTCCCGCCCTGCCCGCTCCGTTCGCTTTGCTCCCGTGTGGGTCGGGATACCGATCTGCGATCGCACCTCTCTTGATGACCGACGTTTTCCGGTAGTCGCCTCCTGATCCCTGCGGGATTAAGCCAGGACGCTCGCCGCTTGGCAGAAAAGCATGTTTTTTGGACAAGAAAGGAAAATTTGAGATGTGGACACTTGAAGGGAAAGCTTACTTTTTGCCGGATGGCCTGACATGGGAAGGCATCGCTGCCGCCCGTAAAAAATGGGACATATCGCCGCGTTTTGCGGCGCTGATAACGTGTCCGGGTGCGGTCGGTTGGGGTGTGCCCGGTGTTGGTGATTATCAGACTGTGAAGGGGGATTAAGATGTTGAGGAATATTGCAGACAGTGAATATTTCACGTTCACCGACGCTCGGGATTTGTTGATCTGGCTTGAAGCCTTCAAAAAGACCGACCTTTCCGCCGTTTGCTTTAGACACGGCGAGGCTGATCATTTGACCGTCCAGTATGAAACCGAAGTTCTTTCGGATGGCTCCAAGGTCAATAACATCTTTGTTGCGGGTCCGAGTATTGAACCCGCGTTGTTAATGGTTGATCGGTTTGACGGTATCGAAACCCGTCTTAACGAGCAGATCGCAGCCGTTGAGGGTGCCGACGATCCGGACGACTTCGGGCCAATCGATTATGCCGCTGAAATTCTGGAAACCCTGAAAGGTGTTCGCGACGATCTGACCAGATTGAAGGGTGGAAACCTATCTGGACCGGGAAGACCGAAATGAAAATGTTTGAAGTCGTCTTGATTGGTTTTGACGGGGCCACAGATGCAACCGATCACCTTATCAAGTGGGTTTGGGCGGATGACGAGGCGATGGCCAGCGCCGCCGCTTCCTCCGAGTGGGGGGAGGTCAAGGCCATCCAGGAACTACCCGGCTTTGCGGGTTTTGCGGTCGGCTGGGTTGCCGACCTGCGGGCCGAGTAGTTGATTATTTGATGTGAGTTGAAACAGTGCTATATTATGGAAAGGAAGGAATTAAGATGTCGAACGCAGTACTCCAGATGCAGGATGCCGGTTTCAGCCGCGAACAGGTTGAAGCGATCACCACTTATATTGACAGTGGCGCAGCGTCCAAGGCCGATATTGAACGACTGGAAGGTAAGATATCCGCTCTTGATGAAAAACAAGGTGGGAGCTTCCGGCTGACCTACTGGATGTTGGCGTTGATCATCCTTGTTGAAGTTTCTCCATACCTCAAGGCGCTCTTCGCTTAACATTTTCCAAATAGTTTATTAATGGCGGTTCCCTCGCGGGTGCCGCCATTTTCATTTGCGCTCGCTGACCTCATCCGGCCAGCTCGCGATCCGGAAGGCCCGAAGATCTTTCTTCAGGGTCGATATTTCATGCTGAAAATCTTATCCCTGCCGATCTTCGAGCGACCAGGTTGTTAAGAGGAGTTTCTGACCCTTCAATGGTGAAACCCGCTCTCTCGTTCTTATGGGGAGGATCGAGCGGGTTATATTGACCGCTGATGTGCCGACAGGGGGACGGATTTTCCAGGTGAGCATTTTGGCAACCAATGACCCAGGCTGACATTCATGGCAACTGACCCTCTCATGAGATGAGGCGCCGTTTTCCAAGTACCGCGGTGTTTCCCGATTTTGACCTCCGTAGTCCCATTAGGGCGCTTAGTTATTCTCATATGAGGCACTGTAGATGTTGAACCGCCGTTGATATGACAGATAGTGCATCTTTGGCGCCATTGTCCCGCCCTTTTTCAAAGTCATTACCGTTTTGAGCCATCTCGTTTGTGATGTGGGCGAAGCATATGACCGAGTTATCCGTGGCAGCGGCAAATGCGTATAGGGCTGCGGCTTCCATCTCCACGGCCAGGAGGCCGCGTTTCCGGGCGTCGGCAATGGCCGCTCCTGTTTCGCGATAGGGCGCATCCGTCGTCCAAACAGGACCGATATGAACGGGACATTCTTGCCTCCACACAGCGTTGGACAGAGCAGATAGGAGGGCCGGGTTTAAGGCTGAAAAATCCGAAGGGGGGAGGTAATGATAACTGGTCCCCTCATCGCGAAGCGCTTTGTCGATCAGTATAAAACCCGGCGTTTCCAATGTCTGGGAAATCTTACCAGACGATGTCATGCTCAAGAGCAGTTTGCAGCCCGACACAAAGAGCTGTTCCGCCAACAGAACGGCAAACGACGCGCCAACTGCCTGAGCAATGATCCCGACCGTTACGCCATTAAGGGTGAATTGATATAGCTCCGTGTGGTAGCAGGCCCAGCCAGGCGACAGTTCCACCTGTCCATTGACCTTTAGCCATTTCAAGATGTCGCCATCCGGATCCAGCAGAACGGTTTCAGGCACCGGCCCTGCGTCTTTGTTCAACTGGCGACGTGCTTCACGCACCAAGTTTTCCGGTTTGAACACGGAAGGACTGTCATGGGCTTTGGAGTTCAGGATTGGAGGTTTCGCGGTCATGATAGATCCCTGATGCCAATATAATTAGTGCTTCTGAGCGGATATGGCGATGAAGGCCGCGCCGAAGCCGCCAAAGATACGTGACATGGCTGAATCCATTTTTGATAAAACCCCTGCGGCCATACTGATCGGCGGGTAATAAATGGCGCTCTTGAACGCCACAGGCTCTAGTCCGGCCGTCGTGACCAGGGTCGTCAAATCGCTTTTGGTGAAAAACTGAGACTGCTGCCACAGGCGGTTACCCAAAAGGGCGCGCAGGTGACGCACAAGCGCCCATATACTCCAGCGCCCCAAATCGCCGATCACCAGGCATCCGCCCGACCGCAAAACGCGTGTGTTTTCATCAATGATGTCATCTCGTTGCGGGGCCACACAGAGGACCGTCATGGCAATGACACGGTCAAAGGATGCGTCTGGAAACGGCAAAGCAGTCGCTGCCGCGACTTGATATGTTCCACATTTAAGCATTTGTGCAACGGCAATCATGTCGGAATTAGCGTCCACACCAACAGCGTCGGCTCCCAATTCAGCCAGTTTGTTCGTAAGTGTGCCATCGCCGCAGCCAACATCTAAAATCCGCATCCCCTTTAGAGGGGCTGACAAATAGATGATAAGATCGTGCTCCAGTCGTTCGGTAATTGCTCCCAAGGGCGTGCGCCGCCAGCGGTCGTATGCAGATGGAGGAATCGCCACCCCAGACGTCATGCGTTTACATTCTCAGTTGGCAGGCCTGCCGCCTTCCATTCGGGGTAACCGTCTTCCAGCCGACGGGCTTTGAACCCCTTCTTGCGTAGATCGGCGACAGCTTCAAACGACAGGACACAATAGGCGCCGCGGCAGTAGGCGATAATTTCATGATCCTTGGGCAGGTCCTTTAAACGTTTGTCTAGATCAGACAACGGAATGTTGATGGCGCCCGGTAGATGTCCCGCATCGAACTCATCGGCCGGACGAACATCGAGCACGGACACCAGTCCATCTTTAGCGCGGCGCAACAGCTCCTTATGCGAAATAGGTTCCATATCATCACGCTCACGAAAATACCCGTTCAGGACATCTCTGACTTCTGCCTTGTGCCTTTCAGTTGTCTCGCCCAATGAGCTTAAGAGATCGGTCACATCATCGCCCGAAAGCCGGTAATGGACATGGACACCTTCTTTGCGCGTTTCGACAAGACCTGCGCGGCGCAACAGCTGTAGGTGATGGGACACATTTGCTATGCTTTGGCCACAAAGTTTCGCCAAGACATCTACGCTTTGCTCGCGCTGGCCGAGGTATTCCAGCAGCTCCAGACGAATGGGGTGCCCCAAGGCTTTTGCCACTTCGGAGATATGTTCGAAAATTGCTTGTTTGGGGGACTGTGTTGACATTTGGAGGTTCTGCCTATATCGGTAAATCTAATAATCTTTTGAATATTATAGGATAGGGTAGTCGGAATGGTCGTTTTTCGCAAGGTTCAAAGTCTCGTTTGGTCGCTCACCTTTGTTGGTTTGATCGCCACTATAAATCACAGCGCATCGGCTGAGGAGCGAAACGTTTCGATCGACCACGAGGGTTTGACAGTCAATGCTCGCCTCGTCACTGCCGATGATAGCTCTCTGTCAGATAATGCCATCCTGATCACCCATGGCACCCTCGGCCATAATGGTATGGAGGTTATTAAAGGAGTCCAAGCTACTCTTGCAGATCGAGGGCATAACTCACTGGCCATTACGTTAAGCCTGGGCCTAGACAACCGCTCTGGCCCTTACGACTGTAAAGTGCCTCATACGCATAAACACCTTGATGCTCTTGATGAAATTGGCTCATGGCTAAACTGGCTTAAATCTCAAGGGGCAAACACTGTTACCCTTATGGGCCATTCCCGTGGCGGCAACCAAACCGCCTGGTTTGCTGCCGAACGCCAAAACGAACAGGTCACCAAAGTCGTCCTTCTAGCCCCACAGATCTGGGATGAAACCGCACAATCCAGCGGATATGAGAAACAATATGGCGCGCCTCTGGCTCAAGTACTCTCGACGGCGCAAGGTTTGGTAGATGCAGGTAAGGGGGAAGACGCGATGGCGCAAACTGGGTTCATCTACTGCAAGGATGCCAAGGTCCAGGCAGCGAGCTTCGTATCGTATTATGTTTCAGACCAACGCATGCATACGCCAAACCTGATCCCCGCCATCAAAGTGCCGGTATTAGTCATTGCTGCAACGGAAGACCAGGTAGTTAAGGGTCTTCCTGAAGCGATGGAATCGTTAGTGAGCTCCGGCAACGCACAATTGACGGTCGTTGACGGTGCAGATCACTCGTTCATCGACTTTTATGCTGAGGATGCCGCCGATGCCGTGGACGAGTTCATCTCTGCAGAGTGAAAACCATTAAGCGCATCTTCTTCAATAGGGCCACACATTAGAGAGCCGCGATATTCGTGGCTCTTTTTTTGTCTGTGTTCGGGTGACTCGGGTTGACAGGGAGGTTAAAATCATAATAATCAAGAAATCGTTTGAATATTAGAAAATCGGATGCCCGTTATGTGGGAGAGTGCACAAGCCAACGAACCAATTATTCGATTGAGCGCCTTTTTAGGCGTTTTTGCGATCATGGCCCTATGGGAAGTCATTGCGCCACGCCGTAAGCGTGCGTTTTCGCGACTGAGGCGCTGGACGAACAACATCGGCATCGTCGTTTTTAACACTTTGGTCTTGCGACTGCTGTTTCCTACTGCTGCAGTCGGCATGGCGCTTGCCGCCGAAGCCAATGGCTGGGGGGTGTTCAACACCTTTGCCGTGCCTGAAATGGTGGCTGTCGTGCTGGCGGTGGTGATCATGGACTTCGCAATTTACCTGCAACACATCCTGGTCCACTTCGTCCCCGCCCTCTGGCGGCTGCACCGCATGCATCACGCCGATCTGGATTACGACGTTACCACCGGCGCACGTTTTCATCCCATCGAGATCGTCATCTCCATGGGGCTCAAGCTTATGGTCGTGAGCGCTATCGGCGCACCTGCACTGGCGGTGCTGATCTTCGAAGTGATCCTCAACGCCACAGCCATGTTCAATCACGGCAACGTCAAGATTCCACGTCCCGTCGATAGAGTGATTCGCCTATTCATCGTCACCCCGGACATGCACCGGGTTCATCATTCCGTTAACCCGGTCGAGACCAACTCCAACTATGGCTTCAGCCTGTCGATCTGGGATCGCCTGTTCGGCACCTATCGAGATCAGCCGCAAGGCGGTCACGAGGGCATGACGCTGGGTATCGAGCAATTCCGAACGTCGAAGGACCTGCGCTTGGATCAAATGTTGATCCAGCCCTTTAAAGGGGCTGCGAGTGGGGCCCCCTATGCCAGCGACGGTAACGGAGGCGGCAGCCATGGCGGCTGAAGGGCTGAGGACAACACAATTGCCTGGCTTGGTAGCGGTGATCGTCCGGGTCGCTTGCCGGGGCCTGCCTCAACGCAGATGAAACGTATGACGCACCACGACCCGGTGCGAGCCTCTGCATCCATCGTTAAAGGACCCAAGGAAATGAATCGCTCCACAATCATCCGCCTTCTTATGATGGCAGCCCTCATCGGCTTTATCGCGATTGCCGCCCAATATCGAGAGGCTCTTGATGAAGAAACACTGTCCGCAAAATTAGACGGTCTCGGCGTATGGGCTCCGGTCGTGTTCCTCGCCCTGTTCGCCTTAGCTACTGTCGGATCCCTCCCTGGTATGGTGTTTGCCCTGGCGGGCGGGGCGATGTTCGGTCCTGTGTTGGGCACACTCTACAATCTGACCGGCGCGACCATCGGTGCGGTACTGGCGTTTCTGGCGGCACGATATGTGGCGTCTGGCTGGGTGCAAGAAAAAACCGGGCCTAAGCTGGGGCGCATCATCCAGGGTGTGGAAGACGAAGGCTGGCGTTTCGTTGCCTTTACCCGCCTGGTGCCGTTGTTCCCGTTCAACCTGTTGAATTACGCGTTGGGCCTGACGCGCATCCCGCTCCTGCACTATACAGTCGCCACGGCCGTGTGCATGGTTCCGGGGGCGCTTGCTTACACCTACCTTGGTTACGCCGGGCGCGAGGCGGCGGCGGGCAGCGAAGGCGCCATTCGCAACGGACTTATCGCACTGGCTTTGTTGGCCGTGGTGATGTTCCTACCCAGACTGGTGAAGCAAATGCGCAACGCCAAATATCGTCTCGCAACCAAGGACCTCAAAGACCGCCTGGATGACGGTGAGAACATTCTCGTTCTCGATGTCCGCACGGCCGCCGACTATGCGGGTGAGGGCGGACATATCCCGGGCGCGCAGAACCTGCCACTTGAAGAAATCGGTCAACGTTTGGACGAAATTGAGGAATGGCGAGAGCGTCCGATTGCTGTGGTATGCCGCACCAACAAGAAATCGGGAAAGGCGGCGGACCTGCTTCGCACGGAAGGATATCGCAATGTCTTGCCGGTCGATGATGGCATGGTCGGCTGGTCACACAACAACTTCGCTACGGAGTGATCCATACGCGACATGGAGGTAAATATGGATATCGCATTCTTGGCCATGATCCTTGCTTGGGGCGTTTTCAGTGGTGTTATTTTTTCTTCCATTGGTGCCGTAGGCAGTATCATTGCTTCCTTTGGCCTCATCAGCATTAGCCGTCGCAAGTGAAGTTAGCAGCTACACACCGTACCGACCTTGAGGATCAGACCATGAATGATGTCACCCTAAAACGTTCAGATAAATCTCTGTCCATGTATGCCTTGTCGGGGTTTGTTCTTGGCGCAGGCGGTATCGCTACCCTTGTGGCATCGGCCATCGGCTATCGGCTTGGCTGGTGGCCTGTCGTTGAGGCGCTTGAAATATCGGAATGGGCGTCCTATGCGGCGATGCTCGGCCTCGTGCTGTCGCTGGCAGGTTCAATCCTGTCTCGACCCAGCGCTCGGCGACGGGGCTTCGTGCTGGGCCTTCTCGGCCTTGCCGTGTCCCTACCGGTCACTGTTATGGCCGTTCAATGGGAGTATGCGACGCGGGCCTATCCGGCGATCAACGATGTAAGCACGGATATGGAGGATCCGCCGGTGTTCTGGGACATGCCCAACCCCACGGACTATCCGGGCGGGACAACTGCTGAGCAGCAACGCGCCGCATACCCTGATCTGGCGCCGTTGGAACTGGCAGCATCTCCCCAGCAGGCCTATGCGCTTGCACAAGAGATCGCAAAAGACGAAAGCTGGGAGCTCCTTGCCGACGAGCCGGATGACGGTCGCATCGAAGCCGTTGACACCTCATTTCTATACGGTTTCAAGGATGAGGTCATTATCCGCATCACACCTTCAGACAGCGGCGCAACCGTCGACGTACGGTCCCGCTCGCGTATCGGGCGCATTGACCGGGGCGTGAACGCCAAGCGAATCCGCGCCGTGTTGGCTGCCATGAAGGCGCGCGCAAGCAACGTCAAGGAATTTGGAGGACGGTAGAATTGCTGCCAGCATAATCCGGCGCGTGAGCGTACCAATCCGAGAACCGTTGAAGCAGGAGTGGGTGGAAAACGCCGCAAACACATTGGTTCTGAGGACAGAGAAGGGACATCTTACGATGTTATTCGCCAGTGCATTGCTTGCGCCGAAGAGGCTAAAGGAGATTAAGTTATGATGGGAGAATACGGCGGCATAGGCTGGGTCGGCCAGGTTTTGGCGGCATCTTCATGATCTTGTGGTGGTTTTTGATCATTGCCGGACTCGCGGCCCTGGCCCGATGGTTGATGTCGAGCTCGCGCAGTGACACGCCGCACAAAAGTGCGCGGGACATTCTTGATGAACGCTATGCCCAGGGCGAGATCAATCGGGTTGAGTACGAAGCTAAGCGCCGTGATGTCGAGAGTTATTAGAGCTTTGGGCGTGTGGGTAGGAGGCTAAGGAATGGCTGTCAGCATAGATCAGAAGATACTTCCAAGAGCAGCGCGGCACGTCTCAGCAGCAAGCCAAGATGTGAACGGAATGGAACACGCCAATTCGTGAGTTGGTCCAAAGGGTTCCTTTTAACGGAAGATAAGTGTGGCGCTCCGCTAGAAAAACGATAGTGCGCCCCCAATAGTGGTCGCACAAAATGGATGAAGAAACGTCTCATATTGGCACCACCTTGCCGGAAATGAGTAAACCAAATTTCGACTGGTTTGTCGCGTACAGCAGTCATAATCGGTCGCGTACTTCCCGGTAACACACGACACGTTCACAAATGTTCCAGAAGTTGGCCGTTTCCGCAGCTATAAGCCGATTCCCCCGTATAAGAGAGGACGACCTCTGTTCACCTACGGCTGCGTTGCCGGTCAGGACCGGCATCTTAACGCCGTCCTTTCACTCGATCCGGATGCTTACTACGGCCACACGTCGCCGGCAACGCAACCGCATCGAGCTTGCGCGGGTCTGCAGTCAGATCCTTGCCCTATCAAATGACACGGCCAGGGGCCGTGACGTTGTGTCGATAAATCTCAAGTGGACTTTTTATCCAAGCTTAACCGAAGAAATGCCCGCCTGAGAAACAAGCCCCCTGCCCTTCCGGCCCGCTCCATTCGCTGACGCTCCCGTGTTGTCAGGGTGCCGCTCTATGAGCGCAGGCGGCTTGTCGGCGGTCATTTTCCGGTCGTCGCTCACTGACGCCTTCGGCGTTTAACCGTTCCGCTCGCCGCTCGGCAGAAAGTCAAATGTGATTTGGGTAGAAAGGTTTTTTGAAATGGCAAAATTGACAAAACAGCAGGTTAAAGACCACGAAACCGCTTGTGATCTTCTGATGAAAGACGCGCTGACGCTTGAGGATAAGGATTTCATATTCACCCACTGGCACGAAGGCGCCACCAACATGAACGGCAAAGCCGGGGCGTTCTTTACGCCGTTGGCGATGGCTTTCGATATGGCTTTCGATATCTCCGGAAAACGAGTGATCGATCTCTGCGCCGGTATTGGCGTTCTCTCCTATGCCGTCCAGATTCGCGCCGTTCATGGTTACGCCGATGGCCAAGCGCCCGAAATCGTATGCGTTGAGAAAAACCCGGAATATGTGGAGGTCGGTAAAAAACTGGTTCCGGAAGCGATCTGGATATGTGGCGACGTGACAGACCCGGTTTTGATGGCTTCTCTAGGTCATTTCGATTGCGCCTATGGAAACCCGCCCTTCGGCACCATCAAGGGCAGCACCAAGGCACCACGCAGCAGTAGCGCAGATTTTGAATATAAGGTAATGGACATTGCAAGCGATCTTGCAGACACCGGCACATTTATCATTCCGCAACACTCCGCATCGTTTCGTTATTCCGGACAACGCCAACACAGCGACGGGAACACCGAGAAGTCAGATCGCTTTACCGCGCAAACGGGAATCACGATGGATTGCGGAATCGGCGTTGATACGGCCTATCACCTCGACGACTGGAAAGACGTTAAACCGCTTTGTGAGATCGTCTGTTGTGATTTCGAAGAAGCCCGCGCCGCCCGCCAGCCTAGGCCCGCCGCGCCACGTCCGGCACCGCTCCAGACACCGGCACCGATGACCGCTGAACCCGAACAGCTTTCATTTCTCATTGACGCCGCGTGAGGGGTGGAGCCGTGAAACAACTCCCCTTCCCTTTCTATGATGGCGACATCGCCGAGCTGATCCGGCGCGGCGCTCTGTTTGTGGTTTCTCATTCGGGCGGCAAGGACAGCCAGGCGATGATGATAAAACTTGCGGCGATGATTCCCGCCCGTCAGCTTTTGGTGATTCATGCCGACCTGCCGGAAGTTGACTGGCCGGGCATCGATGAGCAGATCGAGAAAAATCTAAACGGTGTTCCTTATCTCAAATGCCGGTCGGTAAAAACGTTTTTTGAAATGGTCGAACATCGGGGCATGTTCCCGAGCCCGGCCAACCGTCAATGCACCAGTGATTTGAAGCGCGGACCCATTGAGCGGGAAATCCGGCGTTATCTGAAAGCCCACCCTGAATTTAATAATCTGGTGGTTTCGTGCGAGGGAATGCGGGCCGACGAGAGCCCCAAACGCTCGCGGCTTCCGGTCTTTCAGTTCGACCGGAAAAACAGCAAGGCAGGCCGCGAATGGTTCCGCTGGTTGCCGGTTCACGATCTGAGCGAGGCCGAGGTTTACGCCTCTATAGCCGAGGCCGGACAAACGCCACATTGGGCATATACGGCTGGAATGTCCCGCCTATCGTGCTGTTTCTGCATCATGGCAAGTCGCCAGGATCTGACCACCGCCGCCCGGCTCCAGCCCGCGCTATTTGCGCGAGTTGTCGCCACGGAGAAGCGCATCGGCCATACGTTGATGATGCCTGCTCAAGGCAAGGCACCACTTGGCCTGGAAGAGATTACCGGGATTTCGGCGCAACATTCGAAAGCGGCTTAATCACAGCACCACCAGCCCCCGACACTAACTGATCAACTCCGGCTCTTTCAGTCATTCGTCTGTCTCCCCCAGACCTAGCCGAATTTCTCCGATCCTTATTTTCCTTGAGAACATTGATTGCCTGGTCGTGATCAAGCATGGAAAGAATGTTTTTGGTCGCCCCACCCAATTTTTTACGCCCAGCAGGCAACAATGTAAAAACGACAACCAAACGCGATGCGCCGTTTTTATCTTTTCGGCGACCGTTAACAGCTGACACCCATTCGTGGTTTTGTAGATTTTTTAGTGTCGCGTGTACGGCTGGTGACACCACCGTTTCGCCAGTGTTTTCCTTCAACTCCTCAACGATCTCCGCCGCACTCAGCGGCCCACTCTGTTCCAAGGCCAACATAATCAGCATAGGAAACCCGTTCATGAATATTCGTGGTGACTGTTTTGACAAGGCATTCTCTCTTTTACATTCTTATTGTTTTGTGGATTGACATTTTCCCGTATGCGCCACTTAAGCAAGCAATCGCGCGAATTTCAGACAACAAGATCACGACTGAATCCTTATCTGAAAAAGACCACAAAGCCGGGCTGAAATCCTCATAATCGGTCTTGACAAGCTCATCGTACTACAATCACGAATTGCGCCATTTAAGGGCACTGATCTCGCGACCTGGACAACGAGCCGACCAACGCCAGCGCCTTGACGACACCGGCTTGCCCACGTTCTGACAAGGAATAAAATGCTGTCACACGGGAACGCTCACGCTCAACTCTTGAAAACACATCGCCATCCTTAACGGCTCTTTGCAGAGTTGACCGAATGCTCCGAACATCGATCTCAACACCACTGGCTTCCCGTAGTCTCGAGGCTATGCCCTGATTGCTCATACCCGTCTCGCACTGGCTCAAGATCGTTAACGTCAAAAACTTGAGTCCAGGCAGGAACTTTTTGGTATTCATGCCCGGCCTCCGTCAATCAGCTTGAGGGGAGCCTCATCGCTCAGACAAATAGCCTCAACTTCTCGCGCGTTGGCGAGCGACAGCATTTCACGCAAAAACTTTTCACGGGCCTCAAGCCCCTGCTCTGAAATGCGAATGACCGAAACGCGCCGATTTGTTCCAGATGCACCGGCGCCGCGAACAACATCAATTTCAACCAGTCCCCTACTGCACAGGCGCAACGCGGCAGTGTGAACACTTTCGACCTTAACCACTTTGCCGGTTGATTGAAGAAACTGCGATACGATTGCCTGGGTGGTGGCCTTCTCCCTTAGTCTCTTGGCAGCAGACAGAACCATCATCGATAGGCCGTTTAAAAATATCTGAGTGTTTGAGTTCATTTCCGCCCCCTTGATTTGAAAGTCGCGCATGTGACTTTCTGACCCGCTGGCGAAGCGCATGGGGATGGCTGGAAAGGCCGGAGGGGCCGGAGGGGGATCACCCGCCCAGAGGGCGCTGTAAGCGTCTTGCAGGGCCACAGGCCCGAAAGATGGGGATACCGGCACCGCAGCCGCGAAGCGGTTGCCTTTGAGCGCCGGGGAACCGCTGTTCCCCAAGAGCGTATAGTAAGCAAAACGGATTCATGGTGCTTGCGGAACGCCTCTAGGGGTTGTTTGCCTCTTACGAGATCAGAAGCTTTAGCATTGTCGGAAGGCCGTCTTTTAAATTTGCGGCCAGCTCAGGGCTGGCAGACGGAAGGCCGGGACATCTTTTTCGCGGTCGATTTTTCATAAATGAAAAACAAGCCCTTCGGGTCTTTTCCGCGCCGATGTGCCGGCGACCTGGTTCCGGCCATGACGGCTGATAAATCCACCGCCAGGCCCCAAGGGCGCCAGAGACACCAAAATGGGTAAAGCACTTAAAGCAGCAGGGTTGATCTGGCCATGTTGACCAGATTCCGACCGTCGCGCCGTATCCTCTTTTTCACGGCCGATATTTCGGGATAGCGAAAATCTTATCCGTGTCGAGGTTACGGCGCGACCTACCGGAGGGTTTCACCCTCTTGCCGTGCCGGCAATTCACCCGCTTTCGCGTTAACCAGATCCTTCACCCAGGATTAAGGTAACGCTTGCGCGGACCCGTGGGCGCAGATCCTTGCCTGTTGATGGACACGGCCGACCGTTCCGACCGTCCGCGGCGTTCGATTGATAAATCAATAAGAGATTTTTCATCCAAGCTTAACCGAGATCAGGCCGCCCGCTAGTCCCCTACCCTCCCTGCCCGCTCCGTTCGCTGCGCTCCCGTGTTGGTCGGGTGCCCGTCTGCGACGGTAGGAAACTTGCGGGCTTACCGGATATCGGAACAACCGCCCTGGTCCCTGCGGTCCCTGAAGAGGGCGCTCGCCGCTAGGCAGAAAATCAAATGTTGATTGGTAGGAAAGAAGGGTTTTCAGCGATGTCTGATCAGAGGCAACATTTAGCACACGCTTTTGATATCCCGTATCTGGTGACGTGGACGGATAACGGCCCGTCATTGATTGCTGATATTGTCCGCGCTGACAAAGACTTTTCCAACACATACGCCGATCAGAAACGCCGCCTGACTGTAGACCGTGAACTGGTCGAAGCGTTAGGCCGTATCGATTTCATTGAACAGATGTTGCTCAGTCTCGCACCCGTACCCGGTGCGCCTGACCCCGCACGACTTCACTAATTACCCACCAACCAAACCAGAAAGGAACGACCAATGGAAATTAAACAGATCAGTATCAAAGACCTCAAACATTGTCCCGCCAATATGCGGAAACCGCAATCCAAGAAACACCTTGGTGACATCTTGCCGAGCATTCGCCAATTAGGCGTAGTTCAGTCGCTTGTCGTGCGCCCGAACTGTGAAGGTTTTGAAGTTGTCGCAGGGGGTCGCCGCCTAGCCGCTGCGTCAATCGTTGCCGAAGAAACCGGCGCCGACATGATGTTGCCTTGTGGCATCATGGCCGATGGAGACGACGCCGCCGCGCTGGAAATCTCGATGATCGAGAATTTGGGACGAAAAACGCCTGATCCGATCCAGCAATATCTTGCCTTTTCGAAGCTGCATAAAGAAGGCCGTTCGGTTGAAGATATCGCCGCCCTATTCGGAATTACCACGCAGTTGGTCAATAAACGTATGGCGCTCGGTAATCTGAACCCGAAAATTCACAAACTCTTTCAGAATGAAGACCTCGACGCAGGCGACTTGCAGACCCTGACTTTGGCGAGCAAGGAGCGGCAAAAGGAATGGTTGTGCCTCTATCATTCAGAAGAAGAACGCGCCCCGTCCTCATGGCGTCTGAAAGACTGGATTTGTGGCGGAGATCAGATTTCCGTAGACGTTGCCCTTTTCGATCTGAACGCCTTCGAAGGCGAGACCGTGACGGATTTGTTTGAGGACAATGTTTGTTTTGCCAACGCGGAACAGTTCTGGACCGCACAGAATGAAGCCCTTGCCGCCATGAAAGACGCTTACCTCGCGGACGGATGGCCGGAGGTTGTTGTTCAGGATGTTGGGGATCATTTCGCCTCTTGGGACTACGAGGAAACACCCAGGGAAACAGGCGGACGGATATATATCGAAGTTTCCCGCGATGGTACGGTTACCGCCCATGAAGGGCTTTTGACCCGGCGAGAAGCCGCCAACCTCAAAGCCGCTGAAAATGGCGAAGTGGTTAAACCTGTCAGTAGCGAACGGACTGAACTGATCGCCGCCGCTGAAACTTATGTATCCTTGCACCGCCACGCCGCCGTTAGAACCAAACTGGCGACAACGCCGGATGTTGCCTACCGGTTGATGGTTGCCGAGTTTATCAAGAACCGCCGGAGCCGGGCGGAATATACCGGCAATGCGGAGATCGCCGACAGCGTTGAAAACGCCGCCTATTCGAAACGCTTTGCCACGCAGAGCCGGAAAGCGATTGACGTATTGGGCTTGGGCAAGAATCTTGAATTCCTCTTGGGTGATAGTCATCGTCTGTCTGTTGAGGATATTTTTGCCAAGCTCACGCACCTGACGGACAAGCAGGTCATGCAGATCGCCGCCGTTGCCGCCGCTGAAAACCTCGAAAGCGGGTCAATGATTGTTGATGTCTTGGGGGAATATCTCGACGTGGATATGACGCCTGACTGGCGATCGGATGATACTTTCCTTGGATTGATCAGGGCAAAAGACCTGATTTCTGCCCTGTTGAAACAGGTTGCAGGCAAGAAAGTGGCCGATCAGAATTTGACCGCCACGGGCAAGGTGATGAAGGGCATCATCCGCGATTTCCTGACCGGGGAAAATGGCCGTACCAAGGTTGAAGGTTGGACACCGAACTGGTTCAAGTTTCCGTTCACGTCCTATGTGCGCGATGATGGTTTGAAAGAAATCACCGACAAAAAAACCAGAAAGGGCTTTCTCAAATCGCTGAAAGCGAGATAGGAGATTGAGGGCGGTTCCATGTGGACCGCCCTACCCCTCCACTGTACCAGGGAGAATTTTGGTTCCGCGTATGCGCGGAACCTTTGTGGTTTCGGCTCAGAACTCTACGCCGTCACCGTCCAGAATGTCTTCATTTGCCGGTCTGGATAATTCGTCTTCAAGTTTTGTCCTGACTGCCACCTGTTCCTCAACCAGATCATCCCGGCGCGCGGATCGCCCCACCCGGTGACGCCGGCGTTCGGCAATAGCCGTGGCGGCTTCGGCATCACTTTTTTTCAACCAACTCAGACGAATGCCTGTCACTTTACGACCGGTCTTAAGCGGGGTTAGCTCAACGCGAAAATCGGCGAGCTGGTTGACTTCGGCAACCGCCCGTTTCAATACGGTTTGATTAAGTTGACTGAACTTCACAAGCTTGTGTTGCGGCACGTCCAGCAGAACCCTAAGACGCTCCAATGAAAAATCTTCGCTTACCTTGTTTTTCAGATTTACCCGTTCCTCGATCAGTTCGTACAACGCCATTGAATATTTCGATTCAAAGGCATACAGAACTTCCTTAGAAAGTTGCGCGTAGATCGCCGATTCTTGCAGAACATCGATCAGGCGAGGATCAAAGGTGTAACGCAAAATCCCGTTGGGCTTGTCTACGGACAAATCATTCCCGCCCAAAAACTGCACGCGTCTAATCGCTGCCTCGCCGTCCGCACCGTGGATTTTCACTTCGACAACTGTTGTCATTAATTGAAGCAATGCCGGTTCGAGTCTTTCGTTGCTCTTGCGGGCATTCCGCAATTCTTTCAGCGAAATTACATGCTCCGCATGAGGGTCGCTCATGCGCGTATGTGCGTTCGCTAACAGGAGATTGTAAATCCGTCGTGTGAGTAAGGAGAAGCCGGTAGCTGTATAGACGTTGATCAATTCGTGCGCCTTGATCATCCGCCCGTTTCGCGGTTTACGCTCCAGCGTTCTCCTGGGTGCCGGGGCTAGCGGTGTATCGTCTATTGGATTTGTTTCAGCCATGTTCATTCAATATCTTAGATCATAAGTTGAGACAAGCAAGCTAGCTTATACTTACTAACGTACTCTTAAGAACTGGCTGAATTCTGCGATTGTTGTTACGCTTGGCTACGGAGACGGGGGCTTGCAAATCAAAAACCCGTACCCCATCAGCTTATCTTTCGCGAATCGGGCGGATCAATGATACCCCAAAAACTTACCTTTCGCGTGGACAGCATCTAAAAACGGCGGCAATCAGGCAGTTGCTGACCCCAAAAACTTACTGTTGAACGATGATTCGATCCCAATTAGGACGAATTGGGGCCATTGGGTAGGAATTGTCTACCCTACTACCGCCGATTCGTTCGAATCGGAACATGACCCCAAAAACTTACCTTTCGCCAAGATCGTACCCCAATAACTTACAGTTAAAGGCCGACTCCAATTTCTTATAATACGACCCCAAAAACTTACTGATGGACACCAAAAACTTATTCTAAGACTCCAATTTCTTATGCATCGCCACCAATTTCTTACTTTTCGGAACATAAGCTATTGATTTAAATGCCGGAAATCGCCCTGAATCTATGAATCTTGAATCTATGAATAAGGAAACCAGCAAACATTCGACCACACCAATCCGACAGAAAAAAACGGAAGCCTTCGGCATCCTTAAACGGAATTCGGGCCAAAAGGCCCTCATACGTATCAACTATAAACGGAATCGACCTCTGGTCGATACCCTAACAATCAGGTTCGCTATCGCTCACAAAATTGACTGGCAAGCAGGCTTTTTCAGATAAAATTTCGGCGTTTCGGCGACTAGGAATAGTGTCCAGACGTAGGGGCGGAATCCGCTCTATTCGTGAACCTTTTTCACCAAATAACATCTCGTTTTGGCTGGAACAAACGCGTTTATGATGTCTGCGCTTGAAGATATGTATTTACCAAATCACGCAGTTTATCAGATGATGACCTGAACGTTTGTTTATTGTTTGAAGACCGGACCACCTTAACATTGGCTAATGCTAAAAAAATTGTTGAGTGGCTTCCCGGAGTTTTTGCCGTCCACTTTTATGTAAAGAATACTCAACGACGATACGGCGCTTGCCGCCGCGATCTGCTTTGCGAGCCTTCGTTTCAATTACCCATCCACAAGAACAGATGTTCTTAAACGTGGTGTGGATGGCCCCGGTTGTTCTTTCGTTTCCTGTAACCTCTTTTAACGAGTCCACAACTTCAGAAGCGGTCGCGCCGTCCAGGATGAACGGTTGCGAAACGTCAATAATATTTGGTATAAACTTGGTAGTAATAACCATGCATATTGCAAGATGGTAGAATATAGGTAGTTGATGTCATGTTGTAATATGGTAGCAAATTGCGATATAGTTGAATGTTGGTTGTTTGTAGATTGTTAAGGGTTTGATGCAATATTGTAGAAAGTTTGTAGTTTCTGGCATAGGGGAAACGTCATGGCCGTAATATCGTTCGTAAGTTCAAAGGGTGGCGTCGGGAAATCAACGGCGGCTTTAGTGGTCGCCGGTGAAATCTTGGACGCTGGCTCAACAGTGACAATCATTGACGCCGATCCGAATCAGCCGATTGTCGGTTGGTCGGGGCTGACAGGGCCTAAAAAGGGGCTGACAGTTATCGGCGGAGTTAGTGAGCAGAATATCATTGAGACTATTGAGAAGGCGGCGAATGAAACGTCCTTTGTGATTACCGACCTTGAGGGGTCGGCGAATATGATGGTCGGATATGCGATCAGCAGAAGTGATTTGGCGATTGTTCCGTCGCAAGCATCCATCCTGGACGGGGAGGGGGCCGCGGCGGCGATCAGATTGATTGACCGCAATGCGGAGGCCTTTAAGACCAAGGTTGACAAGGCGGTGTTACTCAGCAGAACCAGCGCCGCCGTGCAACCGCGCATTCAAAAGGATCTGGTTCGCATGTTTAAAGAAGGCGGGGTAGACGTATTTGGGGTTCAGATGATCGACAGGGCAGCGTTCAGGGCCATTTTTGCGCTTGGCGGAACGATCCATGACCTGAAAAATTCCGAAGTCAGCAATCTTCAAGCTGCGAAAGACAACGCAGAAGGGTTAATAGATGAAATCATAGCTCGATTGAATCCGGCGTTGGTTAAAGCGCAGAAGGAGGTTGCGGCATGAATGAAGAAGCGCGGAAGCCTCGGAACATAGACCTTAGTTCGGTCAAACCAACAGGGGTTAGTCACATGCCGCCAAAGGCGGCTGTTCAGGAGATCACGGAAGAACAAGGTTTCACGTCGAGAGAGGGGAAGCCTTCACAAAAGGAGACGCCGCCGCCGGATACAAAGGCGGCACCAGGGGCGACCCTCAAGCGCCGGCCTGGCGCGCGCAAAAAACATCGTAATGAAGCGTTTAATACACGGTTGAAGACCGAAACGATGGCCGACATTATATCGATCTGCGACGAGAGAGATTGGACGTATGCGGATTTTGTAGAGCGGGCGTTAAAGGCGTTTAAGAAAGAACAGGGGATTTGAGAAAAACATAAAGGCGAGAGCTGGTTGATGGTAGTAGGAATTGGAGCAGGGGAGAAAACTGAACCCAGACGGCTTTGCCGCTCACGTACAGGATCGCGACGGCGCCAGTAAGAAGCAGCACCCGGTAATCCTCAAACACACCAAATTTATCAGGGTTGACGAAATAGGCGATCAGATCGGACTAATACACATTAGAGTAACGTTATTGGCTGAACATTTGGCCGATCTCATTTTCAGCCAACTGTCTGTATTAAAGCATATATTTTCATATCGTCTTGTGCTCTGGCCGAAGAACTGGGCGATCTTTATCTGACCTCTTCCCCTGATTGACGCACCGTCCGAATTGATGTCCCGGATCCATTTGATCGTAGATTGTAATTTGTAGCCACGCGCCGTCGCCCAGTGGGTTTTTTTATTTATCCATCAGAATATCTGCCGCCCGGGATGACTCTCAAACCCTTCCGCCCCATCGATATATCTGTTGGTGGTGGCTTCCGAAGAATGGCCGAGATGATCCATAATCGACTGCTTGTCGACCTGGCCGCTTCGCACCATTGAGGTCGCGACTTCGGTTGTCCAACCGCGCCTGAGACTGTGGCTGCCGAGCCTGGCCACGTCTTCGTCGCTAAAGCCCGATTGCCGGGCGTAGGATTTGAGGAGCTTACGAATATAATCGCGGCTGATGCCTTTGGCTTTAACGGCCCCAGTCTTGTCGATCTGCCTGAACAATGGCCCCTGGATGATTTCGGCGGCGCGGATCCAGTACTGCAGGGCGCTTAGCGGACAATGTCCATGGGGCTCTGTGGCCCTCGGAACCCTGACACTGCGCCCGTGGCCTTCTTGATCGTCCTTGGCCTTGCGAATGGTCAGGATCATACCGTCTTCAAAGAACTCGACGTCGTCCAAATCAAGCGCGGCCAATTCACCGCCGCGTAGCGCACTGGCGAAGCCGACCAGGAAGAGGGTGTAATCGCGGATCAGTTTTCGGTTGTTGTGTTGCTGATCGATCCGGCGCTCGATCGTGTCGAGAATTTGAAACAGTTGCTCCCTGCTCAAGGCCAGCCTCGGTTCAGGCCGGTAACCCTCGGTCCTCCGGATACCGCTCATCACGGATTTGAGCAGCAGGCCGGGCTGGTCCTGGGGCGCGGTCATCTGCCCGGCTTCGTGAAAAAACCGGATCGCCGCCAGGCGGCGTTCCAAAGTCGAGGGTTTGAGGCCGGCGCGGGCCTGTGAGGCGAGAAATATCGAGACCGTGTCGGGGTCGGCCGGCATCGTCTGAAAGCTTCGTTTCTGGCACCAGCGCTTGAACAGCCGCCAATCGGTTTCGTAGGCGTCCAGGGTATTGTCGGCCTTCGACGCCTTGGCGTAAACCTTGGCCGCGGCGATCTCGGCCTCGAGTTGAGCTTCAATCTGACGTGGCAGCATCGGCGTATGGGCGTTCTCGGGTATGACGCCGCCACCGGCGGTCGGTCTATCATCGGGGGGGGTGTTGGCGGAGCCAGCGGGTAGTCCACCAGCCGCGGTTGGGGGGGGATCTTCGTAGGCGCCGCGGGCTTTGGCGGTGATTCTGACCCATCCGGCCTCGGTGATGAAGGTTTCGCCGATGGAGAGGCCGGGTTCGATCGCGGTGGCGCACCAGTCCGGCGCGTCGGGCGTGATGCCTTTCGATTCCGAAGGGATGCGGCGGTTAAGCTCGATCGGTCCGCGCGCCGTCTTGACGATGTCCCAGACCATGTAGCGATCAGGTTTCATGGGCGTCGCCTCGTTCAGGACGGCCGGACAATCCGGCCGGTACCATTTCTTTGATGGCCCAAAATAGCGGCTCTGATTTTTTCATAGAAAGACCCTGGCAATAATCCATAGGCCCATTCACCACCATCTGTGCCGGGAACAGGGCGTAAATCCGGCCCTGGCCAGACAAACTTGTTCAGTTCAGTTGTCATCACCCAACACGGTTCCTGATCCAGTCCCAGGCGGTTCCTGGCCGCGACCGGGATCTCGATCCCGAACGATGGATCTGTGGGCGGCGTATGGGTAATGGGCGCGGCAAAAACGGTGACGTCTCCCTGGTCATCGGTGGCGGCGACAATCACGGCGCTTGGCCGCACCTTGCCGCCCTCGATTTTTCCGTCTGCCGCCTCGTCGGCCCACAAGTAATTATATCGTATGACGAGAGAGGGAACCGGTTGGGGCAGGGACATGCAATTTATGACCGGTCTTCGTGATCAAGCTTGTGACTTTCGACCGGTGCTGTCGCGGCTTCGATCAAACTGATGTCATCGGCACTCAGATCCGCCGACCGAACCACCTCTCTGGAGCGCTGTTTGAGCTTGGTGTATTCCGCATAGGACAACATCACCAGATCGTTTTCGCCATGACTGGTCAAGAGGACGGGTTCGGCATGAGCCCGGGCCCGATAGAATCCAAACTTCTTTTGGACTTCGGCTAACGTTGCAGTAAACATGACAATCTCCACAAAATACGTGTTTTCCATATTATAGATATTTCACGGATATTCAAGTTTTTTCGAGGATATCGCACATTCCCCTGGCGGCTCTCTGGTGGTCCTGGGCGCAGGGGAGGACGCCCTATGACGCTGGGCGACGCCTGAGAACGGGTGGTTTAGCTAAATCGGCTTTTTGCGGCAGGGCAGGGGGCTTTTCCATGAATCGGTCCTGAAGGTAACGGTGGCGTCCTTTAAGGTGGCGGGCCATATACGGTGTATAATGCAGAAATCAGGCCTTTTCCATGTTATTCTGCATTAAGACACTTATGCAGAATAAATAATACGAATATTAAAATGTAATTGAAAGATAAATAATGAAAATTAATTAGTATAATCCATTGAAATTACAGTAAAATAAAATATACTATATTAATGTCAATTGCCCAAAAATCTCATATAGAAAGTTCCAGGTTTCCCTGGCGGGGGGTCGCCAGATGTGAACGGCTGATCGGGCGCCTGGACGAGCGTCTTAAAGACGACACTCTGTTCGCGCGCTGGATCTCCATTGAATCGCGGATCGAGGCGATCCATCAGATGGCGCTGTTGGGGGACCTCATACATGCCGATCATCTCTGTGATTACGAAATCGGTCTCAGGGCCTTTGCCCGTATGGACACCCGAGCCTTCCCGGAGGCGCTCGGCACACGGCGCGCCGTGGTCTCGATCGCCCGCCAAACCTTCCCGCGCTCACCCAGCGCCGGGCGCTTGCAGGATTTGTTCTATCGCGCCCTGGCACCGGCCCGGGATGTAAAACGCATTCATGCGACGGGCCGGAAAAAGAAAGCAAAACAGGAATTGTCGGATCAAGCCCTCGAAGATGTCTACGGGTCGGAGCCCGACTGGCTTCAGGTTGCTGATCATGAGAGTTTGGAATTGGCGGATCGGGAGCGAGAAGGCTGGCCGCCGCTGACGGTATTTGAGGAGATTGTTGAGGCCTGGGACAGTCTGCCGGCGGATGATGGATTGCTGTCGGTGGCGCGTGGGGTGAGGGGGGTGTTTCGGATGAGCGACAGGTTTGTGTCCCGGGAGGGCGAGCGCGGGTTCACACATTTGGCCTTGCTCGCAGTGCCAATATTAGTCCGGCGGTTTTGCCAAACGAAGAGGTCGTTTGGATTTGTGGCGTCAAGCGTCAGCCGCAACTCGGAGAAGTTCCGGAGCGCGCTTTATGGTTCTGATGAGCAATGGGCTGAAACGTTTCTTGAGGCCGTGTCCGATGGGCTGGAAGCGAATCTGGGTCGGGTGCAAAGGATTGAGGGGTTGTTGGCTCAGTTGGAAGGCCGGACTGACGGTAAAGGGAAATCCGGCAACATCGCTTCACTTGTTGATCTGTTTTTCGAGCAGCCGGTGCTGGTAAGTGGTGAAGTTGCCAAAAGGTTGGGGGTTTCGGTGAGGTTGGCCAACGTGGCCTTGCAGGAATTAAAGCGGCAGAAATTTATCTCTGTACGCGGCAACAGGGCGCGCTATCGCGTTTGGGAAGCGTTTCGGATTATTGATATGATCCATTACGCGTGAGATTTTGTTGTTTATACCCAGCGGGATAATTCGGTTGTCGTCAAGCTCATAACCTGAAGGTCGTAGGTTCAAATCCTACCCCCGCAACCATCTTTATTTGGTCCATACCGGACACATGGGTTACAGTTTATTCCTGACACATAGGTAACACATTTTCATCGAACGGGTCAGGGATCGGTTCGATTTTCTTTTTCTCGGCATCGAAGAAGCCGAGATCATAGTTCATAAAGCTGACCATCCATATTTTTTCCTCAACCTGTTTGATGCCGACGTTTTGGCCGGCAAAGACGGTTGAGAGATGTACTTTCAGTTTGTTGTGACAGATACGTCCACAGGCAGTGACAGTGATCGTTTTATCATGAAACGGGTAGTTGAGTTCGGCCAGGCCGCGATATTCACGTGTTGATCGGCTGTATAAATCTGCGGGAACTTTCATATCGATGCCCTGGTGAGGGCGTTCGTTGTTGTAAATGTCGATGAATTCATCAAATTTTCCCTGCTGTTGCAGCAGATTGTTTCCTGCGGGCTTGGTGGCTTCCTGCTTGAGGGTTAGATGCATGCGTTCATGTCGGCCGTTTTGCTGAGGGTTGCCCGGCTTGATGCGCTCAATGGCGATGCCAAGGCGCAGCCACCATACGGAAAGCTTCGATAAGTTGAACAGGGACATTGGACTTGAGAAGGGGACCCCATTGTCAGTACGGATGGCTCTGGGCATGCCGAAGTCACGAAATGCGCGCTCGAAGCCATTGAAAGCAAAGGCTTCTTTGGTTGATGACAAAGCCTCGCAGGTGATCAGATATCGACTGGCAAAGTCGGTGATCGTCAGCGGGTAACAATAGCGCCTGTCGGTGAGCATGAACTCGCCCTTGTAATCCGCGCACCATAGATCGTTTGGCGTCGTCGGGCACGAAAGAGAGGTGCCTCTCGCTTTGTTCCTGCGACGTCCACGCCGTTTAACCAGGCCGTGACGATCAAGGACCGCATGCACGGTCGAGATAGCGGGCAAGGCAATGTCCGGATGCAGTATGCGCAATCGCTCGCGGATCTTGGGGGCACCCCAGTGGGGCCGTTGCTTCTTTAACTGTACAATCTTGCTTTCAACCTGAAACGGCAGCTGATTGGCGTAGCGCATCGGTCGCCGGGTGCGATCAGTCAAGCCATCAAGACCGATATCTTTATAGCGATTGTATATCTTGTAGCCGGTTTTGCGCGAGATATCGAATTCCCGGCACAGCGGAGCCATCGCTTCTCCATCCAACAACCGGGCTACAAACCTGAGACGTTCATCCATAACGTTACACTCCTTCCAAGGCACTTCGCATCTCCTTGCAAAGCGCCAATTGTGTAACCTATGTCTCCGGTATGATGTGTCACCTATCTCTCAGGTAGGTCATTTGCGACAGCCTCTCTGGCGTTAACCCAGAGGGGCTTTTGTGTGTCTGGCAAAGGGCCAATATGCCCGCAAGGTCGCCTTTGAGCTCGACTTTAAGTTCGCCATCGACCGGAACCAGAGTGATCTCATCGACCAAAGAGCGGATCAGCTCGAAGGCTTAGGGAATATATTTCAAAGTTAGTCATTTTGGCCGGGCTTTCGGATCAATTTTTGTCGCATCTTCAAAATATACTTCCCGCCCAAGACAACAATTCTTGGATAGCGCAACCAATCTTATAGATAATCTCAACCGCATAATTCTTGAAAGATATCAATAATTGGAGCGCCCCATATTCCTTCAACGTTGGCCATAACGTAATGATTGTCAGAGCAATGATTAGGAGAGTAAGTGCGCGAATCTGCCTTTGAAGGGTTAGGTTTTCTTTTGTTCCGACCAATGATCCGAACTGAGTCACGATTGATCGCAATGCTTCCTCAGACCTGTTTAGCGAACTTGCCGTATCATGGACTTGAAGGCGTATACGCTCGATCAGAGAGTCCTGCGGATCTCTGTGTTCGTCCTGACGAGTGGGTTGAAAATTTTGAGCTTCGTGAAAAAAGAGCCCTCTTTGATCGGAAAACTGGATCAATTCGGTTGTCACTGAAGCAATATCGACACCGGAACCAACGTGCTTTTCCAATTCTGAGAGGATTTTAAGGGCTTTCTTTGATGTCCCAGCCCTAAGCAGCGCAGAATCCCGCAACCCGCTTTGCTGACGGCTATAACCTTTGAGTAGCGCGGTCAAAGCCCACAAACCAACAGTGCCTTTCATAAAATTGTCTACATAGGCGATTTGGCCTGACCTATCCCCTCCCCCCCAAGACTTAATCTCTTCTTTGTCAAAATCGACCTCGCGGCCTGCCAACAATGAGTAAAAATCGTTCCGGCTTTCCCCCAGCAATGGCCACCTAAACTTCAGCGATGGATGTTCTGTTTGTTCATATGCATCGAAGTCTGAATCGAATTGAAGCGGGGCCAAATAACCATCCACCTCCCGATCAAAATCAGAACTCTGAGGAAACGGTTTTTTCGATTTTAACTGGCTGTATTCACAAATTGGGATATCGGCATCCAAAAGACCCGAACAAAAAATGCCCGGCAGATTACTTTTAAGCCAATCAAAAGCGAGACGCTTTATTGAATTACGCTGCCGGTTGATCTCCTTAGCCTTAAGCCTTTCTGGATAAAAAATTGTATACCCGCGCTCAGACGGCACCGTATCGGTCTGCCTATCTTGCCTAAGTGTCTTGTCGAACTGCCCCGACATTTCCTCCTCAAATACGAACCCAATGACAATGCAAATAAGCGACGGTGTCATTGAAAACATATTGCCGGTTGCATGTTTGATGTTTGGAGGCAACACGGCTCTTTGCACTCTGCTGAAGGGGGGTCTTTTGTGTTTGTCCGTAATGTAGCCGAGATTGAGCCATGCCCCTCCATATCGGCTTTCTCGGATACTTCGTACCCAAGCGGCAACACTTTTGTCTGCGAGCGGACTACCTGCCCGGTCCCAACCCAATTTTTCTAGGTTCTCAATTAGTGAATCGACGTGTGCCGGTGCATAAAACTCAACAACCCAAACACACCTTAAATCGACCTTCTCATTTTTTGGGGGAGTAGAGTTTGCATTCTTCTTTGGATCGTCTCGGCGCCAAACCTTCAACTCCTCGTGATAGTCTCGGCTGCGCAGACGCTCTGGCAGGTACTTGTTTGTCCGATATCTGATGCTGAACCACTTCCGTCCAAACCAAGATAGAGCCTTCGATAGATTTTCTGTCATATGTACAAATTTCTGTTTGGTCGCACATCAATTAGGGGCAAGCTCTTCAAAGCACCGTCACCTCATATGGAGCCGCTGCATTATCGAGAATTGCAGCCAGACGTGCCCGGTAGTTAGTAGAAATCGCAATTGCCAATAACTTTTGCGCACGCGTAACGGCAACATAGGCAACCCGCTTCGCCTCGTCTTCTCTTCGCGTTTCCCAAGCATCTAATAACTGCTCTGTATGATTTAATGGGGCTCGATTCGGTGGAATAACCAAGCAGACGGCTTCGTATTGTCTGCCTTTCGCTTCATGTACAGTCGCACATTGCAATTGCGCGATTTGGCTTTGCTCAAATAGGCCACTCCAAACCGGACTATTTGGCCGACGAAAAAAGCGGCCAGTCGATATCCCCTCTCCCGGCTCAACACCCAAATTATCAACAGTTTCTCTTAACGTCACGAGCCAGAGCTGCCGTGCCTCGTCTGTATCATCACAAGATTTTGGCAAACTTCCGACGAAATCCATAGCCATTCGGCGAAGCCAACGCTTCTCAAAACTATTCCGATCAATCGCACGGGACAAAGGCTCATTTTCATCAATACATCCCATGAATTCCAACAAGATTTTTTCGATTACTTTTACAGCTGTCTCTTTCTCTTTGGTGGAGCTTGCCTTACTCCAATATACTCCTACGGCTGTCGCTATCAGGGTAACCTTCGCTTTGCTTGTATTGTCGACAGCAGCTTTTAAACCTGCAGCTTGAAACGCAGCTCTTCGTTTGTGTGCAAGAATGTGTGTCTTGCCTGTAGGAATATGATTTCTTTCAGCTAATGCGGCAAATTCCTCGCCCACCGTCGCGGGAACCGTTGCCCCCCTATATTCAAGAAGATAAATTGGGAGACCTACATCTGCGCAATCACCTAATGCATCATCAGGAACAACCCTGCTTCTCAATGTTGCCGCTAGCCTACAAATGACCTCAGAGCTACGAAAATTTCCCGTCAAAGAAAGGCGGTTTTCGACGGCATAACCGTTGGAAAAATCGTCTAGATCATTAGGGTCACCATGACGAAAACCATATATTGCTTGGTCTGGGTCACATAGAAGAGTTGTTGAGATAGCCTTCTCACGAAACCACTCTAAAAACGCCAAATCTATGGGGTTACAATCTTGTGCTTCGTCCACAATTACTTCGCTAAAACGTGAAGCCAAAGAACTCCCAAGGGCACTGTCCCATCCATCTTTTTCGAGGTGCTCTAGCGCAATAACTCGTGCATCCGCAGCACTAATTATTCCCCTTCGCTTAAATCCGTCCCGACGTCGCCGTGCACTATCCACGTATTGGTTTTGATTGTTTTCTACGTGCTGCCTCAGTGCGGCGTTTCCGATTGAGGCGGGCTCAATAGAGTTATCTATTGGATTGAAACTGTCTAGAGACACACCATCACCTTGGTGAGCATTATTTCCTCTCAATCGAATATCCACGCTAAGAGTTGACCAACTGTCCAACACGGTAGGACGAACATTTACATTTGGCACCCCGTATGGAAGGACCAAAAAGTGACGAATAAAAGCGTCAAAAGTCCCAACAAAATTCGGAAACCTTACAATTTGATCTAATCCGACTTTCTGAGATCGTTCAATAAATTCATCCACCGCGGTATTGGTAAATGACAACACAGCGACACCTTTACGTGAAGGTATGTCCTCAAGGATATTAGCTACTCGTGCCAAAACGGCTCTTGTCTTGCCGCTACCGGGACAGGCGTTCACGAACACCGCTTCAGGATGGGTAGAAACTTCGTTTTGCTCATCAGTAAGGTCTATTTCTGGCATCATTCAATCACCGCCGTGATCGCGGCAACAAGATAATCAGGTACCGCGACCGGATAGCCCCTTTCGATCCTCAACGCTATTTCCTGAGCGAGGTCTCCTTTTCGGGTCTTTTTTGCATCAATTAACGTGAGAAACGCATTAGGACGGCCAACTTCAGCAATTCCCTCAATCAGCATTTCCCAGTCATTCCCTGAACGTGGATGAAGGGCTAAGAATGCTGATTTTAACAATCGTTCATTCCCTGCGAGCAGCAACTCGTGCTCTAATGTGTGCTGATTCACAAACACAGATAAATGGTCTGCAGCTCCAAAATGTTGGGCAAGCGCCTCTAAATCTTCCTTCCTATTTCCCTGAACCCTCGGGTCTGCATCGGTCACGACCACAACACGGTCAGCAATTCCGATGTTATCATGTTGGCGCAGAAGCACTTCAACGTAAGGTTTGAAATCTACACCCTCAATTGAAACCAATGCGGCTCCTTGGAATCGCTGCCACGCTTCTTTGTCGGCATTCAATACAACGTATTTCGCAATTGATGGTATCAACAATGATTCTGCGATTCCCTCCACCAACAATGCTCGTTGGCCAAAGAGAAGAGCAGATCGCGTGACATCGAGATACCGCCCAATTTTTCTTATCGTTTTGGGTTTTAGGCCTAGGGATGCGATTGGAATTGATTTGGTTCTAGTAAGATGTGCCCCATCTTCTCTAGTCACCTGCTCAGACCTTGTAACTACCAAATGCTTAGGCGATACACATGCTGTCAAGTTTGGAGAGTGCGTCGTCACTATGACTTGGATTTTACCTTCGGGCTCTCCCGGTGCGGAAACCCGTTTCAAAGATTCGTTTGCTTTGTCGAGGAGAAACCCGAGCACTAACGATTGTAATTGAGGATGCAGATGCGCCTCCGGCTCCTCAACAAGAAAAATTGTTAAGTCCGCTTCCTTTGCACCAGTGAGCTCTACAACAACCGTTGCCATATAGAGCAGATTTGCAAAGCCCAGTCCGGACGACCCAATTTCTGCCAGTTCTATACCTGCATCAGAAAGTCTAAACCGCAAATCTCGCGCGATATCTGCAAGCTCCTCCGCATGAAAATCTAAAGACGAATCCTGCGGCCGGACACCATTGGTAAGCGTTCCAAGCGCGCTACCAATTTCATCGTTTACGGACTGGATTAGTTCGTGAGGCTCACCCTGCCTTTGCACATGCCGTAGAAACTCGTCTTTGACTTCATCATTTTCACCAATAAACTGCTTGAGAATCGAGACGATATTGGCAGCGCTGCCCGATCCCAATACTCGCTGCGCATCTCGTAACGGTGGCAAATAAATATGACGAATAAGATCAAGAGAACCTTTTTCCGGCGCATTGTCTTGAAACTGGCCAGCCCAATGGGAAGTGCGCCCTCGCGTGCTCCCATCTATTTTTGTTTGATGCTTCAAACCTAGAATGGCTATGTCTTCACTTGGATCAGGGATGGCGCTGACTAGTAGCCCTCGAAGGCTTGGGCTAAGACCTGAAAACATCCCTTCAATTAGAAAGTCCGTTTCAGCACTTCCCCGCCGCAAATCATTTTCTTCAGCATATCTGTCTCGCCGTCCACTAGCCGGAAGGGCCAATAAGCGGATCGCGTCAACGATATTCGACTTCCCGCCATTATTCTCACCCACAAGAACGGTGAGGTCTGGCTGTAATTCAACAGTCGTATTTTCGCACGACCGGAACCGCTGAAGTACAAGATTCCTTAAGTACATGCTATTCGTTCCCGCCCGGAAGTTTTACAGAAGCATTGCTATAACGGCCTTCAAGGCTGCCACAGCCAGATCAATTTTTTCATTGAGATAATTTAACCCTTTAACCAGAGCAGCCGCGCCTGCTACTCCCAGCGCTGTTCCAAACGACTTTACCGCTGAATCTACTGCCGCATTTCCTTTGTCTTTCAACCACCCAGATATTTTTTCACCGATAAATTTCAGCTGTTCAGTTTTGGTATCTATTGGTGCCGCATTAACTGGAGTTTTTGAGAGGTCGTCGCGTAAGCCATGAATCAACTCTTTTAGGTCTTGCTCGTCTTTCTGAGAGTAAGGGAAATCATCAAGCGCTTCTGGTGGGTTGTTGTGGCCCAACATTGAAGAAGGGAAAGGGACTTCACCCATCGCCGCTTCAAGTGCCTCCAATCTCCTATTTGCCTGTTCAATGAATTCCTCAAGCGCCTCTGCACCAGCTTCTTCGGGTGGGCCCGTCTCAAGCGGCGCTACTCTCCGCCCGTTCGGTGCCCAATCAATGCAATGCCCCTCCACCTCTTGAACAGCTGCGTCAATGGATTCGTCGGATACAATGCCGCCAAACCTATCTCCAATTTGATCTGCCGCATCGTAGGGACCACCCCATATGTATACGAATTCGCCACTGTCACGAGGTGTTTCATGCGCAGGGTCTTCAAAGTTCCACAAAAACCATTCGACAAGTTGCTGGATTTGTTCTTCAAAACCCAATTCTCCAAGTGATTTATCACTTGGAAATTCAAAAGGGTCATCTAACGGCCAAAGGCCAACACCCGGATCGTAATCATCATCAATCATGATCGTTTTCCAGACAATGCCATACTCAGTTGTCGCCAAATAGGGCCTTCTTTGCGGCCTCACTGGCTACATCGACTAATATCGAACGAAGGGCGGAAGACGCTCCAGTTCCAAGTTTCTTGGCAAGTTTTTTGTATCGAACAGCAGCCACTTCTGTTTTGGGGGAGTCTGTAAGAAGGTCACTAATCGTGACTTTCAACGTCTCCCTTTCCTCTGCATTTAGCTCTTCCAATTCATCAGCAAGTTCTTTCGCAGAATCTACTTTGGAAGCGGTCCAAGGAAATAAGTTTCCACATGCATGACAGAAATTCGGCGGAGAATACTCAGACCCACCATACACACCTTCTACGTGATAATACCCTCTAATATTATTCTGGCAGGTTGGACATTCTGAAATAGTTTCAACACCACATTTAGAGCAGTATTTTTCACCAAGCTCGGGGTATTCATCTATGGAAGATGTCGTAGAGTGACCGTTCAGACAAATTTGAGCTGTGCGATAGATACCCATTATTAGTTTCCCCATAACTTGCTAAGCAAACGCATATGGCAATGCACCGTATCCGATATGTTAAGCACACGCAAAAGGCGTATGGAAGGAGATTTCATTTATCCGGAAGTGTTTTGAGCCAATAACGAACCTACCGTTGTCCCCAACGCCTGAGCAGCATCCCATATGCTTTTGGCGCTGGTAGTTGGGTTTGTTCGGCCAGTTCATAAAACTCTGATCGACATCATAGAACGATGGACGGGTGCGGCCAATGAGGCAACCCTGAAGCCCAACAAGTATTTTTAAATAAGCTTTTCACTTATTGTTAACGGTTGAAACAAAGCCTTGCCGCCCAAGGCTAGGACATTGCCACGCCGAACAACACGAGTCCTATTTGTGCCGCAACAAGACCGCCAAACATTAAATACTGGGGTGTCAGTGACGGCGGTTTAGGTAAGTGATCCAGTGGTATAATAGCGGAGTAATCTTCCGCTGCCAGCGGCCTCCTTGTTTTGCTTATTGAACTTTCCGGGCTCTCCTGCAAATTCGTTTCTGCGTCAACACAGGCGGCGCGCCGCGCCTCCTTATTCGCGTTCCTCAGTTGATTTTTTCTACCGTCAAGGTAGTCAATTCTCAGTGGTGAAAACCAGACGCTTTCGGGTATGTCTTTTGTGAGATCCGACTGATAATTAACAGGCACGAGATCGGCCACAAGAATCGCCGACAGGATAATATCACGCTCACTGATTTCGTATTGCTTCTGCAGCCTGACAATCAACTCAATATCATCATCATCCAGGGCTATGCGGCATGACTCTCTGGGTTCGACCAGTTGATCGTCGAGCACCGGCCAGGTGCCGCCGTTTAGCTGCCTTAGCCCTTGAGCTATGACCGGCCTGAAGGGTTTTAGATGTGCTGGTATTCTCACAAATTCGATTGGCTGATTGGTCACATTTACCTCGTTAGGTATATTCCGCAGGATTCAGCGGATTTTAACATATTTTTGATATCGCTATCAAATTAAAGACACACGCCCGTTCAACTAATGTCTGTGTTGTCACAAGGCGTTTTCGGGCTGTCACACGACATAATTCCGCTGTCACATCCCTATACCAGTTTGTCACACCTTTCTCAGACGCTGTCACATTTCCCCCAAAACTGAACACTCATAGAAGAAATAGTGCAGGGTATTTCTCAACGCATATAAACACCCAATAATTACGAATCATTCCGTGGTTTCAAAGGTTTACGAAGATCATCATATAAAAGAACTAGATTAAAGATCAACAGTCCTATATATAGTAGTAGCGAGGCAGGATACGCATTTTTAACGTTAAAAATGCCCTGCCAGCGGCCCAATTTCCCGTCAAGTCGGGAAAACGGCCACTGGATTTGCCCATCGCTACGCGACGGGTCCGAAAGGGCAGGGAGAGAGGGATGATCGAAGACGAGCTGCCAAAACGTTCGCCAAAATACCCCGTACACGGCGGGAAAGTGCGATCAACATTTTATACAACAGAAGAACAGCGTGCGGCTCTGCAGGAGGCCGCGCGGAAGGATCAAATGAATTATTCTCCTTGGCTTCATTTAGCTGCCCAGGAGCGAGCCCGAGGAGTGCCGATTTTTCGTCAGAAGGATTTTCGTGCTATGGCGGATATGCACAATCAGATCCGAAAAGCGGGGGTCAATCTTAACCAGCTATTGCACAATTTGTATCTATGGTCAGACGGGGACACCACGCGAATGCCTGACGGCCTCGCAGTGACGGAAGCATCAGAACAAATCACAAAGACTTTGGAGCAATTCAGATCTTTCATGAACGAATTTTCAGCTTCGAAAGGAGCTGATTAATCATGTATGACGAGGACGATTTTAGGGGCAGCGCCAAAGGGGGCGTTCGAAATGATTACCGGGGATTAGGAGTAGACATGCGCGCCCGGGCGAGCGGTGGCGCGGAAAGCAAACCTGAAGTGGTTTTCAAGGTTATTGGTCATATTAAATCATCAAAAGGCGTAGGGGCTGCGGTCAATTATATCTCCAATGATCGAGAGGAATCAGACCGTGAAGCAACAGATATTGACCCGTTGCGACCGCTCGAACACCCGGACATAGGGAAATTGCCCGTCTGGAATGAGGTCGGAGCGCGTTTGGAAGGCGACCAGATTAAAGATGAGCTGAAAAGTTGGGGGCTCATTGACGATAAGGATAATCTTTCTGACAAGGCGAAGAAACTTGACCGGAAAGACCGGCGCGACTTGCCCAACAAAGAACGCTATAAGAGCAGGCAGGGTACACACGTTATTTTTTCCTTACCGAAGCATATTGGTTCCAATCGTCAGCGAGAAGTGACCGCGGCGGTTGGCAACACGCTATCAAAGACATTCGGACAACAAGCGCACAGGTACGTTTATACGACACATAACCATAATGGCCGGGTGCATGTTCATGCGATTATTAAAAGTAAATCAGAATCAATAGGACCTGAGAACAAACCGCGACAGCTCCGCATTAGTCGCCAGGATATTGACGGTATCCGATCCCGGTTTGCAAAGGAGCTAAACCGTCGCGGCTTTGATGTTAGCGCAACACGCCGAATTGACCGGCCACGTATGCGAGAGCAAATAGCGAAGGGCAGGGAGCCTTTGCATAGAAATCAAAAGATGGTGAAGTTTGTTAAGGGGGCAGGGGATAAAAGGACATTTGTGGGGGCAAAGCCCGCATATAACGTTAAATGGCTTTCAGACCTCGAAAAACGGGCTCCCAGGTGGCATCAGAGCCATGCCCTAGAGTATGTTAAGCGTGCATCGGGGACACCTCTCGCCGTCACGGATCATCAGGCCGTTCAACATATCAAGATCAAATCCCGAATGGATCAAAATAAAGAAAGCCCACTTGTTCGAGACATTATAAAAACCTTCAGGTCACCGGAAGCCGCAGCTGTATCGCTTGCAGATCTATCGCGAGAAGATTCACGATTGGCAGCCTGGTCCTTGAAAAATCGACCAGAAGTCTTTGGCGAGGTGAAAGACACGAAGGGAGTTAAACTAAAGCCGGAAGACCTTAAAACGGGGCTTGCGGATCTCCGCTCATGGGTAGCGCGAGAGCCGGCGTTAACAGAGCAGAAAAAAGGCGCCGTTTTGACTGCCGTCCGAAAACAGAGCGCAGAGTTGGATGGTCTAAAGGACCAACGGGCCAGGGAGTACGACTTGAAAGCCGCCAGCGGCGTTCAGGCGAAACTAATCAAGGAATACGAAAAACAACCTGGTCACGATAAGGCTATCGTGGCCGAGCTGCGAGATAAGGTTCCGCTACAAAAAATCAAAGATCAACAAGAGAGGCAGAAACCCCATCAACAGGGCGGGGAGCAAAGTAAGGTTGCGGAGCAGCAGGGTAGGGGGCCGACCCAGACTCCGGACCAGGCGCTACAAGAAAAGCTCGAAAAAGCCCGCAAGCAATTCGAGAATACAAGCCAGGCTTCACAGCTGGATAAGGGCAGGGACCGGACGCTTACGTAACCAATTCCGATTAATTAGGGAATTCGACACCGCAAAATATCAGGCAGCACTTTTTCGGGCGTGAATATGCGATCCACCCGGTGTTACTTCGATGTCAAAGCCTTCTGTGATCAGGTTCCTGACTTGCTCTGTATGAGAAATTAATCCCACTGCGCGCATCTCTCCGGTCAAAGAACACAAGGTGTCAAGCGCTGTATCCAACGTCTCCTGATCCAATGTGCCAAACCCCTCATCAATGAAGATTGCATCCAGTTTAATGCCGCCACTATTCTGCTGCACCACATCAGAAAGCCCTAAAGCCAAGGCAAGCGAGGCTTGAAACCCCTCTCCGCCAGACAGGCTGGTCGTTGAACGAGACTTTTCTGTGTTGGCATCAAAGACAGCGATATCGAGACCTCTCTTGGTCCTTCCGCCCATCGTCTCAATTGGCCGATGAAGCTGATAGCGGTGATTGGTAATCGGTCCCAGACGAAGATTGGCTGCGCCCAGTATGTCATCAAACATGGCAGCGATTGCAAAATCAGGAAGCCTGACTTTCAGATCATTTTCGCCATTTACAAGTTTGGCAATCTCACCGAGCGGTTCATATTCTTTCTCTAGACGACTAATCTTGACTGATAGCTTTGCGACAGATGCAAATACATCGTTTTTGCGCGCAAGCTCTGTGGTCAACCGCGTCTGATCGGCACGACCCGCTTCCAATTGATTCGTGCTTGTCTTGGCCATAACTCGAAGGGCCTCAAGGTCGGGACGTTCCTGCTGCCCGATTTCCTCAGCAAGCCGTGTTTGGCGATCCGTGTTTGCCGCAACCTTATTGGTATGGGACAGAATGGCTGCTTCAAGGTCTCCCAAATGACCTATATCAGATTTTCCAACTTGATAGCTGTTGGCGCTCAGTTTGTAAGTTTCCAATTCTTGCTGAAACGCTTCCGCTGCTTGCTTTGAAGCGGACTGCATCTTCGTTAAATTGGAATTCGCATTGCGTTGCGCCTCTTGCGCGGACGCCAGTGTGAGCGCAGTAGTTTTCTCCGCTTCGATCGCGGATGTTTGCTCCTGCTCAAGACGGATCTTTTCAGAATTTGCCGTCAAAAGCGCGGCAGCCAGATGAGCACTATTACGCGATTCTTCCGGAACTTCTGACAATGTTGTCGTCAAGGCTGTCTGCGCGTTGGAGCTTGCCTCCTTCTGGCGCGCAACTTCATTTGCCGCATCTTCACGGGTTTTTTTGGTGGCCTTGTAGACATCTTCTGCCGTGGATAAACGGCTCGCTAGATTGTTGAACCGAGCGTCATTTTCAAGATTTTCTTTTGTAGCCTTTGCTGATGACAACAACGGCACCAGAGTTTCTCCGCTACGTTCTGGTTCTGCGAGTGCATCAAGTTCTTGTTGACGTTCTGCCAATATGGCCTTGCCAGTGGTTACGAGACCTTTGGCTTCGCGTTCTGAATCCTGTGCTTCGTTGCGCAGCTTTTGGGCCGCTTCAAAATTTTCATGGCGCCCCAAACGCTCTGGATCACCTGTTGCTGGATGAGGATGTTCGCTCGAACCGCAGGCAGGACAGGGTGCTCCAGGCGTGAGTTTTCGTGCGACGTGCAATGCCTGAATATCTGTCAATTCCCGCTCAGCCTCTGAGAATGCCTCGTTGCATTCTGCCAGATGTGCCTCCGCCTTCTGATGGCCAGCACGCAACACCTCAAGATTGCTTGCCTGCTGATCTCTTTTCAAAAGAGAAGTTTCGTAACGGCCGGTTATCTCCGCTTCTCGTTCAAGTTTGGCCAAACCTGCTGTCGCATCTCCAACCGCTTTTGTGTGATCAGGTAGGGCTTGCTGAAGCGCCTGAAGGTCTATCAATGTTTGATGCGCGTCTGTAGCCAAGGCCTTGGCTTCGACTTCTGATGCCAAGGCCACCTCAAGTGCTTGTTTGGCCGCATCTACAGGAAGTTGCAGGGCGGCAGCTTTATCAAGAATTCCCTTCCAGCGGTCGAGTTTTTGAACTTGAGCTGCGGCTGCATCACGCTCGGGCTGTTGCCCTGCAATACGTTGCTTGTTTGCGGTTGCCGCCTCATGGTCGGTCCCCGCATCTCCAAACGTACTATCAGCATGGATTTTTTGTTTTGAGGCGTCCGACAACTCTTGGAGCGCGCGACCATGAACTGTTTCAGCAGGAAGGACCGACTGTGCTGCCCGTGCATTTGCAACACGAGCTTTAGAGGCCTTAATCGTCTCCGTCTCTGATTTGAGTTTAACCTCATCACGTTTGGCATCCGCTAGTGATGTGAACTTTGCGATTAATGTTTCTGCTGCGGTCAGGGTTTTTTGATGTGCAGACGCCTGCGTTACGAGAACCTTTAAACTGTCATCAAGTTCACCGATGGTTTTTTCGCGTGATGCGATCTCTTTCTTGAGTTCGTCTTCCGTCACTCCCTCAAGAACCGTCTCTTTGCGAAGCCGCTCTCCTTTGATTTCACGGTGCATGGTCGCGGCCTCAGAGCGAATTTTCTGCATGAAGCTCTCATAGAGCGACACATCAAACAGGCGCTTTAAAATCGGCGAACGTTCGTCTGAACTGGCCGTGAGGATTTTACGAAATTCGCCCTGTGGCAACAAGACAATTTGCCGGAACTGAGCAGCGTCATAACCAAGCAAATCCTTGATCATAGGGTCGACCAAGCTTGTTTTTTTCTCGGACAGCATCTCGCCGGAGTTGTCCTCGGTGATCTGATCCAAAGTCAGCCCAGTGGCATCAAACAGATAGGCCTCATGCGCCTGTGATGTTGTGCCCTCCCCCCGGGTTGCAGCGCGCTCTTGTCTGGGAATGCGGTGAATAACATAGCGCTTTTCTCCAAGGTCAAAGACCAGCTCAACAAATGTGATGACTTTGGGATCTGCATGCTGAGACAGCATGTCATCGGACACCCTCTCGGCACCCGATGACTGCCCGAAAAGAGCAAAGGCAATGCCGTCGAATATGGTCGTTTTCCCCGCACCTGTATCGCCATAAATGCCAAATATTCCAGCATCGAGCGCGGCGGTGAAATCAACGACCTCCTTCCCCGCATAGGGTCCAAAGGCGTTTAACGTTAAACGTATCGGTCGCATTATACGGCCTCCCTAACAGGTCGGTCGATCAGATGCGTCACCACGCTGGTCTCGGCTTCATTGGGTTTCTCACCGCGCACAAATTCAACGAACTCCCCGATCACCCCCATCGCGTCGTCCAATTTGGACTGAGCCCGTCCAGCACCTGTATGTACAAGGTCGCGCTTCTTCTCGCGCAGTGTCTGTAAAATATTGGGATAGTAAGGCCGCAATTGTGCAGCAGGCTCTACCACGGCACCTTCATCAAGAAGCACCGCGCTGATGTAATCGTCACTTGGGGCCTGCTTAGCATCAAGAACCAGATCCGCGATCAAGCCCCTGACCTCTCTCACTCTGCGGAGGGGCTCAAAGGCGATTTCCCGGAAGTCGTGAAGGTTTCCGTCCGCGTCCAAATCAAACAGAGTCATGGTTTTAATCGTGTCCGCCTCATCGAACCCAAATGCCAACGGCGATCCGCTATAGCGAATGGTCTCTCGCCCGGCGGTCTGAGAACGATGTAAATGCCCAAGCGCGACATAGTCAGCCCCATCAAAGAGGCTGCTTGAAACCGTCTCCACGGTGCCAACGGATAATTTTCGTTCCGACTCGCTCGGAAGACCTCCAGTTACAAAGGCATGGGCGATGACCACCCAGCGGGCATCTTTGGGCCGTATTTCCCGAGCTGCGTCCACTTCCCGCCGTAATACGTCCTCCGGCGACCGGATCGTCTCATCCTCAAATGCGCGACGCGCCGCGAATATTTCTCCGTATGGCAATGCGGAAAATGCAACAGGGCCATGATCATCGTGTAGGACAAGCAACTTTTCTTCACGCTCCAATGTGCCCCTGATCAGGATGCGGGCTTGATCGTAAAGCTTGGTGAATGCACCAAGGCGTTGTCCAGAATCGTGATTGCCTGCGATGATAATGATGGCTGCGTCCGTCTCCTCGTAGACACGCTCAACGAAGTTACTGAACAGGGCAACTGCAGATTCCGAAGGAGCCGGTTTGTCATAGACATCACCAGCCACAATCAACACCTGGATGTTGTTCTCTATTATGGCGTCAAATACCTGCTCCAAAACATGCCGCTGATCTTCAAGCAGCGACACTTTCCGAAAGGCCTTTCCAAGGTGCCAATCTGACGTGTGAAGGATTTTCATGTTTTACACCATTACTTTTTACATGTCTAATTTTTACATGGACATATGAAAAGAGTCAAGCTAGTCTGCTGCCATGGCTTTTGAAGATCTGAAATACGCGCAAAGAAAACGTCTGGAGTATCTAGACCGAGTGTTCTTCTGGAACGGGGCGGCCACGCGGGCGTCCCTTATTCATCAGTTTGGGATTTCAAATGCGCAGGCCGCTTTGGATTTTCGCGCCTATCTAAAAGAATGCGAAGCTGACGCTCTCAATTACGATGCGGCCTCTCGTCAATATCTCGCGCAAGAAAGCTTTCAAAGGCTAGCGGGACCTGCTGCGGCATCAGAGCTCCTTGAGTTTTTTTCAGGCACAACGCAGTCCTCCTTTGACGAACTGCCTGATCTACAACGCTCACAAAATGTGCATGCATTCTTGCCGTTGTACCGGGCCATGCGAGCGAGACAGTCCATAGAAATCGTCTATCAATCTATGAAAGATCCAGAGCCGGAAATGCGCCGGATTGCTCCTCTGAAATTTGTCTCCGACGGCGTCAGATTGCATGCGCGCGCTTACTGCTTCACGCGGAAAAAATTTCGTGATTTCGTTCCCTCACGCATTGATCTTGAATTGTCGTTTCTCAAAGCAGAGGACGCCGAAACTATTCCCTCCGATGATGAATGGTACACATGGTCAATCTTAAAGCTACGGCCCCATGAGCGGCTAACGGATTCTCAAAAAAGGGTCGTTCGGACTGAATTTGGCTTCACTGAAGATGTACTGGAAATTCGTATCCGACAAGCGCTAGAATTTTATACGACACGCCGATGGGGCCTTGACCAAGACTTTCCAAGACTGGAATGCCTGTCAATTGATCACGTTCCAATGACTGAGGACGAGATCAATGTCGATTGATATGAAACGAGTTGATCCCGAACAAAACATGGATCGTTTCTATTTCGTTGAGCTCACTCAAGACATGTTCGGCGACCACGGTGTCCATCGGCAATGGGGGCGCCGTGGCACCAACGGACGCCATCGTTTTGATTGGTACGCTTCCGCGTCGGAAGCAGAAAGCGCCGTGTCCAAATTGGTCAGAGAAAAACTCGCACGAGGCTACCTTCTGATGAAAGCTTGCAGCCGCCGCTAGACAGTTTGACAATTGGCTACGTCGTTCCGTTCAGTGCAATTGCATGGCATGTGACCCCACTCTTGCGCGAGGATAGGGAGGCAGATTTAGCCCTTTGAAGGGGCTGCTGACGGCATCAGAGCCTGGTGATGCCGTCAGCATGTCTCCGGGTATAAACGCGGGAAAAGCTGTTCCAGTGCTTCGGTTGGAAAACGCAGGGATACGGGACCTTTTGGCGTCTCTGAGGCGAGCAAGCCTGCGTCCGTCAGATCTCCCAACACCCGCCGCGCGGTACGTTCAGGAAGGCCGGTAATGCGCCTCGCCTCGCCACGTTCGAACTGTCCGCGCATCAGGGCTTCCTGAAAGAGGAGCACGGATTCCGGCTTGAACGTTTCGCTTCTATCAACCAGGCGCGTATTGCGGCCTGACAGCGTATCGAGGTCAAACAGATCTGCCATGAAGGTCACTTGATCGATGCAGACACTCAAGAACCACAATGTAAAATCCTGCAGTGCGGAGAGCGACAGATTTCCGCGCCCGTCGAGATCGCCCTGACGAGGGGTATCGGCGTAATCCATTTTGGCTTTGTAGTCTTTACGGCTTTCCAGCCCGCGAGCCAAACCCCGCGACACCGACCAAAGTCCATGAGCACCAATGCCGGCTTTTAGCGCCATCGCATGACTCATCAATCGGCTTACCCGCCCATTTCCATCGGGGAACGGATGAATATAGTTGAACCTGTGATGCGCCGCCGGTATGGCGAGGATCCTGGCGCCGGTGCCCATCCGGTCAAACCGGTACCGGCTTTCAAAATATGTCATGAGAGTAATGTTATTGGCCGAACATTTGGCCGATCTTAGGCGAAATCAACTTTCGAAAGCAATGGCCGACCTTGTTTTTAAGTAACTATTTATAATATCGTATTTATTTTCACGTTTATTTATAATATGGCCGAAATGTTGGCCGATCTATATCCGTTAGAATATCTGCCGTCCCGGATGACTCTCAAAACCCTTCAGCCCATCGATATATTTGTTGTTGGTCGCTTCCTTGGCCGGGATACGGACGTCGCAGACGAGCCATCTGACGAATAACTCCCTGACCTTCTTGACACCCCAATGGGGCTTATCCTGCTTAAGGCGCACAATCTTCTTCTCAAGCGGCTCCGGCAACTGGTTGGCGTAACGTACCGGGCGCTGGGAACGATCATTGAGTGCTTCGAGACCGTGTTCCTTGTGGCGGTTAAAGTTTTGCAGCCGGTCTTTCGGTATATCCCGAAAGACCGGCACACATCACTCATACCCTCGCCACCCAACAATCGGGCAACAAATCGTAGCTGTTCTTCCATACGCGACTTTCGATGGTTGGGAGGGCTGAGACCACAGACTGTATCCTTTCTTAATGTTTTTGTTTAGACGTATGCGCATATCATGAAATATTAACTTTAATATATGTCTTTATAATGATATATTAAGTTTATGGAGGAGTGAAGTGATGCTGATGACTAACCGAGCAGAGGCCTTCGGACTTCAGGCGAAATTGTTCCGTGGCCTGTCCGACCAGTCTCGACTAGCCATTCTTGAAGTTTTGCGGAACGGACCGCTACCTGTCGGGAAGATTGTTGAGGCTACAGGACTCGCGCAGTCCAACGTCTCCAATCATCTAAGATGCTTGAGCGACTGCGGCCTCGTTGCGGCTGAACAGGAGGGAAGGTTCGTTTATTACCGCTTGGGCGACCAGCGGATCGAAACGTTGCTACGTTTGGCGGACGAACTACTCGCCGAAGCCGGCCGCAAGTTATTTGAGTGTACGAACTACAAAGTCGGAAAGTCTGGTTCGAGCGAGTCACGTGGCGGTTCTAATAAGCGACGTGGGAGTATGAAGTGATGGTGGACAGAATTGTGGTGTCAATAATTTGATGGGGACAAGGTGACAGAAGAAGGGAAAGCCGTGAGTTACCATTTTACCAAGACTATGGACCGTCGATTTGAGAAGGTCGTTAGCGACGTGACCGAGGCGCTAAAACAAGAAGGCTTTGGCATTCTCACGGAGATCGATGTTCAGCAGACGTTGAAGCAAAAGCTGGGCGTCGATTTTCGCAAGTATTGCATCCTGGGCGCCTGCAACCCGCCACTTGCTCACCAAGCCCTTCAGGTGGAGGACAAGATTGGCGCCATGTTGCCGTGCAACGTCGTTGTGCAGGAAACCGATGACGGCAAAGTCGCGGTTTCTGCCGTTGACCCTATAGCTTCCATGCAGGCCGTAAGCAACCCGAAGCTTATGGGCGTGGCGCAAACGGTCCAGCAGAAGCTGAAAGCCGTCATCGAGGCTTTGTAGGAGCGCCGATTTGGATCGGCCTGAAAATGTTTGAAACCGGAAGAAAAACCAGAAGGAGTTAGCTATGAAAATTCAAAAACACCTCACAACAGCCGTAGTCGTCACGGGGTTAGTCATTGGTGCCGCCACATCGGCCTCTGCTCACGGCTCCGGTGGCTCTCAGGGCTGGGGCATGATGGGGCCCGGTTCGGGATCCGGCTATGGATGGTGCCCTGATGATATGATGGGTCATGGCATGATGGGTCAGGGCATGGGCCCGGGAATGATGATGGGTCATGGTATGATGGGTCAGGGCATGATGGGTCAGGGCATGGGCCCGGGAATGATGGGCCAGGGTCAGATGCAGCCGCTCCGGGAAGACCTGTCCGTTGCGGACGTTCGGCACATGATGGAGCACCGCCTCACCTGGCAAGGAAATCCCGACCATAAGCTCGGCAAGATTGAAGAGAAGGACAGTGACACGATTATTGCTGAGGTCGTGACCAAAGACGGTTCGCCTATCCGCAAGTTCGAGGTCAACCGCCATACCGGCTCAATGCGACCGGTCCAGTAGTATGGAGCGAAGCGTGAGGCGTATTTCGGCTTTGGCAGCACTATTGCTGTTCGTAGTTGGCGTACCGTCTGACGCCATAGCACAACATGACGGCGGCGATTACGGAAAGTTTTTCGTGCCGGTTTTCATGATCACGATCATGATCACTGCCGCCGTTGTGGTGGTGCTCGTCGTGCGTTGGTCTAGTCAAGGAACGATGCCGCCTCGGCACACACTTCCGGGCCGAGAGCCCATGGACATTCTCAAAGAGCGCTTCGCGCGCGGTGAAATCGACAAAGAAGAGTTCAATGAGCGGCGGATGGTCCTCGAAAATTAAACCATCTGCCGCTACGCGGATATCTCAAGGACGAGAATTCTCTTAAGGTGAAGTAGTTCCGACCTGATCTGACATTTTATGATCTTCGTTTATGCAGAGAGCGTGATCGGCCAACACTTCAATTACCCGGCATTCGGAGACCCGGCCTCCGCGGCATTGCTTGACCATGCGTTGAAGTTCGGTCTTCAGCGTCTGGAGACGTTCGATCCGGCTTTCGACCTCTCTTAATTGCGCCTGTGCGATTTGATCTGCAGCTTCGCAGGATCGGTCGGGGTCGTCCGCCAGACTGAGAAGTTTGCGGATTGAGTCGATTGGGAACCCGAGTTCCCGGCTATGCCGGATGAATGCCAGACGATCAGCGTGCTCGTGCCCATAAAGTCGGCGATTGCCAGTCGAACGAGGCGGCGCCGGCAAAAGCCCAATCTGCTCATAATATCGAATCGTCTGAACCTTGCAGTTAGTCCGGTTCGCTAGCCATCCAATGGGAAAATCGATACGTGCCATCATTTTAGCCTTGCTTCTATAGTTACTATAGGTGCTACGCCTACACCAAGGCGGGGGACGCCGCAAGGTATGCAATCGGGCTAGGATGGCTGGAGGAAACGCCAGCAACGGAAATTCCTGCAACTTTTATGAAGATCAATAAAGGTGGACCATGTCAATAGAGCCTCACAATTATAGCCACGATCCTCAACCCTCTTGTTGTGCCAGTGATTCCGGCTCGTCGCTAAGCGATTTCTCAGCCAGCCGACATCGCTTCATATTTCAGGTGCAGGGACTGGACTGTGCTGAGGAAGTGGCTGCGCTTCGACGCGGGGTGGGGCCGCTCGTGGGTGGCGAGGACCAACTCGCCTTCGATGTCCTGAACGGCCGCATGATGGTGCTCGATAGCGCGGATCATGTTTCGCCCGAAGAGGTCCGCCAAGCCGTGCGCCGGACCGGCATGAGCGCAGTGGAATGGCGCGAGGACGACGAGGAAGGCAAACGAGCGAGCGAGAGACACCACCGTGTGCAGGCCTGGTTGACGACGCTCAGCGGTCTCTCGGTGCTCGCCGGACTGGCGTTGCATGTCTGGCTGGCCGGGGGCTTCGCGGAAGCCCTGAGGCTCTTCGCCGGGCACGACGGACAGGAGATGCCGATGGCTGAAACGGTCGCCTATGTGCTGGCCATCGGCTTCGGCGGGCGTTACGTGGTCGTGAAGGCCTGGTACGCCGCCCGGGCGCTGCGGCCGGACATGAACCTGCTGATGGTGATTGCGGTCACCGGCGCGGCCGCCATCGGTGAGTGGTTCGAGGCCGCGACCGTCAGTTTCCTATTCGCCCTGTCACTGTTGCTGGAGAGTTGGAGCGTGGGACGGGCGCGGCGCGCCATCGCCCAACTCCTCGATTTGACGCCACCGACCGTGCGCCTGAAACTCGATTCCGGCGAGGAGTTGGAGGTTCCGGCCGCCGAGGCGGCCGTCGGGTGCCGCTTCATCGTCAAACCGGGAGAAAGGATCGCCCTCGACGGGCGCGTCGTCTCTGGGGTGAGCGCCGTCGACCAGGCGCCCATCACCGGAGAAAGCGTTCCCGTCACGAAGGAGCCGGGGTCGGAGATCTTCGCCGGCACGATCAATGGCGACGGGGCGCTTGAGGTCGAGAGCACCAAGGCCGCAGAAGATACGACGCTGGCGCGGATCACCCGCCTGATCGAAGAAGCACAGGGCCGCCGCGCCCATGCCGAACAATGGGTGGAGAAGTTCGCTCGAATCTATACGCCTGTGGTTATCGTCTTGGCCATCGCTGTTTTCGTGTTGCCGCCGCTCCTGTTCGGCGGAACGTGGGACGCTTGGTTCTACCGCGCCCTCGTGCTGCTGGTGATCGCCTGTCCCTGTGCTCTCGTGATCTCGACGCCCGTTAGCATAGTCTCCGCTTTGGCAGCGTCCGCGCGCCAGGGAGTGCTCATCAAGGGTGGCACTTACATCGAGCAGCCGTCCCACCTCAAGGCCATCGCCTTCGACAAGACCGGTACATTGACGCGAGGACAGCCGGAAGTCGTCGGTATGATTCCGCTCAACGAACACACGGAGGAAGAACTGCTTGAACGTGCCGTCGCCCTTGAGGCGCGCAGTACGCACCCGCTGGCGCAAGCGATCATTGGCCAGGCCGAACAGGTCGGTGTGACGCCTGATCCGGCCGAAGGTGTCCAGGTGCTCCCCGGCAAGGGGGTTACGGGCCGGTTCCGAGGAGAAGAGTATTGGCTTGGCTCGCACCGCTATCTCATGGAGAGGGGCCAGGAGACACCGGAAGTCCAGGCGAAAGCCGAGGAGATGGAGCGCGACGGGCGCACGGTGGTGGTCATCGGCAACGAGAGCCATGTTTGCGGTTTGATTGCCGTGGCCGACACGGTCCGCCCGGATGCCCGTCAAGTGATTGCGGATTTGCGCCGGGGCGGCATCGAACACGTTATCATGTTGACTGGGGACAACCGGGCGACCGCCCAGGCGATCGCCAGCCAGGTCGGCATCGACGAGGTGCGAGCCGAGTTGTTGCCCGAGGACAAGGTCGCCGCGGTGGAGAATCTTGTCTCGAAATACGGCACAGTGGCCATGGTTGGCGATGGCGTGAATGACGCCCCGGCGATGGCGCGGGCGAGCTTCGGCATCGCTATGGGCGCCATGGGTAGCGACGCCGCCATCGAGACTGCGGACATCGCGCTGATGACGGACGATATCGCGAAATTGCCGTGGCTCGTGGGCCATTCCAGGCGTACCCTCGACATTATCCGCCAGAACATCGTCTTCTCGCTCGGCGTCAAGGCGGTCTTCGTCGTCCTCACGTTCGCCGGTTTAGCTACCTTGTGGGGTGCGATCGCTGCCGATGTCGGCGCGTCGCTCCTGGTCGTGGCGAATGCGCTTCGCTTGCTACGACTTCGGCACACAGCGTCCCCTTTGGTATCTGCAGAAGAACGGGCATTAGGTGCGGTGACTCATGGACACTAAATTAGCTAATGAGTCGTGGCTATTACTCTTGGTCGTCTGGCTCATCGCACTCACCTCCACTCTCAGCGTACTTTTCATCGGCGAGATAATGGGGCAAGAGCCCTGTGTCCTGTGCTGGTACCAGCGCGCGTTTATGTTTCCTCTTGCCGTCATTCTTGGGGCAGCCTGTTATCTTTCTGATGCCGCCGTATGGCGCTACGCGCTGCCTTTGACCGCCTTCGGGTGGATAATCTCAGCCTACCATACCCTGCTTGTTGCCGGCGTGATTCCAAAGGCGATTGAGCCTTGTGGTGCTGGTCCTTCCTGCACCAGCGCCGACATGATGGTCCTCGGCGCCATACCAGTTCCCGTGCTCTCGTTGGGAGCGTTCAGTACCATCATTATTCTGCTTTTACTTATCCGAAAAGGTTCAATCTATGAACAAACGTAATATTGTAGCTATGACGACTGTCTTGGCCATCATAGGCTTCACCCTTGCAACTGTTTTTTACAATCGCAGCGCCGAAGAGCAGACCGCCACCACAATATCCTCAGTTCAGGACGATGTGCTCGTCCGGCCCTATTCACCGGTTTTCGGGCCGAAGGACGCTCCGGTGACGATCGTTGAGTTCTTTGACCCCTCATGCGAGGCCTGCCGCGCCTTCCATCCGGTTGTGAAACAGATCAGAGACGAATTCCCTGAAGCCGTTCGGGTGGTGTTGCGCTATACGACGTTCCACAAAGGATCCGACGAAGTCGTGCGAATCCTGGAAACCGCTCGCCTCCAGGGTGTTTTCGAACCCGTACTGGAAGCCGTGCTAGAGGCCCAGCCAGTGTGGGCGGCGCATGGGGCGCTGGACCTTGGCAAGGCCT
>Ga0316204_10000771_pt1 | contig 104315 bp, 70 predicted proteins | sample 6monrhotite_MG_2_FD_205661 | JGI IMG/M metagenome (GOLD analysis project Ga0316204, IMG submission 205661) | Microbial mat bacterial communities from mineral coupon in-situ incubated in ocean water Damariscotta River, Maine, United States -... | ecosystem: Environmental > Aquatic > Marine >... | reverse complement strand
AACGGGCCGAGGCGCCCTTGGCGCCAGGCCCGGTCCAGGGCTGACATGCCCGGGGGCATTCTCAGAACGGGTCTAGGCTGCGAAGAACTCCAGGTCCGCACCTGCCCGCGGCACCGCCGACGTCCGCCAGCACGCCTCCCACCGAACGGGCCTCCCCAGGTCCGGCTCGGCCCACGCCCCGCGCCCGTCCGGCCCACGGCCCACGACCCACGGCCCACGACCCACGACCCGCAACCCACGGCCCAACCATTGCGAACCACCACAAACCACGGGTACAACCAACACCACGACGGCGTCCCACGCCTCGTCGTCCGGAGTACCGCCCGTGCCCGCTTCCCCCCGACTGCTCCTCCCCCTCCTCGCCCTGGCCTGCGCACCCGCCCCCGAGCCCGCCCCCGTCCTCCAGGCCGACGACGCCGCACGCGCCCGCACCACCGACCACCGCCTGCTCGCCCCCGAGCTCATCCAAGGGGCCACCGCCGAGCTGGCCGTCGAGCGCCTCCCCGCCGGCGCCCGGGTCTACTTCTTCGCCAGCGACCAGGGCGAGGGCATCACCAACACCCCCTGGTTGGACCTCGAGCTCGAGCAGGCCTTCTTCATCGGCGAAGCCATCGCCAACGGCTCAGGCCGAGCCTCCCTCTCAGCATCGATCCCAGCCGACTGGACCCCACGCGCCATCACCCTCCAGGCGGGGATCTACGCGAGCGGCCAGGTCGAGAAGACCCGGGTCATCCAGCGCCACATCACGGTGCCGCGGGCCAACGCCGCATCCCGGTTCGACGACGCGACGACCTCCTCGGGCATCGGCCTGCTCGCCATGACCGGCAACAGCCACACCGGCGGCGCCGCCTGGGTCGACGTGAACAACGACCACTGGCCCGACCTCTTCGTCACCAACGGCGGCGGGCTCCCCCACTACCTGTTCCGCAACGACGGCGACGGCACCTTCACCGACATCTCCGACCGGGTGCCCAAGCCCGACCTCGCCCTCGAAGACGCCGGCGTCTCCTACGCCGACGTCGACAACGATGGCGACCTCGACCTCTTCGTGGCCGTCGACCACCCCGACTACATGGCCCCCGTCGAGTACAACGTCCGAGAGGGCGGGCCGAACCTTCTCTACCTCAACGATGGCACCGGCCACTTCGTCGAGTCCGCCGCCGCATGGGGCGCCGTCGACGCGCTCGGCCGCCGCACCATCGAAGGGGTCTTCGCCGACGTGGACCGCGACGGCTTCGTCGATCTCTACGTCGACACCTGGGCGATGAACCACCAGCCCGGCGTCTACGACCACACCCCCACGCTGCTCCGCAACGACCAAGGCCAGGGCTTCGTCGACGCCACCGTGGGGAGCGGCCTCGAGCACGACGGCCGCGACAACCTGGTCTCCCTGTTCTTCGACGCGAACGACGACGGCTGGCCCGATCTGTACCAGGGCAACGTCTCGGGTGGCTTCGACCCGCCCTACGTCCACACCGACGGCCTGTACATCAACGACGGCACCGGGGCCTTCCTCGAGGCCGGAGCCAGCTGGCCCGGCTTCGGCGACGACGCCGGCGCCGCCATGGGCGCCGACATCGGCGACGTCGACGGGGACGGCCACTACGACCTGTACATCACCGACATCTTCGATCGCGTGCCCACCGCCGGCTACGACGCGCTGCCCGCGGGCAACGTGCTGTACAAGGGCCGGGCCGACGGCACCCTCGACGACAACAGCTGCGATGAAGCCGGCATCTGCTCCGGCTACATCGGCTGGCCCGCCAACTTCACCGACTTCGACCGCGACGGCTGGGTGGACTTGTGGGTCGGCAACTCCGCCCCCGGCGAGCCCGAGATGCTGTTCTGGAACCGAGGCGACGGCACCTTCGAGCACCACGACCTCGGGCCGCTCCCCGACAACGACGCGAAGGGCGGCTCGGTGGCCGACTACGACGGCGACGGCGCGATGGACATCTTCATCCAGAACACCCTCGAGCCCTGCACCCTCCTCCGAAACGAAGCGAGCGACGACCACCACTACCTGGCCATCAAACTCTTCGGCGTCACGAGCAACCGCGCCGCCATCGGCGCCGACATCTCGGTCACCACCTCCGACGGACTGAGCCAGCGACGGCGGGTCAGCGGGGGCGACTCGGCCCACTCGCAGCAAGACCTCATCCTGCACGTGGGCCTCGGCGAGCACACCGACGCCGAGGTCACCGTGACCTGGCCGAGCGGCGCCGTGGACGTCCTCGGCACCCTCGGCGCCGACACCTTGTGGTTCGCCGAAGAACACACCGGCGTGCTCGACGAGACCCTGACCCTGGCCGAGGCCAGCTACGACACCGTGGAGGGCCTGCTGACCGTCACTGCACAGAGCCGCTTCGGCGGCCGGACAGAGCTCTCGGTCGACGGCTTCGGTCCCCTCGCCTGGGACCCAGACACCGTGGCGTTCGCTGGGTCCTACGCGACCGGCAGCGCCCCACCGTCCCTCACGGTCACCTCGTCCCGCGGGGCGACCTTCACCGTCGTGCCCGACCTGGTGCCCTGACCCCAACGATCGATCCATCTCCACTCGTCCTGGTTACAACGGCCGCGTTCGAAGGGGGTCTTGTGATGATGTGGTGGCTCACCCTGCTCGCGTGCCGCGGCGTCCTCGACGGCACCGACACCGGCCCAGCAACCGACTCTGGACCAACGACCGACGCCCCGGCGCCGATCCGCGAGACCTCCTGCGACCCGCTGGAGCCCGAGCTGTGCGCCTTCCCCTGGCCCAGCTCCTACTTCCAGGCCCCCGATGCCGACAGCGCCAGCGGCGTGCGCTGGAACGTCGCGGACGACACCTTCCCGATCCACGACGGCGATGATGCCCAGATCGGCCCGGGCTTCCTCGGCCACACCGATGGCGCCAGCACCCTGACGCCGTTCCTGACGTTCTTCCCCGACGTCACCCTCCAGGGCACCATCCCCGTCGACGACCTGGACCGCTACCTCGACGGCGACGCCCGCACGGTCATCCTCAACGCCACCACCGGCGAGCGCGTGCCCCACTTCGTCGAGCTCGACATGGCCGGCCCCGTCGGCGAGCAGACCCTGTTCCTCCGCCCCGTCGTGCCCCTCGACCACGCCACCCGCTACGTCGTCGGCCTGCGCAACCTCAAGAAGCGGGACGGCTCCCCCCTCGAGCCCTCGGCCGCCTTCCGAGGCCTCCGCGACGGCACCGCCACCACCGACGGCCTCGACGACGCCGCCTGGCGCCAGCCCCACATGAACGCCGAGGTCTTCCCCGTCCTCGAGGCGGCAGGCTTCCCCCGCGACGAGCTCGTGCTCGCCTGGGACGTCACCACGGGCAGCATCGACGGCACCCTCGGCGCCATGGTCGCCATGCGGGACGATGCCCTCGAGCGCGTCGGTGCCGACGGCCCCCCCTACGTCATCGACACCGTCACCGACGACGACTGCACGGTCGAGGGTGCCACCATCGCCCGCACCATCGAGGGCCACTTCGTGGTGCCTCGGTACACCGAGTCGGACGCCCCTCCAACGCGGCTCGTGCGAGACGACGCGGGCATGCCCGTGGTGCAGGGCGAGACCGAGCCCGACTTCCTGATCCGCATCCCGTGCTCCGTCGCCGCGGCGACCGAGGCTGGCGAGGGCCCCGCCCCCCTGCTCGTCTACGGCCACGGCCTGCTGGGCAACCTCGGCGAGGGGAAGACGGGACACCTCTCCCGCTTCGCCAACGACTACGGCCACGTCGTCCTCGCGATGACCTGGATCGGCATGTCCGACGCCGACGCCTTGGTGATCCCGGGCATCGTCTCCCAGGACCTGACCAACTTCCCGGCCATCCCCGAGCGCAGCATGCAGGGCCTGGTCAACAAGCTCACCGGCCTGCGGGCCGTGCAGGGCGGGATGCTGAGCGACCCCGCGATGCAGTACGGCGGCGAGCCCGTCATCGGCGACGAGGTCGGCTACTACGGCATCTCCCAGGGGGGCATCATCGGCGGGGCCTACATGGCGCTGTCCACCGACGTCGAGCGAGGCGTCTTCGGCGTCGGCGGCATGCCCTACAGCCTGCTCCTCGACCGCAGCAAGGACTTCGGTCTGTTCGGCGACCTGCTCCGGCTCCAGTTCACCGACACCCGCGAGTTCGCCCTGCTCGTCGCCGGCCTGCAGACCGCGTGGGACGTGGGCGAGGGCGCTGGCTACGCCAAGGTCCTCACCACAAACCCCCTCCCCGGCACGCCCGCCAAGACCGTGCTCATGCAGGTCGCCATCGGCGATGCCCAGGTCACCACCCTCGGCGCCCACATCGGCGCCCGGGCCTACGGTGCGACCACGCTGGCCCCCGCGGTGCGGCCCATCTGGGGCGTCGAAGAGGCCAACGGCCCCGTCAGCACCAGCGTCCTCGTCGAGTGGTCCTACCCCTACGAAGACGTCACGGAGCCCATCGAGAACGTGCCGCCCGGCCCCGGCGACACCCACGAGTGCCCGCGACGGGAGCCCGCCGCCCAGGAGCAGCTCGACACCTTCCTCCGCACCGGCGTCATCGAGCAGACCTGCGACGGCCCATGCGAGGAGATTTGTAAGGCGTAGCTGGCCTCCAGGGCGCGTTCGGGTGCATGGTCTTGGACCCCGCCGACGGTTCGAGCCCGTGGGCCTGCAGGCTGGTCCTCATGGAGCCAGTACGGACCCCACCGCTCGCCGAGAGCCCCGGGGGGACTGCCCTCCGGATACGCCGACGAGGTCGTCCATCACAGCGTTCCACCAAAGCGTCGGTTGACACTGGGCTGGTGCCGCCACCATACTGGCGCAGCGTTTCAGGCGGAGGCGTTCGAGGAGCTGGTGATGTACTACCCCCCCCCTTCTTGCCGTACTCTTCGTAGCAGCTAGCGCCAGCGTGGCGCAGGCGGCACCGTGTCCGGATCCCAGCGACCCTTGCGGCTGCCCCGACTACAGCAACTCCGTGCCAGTAGCGCCTCCGGTGCCCAGCGGCGGGGCGCCGCTCGAGGGGTTCTTCCCGCTGCCCTTCGACTGTGATTCCAGTGGCTGGAACCAACCAGAGGATCCACTCTGCTCCGAGTACCTGGCTCTCGTACCCAACGGGACCTTTCTCCAACCCGAGCTGCTGATCCTGCTCCCAGGCCTGCAGATGGAGCCCAACAAGCTCGAACACCTCGCCCACATCGGGGCGTACTCGGGCCACCGCACGCTCGTGGTCCCCTGGAACACCCGAGAGCTTCTCGCCACACGCTGCCTCGGAGACGACAGCACCCCAACGACCTACCTAGGGGGCCAGTGCAGCACAGGCTGCAACGAAGCCGTGCGGCAAGAGATGCTCACCGGCGTCGATGACCCCATCACGCCTCCAGAGTACGACCACGCCCTCTTCGACGTCAACGGCAACAGCCTGAGTGAATCGCTGGAGGCTGGCTACGAAGCCCAGTACCTCTCCTCGATTCGCCAGCGAATCGCCAGGGGCCTCAACGGGCTCGCGGAAGAGGACACGAACGGTGACTGGGAGTGGGAGCAGTACTGCACCCCAGACGACACCAATGGGACAAAGATCCAGTGGGATTCCGTGGTGATTGGTGGGTTCTCGATGGGCGCCTCCATGGCCGAGTACATCGGGTACACCAAGAGCACTGCAGGGGTATTTGGTGCCGAGGGCCACGGCGACTACTGCGATGTGGCCACTGTGACCGTGACGCCCCCGGTCGCCTCGGGAGGGCAACCTGCACCCTGGGTTGCAGGGTCTCCAGCCACCCCCGACGGCTCCTGGCGGGTCGCACTCCACGTCGGAAGTAGCCAGCTCACCAGCGGCAACATGCCCCTCGACGCCAACGACTGGCCAGCATCCTTCGCGCCCCTGGGATTGCTTGCGCTCGGCGAGTCCGTGCAGGATCTCGAAGACCCCAACGGCCCGGATCCCTTCGTGTGGCAACAAGAGGTGATCAGCACCAACCACAACACCGACACCCACGAGAAGCATGGCGCCATGGGCTCGGACCTGCACATGGTCGGGCCGGATGAAGCACCCCGGCCTCCAGGTTCAGGGACGGCCGAATTGGTGCTCTTCGACGCCTACCTCAGCGCCATGTGCGACCTTTGATGGCGCTGCTACTACTAATGGTGAACTCGGCCATAGCCACCCCGCCGTCGCTCTCCTGGCACTTCGAGAGCTACGACGAGTACTGGCACGTCGAACCGTATGTTGGCTTCGGACTTCCAGAGCCCGCCCTCCTTCTCCGAGCGTACGACGGGCACGTGGTGGACGGGACAGGGCCGCCCAGAATTCTCGACCCTGTCACAACAACGAAAGGCGCAGAGATGGATGCGGGGGACGCCATGGTCGTTCCCAGTGACCTCCGAGAAGGCACCGCAACGTCCATGTTGCTCATCGAAGGAGTCGGGGGGGTATTCGACTACCATACCAAACAGCAACTGCTCGATGAGCGGGTCCATGAGCTACAGAGCAGAGCACCGGACGTCAACGGTGATGGACGCATCGACCTGTGCGCACACAGCAGCCTCATCCTCACCCACGAAGAGGGCTGGGAGAACCTCCCGCTCCCCAACGACCGCGACCCCTCCACCGAGCTCCACGACGACTTCCACGCCTGCCTCCCCGACGTCAACGGCGATGGCTACGGCGACCTCCTCGTCGCTCACTACGAGTCCACCGTCCTGTTCACCCTCGGAGGACCCATGTCCCTCCACCTCGGCGGGCCCGACGGCTACGCCACCGAGCCGCTGTGGACCGCCGAGATCGTTGGGGACGCCACCTTCTCCGCCATCGCCGTGCAGCGGGACATCGACCCAGAGCTGGAGATCGCCTTGCTCGCCAAGCCGCTCCCCTACGGCTGGGCCCAGTTCGAGTCCCTCATCCTCTTCATCGATGACGTCGCCACGACACAACCCTTCGTCAGCCAGGCCTACTACGCCTACCCCACCGGGAGCGACGTCTCCGAAGGCCAACTCGTGGCCCTCGGCGACCTCGACGGCGATGGCTTCGACGAAATCGCCATTCCGGAGTCCGCGGGCTCGGATCCCGACGCATTCGACGACCCGGCCCACCACATTCGCGTCCTTTCCGCTACCTCCTGGAATGTCGACCCCGATGTACGCACCACCTTCCTCTTCGACCTGCACAAGGACCATGAACGCTGGAACATGGACCTCGGTGCGGCCGACCTGAACCACGATGGACACATCGACCTATTCGGCTTCATCAGTGGCCTGCGCGAGACCACCACGCAGATCTGGTACGGCCCCCTCATCGTTCCAGACGAGGGCGACACCGGAGAGACCGGGGACACCGCAGACACCGGTAGCGCCACCACACAGCCAACCGACACCGACACCGACACCGGCACGCCCGCCGTCGACTCCGGCACCCCCAAGCAGCCCCCATCCCCACCCGACGACGAGCCCACGGGCTGCGGCTGCACCACCACCACTGCCTGGGCCCTCCCCCTCCACCCCTTCACCCGTCGCCGAGGTGCACCATGACCCTCCTGCTCGGCATCGCCTGGGCCATCGACTTCGTGCCTCGGTACGATGAGAACTCCCCCGAGGCCCCCGACCTCGCCAGCCAAGCCACTGTGGCTGAAGCCTCGCGCACCGTGGAGCGCACCCCACCGAGGGTTCCCCCCGACATCCGGAACCGAGTGGAGCTCGGCGCCCTCCCCGACACCGACCACCCCTGGCTCGACGAGGCAGCACTCACCTTGTCCATCTCGGGCGACTTCAACCGTCGCTACTACCTCGTCCTCACCCTCATCGCGGGTGGTGAGATCGACCACTGGCGGCAAGGACCCTACGACGCCCCCGACATGAGCGTCCCCGTGGCCATCGAGCTCCCCGTAGACCTCGCTGGCAAGGTCGACGAAGCCGGCTCTTCCTACCTCGCCGTCCAGGTAGCCAGCGCGGACTTCGCCGAGGAGTCCATCCGCTACCACGAACCCCCGCCCGCCACCCAGGTCACCGTCACCGATGGCCGGGTCGCCGGCATCCCACGCGCCCAGCGCACACGCTCCCTCACTACCTCGGAGGACTGGTAGCCATGCTCGCTCTCCTGCTCGGCCTCGCCCACGCCATCGACGCACGCGTCTGCATCGAAGCTCACACCAGCTACACCGACCTCAACCCCGCGTCGGACTACTTCACCAGCAACATCGACCGACGCCTCCGTGGCATCACGGTGGATGTCAAGGAGGAGTTCGGCGCAGGGAACGTCGTGTTCTCCGGTCGAACCGACGTGACCGGCGCAGACGTTGGCTGTGTCACGGTGCCCGTCAGCGTCACCACCGGCGAGACCTACAAGGTCCGGATCTGGGCCGAACAGGCGGTCGCGGGCGCCTTGGTCACGGTCCACGATTCAGCCAACGGCATGGTCACCAGCGAGGTCATCGAGACCAACCATCAGTTCTTCTTCCTCGGAGGCCTCGACACGACGCTGACCGCCGATCCCCGCGATGACTGGCACATTCTCGCCGTCACTGGCTTCGCCCTGAACCGAGCCACAGGGGGCCTCTTCGGCGCCATCGACACGGAGTTCTTTATCCCCGACGCCAACGGGACCCTCCATCCCTCTGTGTCCTGCAGCGGCGAGTGCATCGACGGCAACGCGGTCTACATCAGCTCGGCGCGCGCCAGCAAGGCCCACGCCGTGGCCTACGCTCTCGGCTTCACCTTCTTCGAGGCTATGGGTGGCGTCGACATCGACGACTCCCTCGACGACATCGACTACAATGGAGGGGGCGCGCCCCTGCACATCGCCAGCCCCGAGCACATGTCCGCTGCCCTTGCCAGTGGCTACGCCCACCTCTACAGCGGCATCGTCTTCAACCTCACGTCCCAGTCCGACTGCGCCATCACCAACTGGCAACCCACCGACTGGGACCTCATGGGCGCCCCCTGCTTCCAACGAATCGACACCCCCGTAGGGACCTTCATGAGCTGCGCCGTCGGCCGCTCGCCCCTCGCCCCCGCCTGGGGCCAACGCGCCTACTACGAGGCCATGGGCTACACCCCGCCCGCAGCGCTTGACGTGCCTGCGGTACCCATCGATGTCGTCCGGTTCTGGTGGCAGGCCATGCAAGACCATGGACTGAGCTTCACAGACATCACCGACGTCTACGTCGACACGAGCCCGTGGAACTGGGACACGAAGACCGACACCGACATCGAGACGGATCTCGAGGATGCCCTCACCAGCCCGGGCCGCCTCACCACCACGCAGTTCGAGGCGCTCCGCAACCGGCATCTCTAGCACGCACCGTAGCGGTCGGGACACCGGGCCCTAGCTGGCTCGGAGACTCGACGGTCGCCTGGGCAGCGGCGGCGCCTTGCCCAGCCAGTGGTGGACCCGGCCGCAGGGCCACTAGCGCCGCCGGCGCACCAGCCCCGCCATGCCGAGGACCAGCAGCCACCCGGCCGCCGGGAAGCTGCTGCTCGCACACCCCTCACAACCGCCGAGGTAGCGCCCCGTCACGGGGTCAGGGGGCAACACGGCCTCCTCGGCGTCGTCGCTCGGATCGAGTGGATCGCTGCCGTTCTCGACCTCTTCGCCATCCGGCACCCCACCGCCGTCGGTGTCGGGGTTGGTCGGGTCGGTGCCCAGATCGCGCTCCTCGCCGTCGCTGAGGCCGTCTTCGTCGCTGTCGGGGTTGCGGGGGTCGGTGCCGTTGTCGACCTCGTCGCCGTCGTTCACCCCGTCGTCGTCGGTGTCCGCGTCGAGGGGGTCGGTCTCGATCTCGAGCTCCTCGCCATCGTCGAGCCCGTCGTCGTCGGTGTCCGCGTCGAGGGGGTCGGTGCCGAGCCTTTCCTCGTCCTCGTCGGAGATGCCGTCGCCGTCGCTGTCGAGCGGCTCGTCGACGTCATCGCTCGGATCGAGAGGATCCGTGCCGTTGTCGACCTCGTCGCCGTCCGCGACCCCGCCACCGTCGGTGTCCGCGTCGTTCGGATCGGTGCGCCACACATCGAGCTCTTCGCCGTCGAGCAGCCCATCGCCATCGGTGTCCGAGTCGTTCGGGTCGGTGTCGTGCACGTCGACCTCTTCCCCATCCCGAATGCCGTCGTCGTCGCTGTCGGCGTCGTTGGGGTCCGTCGGATCCCACGTCGTGTTCCCCACGGGCCCAGCGACCTCTGCACCGTCGCCCAGCCCATCGCCGTCGGTGTCGACATTGCGGGGGTCCGTGAAGGTGTCGAGCACCTCCTCGCCGTCGGTGAGCCCATCGCCATCGGTGTCGGGAGCCAGCGGGTCCGTGCCCTCGTCGATCACCTCGTCCCCATCGCTGAGCCCATCGTCGTCGCTGTCGGCGTTGTTGGGGTCGGTGCCGAGAATCGCCTCCTCGGCGTCGGTGAGCCGATCCCCGTCGCTGTCGACGTCGATGTCGGGCCCGTCGTCGCTAGGGTCGAGGGGGTCGGTGCCGTTGCTGAGCACCTCGACGCCGTCGGGCACGCCGCCGTCGTCGGTGTCTCGGTCGTTCGGATCGGTGCCGTGCGTGTCGACCTCCTCGCCGTCGAGCAGCAGGTCCCCATCGGAGTCGGCCATCAGGGGGTCGGTGTCGGTCTCCGCGACCTCGCGGCCGTCGAGCAGCCCGTCGTCGTCGCTGTCGTCATCGAGGGGATCCGTGCCGTGCACCAAGGCCTCGCCGCCGTCGCCGAGTCCGTCGTCGTCGCTGTCGTCGTCCAAGGGGTTGGTGCCGCGGTCGAGCTCGTCGCCGTCCGGCAGGCCGTCGCCGTCCGTGTCGGGGTTCAGCGGGTCGGTCCCGTGGACCAGCACCTCATCGCCGTCCGTCAGGCCGTCGCCGTCCGTGTCCGGCGACAGCGGGTCGGTGTCGTGGACCACCACTTCGTCCCCATCGGACAACCCATCGTCGTCGGTGTCGGGGTCGAGCGGGTCGGTCCCGTACACCTCCTCCTCGCCGTCGGTGAGGCCATCGCCATCGGTGTCGGGGTCGGTCAGCGGCACGTCGTCCGATGGGTCGTTCGGATCGGTGTCGGCCACCAAGACTTCGACGCCATCCGGCACGCCACCGTCATCGGTGTCGGCATCCAGCGGGTCGGTGGGGCCCCAGCCGCCGGCGGCCAGTGGACCGGTTCCGTCGACTTCGTCGCCGTCGAGCAGTCCGTCGCCATCGGTGTCGTCGGCCAGCGGGTCGGTCAGCGTGTCGAACAGCTCTTGGGCATCGTCGAGGAGGTCGTGGTCCGTGTCTGCGTCGGTCGGATCGGTCCCGTGAAGGTCCACCTCGTCGAAGTCGGTCAGCGTGTCGCCGTCGGTGTCGGCGTCGTTCGGGTCGGTGCCGTACACCAGCACCTCCTCGCCATCGCCCAGGCCTTCACCGTCGCTGTCCGCGTCGTTGGGATCGGTCCCATGGACCCGCACTTCTGGGCCGTCGAGCAGCCCGTCGTCGTCGCTGTCGTCATCGAGGGGGTCGGTCGCGGTGTCCAGCACCTCCTCGCCATCGGACAGCCCGTCATCGTCGGTGTCGGGGTCGAGGGGGTCCGTGCCGTGGAGCCCGGTCTCCTCGTCGTCGAAGAGGCCGTCGCCGTCGGTGTCGATCCCTCCCGGGTCGAGGGCGTCGATGGTGCCATCCCCATCGCCATCGGGCCCGCCCGCGCCGCCCTCCGCGGCATCGTCGCGGCCGTCGCCGTCGGTGTCCGGGTCGTTCGGGTCGGTCTCGTCGTCGGCGGTTCCCGGCCGATCGCCGTCGAAGGCGCCGTCGGTGTTCAGGTCTTCCTCAGCGTCGGAGAGGCTGTCGCCATCGCTGTCGGCCAAGGTCGGATCGGTGGTCGTGCTGGGGTCTGCATCCGCCTGGAAGGCTCCTGCACCCGTGTCGGTGTCGGCCAATGGCGCCAGCAGCCCCGCCTCCAAGCCGTCGACCAAGCCATCGCCGTCGGTGTCACTGCCGAGCGGGTCGGTGGGCCCGTACAAGGCCAGCGGCCCGGCCCCGAGCACCTCGTCGCCATCGGAGAGGCCGTCGTCGTCGCTGTCCGCGTCCGTGGGGTCGGTCCCCAGAACCCCCTCGGCGTAGTCCGACAGGCCGTCGCCATCGGTGTCGAGCAGGTCATCGCTGCCGTCCAGAGGGTCGGTCCCGTCGACCAACACCTCCGACCCGTCGGACACCCCGCCGTCATCGGTGTCGGCGTCGAGGGGATCGGTGCCGTGGGTGTCGATCTCCTCTCCGTCGACCAGGCCGTCGGCGTCGCTGTCCGCATCGTTCGGATCGGTCTCTCCCACATCGACGCTGCCGTCCAGGTCGGCGTCTTCTTCGCCGTCGTCGAGGCCGTCGCCATCGGTGTCCCCGACGCTGGGGTCCGTCGTGGTCGACGGGTCCGCATCCGCCACGAACGTGCCGGGATCGGTGTCGTCGCCCTCAGGCGCAGCAAGCCCCAGCTCCTGCCCGTCGCCCAGGCCGTCCCCGTCGGTGTCGAAGGCCAGCGGGTCGGTGCTGCCTGCGAGCTCGGTCCCGTCGAGCAGCCCGTCGTCATCGCTGTCGTCGTCAAAGGGGTCCGTCCCACCGGTGACCTCGTCCTCGTCGGGCACTCCGTCGTCGTCGATGTCTTGCGCACGGTGGTCGAGGGCATCGATGCTGCCATCGCCGTCGGTGTCCGGAGCGCTCGCCCCCGCGCCGCCTTCGGCTCCGTCGTCCAGGCCGTCGCCATCGGTGTCCCCGTCGTTCGGGTCGGTCTCGTCGTTGGCCGTGCCGAGCAGGTCGCCATCGAAGACACCGTCCCCGTCCACGTCCTCGACGCCGTCCACGAGCCCGTCGCCATCGCTGTCGTCCACGAGCGGATCCGTCGTCGTCGCGCCGGCGTCGCCGTCGGCCACGAACACGCCCAGATCGGTGTCGCTGCCCTCGGGGGCCCCAAGGCCCAGCTCGAGGCCATCCGCCAGGCCGTCGCTGTCGCTGTCCGCGAGCGTCGGATCCGTGCCGGTGGTGTTCACCTCCGACCCATCCAGCAGCCCGTCGTCGTCGGTGTCGTCGTCGTTGGGGTCGGTGCCGAGGATGACCTCTTCCCCATCGGTCAGGCCGTCCCCGTCCGTGTCGAGGATGGGCGGATCGGTGTCGAGGGCATCGATGGTGCCGTCGCCGTCGTCGTCGGGCGCGCCCGCGCCTGCCCCGCCTTCGACGTCGTCGTCCAGGCCGTCGCCATCGGTGTCCCCGTCGTTCGGGTCGGTCTCGTCGTTGGCCGTGCCGAGCAGGTCGCCATCGAAGACACCGTCCCCATCCACGTCCTCGACGCCGTCCACGAGCCCGTCGCCATCGCTGTCGTCCACGAGCGGATCGGTCGTGGTCGCGCCGGCGTCGCCGTCGGCCACGAACACGCCCAGATCGGTGTCGCTGCCCTCGGGGGCCCCAAGGCCCAGCTCGAGGCCATCCGCCAGGCCGTCGCTGTCGGTGTCGGCGAGCGTCGGGTCCGTGCCGGTGGTGTTCACCTCCGACCCATCCAGCAGCCCGTCGTCGTCGGTGTCGTCGTCGTTGGGGTCGGTGCCGAGGATGGCCTCTTCCCCATCGGTCAGGCCGTCCCCGTCCGCGTCGAGGATCGGCTGGTCCGTGTCGAGGGCATCGATGGTGCCGTCGCCGTCGTCGTCGGGCGCGCCCGCGCCTGCCCCGCCTTCGACGTCGTCATCCAGGCCGTCGCCATCGGTGTCCCCGTCGTTCGGGTCGGTCTCGTCGTTGGCCGTGCCGAGCAGGTCTCCGTCGAACGCCCCATCGGCATTGACGTCTTCCGCACCGTCATCCAGGCCGTCGCCGTCGCTGTCCGACAGGTTTGGATCGGTGGTCGTCGCCCCGCCGTCTGCGTCTGCGGTGAACCCCGCGACGTCGGTGCCCAAGTAGGGAGAGCCATTCGCGCTGGTCCCCGCTGACACCACGGTCCCGAGGTCGACACCCGCTTCCTGCCCATCAGGCAGGCCATCGCCATCGGTGTCGGCGTTGAGGGGGTCGGTCGCCGAGTAAGGCCCGTCGCTGGCGCCCGCGAGAGGCCCCGCGGCGAACACCTCGTCTCCATCGGAGAGGCCGTCGTCGTCGGTGTCCGCGTCGACGGGGTCGGTGTCCCCACCATCGAGGGTCGCGTCGGCGCCGACCTCTTCGAAGTCGGTGAGGCCGTCGTCGTCGGTGTCCGGGTCGGTGAAGTCGGTCCCCAGCGCATCTTCGTCTGCGTTGAACAGCCCGTCGTTGTCGGTGTCGTAGTCGCCAAAGACCTCGCTCCACGGGTCGGCGCAGTCCGCGTTGGCGTCCTTGTTGACCTGCTGGTGGGTCGTGGAGGTGCCGACCGCAAGAGGCACCCCAAAGACCGACGTGAGGCCCGTGGCGGCCGTCCAGTCCGCCATCGGCACCTGCATCAGCAGGTAGTAGTCCGAGCTGCTCGGGACCGGCTCGGCGTCCAGGACGTCGCCGACCACCGTGCTGTACGTGTAGAGAACATCCTCGGCCGTGTCGTCGCACCAGTCGCCGGTGGAGCTGGTGTTGTCGGCGAGCGCGAACTCCGTGCCCCCCGAACCCTTGAGGTAGACGATCTGATCGTAGCTTCCGTCGCTGGTGTCGCCGTCGGACTCGACGAGCACCTGCCACGCGAAGTTGTCCCAATTGCCGCCGTTGCCGAGAGGGCTATCCGCGAGACGGATCCGGAAGAAGACGGCGGTGGCCGTCTCTTGGACGTCCATCACGGAGTCGTTGGCGTCCGGAGAGAGGTCGACGGAGTCCGGATTCACGTCACCAAAGGGATCCTCCGCGCCGGACGCGACCCAGGTGGTGGGCCAGGGCTCGCCTGCCCAAGCAGGGAGGACGAGGGCGAGGAGACCGAGGGGAGCGAAGGGCATGAACGTCTCAGGTTGGGGGTGCACCACAGTAGCCGCCCCTCCATCGGCTGGGGTTACGACAGAATTACCCCCAACTGCCGACGCTCCATCCGAGCCGAGCCCCGCCGATGAGGCAAAAGCGTCCAGGCATACAGCGCTTCTTCCGCGCAGCGCTCGGCATCACGGGCCAGAGACCGCACCCCGAGCGTGTTCGCGATCGGCCAAGGAGGGGAAGCCGGGTCCTGCCGCCCCACGGCCCCTGCTTGCGTTGCTGGACGACCGCCCTTCGCCAAGCCGCGTCACGTTTCCAGGGGCCGAGACGTGGAAGAGGTGCACCACCTCGGAGGTCCTCCATGCCCCACGCCCCACGCGACACGAACGGCCCGCTGATCATCGGGGGCGGCCTCGCTGGCCTCGCCCTGACCCTCGAGCTCGCCCGAGCCGGTCAGGCACCGACCCTCCTCGAAGCCAGTCCCCGCCTCGGGGGGCGGGGAGCGACGGACCGTACCGACACCGGTCATGCCTTCGACCGAGGGGCCCACGCGCTCTTCTGCAAGGGACGCCTCGAGGCCTTCCTCCGCCGCCACCGCCTCCACGTGCCCGGCCCGGTCGCGACCACTGCTGGCAGCGTCGTCCTCCTCGACGACGCCGTGCTCCCCCTGCCCGACGGCCCCCTGGACTTCCTGAGGGCCTCCTGGCTCGACCGGTGGGCCTTCGCCCGCTGGTCGACGGCCACCGCCCTCGGCCGCCACCCGACCGGCGGGAATGCCGCGGCTTGGCTGGACGGTGCCCTCCCCGAAGGCCCCACTCGCGCCTTGGCCCACGCCCTCACCCGGGTCTCCACGTACGGCGGCGCCCTCGAACAGCTCGACGCCGCCACGGCCGCCGAGCAGGTCCGCGTGGGCTTCGGGGGGGTGCGGTACCTCGAGGGGGGGTGGCAGCGGCTGGTGGACGCCGTGGCCCACGCCGCGACCGAGGCCGGCGCACAGCTGCACACCAGCGCACCGGTCCGCGCGCTGCACGTCGACGACGAGGGCGTGCTGGTCGACACCGACACGTCGTCCTCCAGGACCGATCGGATCGTCCTGGCGCTGCCGCCCGACCGAGCGAGCGCCTTGCTGCCGTCGCTCATCAGGCCTGCCCCCGACGCCGTGCGGGTCGCCGCCCTCCAGCTCGTCCTGGCCCCCGAAGTCGTCGCCGACGGCCCATGCCAACGGCTGGCCATCGACCTCGACCGGCCCGTCTTCGTGTCGGACTTCTCGAACGTCGCCTCTTACGGCCCAGACGACGCCCACGTCGTGCACGCCGTCCGCTACCTCGACGACCACGAGACCGGTCGGGGCAGCGCGGCGATGGCCCGGGCCGACATGGAGGCCACCCTCGACCGGCTGTGGCCGCGCTGGCGGGACGGCGTGCGGGCCCATCGCTTCCTTCCCCGCATCGCGACCACGGCCGTGCGTCCTCGGCCGGGCATCCCACGGCCCCCCGAGCAGCCGCACCCGCGGGTGTGGTGTGTCGGGGACGGCTATGGACCTCACGCGCTGCTGGCCGACGCCGCCGTCGCCAGCGCCGAGCGCGTCGCAGTCCAGCTCATGGACGTCCCACGGCAGGCCATCGCGTGAGCGCGTCCTACGAGTGGGTGCGGACGACCAGCACGGGCGTCGGGCAGTGGCGGATCACTTCTTCCGCCACGCTCCCGAACAGCAGCCGTGGGACGCCTCCACGACCGTGGGTCCCGAGCACGACGAACCGAGCCAAACGGGCCCTTTCCAACACCACATGTGCTGGATCCCCCACGCCGACGACGCACCGCACCGAGATGTCGAGCATCTCGAAGGGGCCGGTCAGGGCCTCGAGCTGCTTCATGCGCTCGGCTTTGTGGGCCACGATCTCGTCTTCGTCTTCGAGCCCCAGCAGCTTGGTGGACCGGCTCGCCTCGTGGGGCAAGGCCGAGATCAGACGCACACTCGCGCCGAGGTCCTTGGCGAGGACCGCGGCCTCGTCGATGACCTGTTGGTGCCCGGAGTCGTTGGGATCGATCGCCACGAGGAGAAAGGTGCCACGCGATGCCACAGTGCCTCCAGAGGTTCGTCGGGTCGACGCTTCGTACTGTAGCAACCCCTGTGCCGCAGCGCGGCCCGAGGCCCTACGAAGGCGCGATCGCAGGCAAGGGCGTGCCGTTGGTGAGGGCATCCCGCACCTGGGGATGGGCGATGGAGCACAGCAGCTCCTGCCGCTGCACCAGCGTCTTTCCGTACAGGTTCACCGCCCCAAACTCCGTCACGACCCAGTGCACGTCGGCCCGCGTCGTCACCACCCCTGCTCCGGCGAGGAGCTGGGGCACGATCCGGGAGGTGGTCCCCCGGCGGGCCGTGGCGGGCATCGCCACGATGGGCACCCCGCCGCGGCTTCGGGAGGCCGCCCGAAGGAAGTCGAGCTGCCCGCCCACGCCAGAGTAGATCCGCGGTCCGATGGAGTCGGAGTTGATCTGACCCGTCAGGTCCACCGAGATGGCCGAGTTGATGGCCACCAAGTTGTCGTGGTTGCTGGCCACCACGAGATCGTTGGTGTGGTCGCAGGGATGGGCCTCGACCATGGGGTTGTCGTGGCACCAGTCGTACAGCTCCCGCGTGCCGAGCACGAAGGTCGTGACGACCTTTCGCCGATGCCGGGTCTTGTGGCGCCCGGTGATGATGCCTGCCTCCACGGCCCGCATGACCCCGTCGGAGATCATCTCCGAGTGCACGCCCAGGTCGAGCCCCTCTTCCTCGCAGAGCAGGCTGATCACCGCATCGGGCACCCCACCGATCCCCAGCTGGAGCGTGGCCCCTCGGGGGATCAGCGGACGGATGTGCTCCGCGATGCGTCGCTCGACCGCCGACGGAGGATTGGAGGCCAGCTCCCCCAGCTCCTCGTCGTGCTCGACGACCGCGTCCACCTCGTCGACGTGGAGGAAGGTGTTGCCCAGCACCCGAGGCATGCGTGCGTTCACTTGGACGACCACCCGTCGAGCGTGCTCTGCGGCAGCGAGGGAGGCCATCACCTCGGTGCCCACCGACATCAGGCCGTGAGCATCCGGGGGCGACACCATGATCAGCGCCGTGTCGAGCCCTGGGTCCATGGCCCCGATGAGGCGAGGGATCTCGGAGAGGTGGCAGGGGGTGTAGTCGGCGGTGCCTTCGGCGACCTGTCGGCGGTCTGCTGGGCCCACGAACCACGCCTGGTGCCGCACGGACTCGTGGTCCCGGGTCGGCACGGGGTCGCTGCCGAGCATCAGCACGTGGCCGAGGGTCATGGGGAGCTCCGTGGTCGCCCCCACGGTGTCCGCGCGACGGGCCAGCGCCATCGACAGGTGACGAGGCGTAGCGGCGTTCCCGCCGATGTACAGCCGCGCCCCTGGGCCGATGTGGTCCATCGCGGCATCGGCCGTGGTGCGCTTGCTCCGGTAGCGGTCGATCCAAGCCACGTCGTCCTCCAACCCATGCCGCGGAGGTAGCCTGCCCATGATGCCCGAGCCCGCCGACCCACCCAACCGTCACCGTTCCGTGCTCTTCGACGTCGCCTACCGCATCACCGGCGACGCCGCAGCGGCCGACGACATCGTGCAGGACACCCTCACCCGGGCCCTGACGCGGCCCCCCAAGGACCTCTCCCGTCCATGGCGCCCGTGGCTGGTCCGCGTGGCCGCCAACCTCGCCCGCGACCACCTCCGTGCCCGCCGACGTCGTGCCTACCTCGGCCCGTGGCTGCCCACCCCGCTCCCCGTCGACACCGACCCCGAGGACCGCCTCGCCGGTCGCCAGGCTGTGGGCTGGGCCACCTTGGTGGCGATGGAGGCCCTCACGCCCCAGCAGCGCACCGTGCTCGTGCTCCGGGACGTCGTCGAGCTGCGGGCCACCGAGGTCGCCGAGCTCCTCGCCACCACCCCCGAGGCCGTCCGCGCCGCCCATCGTCGGGCCCGTCGTGCCCTGAACGACCTCCCCGAGGAGCCTCCAGCACTCGATGCCGCCATCCTGGAGGTGGCGGCTCGCCTCGGGCAGGCCCTCGCTCAGGGAGACCTGGCCGCCATGATGGCCGTGCTCGCCCCCGACGTGGAGCTCCGCAGCGACGGGGCCAACGGGCGGTACACCGCCGCCATCCACCCGGTGTTCGGTGCGGACCGGGTCGCGCGCTTCTTGCTCGGCGTGAGCACCAAGGGAGGCCCGTCCGAGGTCACCCTGGTGCGCCGCAACGATCGGATGGCCTTCCGCATCGAACGCCACGAGGCCCCGCGACGGTACGCCAAGGTGTCGGAGCTGCTGGTGGTGCTGGGGGCCAACGGCCGCATCGCCCACGTCCACATCGTGCTGGGCGAGGGGTCAGAGCGGTAGTACCGCTCTGACCCCCAAGCCGCGCATGGCTCGAGCCCAGCTCAGACGCGGAGGCCCGGCTCGGTCATGGAGGCCCGGCTCGTGGCAGGGGTGAGATGAGACGACCGGTTTGGTGGGGGGGAGGGGGAGGGGGGGCTCGTCCCCCCCGCCGGGTGGGGTCACCCCTGCTGCCAGCCCCCATCCGGCTCCTCCCAAAGAGGCATGTCCCAGCCCTTGGCACTGCCGAGGCGCCCTTGGCGCCAGGCTGTGCCCAGGGCTGACATGCCTCCTCCCCAAGGGCATGTCGGAGCCCTTGAACGGGCCGAGGCGCCCTTGGCGCCAGGACCGGTCCAGGGCTGACATGCCCGGGGGCATTCTCAGAACGGGTCTAGGCTGCGAAGAACTCCAGGTCCGCGCCTGTTCGAACCCCCTCTGAGCCCGCCCAACCTCCCGCGGCATGCCGCAGCCTTTGGACGGGCCGAGACGCCCTTGGCGTCAGGCCCGGCCAAGGGCTGGCATGCCGCCACCGGAAGGCAGGTCGTCGCCGGGTGGACGGGCCGAGACGCCTTGGCGTCAGGCCCGGCCGACGCGGCCGGCCTGCCTGGAGGACTTGCTCCGCCCCTGCGCAGCATTCGCGGGAGCACCCGCGCCCGCCCCGCCTCGAGCAGGACGCCCGAACGCTCCTCCATCCCTCCGCCGAAGCACCTGCCCGCGCCCCCTCGGCGTCCGCCAGCACGAGAACCACGCGCCGCCGAGGCCAGCGTCCAGCTCAGCCACAGCGGCCAGGCTCGGTCATGACAGGCCATGACATGCAGCTTTTCCAGCACATGCTAGAAAAACTGCAGTCAAACACTCCTGCCCTGGATGGCCTCCATGCACCGTCTCCTCGCCGCTCTCGTCTTCCTCGCCCCGATGGGCTGCGCAGCCACCGCCGCAGAGGCCGGTCGTACGGCCGCCGACACCACGTGGCCCACCCCGCCCCAGATCGCCGACCCCGAAGCCGAGCCCCCCTCGGTGGACGAGATGCTGCGGCACCTCGAGTCCCTGCCTCCCCGCCAACGCGCCGTGCTGACCGAGGCCATGGGCACCCTCGTTGTGAACTGCCCCTACACCCGGGCGTCCCTGCAGCTGCCCCTGGTGATGCACGCGGTCATCTCACGGATCGACACGTCCCACATCGACCCCGACGCGCGGGACGCCTGGCGCGAGCTCCAGCGGGGCCTCGAGGTCCATGTGGCCCTGCTCGACACCATCGGCGTCGACCTCCGCTCCCCAACACCAGGCGACCACCTCCACGGCGCCGCCGACCCCGGTGCGATGGTCGACCGGACCACCCTCGCCGCCTCGGCCGACCCCATCGGCACCACCATGCGCCTCATCGAGCAGAACAACGCGCTGGTCGACGCCCTCGACGAGGAGACCAAGGATCTCATCCGTGGCCTCAACGACACCGCGTACGCGCGGATGGGCCAGACCACGATGTTCCACCAGACCGACCGGTGGCACCAGGCGCTCCGCCGCATCGCCCCTTCCGTGACCGACGTGGAAGCCAAGGGCCAGGTCGATGCGATGCTCGAGGCCCTCAGCGCCCACGACGAGCACGGGTGCTAGCCGCAGCAGCCAGAGGGCTTGCGGGCCTCGATGGTCGCGGACAGCACGTAGTCTTCGACCCCCGAGCCCGGTGCCCAGTCCCGGATGAAGTCCTTGGAGCTGTCCTTCGGCTCGATGCGAATGTCGACGAAGCCGGCGTCCGCCATGGCCTGCTCGAGGTCGGTGATCAGCGCGGCGTTGCCCATGCACCCCGCAACCAGGGCCTTGTCGTTCCGCATCTCCTCCGGAAGCTCGATCGTGGCCACCACGTCGGAGATCGCCAGGCGACCGTTCTTCTTGAGGATGCGGAAGGCCTCGCGGAACACCTGGGGCTTGTCGAAGGACAGGTTGATCACGCAGTTGGAGAGGATGACGTCGGCGGTGCCATCGGCCACCGGCAGGTGCTCGATCTCGCCGAGGCGGAACTCCACCTGGCCGAAGGAGCCCTCGGCCGCGTTGCTGCGAGCCTTGCTCACCATGTCGGGGGTCATGTCCACTCCGATGACCTTGCCGGTGGCCCCCACCTCGTTGGCCGCCAGGAAGCAATCGAAGCCCGCGCCGCTGCCGAGGTCGACCACGACCTCACCGGGCTGCAGGGCCGCGATGGCCTTCGGGTTGCCGCACCCGAGACCGAGGTCGGCGCCGCTCGGGGCGCTCGCCATCTCCACCTCGGAGTAGCCGAGGCGGCTGGAGATCAGGACGTTGATGGAGGCGTCATCGGACACGCCGCAGCAGCTGGCCGCCGTGCCCGCAGCATCCCCGGCGTCGTTGGCGTTGGCCACCTTGGCGTAGCTGCCGCTGACCTCGCGGCGCAGGACATCTTTGCGCACCGCATCGTCGAGGGGGGCGCTGGGCTTGGACGACGTTGGGCCACAGCAGGACGAGGTCGACTCAGACATGGGGAACTCCCGGTTGGCAGCATGCCATGGGCACGCTCGAGGATTGGGGCTCGATGAGCGGTTGTTGAAAGAAGGAGGCGAGGGCTTGCAGCACCTCGGGCTCGACGAAGCACTCCACCCGCTTGCCTCGGCGCTCGGTGCGCACCAGGCCCGCTTGGCGGAGGGTCTTCAGGTGATGGGACAAGGTGGACGGGGCGATGCCCAGCCCGGTGCCCAGATCCCCCACGTACATGCCGACGGCGTCGTCGAGTCCACAGCGCGTGCCGGGAACACAGCAGCTCGACAGCTGCTGGAACAGCGCCAGCCGGTGAGGGTTGCCCAGGGCGCCGAACATCGCGGCCAGGGTCGTGTCGTCAATTTCAGAATTCGACATGTTTCGAATCATAAGACGATGACGACAGGGTGCAAGGCGGGCCCCCACGGGACACGCCCCCCCGACCGCCTGGCGCAGCACTGCGGCAGGGCTCAAACCGCGTCCCCCTCAAGCCGACATGTGGACGTGAGGCAAGAATTCCCCTCCCAAGCCATCGACCGCAGCGAGCTGGTGCTCGCCCGCTGGCTCTTGGTCCTTGCCTCGGTGGCCATTCCCGCCTTCGGAGCTGTGTACCAGGAGCTCTGGCCCGATCAATGGGACTCCATGCCCCAGCGGCTCGTCTTCACCGCTTACGGGTTCTCCACCGCCATCGCCAGCCTGCGCTCGGCCTGGGTCGCGAGCCATATGCGCGCCATCGGATGGGGAATGGTCATTGCCTTTTCCCTTTGGTTCACCGCAAACAGCGCCATCAATCACTTCGCCGCCGAGCGGGTCATCGGATTGGTCATCGTGGTCTTCTGCTGCAGCTTGCTGCTGCGAACGACCCTGGAGGCCGTGCTGTACACCGGAACCATGACCCTGGTTCCATCCTTGCTGGCGTACAGCATGGATCGGACCGACACCGATCCGCTCTGGATCAGCGCGAGCCTGGGCACCCTCGGTGCCTTCTCCGCCATCGCCGTGCATCGCCGACAAGGTGTGTTGGTGCTCCTCGCCACTCGAGACCGGGAGCTCCGCGAAGCCGGCGAGCAGCTCAGGCAGCGCGTCGACGAGCGCACGCGAGAACTCCAGGAGAGCATGGAGGCCCTGCAGCGCGAGGTGGAGGTTCGTAGTCGAGCGGAGGCCGCCGCCCAGTCCGCGAACGTGGCGAAGAGCTCCTTCCTCGCCAACATGAGCCACGAGCTGCGCACGCCCCTGAACGCCATCATTGGCTACACCGAACTGATGCGCGACGACGCGGAGGAGGACGAAGGCGCCACCGACGATCTCGAGCGTGTCCTGGGCGCGGCGCGACACCTCCTCGCCATGGTCAGCGACGTGCTCGATCTGGCCCGAATCGAGGCAGGAAGAATGGAGCTGCAGCTCGGCGTGGTCGAACTGGAGCGCTTGCTCGGGTCCGTCCGTGACGCCACGCAGTCGCAGGTGGTGGCGGGAGGCAACGAGCTGGTGGTGGAGCTTCCTCGAGGTCTTCCACCGCTCGTGTCCGATGCCGTGCGCCTTCAGCAGATCCTCGTCAACCTCATCGCCAACGCCGCGAAGTTCACCCGGAATGGACAGGTGCGCGTAGGCATCGAGGCGGTAGACACCGCCGACGGTGCATGGGTTTGCATCGACGTGGCCGACACCGGCATCGGGATACCGTCCCACCAGCTCGCCACGCTGTTTGACCGCTTCACCCAGGCAGACCCCAGCTCCACACGGAACCAGGGGCGCCGGCCTCGGCCTGGCCATCTGCCTCGAGCTTGCCGGCCTCCTGGGCGGCACGCTCTCCGTGAAGAGCGTCGTTGGGGAAGGCTCGACGTTCACGGTTCGGCTTCCGATCCTGGGCGCCTCGGTCACCCCGTGCGCAGGCCGCGTCGTCGACCACGCGGCAGGCCTAGGAGCCTCCGAACCCGCGGCTGAGCCTGCCGGCCACTCCCTACGGGGGTGAACTCCCTGATTCCAGCCCCCATTCGGCTCCTCTCAAAGGGGCATGTACCAGCCACGCCGCGCACTCCCCTCACCCCGAACTCAGCTCCACCACCAACGGACAATGGCTCGGCGTCTCCCCATGGGCCTCGATGCGCAGCGTGTAGATCCCAGAGTCGTCCCCAAAGGCCCGACCCCCATGGCGCAGCGCACCACCCGCCCCCAGCAGCTCCTCGACCCCCCCTCCGCTCGGTCCCCCGATCCGCACCCGGTACGTCAGCCCGTCCCCTGCCGACAGCACCTTCGCCGTCACGTGGAAGCTGTCGCCGGCGCCATCGTGGGCCTTCACCGAGAAGGTCTCTACATCGCGCAGCCCCCGAACCACGAGGGACAGCTTGTCCTCTGTCGGACGGTAGCCACCGAAGGGCCCGCGCCGAGGCTGCGCCCCGGACAGCACATAGGCCTCGTCGTCGTTGGGCTCGTACAGGTCGTCGGTGGTGGGCCGGGAGAGCCCCTCATCGACGCTGCCATCGCAGTCGTTGTCCTTGCAGTCCGGCAGCTCCTGGAGGTCCGGGGAGACGGTCGTGTCGGCGTCGTTGCAGTCCCCTTCCTCCTCGGAGCGACCGTCGCCGTCGTCGTCGTAGGCTGTGGTGTTCTCGTCGACGATGCCGTCGCAGTCCTCGTCGACTCCCGTGGGCAGCGGGTCCTCCTCCCGAGGAATGCTGGGGTCGCCCTCGGCGCAGTCGAAGCCCCCCGGGGGCACGTCGGCGGTTCCATCGCAGTCGAGGTCCAGCGTCCGGTACGCCACCGCACCATCACCATCGGGGTCGGGGAAGTCGACGGCCCCGGGGAACACTGCGGCCTGGGTGTCGTCGCAGTCGGTGCCCCCCACCGACAGACCCTCGAACCCATCGCCATCCCGGTCCCGGCACGGCCCAGACCGGCAGGGGGCCCCCACAGACACCCGAACGCTCGCCTCCGCGACAGCCACCCCCGCGTCGAGGAGCCGCAAGGTGACGTCGTGGGTCCCTTCGGTGAGGCGCCCCAGATCGATCCGCTCGGCGGCGCCGGCCCCGAGAGGCAGCTCCCGCCGCGCCCCCGTGGCCTGCATCGTCGACTCCAGGATCAAGCCATCGGTCGGGCAGCTGCCCAGCACCTGCACCGCCACGGCCGCGGGCTCCCCTTCGATGGGCGCCCCGGAGGCCACCGCGCGCAGCTGAAGGTCGTTGGCGGGCACCTGCACCATCGTGACAGGGCCCGTACCCGCCTTGAGGCTGTGCTCCCCGGCAGGAAGCGCCAAGGCGAAGGGGGCCGGACCCGACGCCAGCGACAGCTCCTCGACCTGCATGGAGTTCACGAACAGCGGCACGGTCTGGGCGAAGCCCTCGGACTCCACCACCCCCTCCACCACCCCACAACGGGCCTCGTGGGAGACGATGGTCGCCTTGGGCGAGAGAACCCCGCTGCAGCCCAGCAGCACGGCGACGACGACTGGAATGACGGTGCGCACGCCGAACGGTACCTCGGCGGCCGCCCGTCTACCAAGCAGGCGTGAACACGACGCTGGGCACGAAGACGTGCTCCATCTCCGACACGACCGTGGTGCTGGCGATCGCCACCATCGGAATGCGGTACTCGAGCCGCAGGCCCACCGAGTTGGTGACGAAGAGGTGATCGGCCACGTACAGGTCGAGGTACTGCTCGGATTTGTCGAAGCCGAACCGAGCGCCGACGCCCACCATCGGGTTGATCACCGACCCCTTGATCTCCCCGGGCTTGTGGTACCCGCCGCGGTATCGGCGACGCACGGCGAAGAGCTGAACCCCGGCGTACACGTTCATGCTCGACTGCTGGCCGAGCAGCGTGACACCGGCCAAGCCAAAGTCCAGCAGGCCGACGGTTGCGCCGAGGGCCAGCTGTCCGTCCACCCCTACCCCCGGGGCGTCCCCGAGCAGCACGGGCATCCCCACCCGGAAGGGCACCACTCCCCCGTTCTTGGTGAGGCTCTTGTCCCACCCCCAAAAGAAGGGCCCCTTCCCTCCTGGGATGCTGCCGATGTGAGCGCCGAAAGGCGGCAGCTCCCCAGAGCCCTCCTCCGCCAGGCGCGTCTTCACCCGCGCCACCTCGCCGTAGTGCCAGTCGTCGGCCCGCGCCTCCTGCCACCGCCCGAGGAAGCCCTCCACCACCGCTTGGCGACGGGCGACGGCGACCTCCTCGGTGGCCAGGAAGCGCTGGAGTTCCCCGTACTCGTCCTCGTACGCCCGCTGCAGCGCGACGAGGGCCTCGGACACCTCGCGCCATGCGTCCGCGGCGGCCGTCGCCTGGTCCAGGTAGGCGTGGTCCCCATCTCGGTGGCGCAGCACGTTGCGCCAGGCCTGCTCCTTGGTGGACGACCAGCTGGTGTCTTCCTCCCGAGCGAGGGCCACCGCGACCAGCCGCTCCAGCTCGAGGTCATCGGTGCGCCCAGCGGCGAAGCGCTCCAGATCCGGAACCTCGGGCAGCACCATCGTGGGCCGCTCGGACATCGGCACCGCGACGATGGCCCCGAGATCGGGCCCCTTCCGCGCCACGGCCCGCGTCAGCGCACGGTCGGGTCCGGCGAGCACCGGGTCCTGGTTCCGGCCCGTCAGCGTCGCGGCGAGGGCCCTGCGCGCATAGCTCACCGCCTCGGACGCGGTCACCACCCCGTCGGCGTCGACGTCGCCCCAGCCCTGCAGCGCCCCCAGCACCAGGTAGGAGAAGGCGGGACGGTTGCCCCGGGGAAGCGGGCCCGCGAACTGCTGGCTTCGCCCAGCGGCCAGGACCGTCGCAGGACCCGACGAGGGCAGAGCCCAGGAGGGCACGAGGGGCTGCAGCCCCGACACCAGCGGGTCGCCCTCCCCCGTGAGCCCGGAGAAGCAGCTGTCGAGCACCATCACCGCGTCCGGCAGCGCGGCCTCGACCTCGGAGCGACGGAGGGAGCGGGCATCCAGGCTGGTCGCGGTCGCCTGCACGTCGGCCCCGAGCAAGAGCTGGTCGCCGCCAGTCGGGTCGACAGCCCCATGGCCGACGAACACCACCCACGCCGTGCCGCCCTCGCCGCGGGCCGCCGAGAGCTCCGCGAGGGCCTCCCGCATCGCCTCCACCGTGGCCTCGCTGTCCCGCAGCAGGCGCACTCGCTCCGGTGCCAGCCCGCGGCCCTCGACCAGGTAGCGGTACCAGTCCGTCCCGTTGGTGGCTGCCCCAGGCACGTCGGGGACCGCCCAGTAGTCGTCGATCGCCACCACCAGGCCGACGTCCGACGCGCCCCCACCCACAGGGGTCGGGTCGGACAGCTCCGGCCAGGCCCCCGCCCACGACATCGTCAACCCCAGCGCGAACAGCAGGGCCACGGACTTCCTCCACATTCCGATGTAAAGCGCCGCGGCCCGGGGTCGAGAAACAGACCGTTACGGCCTCGTCCCATCCCCTCGACCAGGACCGTCGTCGAAGCCCCTCGACCTGGGCGCCCGCGCGGTTACACCTGGTCAACGCAACGCCATCCCTCAGGAGAGTCCTCCGTGCGCAACGACTCCAGCCCCGTCCCCTACCGAGCCGAAGACGAAGAGGAAGACGAGGAAAAGAAGGCCGAAGAGAAGTCTGCCTTCAGCCCCATCGCCAAGCGCTTGTTCGAGAGCCGTCAGCTCTCCGTGTTCGGAGCCATCGACCAAGAGCACGCCCACAAGATCTGTGCGCAGCTCCTGGCCTTGGAGCACGCCGACCCCGAGGCGCCGATCACGATGATCCTGAACAGCCCGGGGGGCAGCGTCACCGACGGCTTCGCCATCTACGACATGATGCGCTTCATCCAGCCGGAGATTCGGGTCGTGTGCACCGGGCTCGCCGCCTCCATCGCCACGATCATCCTGCTCGGAGCCCCCAAGGAGCAGCGGCTGGCGATGCCCAACACCAAGCTGCTGATCCACCAGGTCTACATCCCCGGCGTCATCCGCGGCCAGGCCACCGACCTCGAGATCACCGCGAAGGACCTCCTCCAGACCAAGAAGCGCATCAACGAGCTGCTCGCCGCAGAGACGGGCCAGACCCTCGAGCGCGTCGAGAAGGACTCCAACCGCGACTACTGGATGACCGCCGAGGAAGCCGTGGAGTACGGCCTCATCTCCCGCCTCGTCACCACCCGCGCCGACCTCGGCTGACCTGCCCCGCCCGGGTCGACGCTCGCCATCGACCCGACGCCGCAGGGCGTGGTAGGTTTCGCCCATGCTCAAGGTAGGATCCACCGTCGACGGCTGGAACATCGACGCCGTCATCCATCAGGGCTCGATGGCCGTCACGTTCGCCGTCAGCCACAACGACCGCCCCACCGCGTACGCGATGAAGCTGTTGTTCCTCCAGGAACCTAGCTTTCAGGAGCGACTGCGTCGGGCTGGAAAGACGCTTCGCACGATTCGCCATCCCAACCTCCTGCCCATCGTGGATGTGGTGGAGATCGAAGGCAAGGTGGCCGTGGTCTCGGAGTTCGTGGAGGGCACCAACCTCACGGGCTGGTGCGAGGCCGCGGACCGCACCCTCACCCAGCACGTGCAGCTGTTCCGCAAGGCGTGCCTGGGCCTACGGGCCGTGCACTCCCACGGCCTGGTGCACCGCAACCTCAAGCCCGCGAAGATCCTCGTCAGCTTGACCGACCATCCCTACATCCACGACTTCATGCTGGGCAAGGTCCTCGACGGCCCGGCAGAGAAGGCCGTGACCCAGATGGGCACCACCTTCGGCACCCCTCAATACATGGCGCCAGAGCAGTTCCGCGGCGCCAGCAACGTCGACGTACGAGCCGACGTCTTCAGCATGGGCTGCATCCTCTTCGAGATGGTCACGGGACGTCGCGCCTTCGACGGCACCGGGGTCGTGGAGATCTACCAGCAGGTCAACACCGGCGACCGGCCCAAGGTGCACGATCTGCGCGCCGATTGCCCGCCGGCCCTCGAGAAGCTCGTCAGGGAGATGCTCGCCCCCGACCCCGACGACCGGGTTCCCACCGTGCGAGAGCTGATCGCACGCCTCGACGGCGATGCCGACCTCCGGTCCCTGGTCAACCCGTCCTTCAGCACGGCCACCCCGGTGAGCGCACTCATCAGCGAGCGCCCCGTCAAGACCGCGGTCGCCCTCGACCCCCCCAGTGGCCAGCAGGGGCCGCCGAAGGTGCTGTCCGTCACCCCGGTCGAGGCGCCTCGCGCCACAGCCCCCCCTGCAGGCCAACTCCCCAACGAGCTCGGCGGACCCGTGCACCGGGGCCCCCGCGGACCGCAGGTCGCCTCCAAGCCGACCGACGACACCCCGAGGAACCCGCTGGGCGACCTGATTCGCCATCGCCCCATCGCGGAGCTCAGCCAAGACTCGCGCCCCTCCCTGGTCACCTTCACCGACGGCACCAGCGAAGATGCCTCGGTATTCCCGGAGGGTGGGCTGCGCATCGAGCTCCCCGCGACGCCTCCTGCCACCCCTCCCGTGGCCGGTGTGTCGCCCACGGTGGTCGCGGTAGCGCTCGGGCTCCTGTTCGTGGCGGCCTTGGGCCTCGGCGTCCTCGTCGCCACTTTCTGACCGTGCTCGACGCCCTCCTCGTGCTCGGGTCGGTCTGGGGCCACCGCGCCTTTCGACCCGGACAGGCCGACGCCATCGACGCCTGGCGCCAAGGGCGCGACGTGCAGGTCCTCATGCCCACCGGCGGCGGCAAGTCCCTGTGCTACCAAGTGCCGGCCGTGCTCGACCACAAGGTGGGGCCGACCCTGTGTGTGAGCCCCCTGGTGGCCCTGATGGAGGACCAGGTCGCGGCCCTCGTCGACAAGGGCGTCCCGGCCGCCTGCCTGCACCGGGGCATGGCCGCCGACACCAAGCGAGACATCGAGGCGCGGCTTCGAGACTTCGCCCTGATCTACGCCAGCCCCGAGCGCCTCAAGTCCGCCCGCTTCCGGCGGCGCCTCCGCGAAGCGGGCGTGCACCGCGTGGCCGTCGACGAGGCTCACTGCATCAGTGCCTGGGGCCACGACTTCCGCCCCGACTACCGAAACCTCGGCGTGCTCAAAGAGGAGCTGGGGGCTCCGGTGATGGCCCTCACCGCCACCGCCACCCCCCGGGTGATGGACGACATCCGCAAGAGCCTCGGCTTGATCGACCCCGTCGTGGTCCGCCGCGGCTTCGAGCGAGAGAACCTCGCCTTCGAGGTCGAGCATCACCGGGGCGACCGCGCCCGCACGGCGCGCATCCTGGAGCTGCTCGACGCCACCGACCTTCGCGAGGGACGAGCCATCGTCTACGCCGCGACCCGCAAGCGCGTGGTGGCGCTGGCCCAGGACATCCGCTCCGGCGGCCACAAGGTCGGCTGGTACCACGCGGGCCGCACCGATGGCGCCCGCGCCAAGGCCCAGGCGGACTTCGCCGCCGGCAAGACCCGCGTCCTGGTCGCCACCACCGCCTTCGGCATGGGGGTCGATCTGCCCGACGTCCGCCTCGTGGCCCATGTCCAGTCTCCGGGCTCCCTCGAGGGCTACTACCAGCAGGCGGGCCGCGCAGGCCGCGATGGGGTGGACTCCCGAGCGGTGCTGCTCTACGCCGCCGCCGACGCCATGACCCAGAAGCGCCTCCGGCGAGGCAGCGAAGACCCCGGCGCAGAGGCGGGCTGGAAGGCCCTCCAGAACTACGTCTTCGCCACCCGCTGCCGCCAGACCCTCCTGGTCGAGCACTTCACCGACGCGCCCCACGGCACCGATTGCGGGCGCTGCGACGCCTGCACCCAGCCCAGCGAGGTGGCCCAGCAGGTCCAGGAGGCCCGCGACGCCCACAGCGAGCGCCGGCAGGCCAAGGCCACCAAGCGCCGAGCCGACCTCAGCGTCGAGCTCAGCGACGCGCAACAGCAGGCCATCCTCTCCTTCGTCGACGCCCTGAAGAAGCCGGTGGGCAAGACCGCCGTGGCCGCCGGGGTCCGAGGCAGCAAGGCCAAGCGCATCAAGGCCCTGGGCTTGCTGAAGAACCCCCACCACGGGGAGCTCACGGGCGTGCCGGAGCTCGCCGTGCTCGCCGCCATCGAGGCCATGCTGAGCGACGGGCGTCTGGCGAAGAAGGGCCGAAAGTACCCCACCGTGTGGCTGCCGGAGAAGCGGGTGCGCCCCAAGTCGGCCCGCCCGGCGTCCCCCAAGGCCACCGGCTTGCGAGGGGCCCTGCGCAACTTCCGGAGCCGGGAGGCGCGACGCAAGCGCTACAAGCCCTACCAGGTCTTCCCCAACGCCGTGCTCGACGCCATCGTCGCCACCCGGCCGCGCTCGGCAAAGGACCTGCTCGAGATCGACGGCATGGGGCCCACCCGGGTGCGGCGCTACAGCCAGGCCATCCTGGAGCTGGTGCAGCAGCATCCTGAGGGCTGACCCGCGGTCCATGAGCGGCGATTGACCACCATTCCCCCCTGGGGATACCCTCCGCCATGCGTTCTGCTGCGTCTGGCCTCGCCCTCGCCTCCCTGCTCTCCGGCTGTGCCGCCGACCTGTGGGACCGACGGGTGTACTCCTGCGAGGACGTCGAGAGCATCGAGATCGACGCCAGCCTGATGGAAGTCGACGGCAGCGATGGAGACGACGACTGCTTCGTCGAGGTGCAGAACCTCCGCAACCACAGCTTCGACGACGGCATCTTGAGCGGCAGCGAGCTGGTGGTGTACGCCAGCGGCCAGGTGCTCTACGACGTGGAAGACACCCGCCTCCTCCACGCGTCCGAGGGGCTCACCATCGACGGACCGCGCGGGCGATACCGGTGGCTCCCCGACGACGAACAGCTCGACGCCACCAACGTCGACGACAGCGGCGACACCTTGTTCATCGAGGGCCCCATCCGCCGGGTCGTGCTGGAGAACGGGGGCGATGTCGACATGGCGCCCGAGCGGGGCTTCCAAGTCCTCGAGGGCGACGCAAGACAGCTCGAGTTTCGGACCAAGGCGAGCTTCGACCGAATCAGCATCGACCTCGACGACGATGCCGACCTGGTGCTTCCACGAGGGGAGGTCTACGGCATGAACCTCACCGCGGACGACATCGAGGTGGACCTCAGCATCCGCACAGTCGAGATCGACCCGAGCGCCCTCGTGGTGTTGTCAGCAGGCGGCGCCATCGACATCGCCGGGGGACCCGGGGGCACCTACGTATGGCCGGAACCCGAGACCCCCGGCCTCGCCGCGTTCTGTGACCCCGTCGCGGGCCACGTCGACCTCCTCGTGGAGAACTCGGTCGGCGGCCAGTTCGCTTGGCTCGACATCGTGAACACGTCGCGATGGCCCCAAGAGGACCGGTTCGAGACCCACCGCCTCCTACCAACCAGTCCAGAGGAGTGGACCCTCCAGCCCGGCAACACCGGCTTCGTGCACAGGGCGCTCCTCGGCAACGGCGCTGGGACCAGCACAGGGTTCAGCTGCGGGCCCGACCAGGACTACCGCGAAGACCCTCTCGGCTCTCAGATGTCGTACGTCATTCGGATCGAAGACGACCAGGAGCGTGTGGTGAGTTGCTACGCCACGGGCCACGACATGGAGGGCATGCTCGCGGGCGCCTACGGGCCTTCCGAGCACAACGAGGACTCGGTCACCCCGAACGCTTGCTACCTCGCACCCTGGGCGACCCGATGATCGGCGGCCTCCTCTCCACGCTCTTGGCTCACGCCCAGTCCCCCTGCCCCGAGCCTCGTCCGTTGCTCGGCAGCGCCGAGAACGACGCGCTCAACTACTACCTGGCCGACGCCAAGGCAGGCCTCGTGAAGGTCGTCGACGCCTGGGGCTGCGGCGCCCGCGCCACCCCAGCCGACCAGGGCATGTACTTCCGCGTCCGGGGCCTCCTCGCCTACCTCGACGCCGACGAGGCCCTCGCCAAGCGAGCCTTCGCCGCCGCCAAAGATCACGGCACGTCCTTCGCCTCGGACTACGGCACCGAGGTGCAGGCCCTCTGGGACGCGGCGGCCCTTCCCGAGGGCGACGCCACCGAGCTGGCGGTGAAGGGGCGTGAAGAGGGCGAGTGGCTCGCCATCGATGGCGTGGACGCCGACCCTGTCGTGCCCCAGGGCTACCACCTGCTCCAGGTGGGCACCGAGGCGACGGCCCGCGGCGCCCGCATCATCGACGCGACGGGGGGCGAGCTCACGGTGGCTTTCACCGCCGCTCCGCGACCCGCCGTGCCGGTCGTGGTGGCCCCCCCCGCAGCGCCGGCCCCGAGCGCGAGCCCCGACCTCCTCCCCACCGATGGCGTCGCAGCCGTCGACGCCGTGCCCGCCGAGTCCATCGACACGGCCCCGACCGGCGAGGCCGACCGACCACCGGCCGAGGAGACGGTCACCGACGCCGAGGGCACCGACGAGACGCCCACCGCAGACCGTGAGCCCCCGTCCGGAGGGGCCATGAAGGGCCCCTTTGTGCGGAAGAAGGGCCCTCAGTACCTCGACGAAGGGGGCAGCCAAGTCCACTGGCGGAGCGACCTGCTGCCCATGGCGGGGCAGGATGCCTACGGGGCACGCGCACGTCGCCAGTTCCTGAGCAACCCCGTGGCCCAAGGGGTGGCCCTCACCGTCACCCCCGCCGCCGCCTACGGTGCCTACATCTTCGGCTGGGACGCCACCGTCGGCCACAACCTCGACTCGGGCGTGAGCTGGGGCGCCACAGCAGGCTTCGCCGCGGTGGGCGTCACCGCCGCCATCTGGGAGGCCGTGCTGCTCACCAAGCGGCCCAAGCGGCGCGTCGAGATCGAGCAGGCAGCAGGTCGCGTGGCCGACGGTGCCGCCGTCGACGACTGACCGCAGCGCTCCCTACAGGGTGCTCGTCCACGCGTCGTCGCCCGCCGACCAGGACCAACGGGTCGGCTGCTCCAGATCGACCTCGATGCGCTGGGTGCTGCTCCCCGCATCCGAGTCCATGCGCACCTCGTGGGGGCCAGCCTTCAGCTGCACCGACAGCGGCGCGTTGCCCTGCTGCACCCCATCGATGAACACCATCGCCCCCATCGGGCGACTGACGAAGGTGATGGCGAACTGGGCGCCCACGTCGTGCCCACGGTCCTGGCAGGCCTCTTCGCTGCCCTCCACCGAGGCGCACAGCGCCAAGGCCGGCCCGTGGTCGCCGCCGGTCTGGATGCGCTGGTTCATCCACGCCACGGCCGCATTGCGGGCCTGCACCCTCGCCTTGCCGCTCTCATTGTTCGTCGCGAAGGTGTCGTAGGAGAGCCGGGCGATGCGCTGGAGCAAGGTGTCGACCCGCTCGAGGTACGTGGGTCCCTTCCAGGCGGACTTCAGCTCCAGGGCGCGGTTCGACCACACCACCGCCTCGTCCCGCTGGGCGTCGGTGGTCGCGCCCGCCGCGAGGTGCCCCGAGAAGGCGTAGACCATCTCGGCGTCGGACCGGGTGACCTCCTCGAAGAACGTGCGCTGCACCCGCTCGTAGTCCCCACAGCCCGAGCCATCCGAGCAGCGGACCTGGGTGTCGACGATCAGGATGCGCCCCAGGCGGTCCCGGTTCGTCTGGGCCATGCGGGCGTCGCCGAGCAGCCCCTCGATGCACGATGCAGCGTCCCCGAGCCGACCGGCCAAGGCCAGGGGCTCGAGCGCAAACGGCTCTCCGCAGCGGTCGACGGAGGCGGGGTCGACCCCATCCTCGACGGGCTCGGGGTCCACCTCCACGACGCCATCGTCCGGCGGTCCATCGGGTCCATCCGGTCCCCTCGGGTCCGGGAGAGGCACGGGCACCTCGACCGGTGCCTCCGGGACAGGGTCTTCGGGCACGGGCTCCGCGGGCGTCGGGACGTCCTCTGCGGGGGCCTCGCCCTCTGAGCTGCCGAGCAGGGCCACCCCGCCGAGCGTCGCCACACCGCCGCCCACGACCCCCACCACCGCGAGCCCCAGCAGCACCACCAGCGCCAACCCGGCGCCGGCCACGCGACCGGCGGTGCCGACCACCCTGGAGTCCTCGGGGAGGAGCGCCACGGCAGGCGCCGCCGGCGGAGCCTTCTCCACCTCGTCGGTGGCCGTGAAGGCCGGAGCCGGCGGCACCGAGTCCGGTAGCCCACCGCCGGCCGCGGTGTCTGCGCCCACCTCGTACTGGAAGGTTCGGTCCGACAGCGAGCCCGAGTCCGCCTGAGGAGGCGGCGGATTCACGGTGCGCCCCAGGACCTCCGCCGACAGCCTCGACTCCGAGATCGAGCGACCCGAGAGCACCCCGTCGACGAGGGCGCCGTCTTCCCACGCATGCTTGCGGCACCAGCGCGACAGCGTCGGTCCCTCGGTGGCGTCCGCGAGGTCTTCGAGCCGCTCCGACAGGTGCTCGAGGGCCGGTCGGGCCTCCGGCGCATAGGCCAGCATCGCCTCGAGCAGCGCCCGAACGTCGTCGCCGAGCTGCACCCCGCTGAGGTAGGCAGACACGTGCTCGTCGAGACGCTCCTCGTCCATCGAGATCCGGTAGATCTCCTTGATGCTCCCGTCGAAGAGGCGCTTGCCAGTGAGCGCCTCGGCGAGGGTCACGCCGAGAGAGAAGACGTCGCTCGAAGGGCCATCGTCTTGATCCCGATCGAGCCGCTCCGGCGACATGTAGGCGAAGGAGCCGATGAGGGCATTGGTCTGGGTCTTCGCGATGCGCTCCCCCGCCGCCTTCGCGATGCCGAAGTCGAGGAGCTTGACCTCGCCGTGCTGCCCCACGCGGATGTTGCTGGGCTTGATGTCCCGGTGGAGCAAGTGCAGCGGCTCGCCGTCGGGGCCCACCGTGTGGAAGGCGGTGTGCAATGCGGCCGCCACATGGGCGATGGCCATCAGCACGGCGCGTGGGGGCATCGGGTCGCGAAACTGGGTCGTGCACTCGTCGAGATCGGCGCCCGCCACGTACTCGGTCACCAGCGTGATGCGGCCCTCGAGGAGCACCAGGTCGTGGATGCGAAGGATGCTCGGATGGCTCAACAGCCCCAGCAGCTTGGCCTCGTCGGCGAGGCGCTGGATCGCCTGGCTGCGCGGGTCGAGGCCCACGTGGAGCACCTTCAGCGCGACTTCGTTGCGCACGCCGCCGCCCGAGATCATCGTCGACCGGTACACCTCGCCGAAGCCTCCGGTTCCGACACACCGCCCTACGTCGAACCGTCGTCGATCCTCGCCAGCACTCATTGTGCGTCTCCACGAGGCGCTACCGTCCCACGAAACCCGTCGTCGATGCCACCGCCGAGATCAGAGGACCTCGAAGTACTTCTCATCGACGACCAGGGTGCCATCGCCCGTCGACACGACGCTGTCCTCGACCCCGACCACCGTGGCCTCGATCCGCACCGGGACCTCGTGCAGGTCGAGCAAGTCGATGCCGTCGAAGCGTACGTGGACCTCGGGGGTCACCCAGTGGTCGGCATTGTCGCCGACGTTGGCGCACACGAAGCCCACGGGCACCGAGGCGGAACCGATCCGCTCGTCGGTGTCGGTGTCGATCAGGTCGACCAGCACCTCCCCCCCGTCGGACATGTCGAGGTTGGCCACCCGCACGCGGAAGCGAGCGTAGGGCGCCCCCCCCTGTGGGGGAATCCCGCAGGCCACGTCGATGCCCTCGATGCCCCAGCCCTCGACGCCCTCCCCGACGTCGAGACGCGGTGCCCCCTGGGGGTAGCAGGGCACGTTGGTGTCCACCCAGCCGGTGTCTCCGGTGGGGTCTGCTGGCTCCGCACCCCCGCTGCACGCAGCGAGAAACAGACCCGCCACCATGGCCCTCCTCAAGCTCATCGACGGCGTCCCAGGGCCAGCAGGCCCAGCAACGGCAGCCAGCCCACGGCCGAGCCGGTGTTGCTGCAGCCGCAGCCGCCCTTCTCCCCGGCGTCGCCGCCGTCGCTCGCCAGCCCACCCTGGGTGGTGGTCCCAGGCAGCTGGGTCCCAGGCATGGTGTCCTCGGTCAGGTCCGGCAGGCGCTGCCCCGTCTGGTCGACCAACACCTCGGGGTCGCCGGAGGTGTACATCTGCTCGATGAACAGGGCCGCGAAGTCGGACTGGCCTTGCACGTAGTCGAAGGCGGTGAGCCCCATGGACGCCAGTGCGTTCTCGGACGGAATCACCACCGTCTGACCGTAGGCGTAGGCGAGCCGCTGGGGCGCATCCATGTAGTCGACGATGACATCGTCGCACAGCCGCTTGACGTCGAGCCAGCCCAGGTCGTCCACCACCGGCAGGTCCGGGTTGAAGCCGAAGTGGGGGTCGAGGGTCATCTCCGCCGGGGAGACGCTGCTGCGCATCCGGGTCAGGTACGCGCTGCGGTCCAGCATCTCCTGGGCGGCCTCCCGGGGCTCGACCTCGGCATCCTCGAGGTCCGCGATGGCCGCGGCCGCGTCGAAGTCCTCGATGAGGTCGTAGTACGACGCGTAGTAGTCGGGGCTGTTGTAGAAGGAGTTCTCGTCGTAGGGGAAGCTGGCCGGCACCGGGATGTGCGTCCGAAGCACCTCGAGCACCTCGGGGCTGCCGAAGAAGCCGGCCTGGGGCAGGGCCGCCACGAAGTCCGCAGCGCCCAGACCCTCGAGCACCGTCGTGTCGAACATGCGGTCGGTGAACAGCAGCGACCGCACGTTGGTCAGCGGCTGGGCCGACTCCGTCGCGAAGGCCTGGCCCCCGGCCTCGTCGGCGGCCCGGGAGATGACGTCGTCGATGTTGGTGCCGCCGGACCAGTAGTCGATGGCGAGGGGGTTCAGGCCCACGTGGAGGTAGTTGAGCGGCACCCCGCGGGCGTCGCCCAGCAGGTAGATCGTCATCGGCATGTCGTCGGTGGCAGCCACGGCCGTGAGCGTGAGCGGCACCGCGGGCACGGTGCCTTCGTAGCGCATGCCCAGGGGTGCGAGGTTGCCCGTCTCGGCGTCCTTCTGGAGCTTCAGGGCCACAAAGTTCATGCCGCCGGCCACGTACGGAGCCAACGCCTCGGCCATGGTGTCGGGCACGTCGAAGTCGTTCTCCTGCAGCCAGTCGACAAGGACCGTGGAGTCTTCCGCCGACAGCGTCACCGTCTCGTAGGAGGCGACCGTGCCGGAGTCCAGCACGGTGACGCCGCCGCCGCCCGCCAGCGTGCCTGTGTCCACCGATCCGCTGTCGGGGAAGCTGCTGCTGGCGTTGTAGTCGTAGCTGTACACGTACGAGCCGTTCTCGCAGTCGGTGTTGTCGGTCCGCGCCCCGAACGACGGGACGGTGAGGTTCCGGAGGCCGGTGAACAGCGCGTCGTGGCTACGGAACAGGTCCGGCACCCCCCGCACCGGCACCACCCAGGCGAAGCTCTCGCTGGGCCCCTCGTAGTCGACCTGCACGTGCATTGTGACCTTGTCCTCTTCGTCGTCCACCTCGAACACGATGGTCTCCCCGGACTGGTCGACCGGGGCATCGCGGTTGCAGAAGAAGCCACCGCAGGCCTCGGCAGGCGTGGGGGCGAGGAGCACGGAGAGAAGGAGCGTGGTCATGGGAGCCTCAGGGAAGGAACGTAGAAGGTCGAGAGGGGCATCAGCTACATGCAAAGCGCTTGGGCTCTACCGGCGCCGCCGAGCCATGGTGGCCGCCGCACCGAGCAGTGCCGCCCAGCCCCAGCCCGCCGACGAGCTGTTGCAGCCGCAGCCGGCAGCCTCCGATGCACCGTCGCTGTCGAGGTCCTGGGGCAGCGCCTGGTCCGACCGGTCCGACAGCATCTCTGGGTCCCCGGAGATGCTCATCTGCTGGATGTACAACGCAGCGAAGTCGCTGTACTCCTGGACGTACTCGAACGGGGTCATGCCCTTGGCGTCCAGGTCGGCCTGGGACGGGATCATCATCGTCTGCCCCTCGGGGTAGACCAGCCGCTGGGGCACCTCGTAGGCGTCGGTGCCGATGCCGGGACCGCAGCGACGCTGCACCGTCATCTCCGAGCTCGGGTTTTTGGGCGCGAGGTCGGGGTTGAAGGAGAAGAACGGGTCGAGGGTCATCTCCTCGGGGGAGATGGAGGACCGCAGCCGGGTCAGGTACGCCGAGCGGTCCAGCATCTCCTGGGCCTTCTCGAGGGGCGTCACGATGCCCTCGTCGACGGCCGCGATGGCCTCGTCGAGGTCGAAGTCCACCATGGCGTACCACTCTTCGTAGGCCCACGGGCTGTTGTAGAAGTCGGAGGGGTCGCTGGGGAAGTCCTCGGGGACAGGCACCACGTCCATCAAGATCTCGAGGAGCTCGGCGTTCCCAGAGAAGCCCGCTTCCTGGAGCAGCATGACGAAGTCGGCGGCGCCGGTCGCATCCTCCAGCCGGTCCAGGTCGTACTGGCCGTCCCGGTACACGAGCCCCTCGGCCTGGAGCGGCAACGCGTACTCGGTGGCGAAGCCTTGCCCGCCAGCCTCGTCGGCCCCGCGGGTGATGACGTCGTCGATGTTGGCGCCGCCGCTCCAGTAGTCGATGGCCAGCGGGTTGAGACCCACGTGGAGGTAGTTGAGCGGCACGCCGCGGGCGGGGCCGAGGAGCATCACCGTCAGGGGCATGTCCGGGGTGGCCGCCACCGCGGTGAGGGTCAGGGGCACCACCGGGGTGGTGCCTTCGTAGCGGAGCCCGAGGGGGGACATGTCGCCGACGTCCTTGTCCTTGGCCAGCTTCAGCGCCACGAAGTTCATGCCGCCCGCCACGTAGGGAGCGAGGTTGTCGGCCAGGGAAGAGGGCACGTCGAACTCGTTCATCTGCAGCCACGTGACCAAGGACTCGGAGCTCTCGGCGGACAGCGTCACCGTCTCGTAGGCGCCCACCGCACCGCTCGCGAGCACGTCGACCCCGGCGGAGGGGGGATAGCCACCAGTGGACGCGCTGGAGTCGTCGTCGTCGCCGTCGGAGAAGGCCGCATTATCGCTGCCGTAGCCCCGGTAGCTCTCGCAGCCGTCGTCCTTGTAGTTCACCCAGTAGGAAGGACGGGTGAGCTCCCGCAGGCGGTCGAACAGCACCTCGGCGCTGATGAACAGGTCCGGCTCCCCCTTGACGGGCACGACCCAGGCGAAGCTCTCCGCCGGCCCCTCGTACTCGACCTCGACGTGCATCGTCACCGTGTTCTCTTGCTCGTCGACCTCGAACACGATGGTCTCGCCGGCTTGGTCGACCGGCTCGTCGAGGTTGCAGAAGAACCCTCCGCAAGCATGGGCGACGCCCGGGGACAGCGCGAGCGCACCGGCTGCGGCGAAGAGGGGGCGGAAAAGGCTGGGGATCGTTCGCATGGAGAACCTCCTGACATCCTCACTGTGACCCATGCTCATCCCCACCGCCATGCGGACCCGCACAAAGCATGCGTCGGATTGGCGCCACGCTGCGCAGTTCCGCTAGAACCACCAGCAAACCACTGGCTCCCCACACCACCTGTTCGTGCCCCGCCCGTGAGACCCTCCCCTCGTCTCCCAGGAATCCCCGACGAGCCTCGATTGACGACGGTCGCCGGCATCGGGCATATGTGGTGTTGGACGGAGGTACGAATGGACCGGAAGATGTGGCTCGTGACGCTCACGACCCCCATGTGGGGTGGATGCATCGAGACGGGCATCGGCGGTCCCCGGGCCCAGTCGGGTCCGCTCGGCAACCCCGCGGAGCTGGAGAACACCATCGTCGTCGACGAGGTGCTCCAGGTCACCACCCCCAAGGCAGACATCCTGTGGATGATCGACAACTCCTGCTCCATGGGCGACGAGCAGGGAGACCTCACCGAGAACTTCCCGTTCTTCATGGACTATTTCCTGGGAAGCGGTCTCGACTACCACATCGCCATCACCACTTCTGACACCATCAGCAGCAACTACGCTGGGGCCGACGGCACCTTCGTGCGAGGTCCCGGTGGCATCACGGTGATCGACTCCGACACCCCCGACCAAGTCGCCACCTTCAGCGCCATGGCCAAGGTGGGCACCGGCGGCCGCTTCCCGGAGCGCGGCATCGGCGCGGTGTTCTTGGCCCTCGAAGAGAAGATCGACGGCCCCAACGCTGGCTTCTGGCGGGACGACGCTGCCCTCCACACCATCTGCATCTCCGACGAGGCCGACTACACCGAAGACAACGTCGTCACCCTGCCGGAGTTCATCGATTGGTACGACGGTCAGAAGGACCAGCTCTCCCAGCGCACCTTCTCCGCGATCACCGCGCAGCGCGGCGGCCGCTACCGCGACGTGGCCCGGGAGATCGGTGGCGTCGACTGGGATCTCGCCGAAGAGAACTGGCCGGGACTCCTGGAGCAGCTGGGCCTTCAGGCCAGCGGCTTCGACACCGAGTACTTCCTCACCCAGGCCCCCATCGACGCCACCATCGTGGTGCAGATCGTCACGCCAGAGGGCGCGGTGCAGAACTACGACCGCGACGTGGACTGGGTCTACAACCCGCAGCGCAACTCGATCACGTTCCTCGACTTCATCCCTCAGGAGCTCCACACCATCCGCATCACGTACGAGCTGCTCTCGGCCGACCAGGTCCAGAACGGCGTCGACGTCGGCGACAACTAGGTGGCCGACGCCGGGGCGGCGCCCGAGCTCCTCTTCGCCACCCCCCTGTGGGTCCACGAGCTGCCAGGCCTCGTCGGGATTCGAAAGGAGGCCGTGGAGGCCATCCTCGACCTCGCGGCGGCCCACGACACCGCCCAAGGGCGCAGCGTCCGCGGGGGATGGCACTCCGGTCGCTTGTTCTCCCAAGGCGCGCCGGCCCCGGTGCGGCGGGTCTTGGCGGCCTGCCTGGCCGAGGCCCGCGCCTGCCTCGCCCCCGCGTACGGCGACTGGGCCCAGCACCGCCTGCAGCTCGGCAGCGCCTGGGCGAGCGTGCTGGGGCCCGACGACTACAACAGCCCCCACCACCATGCGCCCCAGCCCTGGTCGGCCGTCGTGTGGCTGCAGGTGCCCGCGGTGGGTCCGGGCCGAAATCGAGGGCAGCTCGAGCTGTACCACCCCGCCCCCTCCGACGACCCGTGGGGCCGAGGCTCGGTGATGGTGTCCCCGAAGGACAACCACATGGCCTTGTTCCCCGGTCGGCTCCTGCACATGGTGCACCCCACGGCGACCCCGGTCGACGGCCCCGAGGGGCTGCGCATCGCCATTGCGTTCAATGCCAACGTGCGCCCGGCGGCCCCCGCCCCCTGAGCCCTGCTACCGTGGGGGCTGGAGTGTCCATGCTCGCGCTGCTCGCCGCCCTCGCCCAAGCCCAGACCTGCACGCCCCTCGACCTCGAGGCCTCCGTCGACACCGCCCACGAGACCGTTCGAGCCAAGGTCCTCGGCCAGGTCTCCTTGGGGTCCGACGACGGCTACCGCGTCCAGCTCAAGAACACGTTCGATGGGTGCATCGACCCGGGCCAGATCGCCTACGTCAAGACCTCGACGGACCCCTTGGCGTGCGGCGCCACGTTGACGGTGGGCGACACCTACGTGCTCACCGCCCGCTACGAGCAGCACCTGGCCGGCACCCCGGTCCTCCGCATCGACACCACGACCGCCCAGCTCGAGCAGTCCACCCTCACGACCGCCGATCGCGACCTGCTCCTGGCCCGGGAGCGGACCTGCCGTCGGGACTGGTGGGTGCCCACCCCCGGCACCACCTGGCAGTGGCAGCTCACCGGGGCCATCGACACCTCCGTCGACGTCGAGGCCTACGACATCGATCTGTTCGACGTACCCATCGCGACCATCGACCAGATCCACGCCGACGGCCGCACGGTGATCTGCTACTTCAGCGCCGGCAGCTGGGAAGACTGGCGGGCCGACGCGGCCGACTTCCCCGCCGGGGCCCTCGGCAACAACCTCTCGGGCTGGCCCGGCGAGAAGTGGCTCGACATCCGCGACCCGGTGGTGCGGACGGTGATGGAGGCCCGCCTCGACGAGGCCGTGAGCAAGGGCTGCGACGCGGTCGAGCCCGACAACGTCGACGGCTACACCAACGGCAGCGGCTTCCCGCTGACCCGCGCCGATCAGCTCGACTACAACGAGTTCCTGGCCAACTCCGCCCACGCCCGCGGCCTGTCCGTGGGCCTGAAGAACGCCCTGGGCCTGGTCGGTTCGCTCCACGAGGCCTTCGACTGGTCGCTGAACGAGGAGTGCGTGTCGTACAGCGAGTGTGCGGCCCTCGATCCGTTCATCGCGGACCACAAGGCCGTCTTCCACACCGAATACGTCCACACCACCGGGGCAGGCCCCGCCGCCCAGGCCGCCGTGTGCGCGGACCCCTCCGTGGCGGAGTTCAGCACGTTGATCAAGCTATGGGACCTCGACGCCTGGGCCCTGACCTGCCCCTGATGCCTCAGAGGCCCAGCTTCGCCCGCAGGGCTTCGCCTCCCGGCCCGTTCTGTCGCCAGTAGGCCTGCCGCATGCTGCCCCGCAGCGCACCGACCTCGCCATCCGACCGCTCCCAGCGGAGCAGCCGATGGGGCAGCGCGCTCTCCACCCACCACGTCGTGGTCCCGCCTCCTGCATGCTCCACGGTGACAGTGTGGGCCTCGAAGGTGCCCGCTGGCACCGTGAGCGATGCGGATCCGGCGCTGCGACGCACCGTGGCGGGCCCCCAGCTCGGCGAGCGATGGGTGAGGCGCGACTGCATCAGGCTCGGCAGCACCTGGATCGAGCGCTCCTCCCCCGGGCCGACCAGCGCGCCCGCCAAGCCCCGCACCAGAATGGGGAAGGCGTCGGCCTGCACGCCGTCGGACGGCAAAGGCAGCACCGAGCGATGGTCCGCTTCCCCGTCGAAGTACGAGTGCCCCTCGTGGCGAAGCCCGTCGTCGACCACCAGCGTCTGGTCGTACACGTGACCGCACCACTCCTGCATCGACATCGACACCTTGGTGGGGTGGCCCATGGGTAGGGCGCCGTCGAGTCGCACGAAGGTGCTGGTCATCACGTTGTAGTCGTAGATGCCGGTCGTGAAGTCACGGACCTCGTTGAGCTTGAGCACCGGGTACTCGTCGGGATGCCCTCCGTCGGACTTGACCCGCTGCCCCTCGGTGAAGGTCTCCGTGACGAAGACCAGCACGACGGTCCCGTCTCGGGGGGACCCGTAGCGTGGCTGGCTGAGCGAATAGCCAGCAAGCTCTGCCTGGCCGTCGCCCCAGTGATCCCAGAAGCCATTCGGCACCTGGCTGGTGGGCAGATCGGGCGACGCGGCCGCGGTGCATGCGACGAAGAGAGCGAACAGCGGGGTCATGGGGCCTCCGAACCGGGCGTATGGATGTTCGACGACCGATGGCCCGTGGATCCCCGTCTCTTCGTCGGCCCCTTCGCTACACGACGTGCTCGAGGGGCCCTTCACGAACCAGCAGGAAGTACGACGGCGTGCGCATGCGACGGCCCGGCAAGGCCACGTCGATCGCGCCGAGCAACCACTCGGCGTCGCCCTCGTGGACGGCCACCAGCGGGTCGCGGGCGAAGCGCGTGGGGTCCAGCCTCGGGTTCGCCGGCTGGTTGTAGTCGAGCACGAGGTGGCCTTCCTCCTCCTCCACCGCGTAGTGGCCGAAGGTCCAGGGCTGGCCCCGCCGGGTGCGGGCCCGCAGCTCACCATCGAGCCCCGTCTGCTCCACCCGCACGTTCCACCCCCGCAGGGTGCCGTCTGCGTCACGGTGGAAGGTCTTCTCGAAGGTCTTCCACAGCAGGCGGTCGACGAAGCCAGGCAGGCCCAAGCTGACACCCCGATAGCGAGTGTCGTCGAGGGCCGAAGGGTCGATGGGGTACCCCGCGTCGTGGGCGGCCCTCAGGCCAGCCCCATCGAGGGCGAGGAAGGGCTCGAACGAGGTCATGCTGCCTCCGAAGGGAGAGCCTCGGCCGCCGGAGCGAGCCCGTGCTCGGGATGGTAGCGGCCAGAGCGAAGCGCCGACCACGTGGATGCGGGGGTCAAAGGCTGCGCTGCGCACCACCTGAGGTACGCGTAGAACGAGATGTCGGGGTCGTCGGCGTCCGACGGATCCAGCTCGACATCGCCCGAAAGGATGCGGTCGACGCCGGCCGAGAGGGCCTCATGGTAGCCCTCGAACACACACAGATCGCGGAACCACTCGGCCTGGGGATCGGAGCCATCGAGCAAGGAGACCAGGCGCTCTCGGAGGCGCTGCAGCGAGCCAGGATGGGCGGTCAGGATCTGCAGGTCGTAGACGAACTGGGTGGCGTCGTGGTGGGCGGTGAGCAAGTGGCCGATGAGACGGTCGGCGTCCTGGGCGAGGCCCGACATGTCCCATGGGGCGATGGACTTCTCCTTCACCAGGAACGGAAAGCGGAGGGGGCGCCGCGCCATGAGACGAGCCCGCAGCGTCGACCGCACCGGATGCTCGCTGCAGGTACCGATGGTGTCGGAGCGAAAGAATGTGCGGTGCCACATGCGCAGCACGCCGAGCTCCACCTGCCACAGATTGGGGAGCGGCTCGATGCCCAAGCGGCCCAAGGAATCGAGCCGCGCCTGCACGCGCTCGGGGTGGATCAGCAAGACGCGTTGGTGCCAGCTCATGGTTCCTCCGGAAGCGCGGCGAAGGTGCGAAGGGTGGCCTCGTCGCGGGCCGCCAGCAGGGCAACCAGCGGCTCGTGGGACCCGGATGGATCGGCGAGCCAGGCCAACAGCGCCTGCCAACCCAGCACGTTGGACTCGGGCTCCCGGTACATGGCGCGGCACAGCCGGGGGCTTGCCCGCAGCACCTCTCGCACCGGATGGAGCGACAGCTGCAGCACGATGGAGCCCGACGCCGCGAGGATGGCGGCCAGAACATCGCTGTCGGCCTCGGCCACGACATCGACGGTCGCGCCCTCCGCCACGCGCTCGGCGAAGGCATCGATGGCCTCCCCCACGACCTGGATGGAGGCGGCGCTAGGGGGCCGGGCCCGGACCCGCTCGAACAGAGCCGCCGCCAGGTGACGGCGCACCCGAAGCAGATCGGCCACCACCTCCTCAGCGTGACCGTGGGCACGGGCGACCGCGACGACCGACGGAAGCAAGGCGCTGCCCGCGCTCTCTCGGAAGTCCCGCACGGTGTAGCCACTGCCGTGGCGGGCTTCGACCAAGCCCTCGCCGGCCAGGCGGATGAGGGCCGAGCGCAGCGTGAGGCGGGACACCTGCAGCTCGTCGGCCAGCTTCTGCTCTGGAGGCAGGCGCGCGCCGGGCCCGAGGGTGTCGTCGAGGATGGCGTCGCGAAGTTGATCGGCACACGTCTCGGCCAACGTACGACGGGCCACGGGAGCAAGCGTTGTCATGAACAGTTGATATAATCACTTGCCCATGAGCGCAAGGCACGGCGATCTTCGTCGGACGTGGGTGCCCCTGGATCGACGTGCTACGGCCGCTACGCGGGAGGACGAATCGATGACCGGCCCGACGCTCCGTGCCACGATGGGCCTGCTCCTGCTCGGCGCCTGCAGCCAGCCTTGTCCCCCAGAGGAGCGCTGCTCCTTCGGCAAGGGCAGCTACCGCGTCGACCGCGCCCCACACGGTGCCGACAAGGCCGTCTTCTTCCTCCACGGGGCCCAGATGGGCGGCGACGGGGTGCGCCATCGCCTCGATCTGTCTCCGTTCCACGACCGAGGCATCGACGTTGTCTTCCCCAACGCTCCCCGCAAGGACTGGCGGGTCGCGCGCCCCAAGGCCGTGGCGCGGGACGCACGCTGGCTGGCGGACCTCGCCGACCACCTCGCCGGCGAGGGGCTCCCCACGGACGTTGCCGTCGCCGGCCACTCGGTCGGGGGCTCCATGACCTGGTTCACGGCATGCCACGCCGGCGATCGCTTCTACGCCTTCGCCCCGAGCAGCGGCGGCTACTGGGAGCCCGAGCCTGCCACGTGCGACGTCGGCCCGGTGCGCCTTCGCCACCACCATGGTCGCTTCGACACCTTCGTGCCGCTCGGTGGGCGCTACCACCTGAAGAGCAAGACTTGGCAAGCCAACGTGGAGAGCGGCCTGGAGACGTGGCGCCATCATGGGGGCTGCGACGGCCCGACGGTCCAGTACGTCGACGGCCCCTACCTCTGCGAGGCGACCACGGACTGCGACGCAGGCGTCGTCGAGCTGTGCCTGTACGACGGGCGCCACCCGAAGCCCGAGGGTTGGGAGGAGGCCGTGGCGGCGTGGCTCGCGGAGGGATGATCACGCCTGGAAGGGGTCGACCCAGCTGTCGGCGGTCAGCCCGAGCGAGCGCAGCACGCTGATGACCAGGGCCCGGTCCTCGTCGCCTCGAACCCGCTGGAGCACGAGGTCGTCGAGCACATCGACGACCAACGCCGCGGGGGCCTCCACAAACCCCACCTCCCGGCCGTCGGCGTCGATCCGATGGCCGTGGAGAAGCGCATCCATCAGCGCGAGCAGGCCGCGGCGGCTGAACACGTAGCCCTCCCGTCGTCGCACCCCGAGGGATGCCCCCTCCCCTTCCCCGGGCCGGCTCATGGTGGCCAGCGCCGCATGCAGGGAGGCAAGCCGCGAGAGCAAGCCCTCCACCCCAGGCACCGCGAGCCCCAGATGCGGTGGGTCCGGGTCCGGGTCGCCCTGCCAGACGCCGCCGGCCAGCTCCACCCGCGGCTGCTCCCCCAGCACCACCCGCCGCAGCAGCTGCTGCAGCTCCCGCTCTCCGACGGCTCGGGCCTGAATGGTGGCGACGAAGCGGTCGCGCCAGGCAGGCGACAACACGCTGCGCCCTTGGTACTCGGCCGGGTTCATCGTCGCGAAGACACGGAAATCGTCGTGCACCGGGATGCCGCCAGGCCCGATTCGCGCACCGTCGCCCTCGGTCAGCACCAGCGACGGCTCCCGCTCCAGCACCGGGTTCAGCCGCTCCAGCACGGCCGGGTCGGCCAGGTTCACCTCGTCGAGGACCAGCCACCATCCGTGCCGCATGGCCTGAGGCACGAGGCCCTCACGGAAGGTCCACCCGCCATCGGCCGACGGGGTGTACTTCCCCACGAGCTCGCCGGCATCGGTCTGGCCGTTCAAGTTGAGGCGGGCCACCGGCTGACCCACCCCGGCCGCGAGGAAGCGGATGGCGCTCGTCTTGCTCGTGGCGGTGTCCCCTTCGACGAGGCACGGCTGCCCCAACGCCACGGCCCGGGCCAAGAACCGAAGCAAGCCGAGGGTCGGGGCGTCGAGGGTGTAGTGGTCGAAGCTCTCGGCCACTGGCACCAGCTGCCGGCCCAGCGGGTCAACGGGGAGCTGACGCCGGGGAATGCGGCGGTCCAACACCCGCATGCCCGAGGCGCCCACCTCGAGGGCCCGGCGGGCCTCGAGGCCCGCAGCCGCCAGAGGTACCGCGCTGGCGGGCCCCTCGAGCTCCCGGCAGAACGTCGACCACGTCTCGACCCTCACCCCGAGTTCCTCGGCACGGGCCACTTTGCTGGTCAGCGGCTCCTGCCCGACCACCAGCACGTCCACGTGCTCGTCGAGGGTCGCCGCATACGACGCACCCGCCGCCTCGATCCGTTCTCGAAAGCGCGCGCGGCTCTCGCCCTCCACGCGACCCGTGAGTGCCACGCGCCATCCAGCCACGGTCATCCTCGCCTCCAGATCGCCGCCGCCGCCGCCGCAGCCCGTCGCACGTCGTCGTCCGGATCCGCCGAAGCCGACGCCTCCAGCGCCTCGACGGCCTCCTCCCTCAGGGCCTCGGCAACCGGGGCCTCAGCCAGGCCAGCGAGCAGCCACGCGCCCACCTCTCGACACGCCCAGCCCGGGTCCTGGAGGCGTCTCAGCCCTTCCCGGCACCAGGCACCAGCGAGGTCCGGCGACTGAGCCGCCACCTGTCCCACCACCTTGGCGGCCGAGACCGCCAGTGGTCGAAGGTCGTGATCGAGGAGCCCCATCGCTAGGTCGAACGCCACCTCCGGAGCCCGCGAAGCCAGCGCCAGCAAGGCAGGTCCGCCCCGACCGGCCGCATCGAGCTGAGGATGCAGAACTGCCGCTACGTGCTGGGGGTGCCCACCCTGTCGAAAGGGAACGGGCTGCCCGTGGCGCGCCTCGTCCCGGACGGCTTCCGACGGATCGGTCTCAGCGACCCGATCGAGGACCGCGCCGAACGGGGCCGCTCCCTCGCCGAGTCCTCGCAGGGCCTGCACTGCGGCCCACCGGACCACCGCGTCGGGGTCACCGAGGGCCAAGGCCGCCAGCTCGCCGGCATGGGGGCGCAAGCCGGAGCCGTCGAGCCCGAGTCCGGCGCGCTGCGGATCGTGGGCCAACAAGAGGCGCTGCACGACGCCCTCAGACGGCGCCGACCCGGACACGAGGCCGCCAGCAGCGGAGGCACGCCGCAAGAGCAGCGGCACCCGGCGCTGGTGGTCGGCCGCCATGGCCCCGAGGGTCGGCCCCGCCATCGCCCCGAGCCGCGCCCCGAGCCACAGGGCGCTGACGGCGAGTACATCCGGGTCGTGGGGGGTGGTGAGGCGAGCCAGGAGCTCCAGCGTCGGCGGCGTGTCGTAGAGCACCGCGTCGAACGGCCCCAAGCTCCCGCCGCTGCGTCGCACCCGCTCCAGGAAGCCATGGGTTCGACCGACCCGACGGGCCAGCCGAGCCGCCATGGCCGCCGGCTCCCGACCGGCGAGTTGCCGAGCGAGGGCGGCCTCTCGCTGCACGTCGGCGTCGGCGTCGGACAGGGCACGTCGCAGCGCAGCATCGACCCCTGCGGCCGCCGGTCCCGCCTGCCCCAGGGCCATCGCGGACGCTGTCCGAACCTCCCAGGCAGGGTGGTGGAGGAGCTCGCCGAGTCGCTCTACCCCTTCTTCTCCCCCTGCCCCCAGGGCGCGAATCAAGCCATGCTGGCTGTCGACCCCCGGCTGCGCGACGAGTGCATCCAGGAGCTCGGAGGCCATGCGCGCCGCCAGCGCCGGGCGAGCCGCGACGCAGGCGCCCACGCCATGACGAAGGCCTTCGTCGCCCCCCCGCAGCGAGGACACCACCGTGGCCTCGTCGCCGGACACCACCGCCCGCAGCAACGCCCGGGCCCGCCCAGGACCCTCGAGTTGGGCGTCCAGGACCCCCCAGCCGAGGCGCTCCGCGAGCGCAGCGAGCGCCCCGAGCCGATGCCCATCGAGGGCAGGCGAGCCCTCCCCGTTCAGCACGGCCTCCACTGCATCGGCGTCGCCCACGGCGCCAAGGGCACGCATCGTCTCGGCCCGCTCCTCCTCTGTGGGGCCTGCCAGGCCTCGAAGCAGGGCCGCTGCGGCCCGTGGATGCCTGCCGGTCCCCAGCAGCCTGGCGGCCCCCCCGCGGACGCCAGGGTCGCCGTGCCCCAACAGCTGAAGCAGCACGCCTTCCGGATCCGGGTGCCGCGGCACCGGAGACACCAGGAGGTAGGCGCGTTGCTCCACGCCATGCACCGGTCGACCGAGGGCGCGAAGCCAGGCCACCAGGGTGCCCTGGTCCAGCACCGGCACGGCGACCGGCGCCCGAGCCATCACCCGATACGGCCCCAGCACATCGAGGACGTGGGTCCACCCCTCCGGGGGCCCCGGCGGTCGGGGCACGGGCAGGCCGGTGGCGCGGGTCCACGCATCGAGCCCGCCCCACTGCATCCCGAGCACGTCGGTCTCCTCTCCTTGCACCGCGCCTCCTTCCGCGAAGTCTACAGCGCCGACGCCACGAGCCGTTCCACCAGCCCTCCCAGCGCCCCCGGCAGGTCCTCCAGCGGCATGGCCGGAAGAGCCTGGGGGAAGAAGGACGCCACGTGCTCGGTGCCCGGCCCGAGGCCCAGGCCCACCAAGCGGACACGCCCATCACCGACCACCCGCCGCACCGCGGCATGGAGGGCGCCGGCTCCATCCCCCGGGCCGGTGGGCAGGCCATCGCTGACGACCCACAGCCAGTGCTCCTGCGCAGGGTGCCCAAGCAGCTCGTGGGCCGCATCGAGGAGAGCAGGCCCGTCGTGGTTGTGCTCCGGGCGATTGCACCCTCCGGGCCGCCGACCCACCACCTCCAGGGGCAGGGAGCCGACCCGCTCACGGGTGGCGCGGTCGAGGGGGTCGGTGGCCCGCTTCACTGGGATTCGACGGTCCTGGAAGCCCGAGACGGCGAACGGAATCTGGAGCCGATGCATGACCTCACACAGCAACACGACGCCCGCGAAGGCATGCTCGATGCGGTCCCCCGCCATGCTTCCGGACAGATCGACCAGCAGGTGCACGACGGGATCTCGGCGCACGGGCAGGGTCTTGCGCTGCCACACCCGATGCCGGCGCCGCGGATCCGCGTCCCCCTGCATGACGGCCCGCAGGTCGACCCGCCCCCCACTCGGGGCGGTGCCGGACCACGTCGGGATGCGTCCGCGGGTCAGGAGGGGGAGCAAGGCCCGACAGGTCCTGGCGATCAGCGGTTCGACCCGCTGCCGCGTGGCTTCGTACGTCGAAGATGGCGCCGTGGGGAGCAACGCCCTCCCCGAGGCGCCCCCAGGCTGACCCTGTCCCTGGCCACTCCCCCGAGCTCCTCTGCGCGCCCCCGCCAGACCATAGCCCCCCGGCGCCAGGCCGCGGAGCCGTCGCACGAAGGCCGCTTCTTCCGCGTCGGGGGTGGGCCGGGTCGCCAGATCGATGTCGACGAGGGGCTGGTAGGCGGGACGTATGGATCGATGCACGAGGCTCCACCACGCCCACGCCGACATCCGGACGGCGCGCTCGAACGCGTCGGGTGGCTGTCGGGCGTCGGAGGCAGCGAAGCGACGGGCCAGCCCGGAGCCCGAGTACCCGGAGTCCCCCGCGACCAGCACGTCGGCCGGCGGCTGCCGCGCGCGGGCCGCCGCCCGGGCCTCATGGGTGGCATCCAGCGCATCCACGACCTCTTGCGCCAGCGCATCGGGCCACACGACCGCCTCCCCACGCTGGTCCTGCCACCATCCGAGGATGGCCCCTAGGCAGAACTGGTGCGCCAGCGGTTGCTCCGCGATGACCTCCAGGCTGACGGGAAGCAGGCGCTCGTTCGTGCGACGGATCCACGCCGCCGTGCCCGGGAACCGGCGCGCCAGCCACGTCTCGATTCGGCAGTCCTCCAGAGCGTTGAGGAGCGGCGCCACCCCGGGCTCGGCCAGCACCGACGGTGGAACCAGGACGGGGTACCGGGTGACGGCCCAGTGTGCGGCCTCGTGACAAACCAGCGAGCGCACGTCGTCGGCATGGGCCTGCTGGAGGTCGTCCGGGTCGCAGCGGATGCAGCCGCTCCGCGAGTCCAGAGACCAACCGCGCCCTGGGTCCCCCTCGACCACCCGCAGCCGGTCGTCGAAGGCCACGGCGCGAGCCAGCCCCCCGAGGACGACCAGCGAAGGGGAGGACCGGGACATCGCCCCCACCTATCCCGACACGCTGTGGGGCACGGGTTAGTCGGGCCGGATGCCTCGAAGCCTCACCGTCCACCAGGCCAAGCTGGTGCTCCCCGAGCGCACCGTCACCGGAGACGTGGTGGTCGAAGATGGCGTGATCACCGAGGTGGCGCCGCGGGCCACCCGTGTCGTCGGCGACGCCATCGACGGTCGTGGGCTGTGCCTGCTGCCTGGCCTGGTCGACACGCAGGTTCGCCTCGACAGCGTCGAAGACATCGCGCTCATCGCTGGGGAGATGCTGGCTGGCGGCATCACCAGCTTCGTCGGGGTGAGGGCCGCCACCGACGCCGAGGGCCTCCACCGAGAGATGGCCGCCCTCGCGAGCAGCTGTCCGTTGAACTTCGGTCTCTACGTCCGAGTGAACGTCGACGGAACGAACGCGGTGGCGGCCGCCTTGGGCGCCGACCGCGCCTTCGGGGTCTGGATCGACGGAGACCAGCTCGACGAGGCCGAGCCCGTGTTCGAGCGGGCCACGGGCCTGGTGGTGGTCGACCACCGAGACGTCGCCCGCCTCCGGGACCGCTGGCATCTGTTCGACGCGCCGCCGACCCCGGCCGACCTGCCTCGGTTCTACGACATCGACACCTGCGTCGACGGCGCTCGTCGAGTGCTGGAGCTGGCCGCGCGCCATGGCACCCGCACCCACCTGCTTCACCTGTCCACGGCAGAGGAGCTGCTCCTCCTCCCGGAGAACGACCGGGTGACCGCCACGGTCCGACCCCACCATCTCTTCGCCGACGCGTCGCTCTACGACTCCCTAGGCACCCGAGCGGTGTGCATCCCTCCCCTGCGAGGGCCCCGTCACGCAGAAGCCTTGTGGCAGGCGATGGAGCACGGCCGGATTTGGCTCACCTCCGGACACTTCCCGGCGTCGGTCGAGGCCAAGGACATCCCCCTGCCGTCCACCCACCCCGGATGGCCGACCGCCGAGTGGATGCTTCCCTTGCTCCTCGATGCGCACCATCAGGGCCGCTGCAGCCTCAGCGACATCGCATCCTGGACGGCGAGCACTCCGGCCGAGCGCCTCGGCTTGCCTCGGAAGGGCCGCATCGAGCCAGGATACGACGGAGACCTCGTGTTGGTCGACCTCGAGCGCCAAGGGACCATCGGACAAGACCGCCCGATCCGCACCGTCGCGGGGTGGAGCCCCTGGCACGGCCGAACCCTCACCGGCTGGCCTGTCCGCACCATCATCGGCGGAGAGACCGCGTGGGCCCACGGCGAGGTGCATGCCATCCAGGGCCGCCCCCTCCAGCCCGCAACGGTCTGAACGGGCGACGACGCCACCTCTGGTTACTTCCCGTTCACCAGCGCCGGCACGAAGATGCCGGGGAGGTAGGCGAACAGGGTCTCGTAGTCCGAGCCCCGCCGCGCGGCCGTGGCCATCGTGACCGACTCCGCCGACGCCAATAGCGTGGACATCACCAGCTTCGGCTTGGGGTGCTTGAAGGACTTGTTCGCCACGCCCTGCAGCACCAGCGCTCGCACCGAGTCTTCCAGCACCTTGCGGGTGCTCGCGACCCGGCTCTGACAGGTCTCCGGGATCTTGTCGAGCTCCAACAGCACGGCGCGCGGAAGGCGCCCGCTGAAGCGGCCCATGATGCGAATCACCTCTCCGAGCTGCAGGTCCACCGTGCCCCCGGTGAGGGTCCGATCGATCTCCATCTCGGTGATGTCGCACGCCTCGAAGACGAGGCGCTGGATGACGTCCTCCTTGGAGACGAAGAACTTGTACAGGGTCGATTTGCTCATGCGCAGCCGACGTGCGAGGGCGTCGACCGTGAGGTCGCCAAACACCCCGCTGTCCAAGATCTGCCTTGCAGAGTCGAGAATTACAGCCTGGTTCATCCTGCCGCGGGGGCCACCCATCCGAACACCTCTTTCTCTTCGGTTTGCTCGACGCGAAACTCGGCGGCCGCACGCACGGGAAAGCGCGTGAAAGGCCAGTACCGTTGCTGTGAAGGTTACACGCCGGCTTATTCGGGTCAAGGCCAAACCCAGTCTCCTAACTGTACAGGTTGTACCTTGGTTTTTTACTATACCGCCCTGAACCCAGTACCGCCAATGTAACCAATGGTCGTATGGCAGGTTTGCCCAACGCTATTCGTGGCCACCTTCACGGCACGGGTGCTGTTGTGCTGTGCTCAACATACAAAGCGCTCGCATGCAGACATGCCTCGGAGGACGCACATGCTCGTTTTGGCTGCCGCGCGGGAAGAGCTGGGCCCCCTTGCGGGCGAGGTCGTCGGGGTCGGACCCGTCGTGGCCGCCGCCACGGCCGCGCGCATCTTGGCCGAGCGCCGCCCGACCGCCGTCGCCATGGTGGGCACCGCTGGCGCATACCCGGGCGGGCCGCCGATCGGCGAGGCCATCGCCTCGAGCCGCCTGGGGCTGTCGTGGGGCGTCGCTGCCATGGGGCTCGGCTACGTGCCCCGAGCCCCGGGACCCATCGACGGCGACGCCGCCCTTCTCGAGCGCTTGGCCGTGCCGCGCCATGCCGTCTTGACGGTGGGGGCCGTCACGACCGACGGCACCCTCGCCTTGCGGCTCTCGGATGGTTGGACCGTCGAGCACCTCGAGGCCTACGCGGTGGCGCACGCCTGCCAAGCTGCGGGCATCCCGTTCGTCGCGTGCCTTGGCATCGCCAACGACGTGGGCCCGGACGCCCACGTGCAGTGGCTGACCCACCGCGATGCGGCTCAGAACGCCGCGCGAGCTGCCATCGCAACCCTGCTGGGCTGAGCTTCAGCCCAGCAGCTCCCGCGCCTTCTCGAGGACAGCCTCGGCGTGGCCCTTGACCCGGACCTTCGGCCACACGTGGGCCACCGCGCCCTTGCGGTCGAACAGCAGGGTGCTCCGCACGATGCCCATGTAGGTCTTGCCGTAGTTCTTCTTCTCGGCCCACACGCCCCACGGCGCCAGAATCTTGTGTTCCGGATCGGAGAGCAGCGGCATGTTGAGCTCGTACTTGCTCGCGAAGTTCGACTGCCGTTTCACGGTGTCCGCCGACACGCCGTACACGGCGACCCCGAGGGCATCGAACTGCTCCTTGAGGTCGCGGAAGGCACAGGCCTCGGTGGTGCAGCCTGGGGTCGATGCCTTGGGGTAGAAGAAGAGGACGAACGGCGTGCCGACCAGGTCGTCCGATGCGACCGTCTCGCTGTTCTGGTCGAGCAGTTCGAATGCAGCTGGGGTGGTGCCTTCGGCGATCATCGTCATGCCTCCATCATCGTGCGTCGTCCACCCATCGTGGGCGGTCGTCGTCCGGCGAAGGGACCTATCCCTCGGCGTCCCGAACCGTTACCTGGGACGGATGAACTGGAAGCGTCTGCCCATCGTGGCCTTCGACACGGAGACGACGGGACTCGAGCCGTTCGGCGGCGACCGCGTCATGGAGTTCGCCGCGGTCGTGCTGCGCCTCGACGACGACGGGCGCGTGGCTGAGAGGGAAGACCATTCCTTCATGATCAACCCCGAGCGGCAGATCCCCAGGAAGGTCACCGAGATCACCGGCATCTCCGAAGCCGACGTGACCGATGCACCTCCGTTCGCCGAGGTAGCCCACGCCATCCACCAGCTGTTCCAAGGTGTCGTCACCGTCGCCCACAACTATCCCTTCGACATGGCCTTCCTGTCGGCGGAGTTCGAGCGTGTGGGCCTGCACTGGCCCGAGCCCCTCGCCGAGGTCGACACGGTCGACTTGTCGATGAAGGTCTTCCCCGACGCTCGCAGCCACAAGCTCTCGGACGTGTCCGACCGTCTCGACGTTCGCCTCGAGCGCGCCCACCGAGCCACCGACGACGCCGCCGCCTGTGGCCACGTGTTCACGGAGATCGTCCGGAGACACGGGCAGGAGCTCGGGGAGGACCTTCAGTCGCTCCTCACGTGGGCCCGAGCGATCGGCCGCCCCCCGCAGGATGGCCCGTTTCGGGTCGACGACTCGGGACGCGTCGTGTTCGCCGGCGGCCGCCACGACGGTGTGCCCATCGGCCAGAAGCCGCTCTACCTGGCGTGGATGACCAAGGCGAAGCATCGCGGGCCCCACGGGTGGCAGTGGACGTTCCCCGACAGCGTTCGGGGATGGGCCGCACGATGGCTGGAGGTGCGGGGTGCCGGTCGGGCCAAGCAGAACGCCAAGTCGTTCCACGCCAGCGACTGGGTGATCGACTCCTGCCTCGCCCGGCCGAGAGCGTGAGGGTCGCGCGTCCCTCGCCGCGCCTTCTGCTGGGGGTCGTCGGCTGCCTGGCGGCGTGTGCGCCAGTGCACCGGTACCCCGACGGCACGGGCATCGAGGGCCAGCTCGAGCGCGAGGTGGTGGCCCTGAATCTAAAGGTGCAGGAGCTGGAAGCCAGCCTCTCCCACGCTCCCTCCTCCACGCGCCAGAACAGCCTCGTGCCCGAGCTCGTGCAGGTATTCTCGGGTTCCGGCGTCCTGGTGTCCCCCTACGGCGACGGCGCCCGACTCACGGTCCCCGTGCAGCTGGTGTACGCCGACGTGGCGTCGCTGCGCCTCCGGTCCGAAGGCACCATGGTGTTCGACCTGCTCGCCACGGCCATCGGCAAGCACTCGGCGTACGACGTCCACGTGGTGGGCCACTGGTCCGACCGCCCGTCGCCCCACCGCGACAGCCCCACGCGCCTTCACCTCACCATGGAGCTCGCCAGGGTGTTCGCCATGGGTCTCGCGGACCACGACGTGCCCATGTCCCGCGTCCTCGTGGCGGGCCATGGCGAGACCGCCCCTCTCACGTCCAACGACCTGCCCAAGGGGCAGGACGCCAACGAGCGCATCGACGTGGTGCTCACCCTCCCCCCAGAGACCTTCGAGTAGACTCCGCCCGTGCTTCGCCTACCTGCCCACGTCGTGGACCTCAGCCAGCCCGAGCGGACGCTGCGCGCGCCCCGAAAGCTGCGAGCGTCCGACCCGCACACCCTGCGCCCCCGGGAGCGCCGCGCCTTGCTCGCGCTCGACGCGTCGGCCGACCGTCTGGAAGGCACCGTGGAGCGTGTCGTGCCCCTCGTCGACAGCCGCTGGGCCGTCGGACGACGCAGCGGCCCAGTGACGCTGTGGCGCGTGGTGACGGTCGACGCGCTGGAGCGCCTGCAGCACCCCGCGTGGCTGTGGGCTTCCGACGACTGGCTCGACCCCCACCAAAGCGCGACAGAGTCCTTCCCGACCCCCGCGCGGCTCCCCCTTCGCACCCTGCTTGCCCACGCCGCGGAGCTTCATCCCTCCGGGCGCCACCTCATCAAGGCCATGGCGTCGTGCGTGCGGAACCTCCGAGCCGGGCAGCCCACCGCGCTGGTGGTGCCCACCGAAGCGCTGCGCCACGCCGCCCACCCCGGTCGAGCCTTCGTGCTCGCGCTGCTTACCCTCATGCCTCCGGCGTGGCGCGCCCCCATGTGGGTCGCGGTGGGGGAGCCCGACCCCCGCCCAGGGCAGTGGTCGTTCGTGGTCACCGACCGCGCCCCTCAGGGGTACCGCCTCGTCGACATCGACACCCCCGACGACGAGGGGGCAGATCTGGTGGCGTTCTACGTGCGGGAGCGCCTCCTGGCCGACGACCCCGAGGCACTAGAAGCTGCCGCCTTCCAGATCGCCCCCGCGACCGCGGCCGGCGCGAGTGGGCTCGCCGACCCGTGGGCAGAGGCCGTGGCAGCCACCCTCCGAAGTCCCCCCGAGGGGGTAGCAGGGGTCGACGACGAGGCGCTGTCGGCCGACCCGGAGGGAGCGATTCGTGCCCTCGCCGCTCGCCTGCATGCCGGGGCGGCCCTGGATGCCGAGACTGGCGGAGTCACCCTGGCGGAGCAACTCGTCGCGACGACCTCCCTCACCCGGGACCCGCGCCCGTGGCACGCGATGCTCGGACGCCCAGCGGCCCAGCGGGCCCTGGCCGTCGGCGCCGTCCTGGAGTCAGGTCTTCGTCCCACCGCCGCCCTCGTCGAAGCCCTGATCGACGTGTACCCACCCGGCGCCGAACTCGGCCCGTGGTTCGACGCGCTCCTCCGCTGGCTTCGGGACGGCGTGGCCCCCGCCACCGTCGTCGAGGGCATTGCACACACCTTGCTCAGTTGGCCCGTCGCCCAGGCGTCGAGCACCCGCGCCAGCGTCTGGTCGGAGGTGGTGCGCGCGCTGGTGACCCTCGGGGAAGATGAAGCGGCCATGACGGCCCTCACCTCCGAGGTGGCGCGCCGCATCGCGGACAGCGGAGCCAGCAGCTCCTTGGCCAACCTGTGGAGTGTGATCCCGGAGGCGTTCCGAGACCCAAGCCACCTCGACCAGCTGGTGCAGCTCATCGCGAGCGCTCCCCAGCGGGACGAAGCGTTGGTGGCGCTGTTCCAGCACGCCCGGGGCAGCGACGACGAGCGGGCCGCCTTGTTTCGGGCCTGGCACACCGTGCGGGCGAGTGCGACCATTCCTGAGGGGGAGCTGGGCGAAGACCCCCTCTACGATGCCGTGCGCGACACTGCCCTGCGGCGGGAGTGGCTCGACGCGCTCTACGCCACGCGGGAGCCCGTCCATGCCGCGGACGTCGTGGCAGCCGTCAGCTCGGGCAGTGACGACCCCCTGTGGATCGATGCCGAAGCCGCCATGATCCAGGCGATGAACCTCGTGCCCGCACAGCGCTTCTTCGCCCTGCCCGCGCTCGCGGGGGGCATCGACGCGCTGGAGCCGCTCGCGCCATTGCGCCTCCTCGACGCCGTTCGACGGCCCTTCCCAGCTCCGGAGATCACCGACATCGCACGGCTCATGCTGACGGCAAAGGCCCCCTCTCCGCTGTGGTCCCTCGTGGCGGTCACGACCGCCGCGGTCGACCGCTTCGACGACGAGACCGTCGATGGAGCCGTGGTGGACTTCTGCGCGACCGAAGACCTGCCGGAAGAGGTCCGAGAGGTTGCCCTGGTGTGCGCCGAGCAGCTCGGTGCCGCCGAAGGCTTCGACCCCTTGGACCACGCTCGATGGATGGTTCGAATCTCGTTGGCGCCCGACGGTTCTCGCATCACGCCGGACCTCACCCTGTCGCTGTTCCGGGGCATGCAGAGCCGGCCCGACGCCATGGAGCGCATGGAGGCCATCGCCTTGGAGTTGCTCGAACTCCCGCCAGAGCATCCCGCCCTGCTCGCGTTCGTCCACTTCCTGTTGCCGCGGGTCTGGGACGATGGTGTGCCCACGAAGTTCGCGGCGGCCATTCCCCTCGAAGCCGTCCCGAATGCCCTGAGGGAGGCGTGGAAGCATGCCTGTGGCGCCCCCCACGCCGAGGACGACCGGTGCTGACGACGCAGCTTCTCCGAGCCAGGATCCGGGGAAAGCAGGTGGAGGCGCAGTACGTCGATCCCGAAGCCCCCGCCATCGTGCAGGCGGCCGAGGATGTGCTCGAGCGCTTCGCAGAGGCTGTCTCAGCGACGTGGACCCGCGGCGAATTGGAGGCGAGTCTCGAGGACCTCTGCAGCGAGCGCAGAGACCACAAGATGGTGCGAGGACTCGCCAAGATGGCCAGCGACCGAACGGACTTCGCGAGCGAGTGCGCTCTGGATCCGATCGCGTTTCGCCGAGAGGTCTTCCTCGCCGCCCGGGCCAATGGCCCGTTGTCGATGGCGCGCGGCCCCCTGGAACGCACCGTGGCCGACGACATCCTCGTGGCCGTCGGCGCCGAGCACGGGCTGGACCTCACGACCGCACGGCAGACCCTCTACGCCGATCTCAAGGGCAGCCATCAGGTCCTCGCGTGTCGCGTCCCGTCCACCCGATGGCTGCTGGATCGCTACAACGTAGCCCTGGCCCAGGCGGTGCTCTACCAGGCCGAGCGGGTGCGGCTGGAGCTCCCGAACCCCACCGCACCCCGGATGCGGCAGCTGCTCCGCTGGGTGCGCTTCCATCAGCTGATCGCCGCTAGCGAGCGAACCAAGGATGCGCTGGTCGTCACCCTCGACGGTCCTCAGTCCCTGTTTCGCCAGTCGACCCGCTACGGGCTGAGCCTCGCCCGTTTCCTGCCAGCCTTCCTCTTGCACGAGCCCCCGTGGCGCCTAGAGGCCTCGGTGCGCTGGACCAAGGCCCAGCACCAGAAGACCTTCGTGATCGAGCCCTCGGACGGCCTGGTGAGCCACTACGCCGACAAGGGGGCCTACCGGACCGAAGCCCAGCGTCACTTCGCCGCGGGCTTCGACGCCCTGGAGAGCGACTGGACCCGCCGAAACGACGGGAAGCTCATCCCGCTCGGCCCCAAACGGGTGGTCTACCCCGACTACACCTTCCGCAGAGGCAAGCAGACGGCCTACCTGCAGTGGGTCGGCTTCTGGCGTCGAGAGAGTTTTCTCGCCCACCTCGAGGCGGTGGAACGCTACGGACCTCCGGGCCTGATTCTCGCCGTGAGCACTCGCCTTGCGGGATCCAAGGATCCGATCGACCTTCCGGAACGTTGTGTTCTGTTCAAAGGGGTCCTCTCGCCGAAAAAGGTGATCCAAAAGCTGGATTCCCGATTCTGACCCACGGGTAAGTGTGAGATCAGCGCACCTTCGGGGGACAAAGCCCTGTTCAGCGTCTCCACGTGTGATAGCGTCCCCGCGCTTCGCACGGAGATTCCGCGCGTACACCAACCTCTTGAGGAGACACACACCCCATGAAGAAGCTTCTCGTCATTCCGGTCGCTCTCGCTGCCCTCACCGGCTGCGCCGGCTTCGCTTTCTCCGGCCAGGGCACCGCCATGGGCGGCCTCTACACCGATGCCGACACACCCTTCGCCGTCACCCAGAACGACGTGGGCAAGAAGAAGGGTGAGTCCTGCGCGACCTCCATCCTCGGCCTCGTCACCACGGGTGATGCTTCCGTGCGCTCCGCCGCCGACGCCGCTGGGATCAAGAACATCTCCGCCGTCGACAGCTCCTTCATGCAGATCCTCGGCCTGTACTCCAAGTACTGCGTCGTCGTCTCCGGCAAGGGCTGATCGGTAGAGCCCGGGGGTTCGCCCTCGGATTCACCGCGAAGGCGGGTCCCTCGGGGCCCGCCTTCGTTGCTCAGGGCTCCGCTTCTTCCGCATCCGGCTCGCGGTAGGCATCGTGCTCCCGCCGACGCCGACTCGTGCGCTCCTCCGCGGACCCTTCGACCACGAGCTCGTAGAGCACCGCCTGCTTTCCTTCTTGCGGACGCAGGATTCGCCCGAGGCGCTGGACGTGCTCCCGCACCGTGGACGTCCCGGACAACACCACCGCGACGTCGGCCGCCGGAAGGTCCACCCCTTCGTTGAGCACCCGCGACGTCACCAGCACCGGAAGCGTGCCGTCGGCGAAGTCCTTCAGCAGCTGGCTCCGCTCCTTCAGATCGGTCTGATGGGTGATGGCCGGAAGCAGGAGCTCCCGCGACAGTCGGTACACCGTCGCGTTGTCGTTGGTGAACACCAGCACCCGGTCGTGTTGGTGGTGGCGCAGCAGCTCCTCGAGCCGCTGGAGCTTGGCTTGGTTGCCCTGGAGGATCTGCCTCGCCCGACGCCAAGCCTTGTGCGCACGTCGCCCGTCGGCGCTCCGCGCGGCCTCCCGAAGGAAGTGGTTCCAGCCTGAGCGACCTCCCCCGATGCCGCGGCTCTCTCGAAACGATCGGTAGGTCGCAAACGCCTCGTCGTGGGCGAGTCGCTCCTCCGCCGACAGATCGATGGTGAGCACCTCCGTTCGATACGGCGCCAGGTAGTCCCCGGAGAGCTCGCGGATGCCTCGCTCGTACACCACCGGCCCCACCAACTCCTCGACCCGCTCGTGCCCCCCATCGTCCCGCTCGAGGGTCGCGGTCAGACCAAGACGGAACGGAGCCAGGCTCCCCTCCGCTGCCTGCGCGAAGCTCCGCCCCGGGAGGTGGTGGACCTCGTCGAACACCACCAAGCCGAAGCGTGCCCCGTACCGCTCCACGTGCAGGTAGGCGGAGTCGTAGGTCGTCACTGTGAGGTCGTGGACCTCGTGCACGCCTCCTCCCACGATGCCGACCGGATCCCCGAAGGCGCGGCGGAGCCCGTCGTACCACTGCCCGACCAGGTCCAACGTCGGGGCCACCACCAGGGTCGCCCGGTCGCACAGCGCAATGGCGAGCTCGGCCACGAAGCTCTTGCCCGACCCCGTGGGGAGCAGCACCGTCCCCCGACGACCGGCCTGCCGCCACGCCGCGATGGCTTCGAGCTGGTAGTCCCGCGGTGTGCGCTCGCCGTGGTGGGTCCGCGCGAGCTCCCCGCCATAGCCCCGCGCCTCATCGAGGTAGGGGATGCCGCGCCGATGCAGGTCGAGGGCGATGCGGTGGTAGGCGATGGCGGGTGCACGCCACAAGCCCACCCGCTCATCGCGCACGAAGCCCACCGGCACCTCGTCGTCCGGGAACCCTTCGAGCAGCAGCGTGCCTCGGTCGAAGCGCAGGGTGCGCACCAGTCCTCCAGCTGCTGCTGGTTAGCCGGGAACGAGCGCTCGTGCCGGGGTGGCGGACCCTTCGGTGGCCGGGCATAGTGCGAACGGAGGTGCCGGATGGCGCTCGAACCCTGCACACACTGTGGCTGCTTCGTCTTTGCAGGCACCACGTCTTGTCCCCACTGCGAGGCGTTCCTCCCCGCAGCCACCGCCAAGGTGATGCGCGCCGCCACGGTCGCATTGATGGCCACAGCCGTGGCCTGCACCGGCGGCCAGAAGGACGACGGGACCGATCCGGACACCCCCGACACCGTCGACTACACCGTCGAGCCCCTCTACGGCGTCACCACCACGACCGAGAGCACCGACTACGTCGCGGACTACTACGACGGCTACCTCGACTACTACTACTCGGACGACCCGGACACCGACACCGACACCGACACCGACACCGACGGCGACACCGACGTCGACACGGACGGCGACACCGACGTGGACACCGACACCGACGCCGACACGGACACAGCCACCACTCCGACGACCGACACCGCTCCGACGACCGACACCGCGCCCACCGACACCGGCACGACCGGCGGAAGCGGCATCACCGTCGAGCCCCTCTACGGCGTCACCACGACCACGAAGTAGCACCCCATGCTGTTCCCCTGCGATCACTGCGCCTGCTTCGTGTTCCCCGGCACGTCCATCTGCCCTCACTGCGACGGAGCGCTGGTGGTCCGCGGCGCCCGGAACGCGGCCCTGGCAGCCATGCTCACGGCGGGCGCGGCATGCATCGACGGGAAGGTGGAGCCCCCCTACGGGGTCGCGGACACGTCGTACACCGACACCTACAGCGACTCTGACGCGGACACCGACACCGACACCGACACCGATGCGGACACCGACACTGACTCGGACGCCGACACCGATGCGGACACCGACACCGACACCGACACCGACACCGACACCGACACCGACACCGACACCGACTCGGACACCGACACCGACTCCGGGACGACCACGGAATCGGGAGGAAGCGGCTACACTACGACCCAGAACCTGTACGGCATGCCGGCCACGGACTGAGGCTCTTCCGATGCTCTTCCCATGCGAACACTGCGGCTGCTTCGTCTTCGTCGGCACCACCGCCTGTCCCCATTGCGACGCTCGGCTCGGCGCCAGTCTGGCCACCCGCATCGCTGCAGCCGCGGTGGTGGCATCGGTGGCTTGCACGGGCGGGGGCGCCGACAAAGACACGACGGACACGTCCAGCGACACCACCACCGACACGTTCACCGACAGCATCGAGCCCCCGTACGGCATCGTCACCGACAGCACGTTCTCAGACACCGACACCGACACCGACACCGATGCGGACACAGACGCCGACACCGATGCAGACACCGACACCGATTCGGACACCGACACCGACACCGGAAGCACCGAAACCGGCACCACCTCCGAGACGGGCACGACCGAGACAGGCACCACCACAGCGACCGGTGGCAGCGGCTACACCATCGAGCCCGAGTACGGTGTCACCGTCACCGACTACGACACTGGATCCGACTGAGGCCCACCATGCTCTTCCCATGCGACCACTGCGGCTGCTTCGTCTTCGTCGGCACCACCACCTGTCCCCACTGTGAAGCCCACGTGCGTCCCGGGACCGTGACCCGCACCGCCGCCGCAGCCCTCTTGGCCGCGAGCGTGGCCTGCACGGGTGGCGGCGACAAGGACACCAGCGACACGGGCAGCACCGATACGCCCACCGACAGCTACACCGACATCAGCATCGAGCCCGAGTACGGAGTCACCGTCACGGACATGTTCACCGACAGCTCCGACTCCGACACCGATGCGGACACCGACACCGACACCGATGCGGACACCGACACCGACACCGATGCGGACACCGACTCCGACACGGATGCGGACACCGACACCGACACGACGGAGACCGGCACCACCGAGACCGGAGGCTCCGGGGTCACCATCGAACCCTTGTACGGCACCACCTACACCAACTAAGGCGGACCCCATGCTCTTCCCGTGCAACCATTGCGGCTGCTATGTCTTCGCCGGCACCACCACGTGCCCTCACTGCGACGCCCACATGAAGCCAGCGTCCACCCGGGTGTTGCGGACGGCCGCCGCAGCCATGTTGGCCGCGAGCGTGGCCTGCACCGGCGGGAGTGACAAGGACACCACCGATAGCACCGACACGCCCTCGGACGACACCACCGTGGAGCCGCTGTACGGCATCACCGTGACCGACACCGATACCGATACCGATGCGGACACCGACGCCGATGCGGACGCCGACGTCGACGCCGATGCGGACGCCGACGTCGACGCCGATACCGATGCGGACACCGACACCGACACCGACACCGACACCGACACCGACACCGACACCGACACCGCCGACAGTGGCTACACCGTGGAGCCCCTCTACGGCGTCACCACCACCGACACCGACGACAGCGGCACGACGGACAGCGGCACCGCGACCATCGAGCCCCTGTACGGCGTCACCGTCACGGTCCAGTAGGCCCATGGCGCTGCAACCCTGCGTCGCCTGCGGCTGCTTCGTGCGCGAGGGCGCCACGACCTGCCCTCACTGCGACCGTTCCGCCTCCACCCTCGGTCGCACGTTCGTGCATGCTTCCCTGGTGGCGATGGTCGGCGCCGCCACCGCCTGCGTCAGCACGCCGGTCTACGGGTACCAGAACAGCGACGGCACGGTGACCAGCACCGCTGAGACCGGCGACACCGGAGCCACCGAGAGCTCGTCCGACGCCGAGACGACCACCGACACGGGAACCCCATGAGCAAGGCCGAGACCCTCCCCAGCCGTGTCCCCCGCGCCGGCGAAGACGACATCCCGCTGTACGTCGTGTGGGAGATCACCCTCCGCTGCGACCACTCCTGCGCCCATTGCGGGAGCCGGGCCGACAAGCCGCGGGTCAACGAGCTCTCCACCCAGGAGATGCTCGAGGTCGCCGACCAGCTGGCCGCCATGGGTAGCCGCGAGGTCACCTTGATCGGCGGAGAGGCCTACCTGCGGCCCGACGTGGGCACATTGATCCGCTACCTGCGCGACAAGGGCATGCGCGTCACGATGCAGAGCGGCGGCCTCGGGCTCTCCGCGCGACGCTGCAAGGCCCTCGTCGACGCTGGGCTGCAGGCGGTCGGGGTGTCCATCGACGGCCCGGCGGTCGTGCACGACGTGCTCCGAGACCGCAAGGGGTCGTTCGACTTCGCGGTTCGTGCCCTGACGAACGCGCGGGAAGCCGGTCTGGTCACGGCCTCCAACATGCAGGTCAACCGCCTGACCCTCCCCTACCTGCGGGAGCACTACGAGACCATGCACGACCTCGGCGTGTCGGGCTGGCGCTGGCAAGTCACGGTGCCCATGGGCAACGCCGCGGATCGCCCCAAGTGGCTGCTGCAGCCCTGGGAGATCTTGCCCGTCATGGACACCATGGCCGAGCTGCAGCTCGACGCCATTCAGCGAGCGAAGGACGCCGGCCTGCCAGAACGCCGGGCCATGAACATCCAGGCGGGCAACAACATCGGCTACTTCGGCCCCCACGAGGCCTTGCTTCGGGGCCGCCCCGGTCAGAAGGGCGCCCACTACCAGGGGTGTGTCTCTGGCCGCTACACGCTGGGGATCGAGAGCGACGGCAAGGTGAAGGGCTGCCCGAGCCTGCCGACCCACCCGTACGTGGGCGGGAACGTCCGCGACATGCCCGTGGAGCGCATCTGGCACGACACGCCGGAGCTCAACTTCGTGCAACAGCGGGATCGCAGCGAGCTGTGGGGCTTCTGCGGCGACTGCTACTACGCGGATGTATGCATGGCGGGCTGCTCGTGGACCGCCCACTGCAGTCTCGGCAAGCGTGGCAACCAGCCGTACTGCTACCACCGTGCGAACACCCTGAAGAAAGACGGCGTGTACGAAGAGATGCGCCCCGTGGAGAAGGCCGCCGGCCTTCCCTACGACTACGGCCGCTTCGAGCTCGTCGAGCATCCATGGCCGCCACCTCCTTCGCCGGGACCCGGCGAACTGTGAGGTCTCCCGTGCTGTCCCTCGCGGCGTGGGCAGCGGTCGCCGCGCTGTACGGGACCGCCTCGGCCGCGACGCCGGAGCCATCGGACGCCATCGAGGCCTGGGTGGAGGGGCTCCCACAGCCGCCGGAAGAGGCATCCATGGCCTCTGGTTACCGCTTCGCCCGCCCCGCCTTCGATGCCCTTCTCGACCTCGCTGGCACCCGTGGGGGCGTCGTGCAGCTCGAGGTGATCGGCCACTCCATCGGGGAGGCCCCCCTGGTCGCCGTGCACATCTCCGACCCGACTCAGCCCATCACCGACGACGTCCTGGTCGTGGCCGGGATCCACGCCCTGGAGTGGGTGGGCACCGAGTCGGCCCTCGCACTGATCGACGCCCACGCGCGCCGGCCGACCCCCGGCGTGCGGCTCACCGTGGTGCCCCTCGCCAACCCCGACGGCCGCGCCCGGGTCGAGAGCGACCTACTCACCGACAACGTGGGCGCCTACCGCCGGGGCAACCAGGCATTGGTCGACCTCAACCGGGACTTCGAGATGGGCCGAGAAGCCAAGGCCATCTGGAGGCACGTGCTGCCGATGCGTTTCGGCACCTCGCCCGCGCCCCTCAGCCAGCCCGAGTCACGGGCCCTGAGTGCCCTCGCGGATCGGCACCCGTACCGCGCCGTCGTCTCTCTTCACGCCTTCGGCGGCTACCTCTACCACCCCTTCTCCTCGAGCTGGCGCCGCCCCGAGGACTGGGAAGGGTACGTGCGGACCGGACGGAGCATGGAGCAAGCCCAGGGCGCTGGGGCCTTCCGTACCCGCCAGCTCGCGCGCTGGGGCTTCTTCTTCCGGGCCCACGGCACTGAGCTCGATCACTTTCACCGACCCGACGAGACCCAGAGCTGGTTGCTCGAGATCTCCCGCTCGGGACTGGCCAGCCCGGCAGACCGGAAGACCCCGTTCCGTTGGTACAATCCGCGCCGCTCGACACCTCATGTCAAGCGGACGGTCGCTGCGGTCGATGCACTCCTCGACACGGGGCCCCGTCGAATCGCTGCTGGGACACCCCACGCACACCGCTGACCGGGTACAATCGCCCGTTCGTGGAGGACCTGAATGATGCTTGCGTGGCTGTCAATCGCTCTCGCCGTGGAATGCCAGGAGCCCATTCCCCTCGATGAGCTCGCCCGCTCCATCGACGAGGCCGAACAGGCCTACATCGACTTCGACGACACGGGATTCCGAGACCAGGTCAACATCATCTCCGGGGTGTTGCTCCCCTGCGTTGGCGACGCCGTTGCCCCCGCGCTGGTGCGACGCACCCACACGCTGATCGGCCTTCACTTCCTCGCGATGGGCGACGAACCCAACGCGGAGCTGTCGATCAAAGCCGCCCACGCCGCCGACCCCGAGGCGCGAATCGACCGCCGTCTGGTCCCCGAGGGCCACCCTGCCGACGGGTGGTGGGCCGATGAGGCAACCGGTGAGAAGCTTCGCAAGGTGCCAGAGCCTCGGGTCGGCTCGGTGGCCTTCGACGGGGAACACACCCGTTCTCGGCGGGCCGAGCTGCCCTCCTTGTTCCAGCTGTTCGACGAGACGGGGCGGGCGCGAGCCACGGAGTACCTCGGGCCGCGTCAGCCCCTGCCTTCGTACGCAGCCATCCCTCGCCAGCGGACCATCTTGCTCGGGTGCAGCGCCGGATCCGTCGCCACCTCCGGCGCGCTGTTCGCCGGCTCGTGGGCCTCGCGCAGCTCGCTGTTGAAGGGCGCCCAGGACCCAACGACGTCCGCCGACACCCTCGATGGGAAGCGCAGCACCATGAACGGCCTCGCCGTGGCCTCCGCTGCCTTGTTTGGCGTCGGTGCGGGCTGCGGCGTGGGGGCCTACCTGATCGGCGAGCGCTGATGTCCGACGTCGCCCTCCATCAAGGCCAGGTGATCGACGGCCGCTACGTCATCGAAGAGAAGATCGGCGAAGGCGGCATGGCTGCCGTGTACCGGGTGCGCCACATGCACCTCGACACGCTCCATGCGCTGAAGATCCTCACCATGACGTCGAAGAGCGTGCGCCGCAGGCTCATGCAAGAGGGGCGGGTCCAGGCCGCCCTCCGGCACCCAAACATCGTGGCCGTCACCGACGTCGTCGCGGTCGACGGGGCTCCGGGGCTCGTGCTCGAGTATGTCCGCGGGCCCTCCCTGGAAGAGTGGATGGCAGGCCGTACCTTCTCCATCGACCAGACCGACGACATCGCGATCGGCATGCTCGACGGGGTGCACGCTGCCCACGCCCTCGACCTGATCCATCGCGACCTGAAGCCCGCCAACGTCATGATGGGCGTCACCCCCAAGACCCTCGTGCCGAAGGTGGCGGACTTCGGTCTGGTGAAGCTCGTGATTGGGGACAACGGCCCCATGAGCAAGACCCGCACGGGCTCGGCGATGGGAACCCCCGCCTACATGGCCCCCGAGCAGTGCCACGACGCAAAGAACGTCGACCACCTGGCCGACGTGTGGTCAGTCGGCGTGATCTTGTGGGAGCTTCTGGCGGGCAAGCCCTGCTTCGAAGCCGACTCCTTGGTCCGCATGATGGTCGCCGTGACCTCTGGAGAGTTCGAGCCCATTCGGCGAGCCGCTCCGGGTGCCCCCGAGCGCATGCTGCAGGCGGTCGAGCAAGCCATGGTGGTCGACCCCGACAAGCGGGTGCAGAACATCAGCGCGCTCCGAGACATCTGGCTGTCCGACATCACCCGCACCCACCGCTCCCCCTGGACCCAGCACGACCTGGAAGAGGCCCTTCGGCTCGGTGCCGGAGGCGACGCTCCCTCCGACATGCTGGAGCGCTCGTTCCGCAGCGACGTGGATCTGTCGAGCTTCGCCGAGACCCGACGGGTCGCCGCGGTCCCGACCCAGGGCCAGTCCGACACCGTGGTGCCCACCGACAGCCAGCTCGACGGCAACGGCGTGATGGCCACGTACATCGAGGCCGAGGCCCCCACCCAGGAGCCGCTGCCTTCCACCCAGGCCACCCGCCTGCTCGAGCCAGATGCCCCCCCCACGGGGGTCGTGACCCCCGCCGCGTCGTCCACTCCAGTGGCGCCGCCGAGCCCGACCAGCCTGCCTCCGATGCCCTCCCCGGCGCCCCAGGGCTCCACCGGTCGCACCGTCGGCTACGTCGGCCTCGCGCTCGCCGTGCTGTTGGGTGTGTCCGCCATCGGTGCTGCTGGCTCCTTCGCCGTCATCACGAGCCTCGGGAACACGACCACCACCGACGGGGCGGAGCCGGACCCTGTCCCCATGCCGCTCCCCGAGCCCGAGCCCGTTCCGGCGCCAGCGCCAGCGCCTGAGCCCGAGCCCGTTCCGGCGCCCGAGCCTGCCCCAGCGCCCGTTGCGCCTACGCCCGCGCCCGCCCCAGCGCCGGCCCCCGCCCCACAGCCAGCGCCCGAGCCCGAGCCTGCTCCGGTCCCCGAGCCAGCCCCAGCCCCCGCGCCCGCCCCTGAACCCACGGGCACGCCGGACGAGCTCGAGGCACCGCTCCCCAACCCCTTCGTCGCCGTCGATTCCGACGTCACCATCACGTTGGTCGACAGCAGCGGCCGCGACCACAAGGGCAACCAGACGCTCCCCGAGGGCGTCTACACCATCATCGCGTTCTGGGAGCCTCGCCAGCCCTCGGACGTGCAGAAGGTGAACCTCACGCGCGGCGCCCGAGTGGGCCTGTACTGCCGCAAGAACCGACGCAATTGCAAGGTGAGCATCCAATGACCCGCACCCTGTTGGGCACCGCCGCCCTGCTTCTCCTCGCTGGCTGTCCGTACCTCGGCGACGAGGGCTACACCGAGCGTGTTCGAGACGTCGACGGCGACGGCTTCGTGGCCGAGCGCTTCGGCGGGCCCGACTGCCGCGACGACGACCCCTCGGTGGGGAACTGCGATGCCGACGGCGACGGCTTCCGCGCGGTGTCCGTGGGCGGCGAGGACTGCGACGACGGCGATGCAGCGGTCTCCCCGGACGGCGAAGAGCAATGCAACGGCGTCGACGACGACTGCGATGGCCTGGTGGACAACGACGACGACGACGTGCTCTCCCTCGCCCCGCTCTGGCACCGCGACGCCGACGGCGACAGCCATGGCTCCCAAGACCTCACCATCGCGTGGTGTGGCGACGAGCCCCCCCCTGGCTACGTCCTCAGCGACGATGACTGCGACGACTTCGACGCGGCGGTCTCCCCCACGACCGACGAGATCTGCGACGACATCGACCACGACTGCGACGGCGACGCCTACGCCAACGCCCTTCAGCCCCCCACGTGGCGTTCCGACGTCGACGGCGACGGCTTCGGCGACCCCAACGACGTGCTGGCCGTGCAGTGCCTCGCCCCCGACACGGGCGCGGTGCGGGCCTCGGTCGGCGACGACTGCGACCCCGACGACCCCACGGTCTTCCCCGGTGCAGCCGAGGTCCCCTACGACGGCATCGACCAAGACTGCGACCCCGCCGGCGCCGACCTCACCGACGTCGACGGCGACGGCTTCGACGGTGGCCCCGGCGGCACCGACTGCGACGACACCCGCGGGTCCGCCTACCCGGGGGCCCAGGAAGTCTGCAACGGCGCCGACGACGACTGCGACGGCAACACCGACAACGGCTTCCTCCCGGACGGCGTCACCCCCGTCCTGACGGCCTTCTGGCCCGACGTCGACGGTGATCTGCGCGGCGACGACGCCGCGGAGCCCCTCCTGGCGTGTGTGTCCCCTGCCAACCACGTCAACCAGCCGGGCGACTGCGACGACGCCGTCCCCACGACCTACACGGGCGCACCCGAGCGCTGCAACAACGTCGACGACGACTGCGACACCTTCATCGACGACGACCCGATCGACGGCGAGCGCCGCTTCCGCGACCGCGACTCCGACCTGTACGGCGACCCCGACATCAGCGTCTTCGCCTGCGTCGACGACTTCGACCCCGCGTTCAACTGGGTCGAGAACGACCGCGACTGCGACGACACCAGCGCCCAGGCCAGCCCGGTGGGCATCGAGACCTGCGACGGCCTCGACAACGACTGCAACGGCGCCGTCGACGACGGGGTCGGTGAGATCTACTACGCCGACGCCGACGGCGACGGCTTCGGCAACGCGACCCAGCCCGTGCTCGCCTGCAGCAACACCGGCGGCGAGCTCAGCCTGCTGAACACCGACTGCAACGACGCAGACCCCGACACCAACCCGGCAGCACCCGACATCTGCGGTGACGCCTTCCGCCAGGACTGCCGCACGGACGTGTCCCCCTTCGACTGTGATGTTGATGGCTTCGAGGACATCGCCGCAGGCGGCACCGACTGCGACGACAGCCAGGCCACCGTCAACCCCAACGCCCTCGAAGTCTGCGACGCCTTCGACAACGACTGCGACGGATTGGTGAACCTCGACGACCCGAGCCTGGTGCTGTCCACCGTGGCCGATTGGTACCAGGACCTCGACCAAGATGGCTTCGGCACCAACGTGCTGGTCGCAGCCAGCGCATGCGACCCCGTCCCCGGCGCAAGCACCGAGCGGGGCGACTGCAACGACGCAGACCCGGCGATCCGTCCCGACGCCACCGAGCGCTGCGACGGCATCGACAACGACTGCGACGACGCCATCGACGACGTCGCCGAGGAGGACCGCACCCAGTGGTACCCCGACGCCGACAACGACGGCGACGGCGACAAGTTCGCGGCGGCGGCGTTCCAGCAGTGCGAAGACCCCGGCGCCGGCTACGCCGCCATCAACGGCGACTGCCGCGACGACGTGGAGGAGGTGTCCTCCCTCGCGGCGGAAGTCTGCGACGGCTTCGACAACGACTGCGACGCACTGTTCGACGACGACGACGACGACGTGGTCGCGGACCCCTGGTACACCGACGACGACGGCGACGGGTTCGGCCGCACGGCGAGCGCGGTGTTCAGCTGCACGCAGCCCGCCGGCACCGTGGCCCTCGATGGCGACTGCGACGACACCAAGGTCTCCAAGAACCCTGGCGCCCTCGAGGTCTGTGACGCCCTCGACAACGACTGCGACGGCCTGGTCGACGACAACGACACCGACGTGGCGGGCAACGTCTCCTGGGTGCGCGACGGCGACGGCGACGGCTACGGCGCCGACACCCTCCCCAGCGACGACCCCTACTTCGTCGAGGGCGACCGGTTGCTCGCCTGCGCCCAGCCCATCGGCTTCGTCCTGGAGGTCCCTGGCCGGGAGGACTGCGACGACGGTTCCGCCACGGTGAACCCCGCCGCCTTCGAGGTGTGCGACGGCCGCGACAACGACTGCAACGCGCTGGCCGACGACGACGACGCCAACCTGGCCTTCGCTCCGATCTGGTACCCCGACGCCGACGACGACGGCTGGGGCGACGGCGACGGACTCGTCGCGTCGGCCTGCATCCCTCCCGCCGACCACGTTCAGTTCCCCGGGGACTGCGACGACAGCAGCGTGGCGGTCAACCCGCTCGCCCCGGAGATCTGCGACGAGGGCGCCCCCCTCGACAACGACTGCGACGGCCTCGACGAGACCATGAACGATCCCGACGCCGTCATCCCGAGCTGGTGGCCCGACGCCGACGGAGACGGCTTCGGCGACGACGCCATCGGTCCCGTCGCCCAGTGCGATGCCCCGAACTTCGGCCCTGCGACCGCGGTGCAGCAAGGTGGAGACTGCCTCGACGCCGAGCCCAGCGCCTTCCCCGGTGCCCCCGAGCGCTGCAACACCCTCGACGACGACTGCGATGGCGTGGAGAACAACGACCCGATCGACGCGGTGGTCCACTGGTCCGACGCCGACTTCGACGGCTACGGCGACCCCTTCGGCACCCTGGAGCTCCACTGCCCCAGCTTCGCCCCCGCCGGCTTCGTCCCCAACGCCGACGACTGCCAAGACGGCGACGACCAGATCTACCCGGGCGCCCCCGAGCGCTGCGATACCTTCGACAACGACTGCGACGGCGACACCGACGAAGACCCCGTCTACGGCGGCATGGCCTTCGCCTACGACGGCGACCAGGACGGCTGGGGGGACTTCAACACCACCGTCGTGGCCTGCCCCGGCCAGCCGCCCGAGCCCGCAGCCCTGTGGGTCGACCCCGCCGCCCAAGGCGGCCAGAACGACTGCGACCCCGCCAACGGCCTCACCTACCCAGGCGCCCCAGAGACCTGCGACGGCCTCGACAACGACTGCAACGCCGGCACCCCGGTCGACGACGGCTTGGCCGTGGGATGGTTCCAGGACAACGACGGCGACGGCTTCGGCGATGACTCCGACCCCAGCCCCATCTTCAGCTGCCTGCCGCAGCCGGGTCGGGTCCTGACCAACACCGACTGCGACGACAGCACCCCGGTGGTGAGCCCCGGCATGCCCATCGAGGACTGCGATGGGCTCGACAACGACTGCGACGGTTTCATCGACGACGAGGACTTCGACAGCATCGTGGTCGGCCAGGCCCCCTACTGGCTCGACCTCGACGAGGACGGGTACGGCGTCGACTTCGCCATGGCCTTCGCCTGCGCCCCCCCCTACGGCTACGCCAACATCCCCGGCGACTGCGACGACGGCAACCCCACCATCAAGCCCGACGCGGTCGAGGTCTGCGACGAAGACGACGTGGACGAGAACTGCAACGGCGTCGCCGACAACGCCGACTTCGGGCCCCGCACCGGCACGGTGTTCCTGGCCCCCGACGACGACGGCGATGGCGTCGGAGTCCAGCTCTTCGGCTTCGAAGGCTGCGAAGAAGACGGCCTGGTCCCGTTCGGCAACGGCGACGACTGCAACGACGCCGACCCCCGCCTGACGGATCCGGTCGTGTGGCGCCAAGACCTCGACGGCGACGGCTACGCCGAGCTCCTTGGGCCGATGGTGAGCGGGCCCACGTGCTTCGAGCCCCAGCCCATGAGCAGCCCCCTCGACAACGACTGCGACGACACCAACGCCGCCATCGCCCCAAACCGCCACATCCTGGTGGGCCCCATCGTGGATGGAGGCGAATTCGACGACCTCCAGCTCGCGCTCTCCAATGCCTGCGTCGATACCGAGTACGAGCTCCTCTCCAACTACGTCGTACCGGCCTTCGAGGTCCAGCTCCCCAACGATTCGATCGTCCACATCTCTGGCCAGTTCATGGGGCAACCCGGGCCGAGGCTCGAAGCACTTCAGGTTGGGGTCGACGCCGAGATCGTCGGGCTCGACATCGCCACCACCAATGGCCAGGTCGGCCTGTTCCAGTCCAACGGAAGCGTGCGCCTCGAGAGCGTCCGCTTCACCGGCACCGGCACCGGCATGATGACCGTCGCGGGCGCCCTCGACCTCGAGGACGTCTCCTGCGACGGCGTGGGCGATGGCCTTCGGGCCGCCTGCCTGGAGCACACCGACTCGGAGCTCACCGTGGATGGCCTCGAAGCAACGGCCATCGCCGACACCGAGCCCGCCATCCGCATCCACCAAGCCCCTGCCGGCACGAAGCTGGCAAACCTCGCCGTGCGGGATGCCCCCAACGTCACCCACGCCATCGTGCTGGGGTCCAACCCGAGCCTCGATGTGGAGAGCGCCGAGATCGAGTTCTCTGGGGGTGGCCTGCGCATCGATGACTTCGGTGCCCCCACCGACGTCACCATCACCCGCGCCCGCATCTTCTCCCTGAACGCGGCCGAGGCCGGCATCACCGCCGACATGACGCCGTCGAGCCAGCTCACCCTGGTGAGCTCGCTCATCTACGAGATGGACGCCCCCGGCATCCTGGATCTGTCTGGCGACAGCCCGGTGGCCGCCAGCTTCCTCACCATCACGGGCACCGAGGTCGCCCTCGACCTGAACGCGAACCAGGCCACGATCGACCACGCCGTGTTCTGGAACAACCAGGTCGACGTCACCACGCCCGGCGTCTCCGTGCCCGGTTGGAACCACAACCGCTTCGAGCACAGCACCACCGCCAGCATCTGCCCCGTCGGCGCAGACTGCCTCGATGGCAGCGACAACTTCGTGCCGGACTTCATCGCCTACGCTCCTTGGCTGCAGCCCGACCTCGCCCTGCCCATCCCACGGGTCGGCGGCAACCTCTGGAACCAGGACGCCGGCGCCACCGACGCCAACGGCACCGACGCCGACCTCGGCTTCAGCGGTGGCCCCAACGGGTGGACCTCCTTCCTCTACGAGACCCAGGAAGACGCCATCCCGGACCTGTGGGAGGAACACTTCTTCCTGAGCGACGTCGACCCCTTCGACGACCCCGACGCCGACGGCGCCCCCAACGAGGCGGAGTACAAGGCCGGCACCCATCCCCTGGTTCCCGACACCGACGGCGATGGCACCGAGGACGGCGAAGAGCTGATTCGAGGCTGCGACCCCTTGGATCCAGCGAGTAGTGTAGCGAACGGGAGCTGCCCATGAGCCCAAGGTCCCCCCTGCCCTCTCCCTTCGGCTCCGCCCGACCGCTTCGCGCGGCGGCGGCGCTGTTGGTTCCGCTCCTGCTCACCGGCTGCCCCTACCTGGGGGAGCAGGGCTACACCGACAAGGTGCGCGACGTCGACGGCGACGGCCTCGTGGCCGAGCGCTTCGGCGGCATCGACTGCAACGACGCCGACCCCAAGGTGGGGGACTGCGACGCCGACGACGATGGCTACCGCTCCGTCTCCGAGGGTGGGGAGGACTGCGACGACGACAACGCCCTGATCCACCCCGATGGGGCCGAGGTCTGCGACGGCGTCGACAACGACTGCGATGGCCTGGTCGACAACGACGACGAGCTCGTGCGTGGACCCACGGTGTGGAGGGACGCCGACGGCGACAGCTGGGGCACCGACGAAGGCATCCTGTGGTGCGGTGATGCCCCGTCCGGCTACGCCGCGTCCACCCGTGACGGCGACTGCGACGACGCCGACGACCTCACCTTCCCCGGCGCGGCGGAAGACTGCGCGCCCGTCGACCGCAACTGCGACGGCGACCCGACCCTCGGCGCAGCCGACGGCAGCGACTGGTTCGCCGACCTCGACGGCGACGGCCATGGCGCGGGATCCGTGCTCGCATCATCCTGCGAGGCCCCCTCCTCGGACCTCGTGGACAGCGGCGACGACTGCGCGCCCTCCGACGCCAGCGTGAACCCCAGCGCCACCGAGGTGCCGTACAACGGCATCGACGACGACTGCGACGGCGGCGACCTCACCGACGTGGACGGCGACGGCGACGAGGCCATCTCCGTGGGCGGGGCCGACTGCAACGACAACGACATCGCGGTGAACAGCAGCGCCATCGAGACCTGCAACGGCATCGACGACGACTGCGACGGTGGCATCGACGAGGGCCTCATCCTCACCACGTACCCGGACAGCGACGGCGACGGCTTCGGCGACCCCCTCGGGGAGCCCCTCCAGGTGTGCGGCACCGCCGTCCCCGCAGGACGAGCGGACAACAACGCCGACTGCGACGACAACGACACCAACATCAACCCCAGCATCGCAGAGCTCTGCGACAACGTCGACAACGACTGCGACGGCGAGGTCGACGGTACCTCGGCCACCGACGCCGTGACCCGCTGGGCCGATGCCGACGGCGATCTGTACGGCGACCCGCTCCGCCCCATCACGACCTGCGAAGACGACCTGCCCCTCGATGTGCGCTGGATCGACAACGACCTCGACTGCGACGACAGCCACGAGACCGCCAACCCAGGCGGCATCGAGGTCTGCGACGGCCTCGACAACAACTGCAGCGGCCTAGTCGACGATGGCGACGACCGCATCATCTTCTTCACCGACAGCGACGGCGATGGCTTCGGCGACGGCACCCAGCCCATCCAGGCCTGTGTCAGTGGCGAGGGCCTGAGCCGCCTGAGCACCGACTGCAACGACAGCGACCCCACCGCCTACCCGGGCGCCGTCGAGGTGTGCGGCGACGCCGTCCGACAGGACTGCAGCACCGCCCTCCCCGAGGACTGCGACGGCGACGGAGAGACCGACATCGCCTCGGGCGGCGTCGACTGCGACGACACCAACCCGTCCATCGGAACGTTCGCGACGGAGGTCTGCGACGGCCTCGACAACGACTGCGACGGCGACTTCGATGATGCAGACAGCGACGTCGTGCTCGCCACCCGGGCCGACTGGTACGAAGACCAGGACGGCGACGGCGTCGGGTCCCCGTTGATCCTCGCGGCCGACCAGTGCAGTCCTCCGGCCGACAGCGTGCGCATCACCGGCGACTGCGACGACGAGGACCCCAACCGGACCCCGGGCGCCGTGGAGACCTGCGACGAGGTCGACAACGACTGCGACGGCTTGATCGACGAGGACGTGTCCAACGGCACCAGCTGGTACGCCGACACCGACGGCGACGGCTTCGGCGAGCAAGGCACGGCCCCAGTGGCCACCCAGTGCGAAGCGCCACCCCAGCCGAGCGCAGACAACGACAGCGACTGCAACGACGCCTTGGCCGTCGTGTCGCCCGACGCCGTGGAGCTGTGCGATGGCATCGACAACGACTGCGACGGCCTGATCGACGACGCGGACCCCGACGTCCTGCTCACCCTCTGGTTCCTCGACGAGGACGGCGACGGCTACGGCAACGAGGCCGAGTCCCTCGAGGCCTGCGAGGCCCCCACGGGCTACGTCGTCGACGGCGGCGACTGCGACGACACCCGAGCGGACCGGGCCCCCGGCGCCGACGAGCTCTGCGACAACCTCGACAACGACTGCGACGGCCTCGTCGACGGCGACGACCCCGACGAGACCGAGCCCAGCACCTGGTACGCCGACCTCGACGGCGACGGCTTCGGCGACCCCGGCGACGTGATCCAGGACTGCCTCCGGCCCAATGGCTACGTCTCCAACGGCGACGACTGCGACGACGGCTCCGATCTGGTGCGCCCGGGTGCCCTCGAGCTGTGCGACGGCGTCGACAACGACTGCGACGGAGTCGACGACGAAGCGGCCGTCGACGCGTCCATCTGGTTCTACGACGAAGACGGCGACACCTGGGGCGATCTGACCCGGTCGACCCTCGCGTGCTCTCAGCCCAGCGACCACGTCCCCCTCTCGGGAGACTGCGACGACGACGACGCGGCGGTTCGCCCAGGTGCCCAGGAAGTGTGCGGAGACGGCCTGGACAACGACTGCAATGGGCTCGTCGACGGGGAAGATCCTGGCGCGGACCCACTCACCTGGTACCCCGACGGCGACGGCGACGGTGCGGGCGACGCGACCGCATCGGGCGTGGCCGGCTGCGACGCCCCCGCGGCCGATCCGCTGGCGTTCTCCATCCTCTGGGCCCCCAACAACCTCGACTGCGACGACACCAACCCGACCATCGGGCCCCACGCCGACGAAGTCTGCGACCTTGGCATCGACAACGACTGCGACGGCCTCGTCGACTCCGACGACGACGACGTCGACGCCCCTCGTCGCTTCCTGGACAGCGACGGCGATGGCTACGGCGTCGGCAGCGGCACCCCTCGCTGCGAGCTCGACGCGGGCTGGGCCGATGTCCTGGGCGACTGCAACGACGGCGACGCTGCGGTCTCTCCCGATGCCGCGGAATCCTGCAACGGCCTCGATGACGACTGCGACGGCGACGTGGACGACAACCCCGACGATGGCGGCACCTGGATCCTCGACGCCGACGGCGACGGCTTCTACCAGCTGTCGGCCCCCCAGCTCGCCTGCGTCTCCCCGGGTCCAGACTGGCAGCTGGCCGTTGGCCGCGAGATCGACGACTGCGACGACACCCGGGCCTTCGTCCACGTCGGTGCACCCGAGGTGTGCGACGGCGTCGACAACGACTGCAACGGAGCCGTCGACGAGACCGGTGGCCTGGCCTGGAGCGTCGACCTCGACGGAGACGGCTACGGCGACCGCGACACCGCACCGATCCTTGCCTGCACCGCCCCCGCGGGCTTCGTCAGCAACGCCTTGGACTGCCTGGACTCCCCTGCCGACGACTTCCCTGGCGTCGACCCAGCGAGCGTGCGCCCCGGGCAGCTCGAGCAGTGCAACGGCATCGACGACGACTGCGACGACGCCACCGATGAAGACGCCGTGGACGCCGTCGCCTACTACGTCGACGCCGACAGCGATGGCATCGCCCCGCTGGACGCCGCCACCGTGTGGTCGTGTGTCCCCAGCGAAGGCCTGACCACGGAGATCGGCGACTGCGACGACAGCAACCCGGCCGTCTCTCCCAACGCCACCGAGCAGTGCGGGACACCGTACGACGACGACTGCAACGGACTCGCCAACGACGACGACGTGTACGCCCTCGGCGGCGGCACCTTCTTCGCCGACTTCGACGGCGACGGCCACGGCCGCTCCACCTTGAGCCGCACCACCTGCTCCGCGCCCGCCGGCTACGTCGCCTCCAGCGACGACTGCGACGACGCCGCGGCCCACGTGAATCCGGGCGCCCCCGAGATCTGCGACGGCATCGACGACGACTGTGACGGCGGCCTGCTCGCCGACGAGAACGACATCGACGGCGACGGCTACGTCGCGTGCGCGGACTACATCGAGAACGGCGCAGGCCTACAGCCCGGAGACTGCGGCGAGGGCAACGCCGACGTGTTCCCCGGCGCCCCCGAGCAGTGCAACCAGATCGACGACGACTGCAACACCCTCGTCGACGACCTCGTGAGCAACCTCGACTACTGGCCCGACGGCGACGGAGACGGCTTCGGCGACGGGTCCACCGAGCCGGTCTCGGACTGCCTGCGGCCCGACGGCTACGTCGGCAACGACGGCGACTGCAACGACCTCGACATCGCCGTGAATCCCCTCGCGAACGAGAGCGCCGGCGACAACGTCGACCAGAACTGCGACGGCGTGGAGAACTGCTACGCCGACGGCGACGACGACGGCTTCCGCGGCGCCGGCATCGTGGCCGGAGGCTTCAACAGCGACGCGGACTGCGACGACCCCTTCGAGGCCGTCGCCCTCGATCCGGCCGACTGCAACGACGCCGACGAACTCCTCACGGTCGACGCCCTCTGGTACGCCGACTGCGACAACGACGGGGAGCCGCGGAGCGCGGGCATCTTCGCGTGCGGCTCCGACGACGCAACGGCCAGCTACGCCGGCTGCAGCGACTCCCAGCCCCCCGATGGTGGCACCCTGGCCACGCAGGGCAGCGACTGCAACGACGAAGACCCGTCCGCTACCACGACCGGCAACTTCTACCCAGACTGTGATGGCGACGGCTTCGCCAGCAGCGACACCCGCGCCCGCGTGACAGCTTGTGGCATCAGCGGCGCCGACGCCGCCTCCACCTGCAGCGACGGCCACCCCCCCGACGGCGGCTGGCGCCTGTCTATCGGACCGGACTGCGACGACGAAGACGCCGCCGTGCGACCGACGGCCGGGGAGATCCCTGGCGACGAGATCGACCAGAACTGCGACGCCATCGAGATCTGCTGGGCCGACGGCGACGGCGACGGCGCCCGGTCGGACGCGGCCACGGTCGACACCGCCCCCGGGGACCTGACCTGCGACGAGGCCGGCACCGCCCCCTCGACCACAGCAGTGGACTGCAACGACGCCGACCCCACCGGGCAGATCGCCGAGGATTGGTACGCCGACTGCGATGGCGACACCGTGAGCCCGGGCAACGCCATCTCCGTGTGTGGGGCCGGGCAAGCCACCAGCAGCCACCGCTTCTTCACCTGCGGCGGCAGCGACCCTGTCTCCGTGAGCACCTCCGCGCCGACCATCGCGGACTGCAACGACGCAGATGCCTTCGTCTTCCCCGGCGCCCCCGAGCAGCCCGGCGACCACATCGACCAGGACTGCGACGACATCGAGCTGTGCTTCCACGACGCCGACAACGACGGCGCGCGCCTGCTCACCACCTTCCCCACCGTGTTCGGCGACACCGACTGCCTCGGCGCCTTCGAGGGGCAGCTGTCCGACGTGCTGGACTGCGACGACACCAACCCCCTCGCCTTCGAGGTGGAAGACCACTGGGTCGACTGCGACAACGACGCCACCTTCGACCCCTCCTCCGTCAACGCGTGCGGCGCACCCGCGCCCGCCGCCTTCGCGTGCGACAACCCAGGGGCCCTCGTGGTCTCCGGCTCCGTCCCGACCCCCTTCGACTGCGACGACACCGACACGGCCATCTTCCCTGGCGCAGGAGAGCAGCCCGGCGACGAAGTCGACCAGAACTGCGACACCATCGAGCTGTGCTGGCGGGACGACGACGACGACGGCTACCGCTCGAGCGTCTCCGTGATCGCCACCGCCCCCGGCGACCTCACCTGCGACGAGACCTTCTCCGCCCCCGACTCGGCCCCCATCGACTGCAACGACGCCGATCCCACGGGCCAGCTGACCGAAGACTGGTACGCCGACTGCGATGGCGACACCTGGTTCGCGGCCGGCCGGGTCAGCTCGTGTGGGGAGGGCACCGCCATCACCGCCCACGCATTCATCACCTGCTTCGGCCCCGACCCCGTGGCCGTGACGAACGTAGACCCAGGCAGCTACGACTGCGACGAGGTCGACCCCACGGTCAACCCGGCGGGCACCGAGCAGCCCGGCGACCATGTCGACGAGGACTGCAGCGACACCGTGGTCTGCTACGTCGATGACGACGACGACGGGTTCCGGCTGACCAGCACCTTCGAGACGGCACCCGGCGACACCAACTGCTTCGAGCCCCAGGAGGGCGAGACCGCGGATGGCCTCGACTGCAACGACGCCGACCCCTTCGCCTTCCAGGACGAGGACTTCTTCATCGACTGCGACGTCGACGGACACTTCGAGGCCACGCCCCTCAACGCCTGCGGCTTCCCGGTGCCCGCCGACTTCGGCTGCGGCAACCCTGGCGGCTTCATCAACGCGGGCTATGCGCCGGCGCCCTACGACTGCAACGACCTCGACGCGAGCATCCGCCCCGGCGGCTTCGAGACCCCAGCCGACGGCATCGACCAGAACTGCGACGGCGGCGACGACTGCTGGACCGATGGCGACAACGACGGCGTGGCCGTGGGCATCGCCCACAGCGACAGCGTCGACCTCGACTGCGACGACCCCGGCGAAGGAACCCAGGCCGAGCTGGACGCCGGCCCCGACTGCAACGACGCAGACCCCGTCGCCTTCATGTTCGACTTCTACAGCCCCGACTGCGACGACGATGGCGTGGCGGGCTTCCTCCTCCTGTACGCCTGCGGCGAGGCCGACGCCGACGCCCAGAACCCCTGCCCCGACAGCCAGCCCCCCGACGGCGGCTACACCCAAGGGGAGCCCGGCACCGACTGCAACGACGACGACCCCACGGCCATCACGTTCACCGACTTCTACCCGGACTGCGACAACGACGGCTCCACCTCCAACCTGGTGGTCAACGCCTGCGGCGAGGCCGACGCCAACGCGTTCTCCCCTTGCGCCGACGTGCAGCCCCCCGACGGCGGCTGGGCCCCCACCTCCGACGACGACTGCGACGACGAAGACCCGGGCTGGTTCCTCTTGCAGGACTGGTACCCGGACTGCGACGGCGACGGCGCCTTCGATGCCTTCTCCGTGGGGCAGCACTGCACCCTGGCGGGGGCCAACGGCGCGCTCAGCGCGTGCATCGGCTTCCCTCTCGACGCCGCCGGCTTCGCCCACACCTTCCCCACGAGCTCCGACTGCAACGACACGCTCGCGGCGGTGTTCCCGGGCGCCCCTGAGGTCTGCGACGGGTGGGCCAACAACTGCGACAGCCCCACCCTGCCCTTCGACGAGTACGACGACGACTTCGACGGTTTCATCGAGTGTGGCCCCTACGTCGAGAACGGCCGCTTCCTCGGCGGCGGCGACGACTGCCTCGACGAGGTCGAAGACCCGGTCAGCGCAGCCGTCTACCCAGGCCAGATCTTCGACATCGCCGTCGACGGCTACGGGCTGACCCTCCAACAGACCATCGATCTGGTGTGCGACAACGCCGTCGTCTACCCGGACTTCTACGCGACCTACGAAGCTGTGACCCTGCCTTCGACCAAGTCCATCCGCCTCGACAACGTGGGCCGCGGCGCCCAGATCCAGACCTTCGCTGGCAGCCCAGCGGTCACGGCCGTCGGCACCCCTGCAGGCACCGAAGTGGCCGGCTTCGACCTGATGTCCTTCGACGAGTACGCGGTCGACGTCAGCGGCGGTGGAGAGCTCATCCTCCGTGGCATCTCGGTCTACGGCAGCGGCGAGACCGACGAGAAGGGTGTGGCCGTCAACGGCGCCACCGTGGAGATCATCGACAGCGTATTCGACAGCACGGGGGCCAATGAAGGCTCTGCGGTGCTGGCCACCAACGGCGCCGACGTGACCCTTCGGGACACCCAACTGTTCAACACCGTGGGCTTCTTCGATGCACCGGTCAAGGCCATCGGCAGCACCCTCACCTTGACCGACGTGCACTTCGAGAACAGCGACATCCTCAACGCAGGGCTCGCAGCCACCGCGGTGAGCTCGAGCAACAGCATCCTCACCATGACCAAGGTGAGGGCAGGCTACGGCTACTCCACGGACCGCCAGCCCGCGGTGCTCATCTCGGGTGGCACCGCCGACCTCGAGGACGTCTACCTCCTCGACAACCCAGGCGGGCTCTGGCTCACGGGCACCGCGGTGGTGACGGCCAAGCGGCTCACCTTGGAGCGCAGCGGCGGCAACGAGGTCTTCGACAACCACGAAGGGGCCATCGAGCTGCGCAACACCGCGACCCTGACCGCCACCAACGTGGTCGCCTACGGGAGCGACGGGCCCGGCATCCACCTGCGGGACAACAGCGACCTCACCCTCGACTACGCCACCCTCGTGGCCAACCGCGTCGCCGGCATCGAGCTCGACACCGGCAACCAGAACCTCGAGATGAGCCACATCGTCTTCTGGGACCAAGCCACCGACGTCGAGGTCGACGCGACCTACACCAGCGCCACGAACCACGTGCTGCGCCTGGAACACGGCCTGAGCACGAGCCTGCTCTGCGACGTCCCCGCGAGCGAGGACTGCGTCACCACCACAGACCCCGAGTTCATCACCTGGTTCGGCACCCTGGACTCGTCCCAGTGGCTGCTCCGGCCCGACGTCGGCTCCACCTTGTGGAACGGGGCCCTGGCCCCCAGCGACCCCTCCTTCGACCCCCTGCCCATCGTGGGCCATGCCGGCGGGTTCGACGCATCCCCCGGCTGGTACGACGACACCGACATCGATGGCCTGTACGACGGCTGGGAGCTGCACTGGTTCCGCTGGTTCACGGCAGGCTTCGACCTCTCGACCCTCGCCACGGGCGGCGACTGGGACATCGATGGCGTGATGGACGACGAGGAGTACACGGCCGGGACGAACCCAGACAACTACGACACCGACTTCGACGGTGCCGACGACGACTACGACTACGCACCCCTGGACTGCTCCCTGGGGAGCTACTACGGCGGCTGCGCAGCACAGTGATCCCTTGACGCACCCGGGGCCGTGATTAGCCACACGCCCGTCCCTGGGAGGCAAGCCGGATGATCCGGGTAGACAACCTCACGCGCTACTACGGCGACTTCGCGGCCCTCGATGGGGCCTCGTTCGAGCTGCAGGAAGGCGAAATCGTCGGATTGCTCGGCCTCAATGGGGCCGGCAAGTCCACGACCTTGAAAATCCTGGCCGGGCTGCTGATGCCCAGCCGCGGCAGCGTGCACATCGGCGATCACGATCTGCTCGCCGACCCGGACTCGGTGAGGGCCTCGATCGGCTTCCTCCCCGAGGACCCGCCGCTGTACCGCGACATGACGGTCACCTCCTTCCTCGCCCACGCCGGGCGCATCAAGGGAATGAGCGGCAGCGCCGTCAAGGCTCGCCTGCCCGAGGTCATCCGCTCGTGCGACCTGCAGGGCCGTGAGCACCAGCTCATCGGCACCTTGTCCCACGGCTACAAGAAGCGGGTCGGCATCGCCCAGGCGATCATCCACAAGCCCCGCCTCATCATCCTCGACGAGCCCATCAGCGGCCTCGATCCCGCCCAGATCGTCGAGATGCGGCAGGTGGTTCGTGGCCTCGCAAAGGGTGCGGCGGTCATCGTCTCGTCCCACATCCTGTCGGAGATCAGCCAGACCTGCGACCGCATCCTGGTGCTCCACGGCGGCAAGCTGGTGGCCCAGGGCACCGAAGGGGAGCTGGTCTCCCGCGGCGGCGGCGACCGCCGGATCCTGGTGACCGTTCGTGGGGAAGCCGAGCCCTTCGGCAAGTGGCTGGCCCAGCACGACGGCGTCGCCCGCAGCGAGCGCCGGGACGCCCCCATGGGCCAAGCCCGCTTCTTCGTCGAGCTCGCCACCGAAGCACGGGAGGACTTCCTCGCCGAGCTGGTCGCCAAGGGCTTCGGGCTGCGCCTCGTCGAGGCCCCCGAAGACGAACTCGAGGAAATCTTCCTCTCCCTCACTGGTCAGGAGGCCGCAGCATGAGGTCCCTGCTCATCGCCAAGCGCGACTTGGGCGCCTACGTGTCGAGTGTGTCGGCCTACGTCATCGTCGCAGCCCTGCTGCTGCTCAACGGTGGCTTCTTCCACGCCTTCGCCCTCGGCCGCGACGACGCGCGCTTCTCCCACGAGGTCCTCGAGGACTTCTTCTACCTGAACTGGGGCTTCGCGGTCGCCACTGCAGTGCTCCTCACCATGCGGTGCTTCGCCGACGAGAGCGCTCAAGGAACCGAGAGCCTCCTGCGCACGTCCGTGCTGAGCGATGGCTCCGTGGTGCTCGGCAAGTGGCTGGCCGCCATGGGCATGGTGCTGGCCTACGTCGGCCTCACCACCTACATGCCCGCCCTCATCTTCGTGAACGGCAGCGTCAGCTTCGCCCACATCGGTGTCGGCTACACCGGCGTCGTGCTCGCGGGCGCCGTGGCCAGCGCCATCGGCGTCTTCTGCAGCGCGCTGTTCCGCAACCAGATCGCCAGCGGCATCGTCGCGGGCGTCATCGCCGTCTACATGAGCGTGCTGGCCTGGATGATCTCCGACATCCTGGCGCCTCCGTTCAGCGACATCGCGTCGTACACGGCGCTGTTCAACCACCACTTCGTGCCGTTCATGGAGGGTCGTCTGGCTACGTCGTCGGTGATCTACCACCTCACCCTGACGGCGGGCTTCTTGTTCGCCGCCACCCACGTCCTTCACGCGCGTCGGTGGGAGTGAGTCATGGGTAGCATCTTCATGATCCCGGCCGTCATCCTCGGCCTCGTCTTGCTCCTGGGCCTCGGTGTGCTGGTGCGCGACGTGTTCCAGAAGCTCTCCGGCTCGGGCTTCGTCCTGCTGGTGGGCCTCGTGGGCCTCTTCGTCGGGGAGCGCCTCTTCGGCGTGGGCACCCCGCGCCTCGCCATCAGCATGGCGTCGGTCATCGTGCTGCTGGGCAGCGTCGGCCTGCGGGTCTACGCCCTCATGGGCAGCGAGGGCGCCCGCAAGGGAGGCCACCGCGGCGCCCTCATCGCCAGCGCCGTGTCCGTCGCTTCCCTCGTGCTGTACGCCCTCACCCTCCCCACAGCGACCGACGCCCTCGGCTTCGTCGACGAGGGTCTGAGCCGCTGGAACGGCGTGTGGAGCAGCCTGTTCCCCATCGGACTCATCGGCGGCCTCCTGCCGGTGCTCCTCATCGACCGGGCCCTCGCGTCGCACCCCCGCGAGCTCCCCATGGGCGCCATGCGCCACGCGGCCGTCTCTGGCGTGTCCATGGCCCTCGCCTTGACCTTGGTGTTCCCGGTCAACTTCCTGGCCAGCCACTACGACCAAGAGTGGGACCTCGCCTACTTCCGCACCACCCGAGCCGGCGACAGCACCATCGCCATCGTGCAGACCGCATCGGAGCCCGTCGAGGCCCTGCTGTTCTACGCGGCGGGCAACGACGTTGGGCAGGAACTCGAGACCTACTTCCGCGGCCTCGAGGGGTTGGCGGGCGACAGCTTCAGCTACCGCCGCCTCGACCAAGCCCTCGACCCCGTCCTCGCAGAGGAGCTGAAGGTCCGCGGCAACGGCGTCATCATCCTCCGCACCGGAGAGGACACCCAGACGCTGAAGATCAACGACGAGATGGATCGGGCCAAGCGCGACCTTCGCAAGCTCGACAGCAAGGTCAACAAGAGCCTCACCAAGCTCCTGAAGGGCTCCCGCGACCTGTACTTCCTCGTCGGCCACGGCGAGGCCAGCAGCCGCGAGCGCGACGAGCCCCTGCGCCGCCTGAACCTGTGGAAGCGGGACGTGCTCGAGGCGCAGAGCTTCAAGGTGAAGACCTTCGGCGTCACCGACGGGTCCACCCAGGCGGTGCCCGAAGAGGCCGGAGTGATCGTGGTTGCGGCCCCCACCGAGCCCCTCCTTCCCGAAGAGGTCGACACCCTGGTCGACTGGTTCGAGAAGGGTGGTGCCCTGCTCATCCTCCTCGAGCCCGCCGCCGACCCCCTCACCGACCTGCTGCAGCGACTGGGCGTGGAGGCAGGCACCGTGCCCCTCGCCAACACCCAGTTCCACCTCAAGCAGAGCGGTCAGAAGTCGGACCGCGTGCTGCTCGCGACCAACACCTTCGGCTCCCATGCGTCGGTGAAGACGCTGTCCCGCAACAGCAAGCAGCTCGGCCTCATCATGCCGACCGCCGTGCGGGTCCAGAAGGCCGGCAACGCCAAGCACAAGGTCACCACCCTCGTGCGCAGCCTCGACGGCACCTTCGAGGACCTCGACGGCGACCGGGAGGCCGACCCCGACGAGCCCGGCAAGGTCCACGAGTTGGCCCTGGCCATCGAGACCGCCACAGAGGGCGACCAGCAAGGTCGGGCCATCGTCGTGGGCGACACCAGCCTGTTCTCCGACGACGTGCTCCGCTACTCGAAGGGCAACGTGCTCTTCGGCTCAGACACCATCCGCTGGCTCGTCGGCGACGAAGACACCGTCGGAGAGATCAACTCCGAAGAAGACGTCAAGATCCAGCACACCCGTCAGGAAGACACCGCGTGGTTCCTGATGTCCATCGTGGGCGTGCCTGCCCTCGTGTTGATCTTCGGCTTCGTGCTGATGCGCCTGCGCCGGCGCGAGGAGTCGTCATGAAGCAGGTTGCCACGCTTTCGGTCGCCCTCGTGGCCGCGCTCGTCGGGAGCTACCTCGCCTGGACCGACGACGGCGAGACCGTCGACGCCACGGAGGTGCCCTTGTACAGCGCCACCGAGGCCGAGCTCGAGCAGATCCGTTGGAACACCAAGACGAAGGACATCATCGTCAGCAAGCGCTCCGACGACCGCGGAGACTACTGGTGGATCGAGACCATCGAGCGGGTCGTGCCCTCCACGCCAGAGACGCCCGACGGACACCCGGAAGCGCCTGAAGGTGAGAAGCCCGAGGGCGAGCCCGTCGACGGCGAGACCCCGGAATCTGAAGAGCCCACCCTCGAGGAGGAGCCCTCCCTCGAGGAGGAGCCCTCCCTCGAGGAAGGGCCGGCCGAGCCGGCCGAGCCGACCGAGAAGCGCGTGGCGTTCGTCGGCAGCGAGCAGGCCGCCGAGCTGTGGGCCGACTACGCCCCGCTGGTCGCCATGCGAGAGCTCCGGACCGACGGTTCGGTGTCCGACGCGACCTTCGGACTCGAGGAGCCGGAAGGCACCCTGGAGATCCTGCGTCGTGGCCAGACCATCACCATGGAGATCGGCGGCGAGACCTACGGCAGCAAGGACCGCTACGTCCGCCACAACGGCAAGATCTACCTGGTCGACGACGGCGACCTCCGACCGCTGCAGTACGCCTCCACCCGTCTGGTGGAGCGGGGCTTGTACCCCTACGGCAGCTCGGCCATCGCCTCGATCTCCGTCACCTACGACGGGCGCACCGAGCAGTTCGTGCAGCAGAACCGCGACGACAAGGGCAAGGCTTACTGGGCCCGCTCCGCAACCCCCGAAGAGCAAGACGACACGGTGGAGACCTGGGTCGGCAAGCTGACCAAGCTCCGTCTACGCTCCTACGTCGACGCCGACGAGGTTGGTCCCCTCGAACCCCTCTTCGCCTTCCAGGTGCAAGGCGACGACGGCAGCTGGCCGGTCGAGGTGCTCCGCGCCCCGGGCCCGACCGGCACGTTCTACGCCCGCAGCGCCTTCAACCGGTCGCTCGTGGAGCTCACCGGGTCGGTGGCGAAGAACATCGCGGACGACCTCCCCGAGGTCCTCCCCGCGGAGTAGCGCTCAGCCCACCCACACGGTCTTCGCGTTGACGAAGCTGTGGAGGCCGTGGACGCCGAGCTCTCGGCCATAGCCCGACGCCCGGATCCCTCCGAACGGGACCCGGGGGTCGCTCGCGGTCATGGCGTTGAAGAAGACCGCGCCGGCCTCCACCAGGGGGGTGAGTTCCTCGGCACGGGACGGGTCGGTCCAGATGCTGGCGCCGAGGCCATAGGTGGGGTGCACCGCTGCCGCCATGGCCGCCGCGTCGTCGTCCACCACCATCACCGCCGCGACCGGCCCGAAGAGCTCCTCGTCCCACGCGGGCATGCCAGGGCCGCAGTCCAGCAGCAGCGTCGCCGGGTAGTGGAACCCGGGGCCAGCGGGCACAGCGCCCCCCAGCACGCACCGCGCCCCTGCTGCCACCGAGGCCCGCACCTGCCGGTGGAGCTCCGCCCGAAGGTCCGCCCGGGCCATCGGCCCGAGGGTGGTGGCCTCGTCCGCCGGGTCCCCTCGGACGGCCCCCTCGAGGTGCCCCTGGAACGCAGCGAGGAAGGCCTCGGCCTGGTCCTTGACCACGACGAACCGCTTCGCAGCGATGCAGCTTTGCCCGTTGTTCTGGAGACGTGCCTTCGCCCCCACCTCGGCCGCTGTCGCGACGTCCGCATCCCCCAACACCACGAACGGATCCGAGCCCCCGAGCTCCAGCACGCACGGCTTGAGGTGCCGCCCCGCCACGGCGGCCACGGCGCGCCCAGCCTGAGTGGAGCCCGTGAGGGTGACCGCGGCAATGCGAGCATCGCCGATGAGCTGCGCCACGGTGTCGTGGTCCGTTCGGATCTGCAGGCCGACTCCGTCCGGGAAGCCAGCGTCCCGGAACAGGGCCTCCAGGTCTTCGCCGCAGCCCGTGGTGCCGTCGGCATGCCGAAGCAGGAAGCCATTCCCCGCCAGCAGCGCCGGCGCCGCGAAGCGGAGCACCTGCCACATCGGGTAGTTCCACGGCATCAAGGCCAGCACCACCCCGAGGGGCTCGTGCACGACGCGAGCTCGGGCATCCCCCACTGGCACGTCGATGGGCGCGAGATGGGGGCCACCGGTGGCCGCGTAGTGCTCGCACACCAGCGCGCACTTGCGGGCCTCGCCCCGGGCCTGGGCGATGGGCTTGCCCACCTCCGCCACCATGCGTGCCGCCCACGGCTCCACGCGCCCATGGATGGCGCGGGCCAGCGCCTCGAGCAACGCCGCCCGCTGGGTCAGCGACAGCGCCCGCATCGCCGCGGCCCCTGCAGCCCCACGGGCGAGGATCCCATCGAGGGCCTCGGCGTCGTGGTGGGGGTAGCGGGCCAGGCGCTGCCCGGTGGTGGGGTCGACCGTCTCGATGTGCATGGGGCCTCCGCGAGGGGCCTCCTATGCCTTCCTCTTGCGCTACGCAGCCGAGCGACGCCCCACGACGTCGATGCGAAGCCCTTCCACGACCTTCGCGGTGGCATCGTCGGTCACCCCGTCCGCCAGCAGGTTCAAACCCAGGGACCGCACGACCCGAGCGAAGCGGTCCATGGCCTTGCGTCGACTCCGGGTGCGCGCGGCTTCTCGCACGGCCTCAGCGGTGAGGAGGACCCGCTCGGGGCGCAGCACGACCAGGCTCTCGAGGCAGCTAGGGCCGAAGTCCGAGACATCCAAGCAGAACCGCACGCCCCGCTTGCGAAGCTCCCCAACCGGGTCGAGCAGCGGCCCCGGATCGCCGCTGAGGAACTGCTCGTCGAGGCTGATGACCAGCTGGCTGGGCGCCAACGGCTTCGGCAGCCGGTCCAGCACCGTCGACGCAGCGATCTCGGTCAGGGTCGAGGGGTAGAGGCGCACATGCAGCGCGTCGCCTTCGGGCAGGCCTCGACGCAGGGCCTGCTGGAACCAGTGGAGGTCCCAGGCAGCCTGCACCGCTCGCTGCATCGCGAGCTGGAGCGAAGCGTCCGCAGCGAGGTCGACCATCCGCATGGTGGAGAAGGCCCGACCCGTGCCCGCCGAGCGGAGGGTCACGTCGCAGAACCGGTGCAGGGGCGTGCCGGGGGGCAAGGAGTGGGCATCGGCCAAGGAGGCGTGGGAGACGCTGGTGGACGAGCCGAGATGCACCCGGTTCTTTCCGTGGGACTTGCTCGTCTTCAGCCCCTCCTGGGCGGCGCGGAGGAGCTCGTCGACCGACCCCACGGCCTCCGACAGCCGCTTCACGCCGAGCGACACCGTCACTTCCTCGGGCATGGACTCCACGGCCAAGCGGATGCGCTCAGCCACCTCCACAGCCTCCCAGGTCCGCGCCCCGGGCAGCAGCACCAGGAACTCGTCCCCGCCCACCCGCGCCACGGCGTCTTGCTGCCGAACGGAGGTGGTGATGCGGTCCGCGATGGCCCGCAGGACTCGGTCGCCCCCGGCCATGCCGAGGGTGTCGTTGATGGTCTTGAAGTCGTCGACGTCGATGAGGACCACCGAGACAGGGCCTTGGCCCCGGTCCCGCGAGTTGGTCTCTCGGCTGAGGACCTGCTGGAGACCGCGCCGGTTCAGAAGATCCGTGAGGGGATCGCGCAGGGCCCAGCGCTCGAGGCTCCGGTTCGCCTCGAGGAGCTTGCTCGCCAGCCGCACGACCCTCACGAAGACATCGTCCCGCGCCTCCACGGGCCAGACGACGTCGTCCCAGCTGCCGGCGAAGGTGGCGTTGTCCATCTCGGGGAGGGCCACCAGCACCGACCCTCTGGACTCCCTACGCAGCAGCCCCTCGAATGCGCCCCATGCCGGATCCACCGCCGCCGCCCCGACGAAGATCAAGCCGAACGACGCGTCCCTGGGCACGCTCGACCACTGACTTGCCCGCGCCACCCTGCACGTCCCCGTAGAGCGAAGCACGCGAACGAGCGACGTTTCCGCAGCAGAAGTCAGGCCGAGCAGGAGGATATCCATGCCCCCCGATCGGACCTCTAGCGCCAGGCTTGAGCACAAAAATGCCCGGCGATCCCTCGGCTCAGGTCACGCCGACGGCGACCACGGTGACGTTGTCTTCCGTGCCCGCCTTGAGCGCTTCCTCGACCAGCACGTGAGCCAGCATGTCGATGGGCGTCGCGGCGATGATCTTGGAGAGCGCATCGTCGTCGAGAGGGTCGGTCAAGCCGTCGGAGCACAGCACGAACACATCACCAGGTTCCACCATGCGCGTGGTGGTGTCGGGCTCCACTGGGCCGTGGAAGCCCACGGACTGGGTGAGGATGTGTTTGTTGGGCAGCAGACGAGCGAGCTCGGGCGACAGGTTGCCGTTGTCGATCTCCTGCTGCACCACCGTGTGGTCGCGGGTGAGCCGGACGAGTCGACCGGCGCGCCACAGGTAGGCACGGCTGTCGCCCACGTGGGCGAGGTGCGCGTGATCCCCATCCACCACCAGAACCACGAGCGTGGTGCCCATGCCGCGGGTCTCGGGGCGCGCCTCCGACTCGCGGCGGATGCGGATGCTCGCCTGGTTCATCGCATACCGGAGCCGCTCTCGCAGCACGTCGGCGGAATCCTCGAGGCCGTGGTCCCGCACCAGGCGGGTTTCCTCGGGATCGGGAGCCCCGACAAGGACCTCGTGCACGGTCTCGGTGGCCAGCGCAGAGGCCACCTCACCCGCGGCATGGCCGCCCATGCCATCGGCGACCACGAAAACGCCGCTCTCGAGGTCGATCATCCAAGCATCTTCGTTGTGCTCGCGAACCGGTCCGACGTCGGTGCGTGCGTACGCTTCCAGCTCCATGTACTCCCCAGCGGTGTGGCAGCCATCTCGACGGTCCGCCGCCCGACCGGAGCCGGGCACTGCGGTCGCTTCCCGCACTCCGTGCCGGTCGCATCCCGTCCGCCCCACTATAGTGTCTAGGTCAACACGGGGTTCGAGCTTTCGAGCACCCGCGGCCTTCCACCGGCAGGCACGACGAGGCGACGCTGCCCAAGACCAGACCCCCATGCGGGGCAATGCGGAGCATCGGTGAACGATCGAAGCCAGCCCTGGGGCGGCGAGGGAGACCCGGAACCGGGCGACCGCATCGGCCACTATGAAATCGTCGAGGCCATCGCGCGGGGCGGAATGGCTTCGGTGCTGGCCGTCGACGACGTGCGAACCGGCGAGCGGATGGCCCTCAAGCTCCTGTTGCCACTCGCCGCGGTGGAGGAATCCAGGAGCCGTTTCCGCCGGGAGTTCCGGGCCCTGTCCCGTCTGTCCCACCCCAATGTGCTGAAGGTGCACGAGTGGGGCCTGCACGGCGATCGGCCCTGGTTCACCATGGAGTTGCTCGAGGGGCGCGACCTCCGCGACGAGCTGGAGGGGCTGCGCAAGCTGCCCCCCAAAGAGCGCTTCGAGACCGTGGAGCACATCCTGCGGGGCGTGGCGCGGGCCCTCTCGTACATCCACGACCGCGGCATGATCCACCGGGACGTCACCCCCGGGAACATCCAGATCGCCCCCGACGGCTCCGTGCGCCTCATGGACTTCGGCGTCGTCAAGGAGATGGGCGCCGAGATGACCGCCGTGGGGGAGGTCGTGGGCACCGTGGCCTACATGCCTCCGGAGCAGATCCGCGGCGAAATCGTCGACGCGCGCGCCGACCTGTATGCCCTCGGCGCCGTGCTTTACCTGATGCTCACGGGACGAAGGCCGTTCTCCGCCCACACGATCCACGGCTTCATGGAGAAGCACCTCAACGCAGTGCCCACGCGGCCCACCCACATCGACCCGTCGGTGCCCACCGCCCTCGAAGACATCTGCCTTCGCCTCCTGGAGAAAGACCCGCGCGACCGCTACGCCTCCGCCACGCACCTCCTCTACCTGCTGGGCGAGACCGAGACCGTCGAGGAAGCGTCGGATGCCTTCCCGCCGCGCATGGTCGGCCGCACCATGCAGAAGGCGCTGCTCCGCGAAGCCGTTCAGGATGCCGCCTCCCATGGTCGCGGCCGGGCGCTGCTCCTCACGGCCGCTCTCGGCATGGGCAAGTCCCGCCTCCTGGAGCTCGGCGCCCAATGGGGACGCAAGCTGGGCCTTCCGGTCGCCAGCGGCCGCTGCCGCATCCAAGACCGGCCCTTCGGCGCCTTCGTCGGCGTGTACCGCGACCTGATCGAAGGCCGCGAGCCCCACCCCGTCCTCGACGAGGTGTTCGGGTCCAGCGCCGAGTCGAAGCACTGGGAGCGGTACGCGGTGATCTCCGCCTTCCGCGACCTGGTGGTCGACTGCGCCCCATGCGTGGTGGTCATCGACGATCTGGAGCGCGCCGACCCCGCCACGTCGGAGCTCCTGGTCTACCTGGTGCGCAACACCCTCGAGCTTGCCGACGAGCCCGTCGTCTTCCTCCTCGGCCACGACTCCTCCGAGGTCACGCTGCGTCGCCAGGTCGAGAGCCTGCCCAGCGTCGAGGCGGTGGAGCTCCATCCCCTGGATCGCCTCGAGGTGGAGGAACTCGTCGTGGGCGTGCTCGACAGCGAGCCCGCGGCCATGGCCCTCGCCGAACGCCTGCACCGAGAGGCCGACGGCTCCCCGGCCTTCATCGCCGATATGCTCCGTGGCCTCCGAGACGACGGCCTCATCGTCGACTCCGACCGCACCGGATGGCGCCTGGCCGTCGACCTCTCTCAGATCACGCGCTCCCGCCTCCCGATGCCCGCGTCGCTGCGCCAGGCCCTTCAGGACCGCCTCGCGCCCCTTCCTCACCTGGCCATCGAGGTCGCCAAACTGCTGGCACTGGCCCGCACCCGGGTCGACCTCGACACCCTGCTCGCCGTCTCCCACCGAGACGAGGACTCCCTGATGGACGCCCTCGACGACCTGGTCGACGCCGGCATCGTGCACGAGCACCGCACCGGCGAACAAGAACAGGTCGAGCTGTCCCACGGGCGCTTCCGCGACGTGCTCCTCGACTTGTGGGACCCCACAGAGATCCGCGCCAGCCACCGCCGCATCGGCGAAGCCGTGGAGCGCCAACAGCGCGACGACCTGTCCGACGTGGTCAGCGAGCTGGCGTACCACTTCGAGCAGGCCGGCCTCGCGGCGAAGGCCTACGCCTACCTCGTGCTCACCGCCCAACGACACCTCTCGCGCAGCCTGTTCGAGGAGACCCTGGTCTTCCTCGACCGCGCCCTGTCCATCGAGCCCGACGCACGGCCGTTCCTGATGCTGGAGGAGGCCGACCGCAAGCTCGCTGAGGTGTGGCTCGCCGTCAGCCAGGCCCGCTACCAGCTAGGGCAGCCCGCGCGGGCCCTCGAGGCCACTCAGCGCGCGGAGCAGCTGGCCCTCGCCCTACGGGATCCTCGCCTTCAGTCCCGGGTCGCCCTGGAGCTCGGCACCCAGCTGCGCAACCAGGGCCGCATCGACGAGGCCGAGGCCTCCCTCCGCAGTGCCGTCGCCCAGGCCGAAGAGGCTGGCGACCAGCGCCTCCAGACCGGTCCGCTGTACCAGCTGGGCGGGGTGCTCTGGGGCAACGGCGACCTCGAAGGAGCCGAGTCCCACTGGCGGCGCGCGCTGCAGCTGGCCAGCCAGGTCGGCGACGAGCGCGCCCAAGGCTACGGCTACAACGGGCTCGCCATCCTGGCGATCTGCCGAGGGCAATCCCTGGAGGCCCGAAAGCATCTCGAGCAGTCGGCCCGGGTCTTCGAGCGGCTGGGCATGCTCGGGCCCTTGGTGATCGCCCGAGGCAACCTCGTCGAGCTGTACATGAACACCGGCATCCTCCGGAAGGCCCTCGTGCTGGCCGACCGCACGGTCGCCCAGGCCGACGAGGTCGGTCATGTGCAGGGTGCGGCCATCGGCCGGGCCTGGCGCGCCCGGTGCCTGGTCACGCTGGGCCGCTTCGACGACGCGCGGGGCACCAACCGCGAGGCCCTCCAGACCGTGCTCGACCTCGGACTCAAGGAGGACGAAGCGCTCGTACGCTCCAACAACGTCCTCATCGAGCTGCTTCAAGGCCGACTTCCACAGGCCCTCGAAGAGCTGGAGCAGCTGTTCGACGTCCTCTCCATCCACGATCACGAGGGCATCCTTCCCGAGGTCACCGCCTGGCGGGCCGAGGCCCTCGCCCGAAGCGGAGACCCAGCGCGCGCCCAGGCCGTGCTCGAAGCCAAGCCCTCCCACGACGACGCCTGGCCTCACATCCGGTGCCGGACCGACCTCGCCCTGGGCAGGGCCCTCCGCCACCTCGACCGGCATGTCGAGGCTCGGCAGGCCCTGCAAGGGTGCCTGCAGGCCGCTGAGGCGGATGGCTACCGCTTCTTCCAAATGCAGGCCCACACGGAGCTGATGCACGTCGTCGACGACCCCTCTCTGAGAGACCGCCACGCCAGGGTGGCCAAGGGGCTCGCTCGGTCGCTGGCCGCGAACCTCCCACGGGAAGACGGAGACTTGTTCCTCTCCACGCACCTCGGCGGCGAGCTACACTGACCGCAGTGCTCGGGTGTGAACTGAGCGCCAAGGCGCCCGGACTCGGGGCCTTCGAGTAGTAGGTACGGCCGAGGGCGTCACGTGGGCTGGGACACGAGCAACGACGAAAACGGGCCCCGCCCCGCATCCTCCGCATGGGCTACCAGCCATCCGGGCGCGCTGGGCAAGCATCCCGGCCTAGGCGACGTCGTGGGGGGCCTCAAGCTGGTCTCGCGGCTCGGCGCTGGCGGCATGGCCACGGTGTACCGCGCGGAAGGTAGCCAATACAGCGAGGCCATCGCGCTCAAGATCTTGGATCCCGGCCGCGTGCTCGAAGAAGACGTGAAGCGCTTCGCCAGGGAGTTCAAGGTCCAGTCTCGGATGGACCACCCCAACGTGGTGCAGGTCTACGACTCTGGCGTCCACGAGGGCTACCCCTGGCTCGCCATGGAGCTCGTCGAGGGCACCGACCTCGAGACCCTGATCGAGCAGTGGAAGGTCAAGCCCGAACCCGATCGCTTCGAGCGCGTCGAGCGCATCGTGCGGGGCCTGTGCATGGGCCTTCAGTTCGTGCACGACCAGGGAATGATCCACCGCGACCTGAAGCCGTCGAACGTGCTCATCGGCACCGACGGCGAGCCCAAGCTGTCGGACTTCGGCGTGGTGAAAGGCGGCAACAACACCGCCAACACCCAGCTCACCATGGCGGGTCGCCTCGTGGGCACCGTGGCCTTCATGGCCCCCGAGCTGATCGTCGCCGAAGGCATCGACCGCCGCGCCGACCTGTATGCCCTCGGCGCGGTCCTCTACGTGATGCTGACCTTCCGGCGCCCCATCGAGGCCGAGTCCGTCGCGGGCTACCTGGCGCGCCACCTCACCGAGGTGCCTCGAGCGCCCCATGAGATCGAGCCGGCCGCGCCCGCCACCATGGAGCGGATCTGCCTGCGGCTCCTCCAGAAAGACCCCTCCTGGCGCTACCCCACCGCCCAGGCGGTGCTGCAGGCCCTCGAGCGAGGCGAGCTGCGCGACACCCCGCCGGTGCGCGGGCGCGACGACCAGATCGGAGCCTTCGGGCGCCGTCTCGTCGAGCTGCAGCGAGGCGCAGGAGCCGTGGTGGCCCTCCTGGGCGATCCCGGCTCCGGCAAGACCCACCTGATGCAGTCCTTGGTCGACCAGGCCCGTGCGAATGGCGTGCAGGTCGCGGCCGCCACGGCCGATGGAAGCGGCACACTGGCCCGGCTCCTCGAGGCCGCGGGAGGCGAGGCCGACGGCTCAGTCAACGACCTGAAGCGGCTGGCTCGTGTCCTCCGCAACGAAGCTTGGGTCCTCGCCATCGACGACCTCGACCGCGCCAGTCCAGGTGCCATCGCCGCCATCGCCCGCCTGATGCGGCAGCGCGTCGGCCTCGAAGGCGAGCCGGTGCTGCTCCTGTTCAGCGCCACCGACCCGGAGGGCCCCCTCGCCACGTTGATCTCCGGGGAGTCGACGGGCCTTCCCTGCGCTCAGCAGGGCCTAGGCCCCCTGGACGCAAAGTCGGTCACGGCGATGCTGCGAGACCGGCGCCTCAAGGGTCCGAGCGCCTCGGCCCTCGGCCGACGACTCCACGAGGCCTACGGCGGCCGTCCGGGCCCCATCGTCGAGCAGTTCGAGACGATGTGCGACGACGGCTGGTTCGACGATGACGGGGAGCACCTCAGGGGCACCCGCTCCATCGATGAGATCCGTCGCTGCGAGCTGCCCGTTCCGGCTTCGATCGTCGCCGAGCTGACGCGCCGGCTCGAGGGCCTGCGCGACGATGAACTGGAGTTGCTGCGTCTCCTTGCGCTGCTCGACCGGCCCGCGAGCGAGTCCCTGCTCAGCCGCACCGCCGACGGCGGACGAGGGTCCGACGTCCCGGCGCGCGTGGAGGCCTTGATTGGGCGGGGCCTGCTGGTCCGGGTCGCCCCCGAGAGCCCGGGCGACCCTGAGCCCATCAGCTTCGCCGTGCCAGGGAGCAGCCAGGTCCTGCGGGAGCCCTTGGACCCTCACACCAAGCAGTTGCTCCACGGCCGCATCGCCCGCGCCCTCCGCGCCCGCCGCCGCCGGGCCAACGCCCTGGAGATCGCAACCCACCGCCGCCTCTCCGGCGACCTAGAGGGCGCCTACCCCCTATACATCCAGGCAGCCCGCCGTGCGGCGCGCGACGGGCGTCAGGGGGACGTCCTCGGGATCCTGGCCGACGCACGGAAGCTGGAGCCCCACGCCGCGCGGAGCCTCGACAAGGAGGAGCGCGCTCGCTTGGCCCGCTGGACCCACCAGCTCGAAGGGGAGGCCCACCTGGCACGTCGCCGCTGGGCCGACGCCGTGGGGCCCCTCACGAAAGCGATCGAGCTCGCCAGGGCCGACGACGACGATCAGGCCTTGGCCCGATGCCTGTCGGGCTTGGGTCGAGCGTACTACCGGCAGGGCGCCTTCGCCGACGCCGAGCCCTTGCTCCGTGAGGCGGTCAACCACACCCCGGAGTCCACCCCAGAGCGGGCCGGCGCGGTCCGCGCCCTCGCGGACGTGGAGCTACGCCACGGCAGAGTGGGCCCCGCCGAGGAGCTGCTCACCCGCGCCCTCGACACCGCCGTCGACCACACGTGGCGGGAGGCCGAAGCCCGGGCCCGCCGCGGCCTGGCCCATGTACGAACCGTGCAGGGCCGGTACGGTGACGCCATCCAGCTGCTCATGGAGGCCGACGACCAGCTGGCCCAAGACGGCGACCCCTTCGTTCGCGCGGGCGTGATGTCGATGCTGGGGGAGCTCGAGGCTGCCTCCGGCCGACTCGGAAGTGCCCTGTGGCGGAGCGAGGCTCTGGTCGACCACGCCCGCCGTCATGGCATGTCGGACCGCCTTCCCGAAGCTTACGCTCTGCTCGCCGACATCCTCTCCTTCGTGGCCGACCCCGAGGCTCGAGACGCCGCCCGTCAGGCCCTGGTCTTCGCCGACGCCAGCGGCGCCAGCTGCTGGGCCGCCCGCCTCCAGGCCGCTCGCGTGCTTCACCGCATGGGCGACGACGATGCCGAGGCTCAGCTGCCGTCCCTCGAGTCCGTTCCCGACGACCCCATCCGCGACCCCGCAGCCCAGCTGGCCGCGCTCCGGGCACGCATCCGCGCGGCGTCCGACCCGAAGGGCGCCCGCGACCTGGCCGTCTGGGCCCTGGGCCGCCCGGCGCCCGTGGTGCGCTGGTTCGGAGCACGGGTGGCCCTCGACGCCTCGGTGGCCCTGCGAACCCTCGGCCACGACGACGCAGCCCGCGACGCCGCCAAGCGTGGCCTCGCCCTGGTGAAGGGCACCGGCGCCGACGCCCTGCGGGTCGAGCTGATGATCGCGCTCTTCCAGGCCCGGGAGGACACGCGGGTGATCGACGCCCTCGGCAAGCTCTTGCCCCGCGTGGTGCGGGGCTTGCCCCCCAACGCCCTCGACACCTTCCGCGACCGTGCGGTGATTCGAGACGTCATCGGCTGAGCCCCTCGGTCCACCACCGCAGCGCCCCGCCAATCGATCACCGCCGCCCGTCGCGGCATGGGGAAGCCTCCCCGCCCCTCCCAGGCTACGTCGCCCCCCACACCGGCCAGGAACCCCGTTCCTCGCCAGGTGTACGGTATACATGGGTGGGAGAGACGCCATGCCGCGGCAGGAAGCTGAGCCCCTGGAAATGGGAGGCCTGATTCTCAAGCCTGGGGCCCGAATCGGGTCCTACATCTTCATGCGCGAGGTCGGCTCTGGGGGCATGGCCCGCGTCCTGCTCGCCAAGGACCCTGCCGGCGACTTGGTCGCGCTCAAGGTGCTTCGCAAGTCCCGCTTCAAGACGGGGCTCGTCCGCTTCCGCCGAGAGTTTCGAGCACTCTCCCGGATCCAGCACGCCAACGTCATCAAGGTCGAGGCCTACGGCGACCTGCACGGCCACCCCTTCATCGCGATGGAGTTCGTCGACGGGCCCGACCTGCACTCGTTGATCCGCTCCTTTCGCAGCTGGGACCCCGAAAAGCGCTGGCGCCGCTGCGAAGAGATCCTCATCGACCTGTGCCGGGCGCTGTCCTCCATTCACCGCCGTGGCCTCGTGCATCGGGACCTCAAGCCGAGCAACGTGCTCATCGCCCGCGACAGCACCTGCAAGCTCACCGACTTCGGCATCGTCAAGGACCTCGACCCGTCCCACGACCCGCACCTCTCCACCACCCTGGTGGGCACCTGGGCCTACGCCAGCCCCGAGCAGATCACCGGCTCCGCCATCGATCACCGCTCAGACCTGTACAGCCTGGGCGTCATCCTGTTCGCCATGCTCACCGGCAAGCGCCCGTTCGTGGCCAACGACATGGCCGGGTACCTCTCCTTGCACCGCGACCGACCCGCTCCCGCGCCACGGGACGTCAACCGGCACATCCCAGAGCACCTCGACGAGATCTGCCGCCGGCTCCTGCAGAAAGCTCCCAGGGACCGGTACCAGTCGGCCCAGGAGATCCTGTACCGGCTGGAGGCCGAGGAGCGGGTGCCCATGCCCTCCGAGGCCGATGGCTGGGAGCCGCCGCTGGTCGGCCGCGACCTAGAGATCGAGGCCATCGGCAACGCCGTGGCAGGCCTCACCATGCGCCGCGGCGGCATGGTCATCCTCGAAGGCGATGACGGCTCCGGCAAGTCCCGGCTGCTCTCGATGGCGGTCGACCGCGCCCGCGACCTCGGCATCCCCTACCAGCGCGAGGAGATGCGACGCTCGGCGCCGGTGTTCAGCACCGCACTGAAGACCGTACGGGCCATCGTGCACGACCTCGGTCAGGCGGCGCCGGCCCAGCTCAAGGCCGACCTCGACCAGTACCAGACCAGCGACCCCCTCCGGGGCGATGCCCGCTACGCGCTGTACGACGCGGCCCGAGAGGCCTTCGCCCGCGCCCTCGACGACGGCCCTCGCGTCCTCATCCTCGATGACCTTCACGAGGCCCACCCGCGCGAGCTGCACATGATCGCGTTCCTGGTGCGGAACCTCATCCAGCGCGACGAGCTCCCGCTGCTCGTCCTCGGCTCGCTGCGGCCGAAGGCCAGCCCCGCCGCCGATGCCCTCGCCTCGGGCGATGGACTCGACATCGACGTGCAGGAGGTCACTGTCGGGGCGTTGTCCCGAGAGGACCTCGCCACCATCGTCACCGGCCTCGTCGGCGACTCCCTGTCCAGCCGCTTGCTGGCCCAGCGTCTGCACCGCGAGACGGAGGGCAACGCCTACTTCGTCACCGAGTTCCTACGCAGCCTGCTCGCCCAAGGCATGATCAAGACCAGCGACAAGGGTGTGCACACCCTCACCATCGAGCCCGAGGAGATCGCCACCGGCCACCTCGAGATCCCCCTCGGGGTCCGCCAGATGATGAAGTCGCGGCTCGACGCCGTGCAACCGGAAGACCGCCGAGTGCTCGAGGTCCTCGCCGTGGGCGACCGCGAGACCGATCTCGACGTCCTGCTCGACGTGCTCGATGCCGACGAGGAGGAAGTGCTCGACAGCGTCGACCGGCTGCTGGTCGGCGGCATCGTCCGGGAGCGCCGCACCGGCGAGACCGTGCTCCATGCCGTCACCCATCGAAAGTTCGCCGACGTCGTCTACCGCGACCTCGACGCCGAGCGCCGGGCCTTCTTGCACCGCAAGATGGCAGCGGCCCTCGAGCTCCACTACGCCAACAACCCAGCCGCCCTCGAGGTCGTCGGAGAGCACTACCGCAAGGCCGGGGATGCCGGGCGGGCCTACCGCTACCTCGTGGCGGCCGCCAAGCGCTTGGCCGACCGCTCCCTGATGCAAGAGGCGTGGGACCTCACCGAGAAGGCCGGTACCCTCGAAGACTCCGCCATGGCCGACCTCGCCTCGGCCGACTTCCGCTCCTACCGCCGCGACAACCTCTCAGTGCGGGCTCAGGTGCTGTACAACCGCGCCGAGTGGTCCGACGCCGAGAAGACCTACCGGGCCGTGCTGACCCTCGCCGAAGAAGACGGCGACCCCCGCACCGCCACCGAGGCACGCCTGCGCCTCGCCACCGTGCTCCGCCGCCGCGGCGCCAACGAAGACAGCGCCCGCTTCGCCGAGCAGGCCCTCGAGGCCAGCCGCCGCCTTCACTACCGCGAAGGGGTCGCGGACGCGCTGCACTGCATGGCCGCGCTCGCCTGGACCCAAGGCAACCTCGAGGAGTGCGAGCGCATGGCCAACGAGGGCCTCTTGGTGGCCCAGGGCAGCCAGCTCGCCGACCGGCGGGCCGAGCTCCTCCTCGCCCTCACGGCCGCCCAGGCCACCCGTGGCCACCTCGCTGCCGCGACCTCGGGCCTCACCGAGGCCGAGGGCATCTTCCGCGAGCTGCGCATGAAGCGCCCTCGGTGCCTTGCCCTGGCCAACATCGCCGAGCTGCTCACGTGGCAAGGTGAGCCGCTCCAGGCGCGCCAGCGGGCCCACGTGGCGGTGGAGCTCGCCCGAGAGCTCGACTACAAGCTCGGCAAGACCGCAGCGACCCGGGCCATGTCCATCGCCGCCCTCGACCTCGGCTTCCACGAGGAGGCCTCCCAGGGCCTCAACGAGGCCCTGCAGCTCGCCCGCGAGATCGACCTGCCCGAGGAGGTGCTGGCCTGCCTGGTAGGCCTCACCATGCTGGCCCTGGAGCGCGCCGACCTTCCCCGGGCCCGGCGCCACGGCGAAGCGGCTCTGGAGGTCGTCGCACGCCGCGACCCCGAGCGCTACGCCCCCCTCGTCCAGGCCTTGCTCGCCCGCGCCGAGTGCACCAACGACCCCGGCTCCTCCAGGGCCCTGCTCGCCAACGCCCGATCGGCGCTTCCGGAGCTGCCGGTGCCCCGTCGCACCCAAGTCCAGCTGGTGATGGCCTGGGCCATGCACGACCTCGAGGACATCGACGGCGCCCGCCAGATGGCCCGAACCGTGCTCCAGACCGCAGGCTCTCGCGGGTTCCGCCTGGTGAGCCTCGAGGCGCGGGCCCTCATGGCCCATGTCACCGAGAGCGATGAGCGAGCGACCCACTGCGCCGTCGGGCAAGATCTGGCACGGGACTTCACCAACGCCCTGGCCCCCGACATGGCCCTCGCGTTCATGCGGCGACCGTTCCTGAAGCACCTCGACGTGCAGGACAGCGACGCCAGCGACCCCGATCTGGACGGCGAACGGCGCATCGACCACGACGCCCGGGGTGTGGTGTCCCTCGACAGCCTCGACACCCTGGACATCGGCGAGCTCGACGACGACGACCTGCTGGAGACCGAGGTGGCGCCCAAGCCCACCTCCGACGACCGGTAGCTCGTGCCTCAGCGCCCATGGTGCCCGGCCCGCGAGCCGCTGGGGGACCTGGTAGATTGCTCCACCAGCCCCGGAGTCTCCCATGTCGAAGCATCTCACGCTGCTCCTCACCGCCTGCCTCGCAGCCTGCACGGGCAGCCAGAAGGACGATGACACCACCACCGAGACGCCGTCCGACGACACGACCGTCGAGGACTGGACCGACTACGCCGAC
>Ga0316204_10000769_pt1 | contig 104491 bp, 91 predicted proteins | sample 6monrhotite_MG_2_FD_205661 | JGI IMG/M metagenome (GOLD analysis project Ga0316204, IMG submission 205661) | Microbial mat bacterial communities from mineral coupon in-situ incubated in ocean water Damariscotta River, Maine, United States -... | ecosystem: Environmental > Aquatic > Marine >... | reverse complement strand
GCGCCGTGCGGCGCGTGCTGGCGACAGATGGGGGCTTCAGGGCGCGACGATATGACCCGCAAAGGGTTCTCTTCGCAGCTGGGCAGCCCAACCAACGGGGTGCGAGCACACCCATGAAGACTCTTCACAGAAGAGACAGGTGAACGTCGGCCTTACGGCTCGATGGTGTAGCTGAAGCTCGCGGAGGCACCCGCGCCGCCGTCGCCGTCCGGGTAGGTGACGGTGTACTCGCAGGTGCCCTCGGCGAGGCCCTCGACCTCAAACCAGCCGAACTCATAGGCTTCGCTGCCGGTGGCGCCCGACGGCACCTCGCGATCTCGCACGTCGCAGATCTCCGGGGTGTCGGAGGTGACGGTCTTGTTGGCCTCGGCCTGACAGAGCGTCTTCTCGCCGGACATGGGCAGGACGTAGAAGTCGTTGACGTCGCCCACGTCGATGTCCTCGAACACCCAGGCGATGGGCTGGGCGGCGCCGTCGATCTCGGCCTCGGTGACCACGGTGAAGGACAGGGTCGTGTCGTCGATGGTGCTGGTGAGGGTGGCCGCGCCGCCGGTGGAGCCCATGTCGAAGGCCATGTACTGCTGGCCGCTGTCGGACACGTTCAGGGTCACGGCGGCGCCAGAGTCCGCGGTGTCGACGGTCAGGGGGTAGTAGCCGTAGCCGATGACCGGCTGGGTGTTCTCCATGGTCATCTCGAAGGGCAGCCACACCCGCTGGTTGGTGAGGTAAGCGGCGCTGTCGAGATCCTCGCAGGTGTGCGCGAGCTGCAGCACCTCGGGTACGGCGGCCAGCATGTTCACCGAGTCGGTGAGCAGCTCGCCGTCCGTGGTGGTGCCCTCGACGGAGAGCAGCGCGCTGCCCGCGCCCACGCCCTTCAGCGTCAGCTCGCTGCCCTGGAAGCTCTCCACGGCCAGCACGCCCTCGTCGTCGGTGCTGGCGGCGCTCAGGGTCACCGGCTGCTGGTAGCCGACGTCCCGCACTTCGATATCCAGATAAGCGCCCACGGCTATGGGCTTGTTGAAGTCCGCGACGCGATCGTCGGCGGGGTACGAGAACTGGAAGTTGCCCTCGTTGCCGGTGACCTTGGACTCGCAGCCCACCAGGGCGGGGAGCACCGTCAGCGCAGCGAGGATGAGCGTGGACTTCCGCATTGTCGTCTCCGTGGTTTCGGTCTGTTGGTGAGACCCGCCGGGAGACGTGCGCTGAAAGGAAAACTTCGATCTCAGCGAGCTGCGGCTCTCCTGCCTGTGGTCGTCTACCACGGCCAGCAGGCCTGGGGAGCGCTGCCCTTCTCCTTCCTCGTCAACATCCCACCAGACGCCATCGCCCCCCTCCAGCGCTACGTTCCTGACTTCGAGTTCGCCCTGCTCGACCTGATGGCCGTCCACGAAGAAGACTTCGCAGGCCCCGCCCTCGCCCAGATGACCCTCCGTCTGCTCAAGCACTACGCCCCGGGGTTCGACCTCTGGCACGACTTCTTTCGCTGGGGAGCGCTCTTGAACGAAGTCGCCCAGCAGTCTGGCCCCGATGCCCTGCGGCGCATCTTCAGCTATCTTGTACAGGTCAACGCCAGCTTCCCCGATGTTGAGCGTTTCCAGACATTTCTCCAAGACAATCTCAATAATCCTGATGATCAGGAGCTCCTCATGAACGCCGCCAAAGACCTCCGCGAACGGGGCCGCAAGCAAGGGCTCGAAGAGGGCATCGAGAAGGGCATCGAGGAGGGCATCGAGAAGGGCATCGAGGAGGGCATCGAGAGAGGCATCACCCAGAGCCTGATTCGTCAGCGGCGCTTCCTCGCGGGGCTCCTGGAGCAGAAGTTCGGCGAGCTACCTGCGGCGATCACCGGGCGAATCGACGGCGCTGACGCGGACACCATCGAGCGCTGGATCCAGCGCCTGCTCTCCGCAGAGACGCTGGAGCAGATCGTCCTCAGCGATCAGTAGGCGACGTAGTCCTTCTCTTCAACGAGCTCGCTGCCGAGGGCCTCATTGACCGCCCGCTTCAGCCGCGCCCGGCGGTCGTTGATCTGGTAGACGCTGCGCGCCCGGGTGACGAACTCCGGCCCAAAGTCCTGCCGGGCCTCGTGTCGACGCAGCTCGTCCTCCACATCCCAGAGCGACTCATTCACCGCCTCCAGCGCGGCCTCCTCAGGCAGCGTCGGGTAGCCCTCGGCCTCCCAGCGAGCCGTCAGCGCCGCCAGCTCGCTGCGCACATTGACCAGCTTGGCCTCATTGGTGATCTTGCGGGACTTGATCCGCAGGATGGTGATCTTGTCGAGCACGTCGCCGACGGGAACTGGAATCTGCACAGCGTCTCCTTAAATCATCGGGAGCATGACTATCCCGGGGACTACCCAGACCCCGACCGGCGCCGGTTATGCAGACGACTGATCGATCGAGCGACGACACGGCACCTCCTCTAAGGCGCGGGCTCAGAAGGTAAGCGAACATGCTCCAGCTCTCCACTCTCCTCTTGATCTCCGGCCTCGGCTGCTCCGGCAAAGACGCCGACAGCGGAGCCGCTGACGACACGACCACGACCGACGTCACCGACAGCGGCACCGGCACGGACGACAGCGCGACCGATGACACGGAGCCCGGCGGCGACGACACCGGCGAGTGGCCCACCGACGCCGTGGGTGAGCTGACCCCCGCCATCACGCTGGAGGGCTACCACCCCCGCAACGTGCTCATCATCTCGGTCGACACGCTGCGCACGGACCACATCAACTGGGCCGGCTACCCCGCCCGCACGACGACCCCCACCATCGACAGCTTCTTCGAGGGTGGGCTGGCCTTCAGCAACCACTACTCCTGCTCCAGCTGGACCTTCCCCTCCATGCTCTGCGCCCTCACCGGCATGGACCAGGTCACGCTGGGCTTCTGGCCCAACAACTCCACCGCTGGCGGCGATCCCGGCGCGGCGCCCCGCGCCATCGACATGCTGGCCGAGCACTTCGACGACCGCGGCTACCACACCATGCTCTCCTCGGGCTCGGGCTTCCTGGGCGGCGCGGAGTCGGAGACGGATCAGGGCTTCGACGTGGGCAACGGCACCTTCGAGGTGCCCACCCCGACGCTCATCGCGGACGCGCTGGGCTACCTGGGGGACCACCTCGAGGACAACCCGGGCACCCCCTGGATGCTGCACCTGCACCTGATGGACCCCCACGCGCCCTACAACGTGCCCACGGAGTACCTGGGCGAGATCGAGGAGCTGCCGGCGCTGGAGAACGACCTCACGACAGAGGAGGGGGTGACCAGCCTGTGGTCCCGCTTCGCGTCGCTGGGGGAGGACGCCCAGAACATCGCGCTGCAGCACCTGCTGATCAACTACGACGCCTCCATCCGCTACTCCGACGATCAGATCGCGCTCTTCCTGGCCGAGGTCGAGTCGATGGGGGGGATGGAGAACACGCTGATCGTCTTCTTCTCCGATCACGGCGAGGAGTTCTACGAGCACGGCAACTTCAACCACGGCTACACCGCCTACGAAGAGGTCACCCGCGCGCCGCTGGCCTTCTACCTGCCCGGCAACCTCCAGCCTCACAACCTGGAGTCGCTGACGACCCACGAGGATCTGGTCCCCACGCTCTTCACCATCATGGGCTGGGAGCAGGAGGCCGGCTTCACCGGCGCCCCGGCCGGCACCATCGAGCGCGAGCACGTCTTCAACATGAGCTGGCGCGAGGACAAGACCATCCAGGCGGTGACCGACGGGCGGGAGAAGCTCGTCTACCGCTGGGGTGAGACCGTCACCATCGGCGGCGGCGACGCCGGCGAGGAGCTCGGCCCCGAGACCCAGAAGCTGCTGTTTGATCTGCCGTCGGACCGACTCGAGCAGGACAACCTCTACGACCCCACGGACCCCCGGGTGATCAAGTGGTGGGACGCGCTCCTGCCCGAGGTCGAGGCGCTGGATGCGGTCGAGGAGAGCCTCTCGCCGGAGGTTCCCGGTCCCTGACCGGAGCGACTTTTGCTGCCAGGCCCCGCCGGCCTCTGGTACAGTACTGAACCAGTCAGGCCACCGATACACCCGGTGCCTGGATGTGACGATCAGGCACCGAATCGTTGATGGGTAACCTGTACACGTTGTATCCTCGGGGCCAAGATGACCTACCTTCTCGCGATCACCCTTATCGCCTGCAACTTCGGCCTGACGGTCGAGAACCCTGCTGACACCGGCGATCCCTACGGTGGTGAGACCCGCATCGACGGTGACGACGGCGGCCCCAGCGGCGGCGGCTCACCCGGCGACGACGGCGGCCCCGGCGGCGGCTCACCCGGCGGCGACGACAGCGGGAGCGGTCCCGGCACCAGCACGGACGACACCGGCGGCACCACCAACGAAGGCGACGGCGGCAGCGGCCCGGGCGGAGACACCACCACCGAGCCCCCCGCCAACAACCCGCCGGACGTGCTCTGGTTCGAGGCCAACGAGGACGCCAACAACATCGTGTTCGAGTTCGATGTCGATGACATCGACGGGGACATGACCGGCGGCAGCGTCACCATCTCCGTGGGCTCGACCTCCGAGGACTACACCTTCCCCACCGAAGTCCCCGGCAGCTCCGGCAACTACCGGCTCTCCTGGAGCGCGCTGGACTTCGATCGCGAGCGCTCCTACACCGCGAGCATCCGCGCCCAGGACAGCGCGGGGCACAACTCCTCGGCGATCTCCGACTCCTTCGAGCGCGGCCCCTGGACCATCTCCGTGGCCGAGAGCGGCGACAACCGCACCGACTCCGTCGTCACCATCGGCGCCATCGAGCTGCCCGCGGAGATCCACGGCAACATCTACGCCGCCGACAACGACGGCCGGTACTACACCGAGGATCAGGACTGGGTGAAGTTCCGCGCGCCCGCGACCGGCAACCTGGACCTGACCCTCTCCTGGGTCGACGGGAGCGCCGACTACGACCTCTTCCTCGCTGATGAGGCCGGCGCCATCCTCTCTTCCCAGACCTCCCCGACCTTCGGTGAGTCCCTCTCCTTCTACGTCAACAGCGGGGAGAACTACCTCTTCGGCGTGACGGGCTGGGAGGGTTCGGGCAGCGACTGGACCGTGCGCATCGAGTAGGCGGGCTCCCCCGGACATAACCTGGCCGGGGGATCTGGTTAGGTGGGGCTGATGTCTGCTACCGCTCTGATTCTAGCGGCTGGCCGCGGAACTCGAATGAAGTCCGAGCTAGCCAAGGTGCTCCACCCACTCTGTGGTCGCCCGATGGTCCGATGGGTCATCGCCGCCGCTGAGGGGGCGGGGTGTACCGCCGCCGTCGTGGTGGGCCACCAGGCCGAGCGGGTGACCGCCGCGCTGGGCCCCGACACCCTGATCGCACACCAGCCCGTCCCTCGCGGGACCGGCGACGCGGTGCGGGCGGCGGCGGCGGTGCTGCCCGCGTCCGGCGCGCTCCTTGTGCTGGCCGGCGACACGCCGCTGCTGAAGCCCGAGACGCTGAAGGCGCTCGTGGACGGGCACCGCGGGCTCTGCACCGTGCTCACCGCGGTCCTGCCCGACGACGAGATCGCCACCAACGCCTACGGCCGCATCGTGCGCGGCCCGGACGGCGAGGTGCAGCGCATCGTCGAGGTCGCCAACGCCACCGCGGCAGAGAAGCAGCTCGCCGAGGTGAACACCGGGGTGTACGCCTTCGACGCTCGCTGGCTCTTCGAGGAGGTCGTGCCCTCCCTGAAGCCCCACCCGCCCAAGGATGAGTACTACCTCACCGACGCCATCGAGGCCGCCGCCGCCGCGGGGGGCCTCGCGGCGCTCATCCACGAAGATCTGGACGAGGTCGTCGGGGTGAACGACCGGTCGGCGCTGGCGCGCTGTGAGCGGGTGCTGCGCGCGCGAATCAACGAGCGCTGGATGCTCGCGGGCGTGACCCTGCGGGATCCCGTCGCGACCTACATCGACGCCGATGTGACCCTCTCCCGGGACGTCACCGTCGAGCCCGGCGCCATCCTGCGCGGCGAGACCCACGTGGGCGACGGCGCGACCATCGGCGCGGGCGCGGTGATCGCGGACTCGACCCTGGGCGAAGGCGCCGCCATCGGCGCCCGCGCGGTGGTCGAGCGCTGCGAGGTCGGCCCCAAGGCGAAGATCCTGGCCGGCAGCGTCTGCGCCGAGGCCGTGCTGCACGCCGGCGCCAGCGCTGGGCCGATGGCCCGCCTGCGGACCGGCGCGGTGCTCCATGAGTCCGTCAAGGTCGGCAACTTCGTGGAGGTCAAGAAGACCACCCTCCACCGCGGCGCCAAGGCCAGCCACCTGAGCTACCTGGGCGACGCCGAGGTCGGCGAAGAGGCCAACATCGGCGCCGGCACCATCACCTGCAACTACGACGGCTTCGGCAAGAACCGCACGCGCATCGGTGCCCGGGCCTTCATCGGCTCGAACAGCGCGCTCATCGCGCCGGTCACCATCGGCGACGACGCTATCGTCGGCGCCGGCAGCGCCATCGGCCGGGACGTGCCCGCGAACAGCCTGGGCCTGACCCGCGCCGACCAGCAGCTCCGAGAGGGCATCGCCTCCAAGCTGCGGGATCGGTACAAGGCGCGAGCCGAGAAGAAGAAGCGCGAGGGATAGACGAGATGTCGGACGCCAACCTCCCCCACCACCTCCAGGGGCTGAACCCCCGCCAGCAGGAGGCCGTCGAGGCTATCGACGGCCCGCTGCTGATCCTGGCCGGCGCGGGCTCGGGCAAGACCCGGGTGCTCACCCGCCGGGTCGCCCACCTGCTGCATCAGGGCGTCGCGCCCTGGCGCATCCTGGCGGTGACCTTCACCAACAAGGCCGCCGCAGAGATGAAGGCGCGGGTCTCCGAGATGGTCGGCGGCGCCTCCCGGGATGTGTGGGTCTCCACCTTCCACAGCACCTGCGTCCGCATCCTGCGCCGCGAGGCCGAGCACCTGGGCTACAGCTCCAGCTTCGTCATCTACGACACCGACGACCAGCGCTCCCTCCTCAAGGACATCCTGATCCAGCTCCGCATCGACCCCAAGACCCACCCGCCCCGCGGGTTCGCCTCGGAGATCGACAAGGCCAAGAACCGGCTGATGGATCCGCTGGAGGTCGAGGACATGGCCTCCCGGGGTCACTTCCGGCACCACACCGCCCAGGTCTACGCCGCCTATGAGAAGCGGATGAAGGCCGCCGAGGCGATGGACTTCAACGACCTCATCAACCTGGTCGTCAAGCTCTTCACCGAGCACCCGGACGTGCTGGAGAAGTACCAGGATCGCTTCCGCTACCTGCTGATCGACGAGTACCAGGACACCAACCACGCCCAGTACCAGCTGGTGCGGCTGCTCTCCGCCAAGCGCCGCAACGTCGCGGTGGTGGGCGACGACGACCAGTCCATCTACTCCTTCCGTGGCGCGGACATCAGCAACATCCTGAACTTCGAGCGGGACTTCCCCGAAGCCAAGGTCGTGGTGCTGGATCAGAACTACCGCTCCACCGAGCGCATCCTCAAGGCCGCCAGCGCCGTGGTCTCCCACAACACCGCCCGAAAGGAGAAGGAGCTCTGGACCGACGCGGGCACCGGCGAGCCGCTGCGCCGCATCATCGCCAACACCGAGGAGGAGGAGGCGATGAAGGTCGCCGGGGAGATCACCCGGCTGATGCAGCAGAAGGGTCGCAAGCCCGGTGACTTCGCCATCATCTACCGCACCAACGCCCGCTCGCGCCTGTTCGAGATGGCGCTCGGCCACCGCCGCGTCCCCTACGTCATCGTCGGCGCCCGCAAGTTCTACGAGCGCCGCGAGATCCGCGATCTGCTGGGCTACCTCAAGCTGGTCCTCAACCCGTCGGACGAGATGGGCTTCGCGCGCATCATCAACGTGCCCAAGCGAGGCATCGGCCCCAAGGGGCTGGCGAAGCTCCGCGCCCGGGCCGTCGCGGACAACTCCTCCCTCTTCGAGGCGGCGCGCTACGACTCGAACGGGAAGTCCAAGGTCGCCAAGAAGCTGGCCGACTTCGTGGCCCTCATCGACCGGGCCCGCGACAGCATCCTCACCATGTCCCCCGGCGACCTCGTACACCAGATCGCCGAGGAGAGCGGCTACCTCCCCATGCTGCGCGCCGAGGACACCAAGGAGTCCCAGGATCGTACCGCCAACATCGACGCCCTCTGCCAGGACGTCGCCGGCCTCGACGAGAACGCGGACCCCATCGAGCGCCTCCAGGAGTTCCTGGACCGGGCCTCCCTCACGGGCCAGGACGAGGATCTACCCGACGACGACGGCGCGGTCACCCTCCTCACGGCGCACCTCGCCAAGGGGCTGGAGTACCCCGTGGTGTTCGTGGTCGGGATGGTCGAGGGCGCCTTCCCGCACTCCCGCAGCTCCGAGAAAGAGGAGGATCTCGCCGAAGAGCGGCGGCTGGTCTACGTCGCCTTCACCCGCGCCATGGAGCGACTCTACGTGAGTCACCACGCCGCGCGCCGCAACTGGAACGGCTTCATGGAGTCGGTGCGCCCCTCGCGCTTCATCTCCGATGTGCCCCGCGACCTCTTCCACAGAGATTCCCCCTCCTTCCGAAACCCCAACCACGCCTCGAGCTCCTTCGTCGAGGCCCAGAAGCGACTCGACGCCTTCACCTCGCGCCACGGCTTCCGCCCCGCCTCCCAGCTGGGCACCCCGGCCCCGCTGAACCCGGCCCCGCAGCCCGCCAGCCCCGCAGCGGATGACGGCGAGGTCCGCTTCACCTACCTGCCGGACAGCTCCGATGAGTACCAGGTGGGGGTCACGGTGCACCATCCCCAGCTTGGCGACGGGATTATCCAGCTGCGCGCCGGCACGCTCAACAACCTGCGGCTCGTCGTGCGCTTCGACGGGCACGGCCGGAAGACGGTGTTCCCCAGGCACGTTTCATTGGAGATCGTGGAATCCTGACGGCCGTGACACCGTTGTAGTCCAGCCCTTGTAATGGTAGCTTGTGCCCGGATCCGTATACTCCGGGTGCGGAGCTTCATGGACGACTGTCGATGATCGTAAGTTGTGAGCGTTGCGGTGCCCGATACAAGCTCGATGACTCCAAAGTCACCGAGCGGGGCGCGAAGATTACCTGTCCGCGCTGTCGGCACATCTTCGTGGTCTACCCCGGAAACAAAGCCGCCGAGAAGCCCTCTCCCGTCGTCATCGGCGGCGGCGACGAGCCCGCCGATGCCCCCGCTGATGCCCCCAGCAAGAAGGTCTCCGCGGAGAACCTGAACTTCCGGGATGTCGGCATCGCGTCCTGGAAGGTCCGGGTCAAGATCGGGCTCATCTATGACTTCGGGGACATCAAGACCCTGCGGAAGTACCTCGCCGAAGGCCGGGTCACCTCCGAGGACGTCATCTCCCACGACGGCAAGACCTGGAAGCCGATCGGCGAGATCCCGGATCTGGACGCCTACTTCGTGGAAGTCTACGAGGAGGCCCGGCGCATCCGCGACGAGCGCTCCAAGGCGATGTTCGACGATGAAGATCCGACCCACATCGTGGGGATGGGCTCCATCGGCTCCAACCTCGCCGCTCAGGCTCTCCGCAGCGTCGCCGACGACACCGGGCCCGCCCCGAACGTCCGGGACGGCAAGGCCAGCCTCGTCGGCGACAACGCCTCCGCGGACGATCTCGCCGCGGTGATGGCCGCCGCGCTGGACGCCGAGGTCGGCGGCAACAACGACAACCCCGCCACGGGGCCGCAGTTCGCCGATCCCTTCGCCGCGATGCGCAACCAGCAGCAGAAGCGCGTCTCGACCCGCCGCACCCCCTCGCGCCCCGCGACCGCGCGCACCGGACGCGTCTCGACGCGTCAGGTCTCCGCTCCCTCGTCCTCCGGCGGCGGGGCCCTGAAGGGCCTGCTGGTCGCGGCCGTCGTGCTGATCCTGCTCGGCGGCGGCGGCTTCTACTACTACACCAACTTCATCGCCCCGGCCGCGACGACCACCTCCCCCTCCAACAACCCCACGCGCCAGGCCCCGGCCAACCAGCCGGATCTGCGCGAGCAGCTGGAGAAAGAGCTGGAGGAGATCGAGCACGTCCCGCTGGAAGATGAAGAGGACGACGAGCCCAACTTCGACGAGATGAAGCCCGTCGTGCCCGAAGAGTTCCGCAAGGGCAACGCCGCCACCGACGCGACGCCCAACAACGGCCTCGAGTTGAGCGACGGCAATGAAGACGTCGTCGTCGAAATGAGCGCCGACTCCCCCGCGGCCAACCTCCAGCTCGGCGACCAGCGCTTCAACCAGGCGGACTACGCCGGCGCCGCGAGCGCCTACGCCAAGGGCGTCTCAGCCATGAGCTCCGCCCAGCACGGTCGCTATGGAATCGCGCTCTACAACATCGGCGACTACAACACCGCGGCGAGCGAGCTTCGACAGGGCATGGGCACGAGCAACACGGTGACCCTCTACCTTGCAAGGACTTTGTCGAAGGTAGGCGACATCGCGGGTGCTAGTTCATACTACCAGGATTACTTGAGCACCTCGCCCCCCGACGCGGCCGCCGTTCAGGCGGAGTTAGACGGACTGGGATGATCGGCGAGGGAGAGAGGCTTCTTCCGTGCTGGTCACCTGTGACTTCTGCCTGACCGAATATGAGGTTGACCCCGGCCCGAGTGGCCGGATCAAGTTCCGTTGTCAGACCTGCGGCCGAAAGGTCGTTGGTATCTCGCTTCTCGACAGCCCGAGCGCGTCGCCTCAGACGAGCGTCTCGCTGCTCCCACCGGAGCCCGCTGCGCCTGTAGAGGCTGCCGCGCCGGAAGAGGCCGTCCCTTCGGAGGAGGCAGCGACCGCCGAAGTCCCCGCGACGTCCGAGGAGCCCGCGGAAGCTGGGGCTCCTGCTGAGACAAGCATCAGCCTCGTTTCTTCTGGCGCTGACGAAGCGTCAGCCGCTGCGGAGCCGACTGCGGACACCGAGCACGCCAACGACGAGCGCTGGTACCTCAAGCAGCAGGGTGATGTCAGCGAGCTCGCCGATCTCGCCGAGGCTCAGCGCGGCATCGTCGAAGGTCGGATCTACCGTGAGGACCAGATCTCCGAAGACGGTCAGAGCTGGCAGTCCGTCGGAGAGCACCCCGATCTCAAGCTCTTCTTCAACCTCGTCGCGCGCCTCGACGCGCTTCGGGAAAACCTGCCCTCGGCCGCCAGCCCCGAGACCACCCCCAAGCACGTCCAGCCCGAGCCTGATCCCAACCGGGCTCAGTGGGCGGAGCGCGCTGAGGAGTGGGGGGTTGAGCTGGATCCGGAGACCGGCGAGGTGCAGCGCCCCGCGCCGCACATCGAGCTGGGCGCCCCCAGTATGCTGGAGGCTGATCCGGATGAAGAGCTGGCGCTCGGCGAGGCCCCCGACGACCTCTCTGATGACTACTCCGAGGAGCTGAACCTCTCCGGCGACCCTCAAGAGGACTCCGATGGACTCATCGGTGCCCACATCAAGATCGGCCCCGGAATCCGGGTCATGGAGACCGACGTCTCCGCAGATCCCGAAGAGGTCGAGCGCCAGGCCGCGATCAACGCCCGCTTCCCGGAGATCCCCGAGACTCCGGATCCCACCGACGCGCCCGATCCAAACAACGTGGCCCCTCCCTCCTACGTCCTGACGCCACCGGGCGAAGATGCGCCCGTGGACCCGCTGGATGACTTCTCCGATGAGGCGATGGAGGCCGACGTCTTCAAGCCCACGCCGGAGCTGGAGCCCGAGGTGCCTCTTGAGGCGGCAGCGCCCCAGACCGACGAGGACGAGGCGCCGGAGGACGAGGTACCAGCGGACGAGGCGGAGCCGCCCGGGAGCGCTCCGGAGCTTGAAGAGTCCGCGGAAGAGGTGGATGAGGACGAGCTCCCCGGTGCAGCCGAGGAGGATGCTCCCGAGGACGCTGCGGAAGCCCCCGAGGGCGCTGAGGACGCCGAGGACGCCCCGGAAGAGGAGGCTGAAGCCCCCGAAGCCACCCCCACGGAGGCCGCGCTCGCGGCCGCTGTCGGCGTGGGCGCCGCAGCGGCTGCGGCGGCTGCGACCGCCCTGTCCACCGAGGAAACCCCCGCCCCCGTCGAATCAGCGAGCGACCCCGACGAGGAAGAAGAAGAGACCGTCATCGCCAGCGCGGAGCAGAGCGAGCAGCTCGACGGCGACGAGAACATGGGCTTCGGCGACGACGACGTCATCTCCGAGCAGTTCTTCGCCGCGTCCGCGGCCTCGACGCGGAACCTCGTGGTGGAGTCCGCCAACCGGGATGATGGGCCCGGTGATGAAGCGCCGCCGCCGAGCGTCCTGCAGCCCCCCAAGGATCAGTCCTGGATCTGGCTGCTCGTCGCCGCTGGACTGGTGCTTGTACTGGGAGGCTACTGGTACCTGAACCCCACCACCACCGAGGCTGTCTCGGAAGCGGCTGAAGCCGAAGCGGCCCCCGTCAACGCGGCTACCGCCTCCAACGACAAGACCGACGACAAGGCCGCAGCGGAGACCGAAGCCGGCTCAGCAGACGCCGAGGGTACAGCGGACGCCGAGGGTACAGCGGACGCCGAGGGTACAGCGGACGCCGAGGGTACAGCGGACGCCGAGGATGTGGCCGAGGACGCCGAAGGCGCCGCGACCGAGGAGCCTGTCGCGGACGAGCCCGCTGCGGAGGTAGTGGTCCAGGCCGAGGAGCCCGCCGCGATCCCCGCCGAGGGCACGACCCAGCCCGCCGCCGCTGCCGTCGCACCGCCCGCACCGGCCGCCGGTGGCGCGCAGGGCTACACCGAGCAGGGCTGGGCCGCCATCTCCCAGAAGAACTGGAACGTCGCCCGCAAAAAGTTCGTCGACGCGCTCGCGCTCGCGCCGAACCACGCCGACGCCAACTACGGGCTCGCCTACGCGGCTCAGCAGCAGAACGACGTGCCCACAGCCATCCGTCACTACTGTCGGGCGCTGACCGGCGCGGGCGGTGATGTTGATCTTCAGCGTGAGATCAACGGCCTCCTCGGCTCCATCGGCGGCTCCTGCGAATAGGCGGGTTAGAGAGAGCGGCGATGCTTTATCTCAACCTTCGGAGCATGTGATGTCGTCCAAGAAGTCCACCCCGGAAGAGGAATACTTCGCCCGTATTGAGCAGGAAAATAAGACCGCCCTGCGTCAGAAGCTTGAGGCTGAGGCCGCCGACCAGGAGGCCATGGAGCTGCGCAAGCTTCACTACAACCGCTGCGGGCGCTGCGGGCACGAGATGAACCCCCAGCTGTTCAAGGGCATCGAGATCGACATCTGCCCCTCCTGCAACGCGGTCCTCCTGGATCCCGGAGAGCTGGAGCAGCTCGTTGGTGCGGACAAGAGCGGCGTGATGGGCTCGATCACCGAGCTGTTCAACTTCTCCCGGCCCAAGAAGAGCTGAGACCCGCGCCGCGGGCTCAATACGTACGGGATTCGTCCGTCACGGCGATGACCTCCTCGTAGGTGGTCAAGCCGTGACCCAGCTTCTTGATGGCGTACTCGCGCAGGGTGAGCATGCCGTCGTTGAGCGCTTCTCGCTTGATCACCATCGAGGGAGAGCGCTCGTTGATGAGGTTGGTGATGCGCGGCGTGATGGGCATGATCTCAAACACGCCGGTGCGGCCCTTGTAGCCGGTGCCGCGACAGCGCACGCAGCCCGTGCCCTTGCGGACCTTGAGCTTGCGCCCCTCGAAGCCTGGGATGCGCAGCGCCAGCGCCTGCTCCTCGGTGAGGATCTCGTCCCCACCGCAGAACTTGCAGATCGACCGCACCAGCCGCTGCGCGACCACCCCCAACAACACTGAGCTGAGCAGGAAGGGGTAGACGCCCAGATCCAGCATGCGGGTCACGCTGCTGGCGGCGTCGTTGGTGTGCAGGGTTGAGATGACGAGGTGCCCCGTGAGGGCGGCCTGGACCGCGTACTGGGCGGTCTCCTTGTCGCGGATCTCACCCACCATCACCACGTCCGGATCCTGCCGCAGGACCGTGCGCAGCGCCTGGGCGAAGTCGAAGCCGATCTTGGTGTTGATGGCCATCTGGTTGAAGCTCTCGTGCACCGCCTCGATGGGGTCTTCAATGGTGCAGATGTTCAACCGGGGCTCGGCGATGTGGTGCAGCGTCGAGTAGAGCGTCGTGGTCTTCCCGGAGCCGGTGGGGCCCGTCACCAGGATGAGGCCGGCGGTGCTGTCCAAGAAGCGCTGGAAGAGGACAAGCTCCCGACGGAAGAAGCCCAGATCTTCGAGGCTCTGGGCCAGCACGCCCGGATCGAAGATGCGGATGACCATCTTCTCGCCGAAGGCGGTGGGCACGCAGGAGAGGCGGAGCTCCACCTCGGTCTTCTGGAAGACGGTCTTGAAGCGGCCGTCCTGGGGGCGCCGCCGCTCGGCGATGTCCATACGCCCCAGCGTCTTGATGCGGGACACCATGGCGGGGTGCACCACCTTGGGCAGGCGGTGCACGATGTGCAGCACGCCGTCGATGCGCATGCGGACCAGCGCCTCGTCGCGCTTGGGCTCGATGTGGATGTCGCTGGCGCGCTGCTCGAAGGCGTAGTTCAGCAGGTACCACACCGCCTGCACCACCGGCTGATCGGTGGCGTCGATCTCGTTGATGCCCTTGACCCGGTAGAGGGCCTCCAGGTTGCCCAGATCCGGCAGGTTGGAGTTGTACTCCTTGGCCGCGGCCTTCATGGACCGGCGGAAGCCGTGGAACTCGGCGATCACCTGGAGGATCTGCGACTTGGTCGCCATCACCGGCTGCGAGGGCTTCTGCTTGAAGTGGGTCAGCTGCTGGAGGACGTCCTTGTCCCAGGGGTTGGCCATCGCGACGGTCATCATCTCCGGGTCGTCCCGGACGGCGATGACGAGGTGCCGCTCGGCGAAGGGGCCGCCGAAGGCCTCGGTGACCAGCTTGAAGTCGAGCTTGAGCGGGTCGATCTCCACGAAGGGGATGTTCAGCTCGTGGGCCACCAGCTTGGTGATGAGCCGCTCGCTGACGAGGCCGTTCTCGTCGAGGTTTTTATCCGCGCGGAAGCGGAAGGAGGCGATCAGCTCGATCTCACTGACCGAGTAGCTCACGCGCTGCTTACCCAGCAGCTTGCGCAGCTCCGCCCGCTTGTCCAGCAGGATGTGCCGGGACTGCTCCCGGCCGCGGTTGATGACGTCCCGCTTCTGACCCGCATGCACGAGGCCTGCGGTCACAAGGACGTCGAGGATCCAATCAAGTCGCTTCTGGCTGTACACCGTCAGGGATCATACCCGACGCGCGACCGGCGCGCAGATCCAGAGACCCGGAAAGACAAACGAAAGAAGATCTCAGCCCCTGCGTACGTAGTCATGGTCCGTAGGAGGAAGCATGGAATCCCTCGAAACAGTCTTGAGCATCGCCCTGGGGCTCTCGCTCGCCGCGACCTGTGGCTTGCGCGCCTTCCTACCCCTCGGGATGATCTCCGGGCTGGCAGCGGCGGGCTGGATGGACCTGCCCGAAGCCATGAGCTGGCTGGGCTCACCCGTCGCGGTGATGTGCTTCTGGACCGCGACCATCGCCGAGATGGTGGGCGACAAGGTGCCGCTGGTCGATCACGCGATGGACGTGGTGGGCACCGCCGTGCGCCCCGCCGCTGGCGCCATCGCCGGCACCGCCCTGGTCGCTGGCGCCGATCCCCTGGTCACCTGTGTCTTCGGCCTCGCCGGCGGCGCGGCGGTGGCGGGTACGGCCCACCTCGGAAAGGCGACCCTCCGCGCTGGCTCCACCGGCACCACGCTCGGCACCGGAAACACCGCCATCTCCATCATCGAGGATGTCATCACCCTCGGCATCGGCGGCGCGGCGGTCGCGGCGGCGACCCTGATGTAGCCGCACTAAAGCTCCCAGACGGCGCCGCCCACCTCGACGCGGGTCGGGGCGCCGAGGGTGCTGGTGACCTCCTGGACGTAGGCGTCGCGCACGACGAGGGTGCGGATGCCCTTCCGACGCAGCCCGGCGGTGTCGGGGGCCTCGGGCGGCGGCGGCGTGTGCGGCTGCCCCAGCGCCGAGAGCCAGCGCCCCAGGGGATCCTTCGCGACCGACCAGCCCGGCCGGTTGACGTGCAATGCCAGCCGGCGACCGTGGGCGCGCTGCTCGTAGAGCGGGCGCTGGAAGTTGATCCCCGGCCCGGCCATGGGCACGACGAGGACGGCGCCGTCACCGTCGGCGAGGGTGTACCAGACCGGGTCGATGGTCGCGGGGGTGATCGGCAGCGGCAGCGGCGCGGGGGAGGCCAGGGCGATCTCCAGCGCGATGAGGCCGGCGAATGCGATGCGGGCGAGCGGAGCGCGGTCACCGAAGCGCGCGCTGAGCCGGGCGCCGCCGCGAGCGGCCAGCGCGGCGAGGGCGATCGCCCCGCCCAGCAGCAGGCGACCGTGGTGATTGAGCAGCTCCAGGCCCGGGACGTGGGCCAGCGCTCCGACGAAGGGGTTGTCGATCCCCAGCGGCTCACCGGCGAAGGACAGCGTCGCGCCGGTGGACAGCGCCACAGCGGCGATCAGCGCCAGCCACCAGCGGCTCCAGCCGCCGTACACCGCCAGCGCCAGCGCCGCGAAGCCCAGGTAGGCCGGGTGCAGACGAACCAGATCCTCTGGCTGAAGCGGGGCGGCGCCCGGGGCGAAGAACGAGGCCAGATCCGCACCCCGCCAGGGGTTGATCCGCCACAGCGGCTCCACCCGCTCGACCACCTCGCCCAGGCGGTGCCCCTCCCCGGAGAGTCGCTCGCCCTGACCGAGCAGCGCCGGCGCCGTGAGGATCCCGGCGAGGCAGGCGGATCCGAGCCACTCGAGCCACCCCCGGCGCTCTCGCAGCAGGGACACCGCGCCGACAAGCAGCGCCAGTCCCGCGCCGATGAGCGCCAGATAGAGCCCACACCAGGCCGTGAGCCCGAGCAGCGCCCCGCCCAGAAGCCGCGCCCGCCAGCGCGCCGTCCCGCCGCCCTCCGGCTCGCTCATCAGCGCCAGCGCCAGCGCCACCAGCCCCAGCGCCGCGTCCTCGGACAGCCCGCTGGCCAGTGAGCCGAGGAAGATGGGCGCCAGCGCCAGCGTCACCCCGCCCACCACCGGGCTGCCGCCGGTGCGCCGCGCCAGCGCCGCGCCGCCGACGAAGGCCAGCGCGACCCCGCCCAGCGCGACCCCGTTCCAGGAGAGCACCCCCGCCAGCGCGGTGATGAGTGGATCGATGACCCGCCAGCCGCTCGCGCCGTGCGCCAGCGTCGCGGGGTCCAGCCCCTCGCCCCACCACCACTGCACCCAGGAGTGGCCGTAGATCTCCCCGCCCGGCCACGCGAGCAGCCCCCCGCCGCCGATCAGCGACGCCCCGACCAGCGCGCAGGTCGAGGCCGCGCCCAGGGCGAGGGTGAGCCGTTGATTCATGTCGCGAATTTAGCGCGGAAGGAGCGGCGCGACGTCCCCACCAAGATAAAGGGCCGGGGTTTCTTTTCAGGGGGCTGCCATGAGCCGTTGGACCACGCAAGATAGCGCTGAGCTCTACAACATCCCCAACTGGGGCCGTGGGTTCTTCTCGGTCTCCGACTCGGGGCACATCATCTCGACCCCGTCGGGCTCGGACAACGGCGAGATCGACCTCTGGGAGCTGATGCAGGAGCTGGAGCAGCGCGGCATCCAGGCGCCTATCCTGCTGCGCTTCACGGACATCCTCCGGGAGCGCATCGCGACCATCGTCGGGGCCTTCAAGGAGGCCATGACCGAGTACGGCTACAAGGGTCGATACCGCGGGGTGTTCCCCATCAAGGTCAACCAGCAGCGGCCCGTGGTCGAGGATCTGGTGCGCTTCAACCGCCCCTACCACCTCGGCCTGGAGGCGGGCTCCAAGCCGGAGCTGCTGGTGGTCCTGGCGCTTCAGGACGACCCCGAGGCGCTGATCATCTGCAATGGCTACAAGGACGAGGAGTACATCGAGACGGCGCTGCTGGCTCAGAAGCTCGGCCGTCAGCCCTTCATCGTCGTGGAGAAGTTCTCGGAGATCGCCCTCACCCTGCGGGTCGCCAGGCGCCTCGGCATCCGGCCCAACATCGGCCTGCGCGCCAAGCTCAGCAAGCCGGGCAAGGGCCGCTGGAAGACCTCCGCGGGGGACTACTCCAAGTTCGGCCTCACCGTGCGTGAGATGGTGATGTCCGTCAACACGCTCAAGGAAGCCGGCTACCTGGACTGCCTGAAGCTCCTGCACTTCCACATCGGCTCCCAGGTCACCTCCATTCGCTCCTTCAAGGACGCCCTCCGCGAGGCGTCGCGCACCTACACCGAGCTCGCCCGGATGGGCGCGCCGATGGGGTACTTCGACGTCGGCGGCGGCATGGGAGTCGACTACGACGGCAGCCGCACGGACTTCGAGAGCTCCGTGAACTACTCCGAGCGGGAGTACGCCCACCACGTCGTCGGTGCCATTCTGGACGCCTGTGACAAGACGGGCACCCCGCACCCGGACATCGTCACCGAGTCAGGCCGCGCCACGGTCGCCTACCACTCCGTGCTGGTCTTCAACATCCTGGGGACCACCCGGTTCCCCACCACCGGCACCGGCAGCGCCCCTCGCGAAGGCGCCCCTGAGAGCCTCATCGAGCTCTACGAGGTCTACCAGAACGTCTCGCGCAAGAACTACCAGGAGTCCTGGCACGACGCCATGGCGCTCAAGGAAGACGCGCTGATGGGCTTCAACATGGGCCTCTTCTCCCTGGAGGATCGCGCGGCCTTCGAGCACCTGTTCTGGCAGACCTGCGGTCGGATCCGGGCCTGCGTGCGCCAGGAGTCCTATGTGCCCGAGGAGCTGCTGGGCCTCGAGCGCGCGCTCGCCGACACCTACTTCTGCAACTTCTCGGTGTTCCAGTCCGCGCCCGACTCCTGGGCGATCAACCAGCTCTTCCCCTGCCTGCCGCTGCAGAGACTGGACGAGCGTCCCGACCGCCGCGCGGTGCTCGCGGACATCACCTGCGACTCCGACGGCAAGCTGGACCGCTTCATCGACCTGCGAGACGTCAAGGACGTGCTGGAGCTGCACCCCCTGAACGAGGAGCCCTACTACCTGGGCCTCTTCCTGGTGGGCGCCTACCAGGAGATCCTCGGCGATCTGCACAACCTCTTCGGCGACACCAACGCCGTGCACGTCTCGCTCAAGCCAGGCGGCGGCTACGTCATCGACCACGTCGCGGAGGGTGACACCGTCACGGACGTGCTCGGCTATGTCCAGTACGACCGCAAGGCGCTGGTGCAGCGCGTCCGCGCCGCCTCCGAGCGCGCGCTGGAGCAGAAGACCATCACGCTGCGAGAGTCTCGCGCCCTGATGCGCGCCTACCAGCACAGCCTCAGCGGCTACACCTACCTCGAAGACGAGAGCTGACGCCGGGAGCTTAGAAGCCGTCGTAGTTGGTCGCGCGGGCCTTGAACTCGGCGATGGCGACGTCGGGGGAGCCGCCGGGGTAGACCTCGAGGATCTCGACGGTGACCTCACCCCAGGCGGAGCCGGTGTAGCCCATGATGGAGGGCAGCATGGCGTACTGCACCTGGTCGTTGTTCTCCAGGGTCGTCGTCACCGAGCGGTCGTTGGCGGTGATCTTCACGACCTTGGGGCGGGCGTTGCTCGCCGGGCCGGCCTGAATGGCGACAGCGGAGACGCCGTAGCCGCTGGCCTCGAAGGTGAAGGAGGAGTCCGCCGGGCCGGCCCAGAAGGTCCGGGGGTCGTCGTCCTGCATCAGATCCCGCAGGTGCCCCTCGGACTCACCGGAGATCTCCGAGATGACCGAGGCCGCGTCGTAGGGCTTCATGTGGACCAGGAGCTCGGACACGGCGAGGTTGGGGAAGTCCCGGCCCTCGTAGTAGTCGGTGACGGTGATCTTCACCTTGCCGCCGAAGCCGAGGTCGTTGCCGATCGAGACGTCCTCGAGCTCGAGCACCTGCAGCTCGGCCTTGTCCTGCACGACCAGCTCCGAGGTGTGCAGCGGGGTCATCTTCTCGTCACCGGTGCAGCAGAAGACCTCGATCTTCACGGCCTTGATCCGCGCGTAGTCCGCGAAGTTCTCCTCGGAGATCCCCCAGCCAGGGAAGATGGCGATCTTGTCGACCGTGCCTTGTGGCACGTCGTACATCACCCACTCGCCCTTGTTGGCGCTGTCTCCGGGAACCTGCCAGGCGGTGTCAAGGTTGCCGTCGATGGCGGACTTGGCGCTCCAGAAGTTCGCCCCGCGCTTGTTCTCGGGCCGAAAGCTCGAAGCCTCCGGTGCCGCAAGAGCGGGCACGGAGGCTGAGAGGAGCGCGGCGATAACGAGGAAGGAAGCACTCATGAGAGGAGACCCTGTTGTTGGATGCGCGACTATAGCACGCGGCCCCAGAGTCTCCTTCCGCCCTGATAAGAGGCTAACCCCGCATCAATCCGGGATGACGAGGTCCAGGTTGTACTCCTGGGACTCGGAGCCCGTGGGGACGCGGCCGTTCTCATCATCACCGGCGCCGCGAACGGGCTCACCCTCCTCGTTGACCCAGCCGTCGTTGTCGGTGTCGGCGTAGGCCCAGAGGTAGGCGATGGTGTTGGCGGGGACGACGAAGTTGTACGCCCAGGGGCCACCAGCGGCGACCGCGTCGGCGTCGAAGACCGCGTAGTCGTAGCCCTCGGCGAGATCCGAGGTGTAGGTGTCGATGTTCGGACGGTACTTCAGCGCCGCGGCGTAGACCTGGGTGCCCTCGGCGAGGGTCTCGGTGGTGGAGACCTCACCGTAGAGGCGGACGAAGGGGGTCAGGTCCAGGCCCTCGAAGTCACCGAAGGGGATCTGGATGTCGAGGTCGGTCGCCGAGTTGCCGACGTTGATGGGGTTGCCATCGATGTCGGTGTCGGAGATGTAGACACCCCACATGTCGCCCGCGGGGTCCACGAGGCCGTTGTAGTTGCTGTCCCAGGCGCCGATGAGGTGCATGTCACCGTAGGAGGAGCAGGTCGTCAGGGAGTAGGGGCCGGAGGCGCCGCCGCCATCGGGCGCGGGGGTCATCCACGTCGAGTGGTAGGGACCCTCGTTGGCGGTGTTCAGGAGCATCGCCGTGGCGTCGCCGCCCGCGTAGGAGGTGGTGATGATGATGTCACCGGCCAGCGTCGAGGTGTCGCCGCCGCCGCCGCAGCCGCTGCTGCTGCCGTCCCAGTAGGGGATCAGGATGCTGACATCGACACCGACGATGGTGTTGTTGGGGTCATCGAGGTCGGGGTCAATGATCTCATCGGGGTAGTTACCGATGGGGTCGTTGGTGCCGATGATGCGGTCACCCCAGTAGTCGTTGGCGGCCATCACGCGGACGCGGTCCGTCTCGGGGGTGGAGACCTCCAGCTCGTAGTTGTCGCCAGCGGTGCTGGGAGAGACGACCACGTACTCGTCGTAGTAGGTCTCGGTCCCTTCCTTCTCGTTGGCGGAGAAGGCGCCGACGAAGATGTCGCCGAAGATGAAGACGTCGTTGTAGGCGTCGCCCCACGAGATGTAGGTGTACTCGCCGTCATCGTCGAGGGTGTAGAGCAGGACCTGGACGGTGCCCTGGATGGTCGCGTTGAAGCCGCCGGGGGTGATGGTGCCGGTGCCGCCGGTGTCGTCCGTGGGGTCGGTCGTGTCCGTGGTGTCGGTCGTCGCGGTGTCGTCCGTCGTCGTGCCGGTCGTTGTGGTGTCAGTCGTCGCGGTGTCGCCTGTATCGTCGCCGGTACCGGGACATTCAGCTCCCATGAGCGCGAAGGCAGAGAGACTGAGCAGCACGAGGGGGTTGATGTTCCGCATGATTGAATCCCGGGCGTCTGTTGGGCGGTAAAAGTGTTGCATCTTACCGGATCGGATTCCGAAAAACCATAATGAAACGATCGTTTTAGTCGATCATCGGCCGATCTGTTCGATGGCCGGGTAGCCCTCCCACTTGCCGTCGTACGATTTGAGTCCCCAGATCACCGATAATATCGGACCGACCAGCAGAGACAGGCCGCAGGTGAAGGGGCTGAGGACCCACACGAGCAGGTTCAGGATCGTCGCCTGCATGGCGTGGTAGCCGATGAACTTCGACTTGTCCTTGTAGAGCAGGTAGAGCGCCAGTGGGGGCAGGATGGGGATGGGTATCACCACGAAGATTACGTTCGTCAGGTGGGCCATCAGGGCCATGTTCCTGTCGTCCTTTGTGGTGGGCTCACCCCAGCTCAGAGCGTGCTGAGCGCCGAAGGGGGAGGCGGGACTCGTCATCGCTGAGCTCGGCGGCGGCGGCGAGCTCACGTGAGAGGGAGCCGCGTCGATCTCCGGCGGCGGCGGGGGCAGCGCGCTGATGGACGGCGGCAGATCCGGGGCGGGCGGAATGTTTGCCGGCGGCGGCGGGGGCTCGCTCGTGAAGTCCGGGGGCTGAACGAACGGAAACTCAGCGTCCAGATTGAGCGCATCCGCTCCCCCGAACGCCGGCTCCGGCGGCTCCTGTTCGTCGTCGAAGTCAGGCGGCGGCGGCTTGGGGATGTCGGACATGGACCTTCTCGGGAGGGGTCGAAGCAACTACTGATACCCACCATCGGCTATTTCGCTGACGATCGGTGGTCAAAGGCCGTCCTCGCTGCTGCTGCTCCGGGTCTGTAGCTGGATGAAGACACCGCTGATGTTCTCGTCGTCGATATCGACGGGGTTGTCCTTGTAGTAGCCGCAGGGATCGCCGCTGGATGGGCCGTCGTTCTCGAGGTCGATGCAGCCCTCCAGCTCCAACGCGCCGAACTCCTGCGGGGCCTTGAAGCTGAAGCCCCCGAGCGGGAACTGGATCGAGCACAGTCGCCGTCGGCCTGCCTGAGAGGAGCTGTCGGGCGCGTACAGGTCGAGCTTCACGAGCCCCGGCTCGACCCCATCGGCCACCCCCAGCGACCCGGAGAGGGTCACCGGCTCGCTGCCCAGATCGGCGAAGCAGCTCTCCGGAGAGTTGCCGCCGCCGCCGCCGCCGCCGCCGCCGTCAGCGTTCGGATCGCCGCCGTTCGGGTCGCCGCCGCCTGTCGGCTGCCCCCGGGCGCCCTCCACCAACCTCACGTCCAGCTCGAGATCCTCGTCCCCGACGGTGACCTGCGCGGTCGCGTAGGGGTCATTGTCCGTGGGGCCGTCCTTGTCGGGATCCTGGAAGACCTCCAGCGCCAGCGACCCCAGCCCCTTCGGCACCTTCAGCTCGTAGGCGCCGGGGCCGTTCGCGGACTCCATGCCCAGCCGCCGCCGCCCGCCCGGCTCCTTGGCGTCGGGCACGGCGAAGTCGAAGTGTACGGCGACGTCCTGCGGAGCGGCCACGGTCCCCCGGATGATCACCCACTCCCCGTCGTAGTCCCGGAAGGGCCGGGGCGATCCGCCCGAGGGGGGCCCGTCGCCGCCAGCGGGCGCGGAGGAGCGGGCGCCGACGACCAGCTCCAGCGCGACGTCGGTGACCGGCTCGCCGTCCAGCGGCAGGGCCAGCCCGGCGTAGGGATCCTCGTCGCTGGGGCCGTTTTGATCCACGTCCTGGTAGACCTCCAGGAACACCTCGTCCTTGTCGGTGGAGATGCCCACCTCGAAGGCGCCGGGGCTGTCGATCCGCTGGCGACACAGCGCCGCCATGCCGAACTCGGCCTCCGGATCCGCCACCCGGAAGTCCACGGTGATGGGCTGGTCGTTGCCGCCGGTGATGACGCCCGTGATGGTGGTCACCGGGCCGTCCCACTGGTCGCAGGTCTTGATGGCGAACTCGCCGCCGCCGTGGCCCATCGCCTTGGCCATGGCCTCCTTGCCGCCGACCTCCAGCACGAGATCCTGATCCATCAGATCCACGTCGGCGATCGCGAGGGTGAGGAAGCCGAAGGGATCATCGTCGGACGGGCCGTCGCCGGTGATGTCCTGGAAGGCCTGCACCATCAGCTCGCCGTGATCCTTCGGGGCCCGCATGGTCCAGCGCTTCGGCATCGCCAGCACGAGCCGACCCTCCTCGGACAGCCCGCCTTCGGCCTCCGGATCGACCGAACGCACGTCGATCTGGACCGGCATCGCCAGCTCGGCGACGATCTCCCCGACGATCCGTACGCGCTCCCCCTTGTAGCCCTCGAAGGGCCGCCTGGCGCCGCCTCCACCAGACTCGTAGGCGCCGGCCTCCAGCGTCAGGTCTGAGTCGCTGATGTCCGCGTCGCCGATCTGAAAGGCGGCGCTCCCGTAGGTGTCATCCGGTCCGATGCCGTCGCCGCGCTGGTCCTGAAAGGCCTCGACCCGCAGCTCACCGAAGCTCTGGGGCACCTTCAGCTTCCAGGCGCCAGGCTTCTCCAGGACGATCACACCGATGAGCTTGTACTCGTCGCCGTACTCATCCATCGGCGCGCGCAGATCCAGAGTCACCACCGAGACGACGTCGGAGCTGAGGGTTCCCGAGAGGGTGACGGTGGGGCCGTCGTAGTCCGCGAAGGGCCTGAGGCTGGCCAGCCGCTGGTTCAGCGCCCCGAGCTGGTTGGCCTCGTCCAGCGCGAACTCCGGCACCTCCAGCGCGGCGTCTCCCACGCTGACGGCGACCCGACCGTAGGGGTCATCCGGCGTGGGGCCGTCGCCGTAGGCGTCCTGGAAGCCCTCGATCACCAGCTCTCCGAAGCCCACGGGGGCATCGATCGACCACACCCCCGGCGCGCCGAGGTTCTTGCGCCCGAGGATGGTCCAGCCGCCCAGCGCGCTCGCATCCGGCACCCAGAAGTCCAGATCCACCGGGCTCTCAGCCGCCGCGGTGACCACGCCGCTGAGCGTCACCGTCTCGCCTTCGTAGCCCACCCACGGCTCCACGGAGGTGTTGCCGTGGTCGCCGGAGGGGGCGGTGGTGTAGGCGGCGCCGAGCGCCTTTGGCACCCCGGTCGTGGTCTCCAGGAGACAGCCGCTGCCGAGGAGCAGCCCGGCGATCAGCGGCGCGAGAGGTACCACTCCACCGTCCTCTTGAGGCCCTCCTCCAGTGTGACCTTCGCCTCCCAGCCCAGCCACTCGCGGGCGCGGGAGACATCCAGACACTTTCGGGGCTGGCCATCGGGTTTGCTCGTGTCCCAGCGGATCTCACCCTCGAAGCCGCAGACCGCGGCGACGGTCTCCACCAGCTCCTTCACGGGGGTCTCCCGGCCGGTGCCGATGTTGATGGGATCGGGGCGATCAAAGACCTCCGCCGTCCGCAGCACGGCGTCCGCGCAGTCCTCGACGTAGAGCAGCTCCCGGGTCGCGCGGCCCGTGCCCCAGGCCACGATGTGATCCGCGCCGGCCTCGCGGGCGTCGATGCACTTGCGGATCAGCGCCGGCACCACATGGGAGCGCTCGGGGTCGAAGTGATCCCGGGGGCCGTAGAGGTTCACGGGCATGGGGAAGACCGAGCAGTAGCCGTACTGCTGCTTGTAGGCCTTTCCCTGCTCCATCATCATCTTCTTGGAGAGGCCGTAGGCGGCGTTGGTGGGCTCCGGGTAGCCGTCCCAGATGTCCTCCTCGCGCATGGGCACGGGGGCGTCGCGGGGGTAGGCGCAGACGGAAGAGACGCCGACGAACTTCTCCACGCCCGCCCGGTGGCAGCCGTCCAGGAGGAGGGTGTTCATCAGGGTGTTGTTGGTGTACACGCTGCCCGGGTAGTGGCGCATGTAGCCGATGCCGCCGCCGTCGACGGCCGCGTGGATGACCATCGCCGGAGCGTAGACGGAGAGCATGCGATCCACGTCTTCGCGGCGGCGCAGGTCGTACTCCTTGGAGCGCGGCAGCGCCACGACGGCCCCGCCCGCCCGGAGACGGTCGACGATGAACGATCCCAGGAAGCCGGCTCCGCCGGTCACCAGCACCCGCTTGTCGCGCCAGAAGTCGCTCATGGCTCAGACGTTCGAGTAGGGGTTGCGGATGTTCAGCAGGCGGAGCCCGTCGACCAGCTCGGTGATGCCGCGGTGGATGTCGATGCTCGTCTCGAAGCCGGTCTTCCGGATGCGCTCGTAGGAGACCTCGTAGTCCCGCTTGTCGGCGTCGGTGCCGACCTCGGCGAAGTGGACGTAGAAGTTCACCTTCTCCTGGAGCATCTTGACGATCTCTTCCTTGGTGTAGTTCATCGACTCGTGGCCGCAGTTGTAGACGCGGCCCTCCATGATGTCCCACTTGTCCAGCGCGTGGACAGCGGCGCGGGCCATGTCCTGGATGTGGATGAAGGTGCGCCGGAAGTGCTTCTCGTAGACCAGCAGGTAGTTCTGGACCAGCGCCTGGTAGGTGAAGTCGTTGAGCATCAGGTCCAGCCGGAGCCGGGGGCTCAGGCCGAAGGCGGTGGCGAAGCGGAAGCTCACCACGTTGCCGCGCTCCATGCAGAGCTGCTCGGAGATGGTCTTGGTCTCGCCGTAGATGGAGAGCGGGTTGAGCGGGGTGTCCTCGGTGCAGATCCCCGCGACCTCGCCGTAGTTGCTGCCCGTCGAGGCGTAGATCAGCTTCTGGGCGGGGTCCATGGCTTCGAGCACGTTGCGGGTGCCCTGGACGTTCACGGCCCAGGCCCGATCCGGGAACTTCTTGCAGAGGGGGTAGCCCACCAGCGCCGCGAGGTGCACCACCACATCCGCGCCCTCGATCTCCCGCTGCACCAGCTCGCGGTCCAGGACGTCGCCCTTGGTGAGGGTGAAGTTGTCGTTGATGAACAGCTCGATGACGGGCTCGGGGCCGTACTCGAGGCGATCGACCACGTGCACCTGGTATCCGGCGGCGAGCAGGTGGCGGCACATGACGCTGCCGTAGTAGCCGGCGCCGCCCGTGATGACGACGCGTCCCCGGTGGTTCTTATCCGTGGCCATTGATGAACTCCTGCAGCGTAGCCTTCAGCAGCTCACCGTGTCCCTCGTGGAAGGCCTGGCTGTTGCCGATGAAGAGCGCCTGCTCGTGAATGTAGTCGGAGGTGGGCAGCGGCCCGGCGACCCGGAGGCCAGGGACGTGCTCAGCGACTGGTTGTCGGGCGAGGTTGGAGCCGGAGACAGGTCGGGTGACGATCTTCCGGGACTCCAGGAAGTCAGCGAGCTGACGGCGGGTGAAGGGCGCGCCGCGCTCGACACCGATGATGAACGCGAAGGCCGCGTGCCGGGTGTCCGGCTGCTCGGGCCAGGTGCGAATCCAGGGCACATCCTCCAGCAGCTCACACCAGCGGCGCTGGTTCTCCCGGCGCTGGTCGTTCCAGGCGGGCAGACGCTTGAGCTGCACCCGCCCCATGGCGGCGGCCATCTCGGTGGGGCGCAGGTTCCAGCCGGGGAGGGTGAAGAGGAAGCGCTCGTCGATCTCCGGATGCTTCGCGGCGATCGCCTCCCGATCGGAGCGCTCCCGGGGCCAGCCGTGGGCCCGAAGCCCCCGCGCCACGTCGACCAGGTGCTGATCGCTCATGACGATGATGCCGCCCTCGACGGTGGTGATGTGGTGCGAGAAGAAGAAGCTGAACGTGCCGGCGTCGCCCATGCTGCCGACCCGCTGGCCGCGCCACTCGGCGCCGTGGGCGCCGCAGGCGTCCTCCAGCACGACGAGCCCCAGCGCCTTCAGGCCGGGCACATCGCAGACCGCGCCCAGCAGGTGCACGGCGATGACGCCCTTCGTCTTCGGCGTCATCGCGGCGCGGGCGAGCTCCGGGGTGACGCAGAGGGTGTCGGGGTCGACGTCGACCATCACGGGCACCAGCCCGCACTGAGCCACGGGGAAGAGGCTCGTTGACCACGCCACGGCGGGGACCAGCACCTCGTCACCGGGCTGAAGTAGACCGCCATGGACCAGCGCGGCCAGGGCCACGAGGTTGGCGGAGGAGCCGGAGTTGACCATCACCCCATGCTTCGCGCCACAGAATGCGGCCCACTCGTCCTCGAAGGCCCGGGTCCGCTTACCCATCGTGACCCAGGTGGAGAGGAGAGTGTCCAGGACCACCTGGACCTCTTCCGCGCCGTACCCGATGACCTGAAGCGGGATCCCCTCCGCGGGATCGTGCCGGTCAACCGGGAGGCCACCCATCTCCTCCGCGATCAGCGCGTGTAGTTGAGCGCGTCGTTCTTCATTCATCCCGCGAGTCTATCACCGCAGAAAACGAGCCCCGTCGATCTCTGTGAGAAAGACCTTCACGTGGTCCTTACCGACGGGCCAGCTCAGCGCCTTGGACTCGCCGCCCGCGCGCTGCCCCTCTTCGGTCGCCAGCTCGGCGATGGGCCACTTCCGGCGCATGGAGCGAATGGAGATCTGATACTCGATGGGGAAGCGCTTCACCGAGGTGTTGAGCGCCAACAGGTCGTCGCGGCGCAGGGCCCGGAAGCCGTTGATGGTGTCGGTGACGTAGGGGCCCTCATTGAACGTGAGGTTGGCCAGCAGCGTCAGCGCCTGGTTCACCCAGGAGCGCGGCCGGAAGGCGCTCACGTCTTCTTCGTTGGTGGAGCCCTTGGCGAAGCGGCTGGCGATGGCGAGCCGGGCGCCGGCGAGGATGAGGTCATCCAGGCGCTCGATGTCCGCGGGATCTTCATTTCCATCAGGGGAGTAGAAGATGAGCCGCTCCGAGCGGCAGGCGTCCGCCGCTACCCGGAAGGCCACACCCCGACCGGGGATGGACTGGTCGAGGATCGGAATCCCCCGCTCGGTCAGGAACTCCCGGGTGCCGTCGGTGGAGCCGCCATCGACCGCGACCGTCTCCCGGAAGCGGTCCACCGGGATCTCATCCCAGAGCAACCGCAAGCCGTCGATCTCGTTCAAGGTCAGCAGAATAATCGCCGCGTCGCGACGCTCAGGTGTATCGCTCAAGGTACGAGCCCCTGGTCTACGAGGAAATCCGCCATCATCCGGCCGATGGTATCGCAACCGGCCGCGTTTGCGTGACCGCGATCCTGCGGAAAGTACAGAGTTTCGTTCCGCGTCATCGCTTCGATCTCCACGGAGGGGTCGAAATGCGGCACCCCATCGGCCTTGGCCGCGGCGGTCATGATGTTGCGGTGAAGCTCGGTGTAGCCCACGCGCTCGAGCGGAAAGCCGAAGTACACCGGGGCCGCGCCCACTCCTTCGATCTTGTCCTTGAAGGTCCGCAGGCTCTCCAGGTAGTTCTTGTCGTCAACGCGAAAGACCTCCTGCTGCTCATCCTTCGCCTGGGTCTGCACGCGACCGAGGAGGTTCCGGAGCGCCTTGTAGAGCTGGATCCGGTACAGGATGTTGTTCTTCAGGAAGGCCGCGTCCTCCTGAATCAGCGCCTGGGAGACGTCCGAGTAGGCGACCCTTCGGGCATCCTGGACGACGTAGCCGACGATGACCACATCCGGAGCGTAGTCCTTCAGCACCTCCTCCCACAGCCAGAGGCCCTGGAAGGTGGTGTAGCCGGGCTGCCCGCCGTTGATGACCTCGACCGCGTCGTGTCCCATCTCGTGGAGGTAGTGCTCCAGGCGCGCCGGGTAGCTCTCGGCGTCATCCACGCCCCACCCGAAGGTGGTGGAGCAGCCCAGGGTCATGACGCGCTTCATGCCCGCCGGCTTCTCGGGACCATGGATCGGGGTGCGGAGTCCCCGCTCATCGGTCGAGACGAGGAAGCTGCCACGGGTCTCGCGGTGCGCGACCTCGGTCGCTTTCTGATCTGGATCCTGAATCCAGTAGACGCTGTTGTGCTCGAAGCGGGGATTCTCCGCGACCGGCGGGTACCCCGCGACGCGGAGCCCCACCTCGGCCAGGATCAGCACGAAGGCCGACGCAACGAGCGAGAACAGCAGCTTGCGGAGAAGGCTCACGGGTGAACCTCCGACGCAGTGTCGCCTGGAATCAGCCTAGTTCGCGGGCCCGATGGTGATGGCCGCGTGATCGATGATCTGGCCGGACTGGTACCAGGTGTTGTCGTAGTAGGTGTCGTCATTGATGGCCACGGAGATGGTTCCGTTCGCGGGCGCTGTCCAGACGGTCTCGCCGCCGACGGGGAAGATGGACTCTACACCATCATCGCTGACGAAGCGTGCCACGAGCTGTCCCTGGAAGCAGCCCTCGATGTTGCAGGGCAGCTCCCCGGCGGAGGCGGCGAGTCCGTTGCCCTCGACGTTGATCCACTCCGCGTCGTCCGACAGGCGGAACTTATCCTTCACCGTGGCCGCGATGGTGACGACGTTGTCGGTGCAGACAGGTATCAGGAGCTGCCAGCCCTTCCCGATGTCCAGGTAGTCGAACCAGGTGTCGAGCAGCGGGGCGATGCACTCACCCTCGGTCAGCGCGCGCGGCAGCCCGCGGAGCCAGGTGACCCACTCCTCGGTGTCGGGCACGCCGCCCATCACCTGCTTGCAGTACTCCAGGTTCTTCTGGGAGATCTGCTCGATGCGGTCGGGGTAGCCGAGGAGGGTGGTCTCCACGTCCTCGACGATGCGGGCGTCGACGAGGATCCCGTCACTGCGCTCGCCCTGCCACTGGCTCATCATCGCCTCGAGAGAGGTCTGTCGGGACTGCCTCCGATCGGTGGTGGGCATGGGCGCGTAGTCGGGCGGGAAATAGCACTGGGCGGTCCAGCCTTCTTCAGCGTGCCAGCCAACGGGCGGGGCGGTGGGCTCGACGGTCTTCTTACCGCAAGCGGGGAGGGCGGCGAAGATGACGGCGATTGAAAGGTACGGGAGGCTGCGCTGCATGGTGAACTCCTGCTGTTCCCGAGGGGGGGCATGATACATCACGCTCCCAACCCCCAACGTAATCGAGGCCCTCCGGTGGGTACCGGAAGGCCTCGAAGCGAGACTACAAGTTCTCTGGCTTAGAAGAGGCCAGCGAGCTTGAGACCGATGAGCAGGCCGTAGATGCCGAGGGCCTCCATGAAGGCCAGGGCGATGATCATCATGGTCTGAATGGTGCTCGCGGTCTGGGGGTTGCGAGCAACACCCTCCATGGCGGCGGCGCCGGTGCGGCCCTGACCCATGCCCGCGCCGAGGGCGGAGAGGCCGATGGCGAGACCAGCACCAATACCCATCCAGCCCTTGGCGGTCTCAGCAGCCGCGGCGGCGTCCTGAGCAAGGGCGGGGGTGCTCACCAGGAGCAGGACCACGAGGGCAGGGATGATGGCGTACAGCTTGGACTTCATGTGTCCTCCAGAGACTCGGAACGTCAGCGTTTTTGAGGGGGGAAATCAGTGATGGTCGTCTTCGCTACCGACCGATTGGACGATGTAGATGACGGACAGCAGTGTGAAGACGAAGGCCTGGATGAAGGAGACGAATGCCCCCAGCCCCAGGAACACAGCGGGCAGAACCAGCGGCACGAGGTCGGAGAAGACTCCGAAGACCATGTGGTCGCCGTTCATGTTTCCGAACAGCCGCAGCGAAAGCGATATGGGCCGGACGAAGATACCAATCAGCTCAAGGACGAACAACAGCGGCGCGATGGCCATGACCGGCCCGAACAGGTGCTTGACGTAGCCCCAGCCGTTGGCGCGGAAGCCTGCGACGTTGAAGACCACGAACACGATGATCGACATCGCCGCGTTGGTGGAGATCTCCGAGGTCGCGGGCAGGAAGCCCGGGACGAGGCCCAGGAGGTTGTTCACCAGGATGTAGATGAACAGCGTCCCCATGAGCGGGAGATACTTGATCGCCATCGCCCGGCTGCCGAGGATGTCCTGAACCAGGTTCAGCATGCCCTCGGTGAAGAGCTCGAAGAGGTTGCGGACCCCGATCCCACTGTCCGGGACGTACTGGAGCGTGCCGCCCTTCGTCCTCGCCGCGGCGAGGCCGCGGTTCGCCAGGAAGGCGAAGAAGGTGAGCACCGCGACCACGAACCAGGCGGTGGGAACCACCCAGGTCGAGTGGGCGGATTCCTCGAAGAAGTGAGCGATCAGGCTCCCATCTTCGATGCCGGGGATCAGGTAGAACCAAGTCCAGTGATACATATCTTCTTAAGCCTCCTGCGCGGGCGCGGGGAGGAACAGACCGAGGACACCCCGGGCTGTAATGGCGATGAGGACAACGCCGAAGCCAAAGAGAACCGGACCTACATCGAATGTGGCGATGAGGACAACCAGCGCGGCGACGGTGATCGTCAACTTGACGATCATGCCCAGCGCGAGCCGCATCCCGTTGCCGCCTTCTCCCTTTGCGGAGAGATCGACGAGGTTCCGGGTCAACAGCGACAGCAGGTAGAGGTTCGCTATGGCGACCACCCCGGAGAGTGCAAATGGCAGCGCCCAGCCCGCTCCTTTGAGAACGAACGCAGCGGCCGTACTCAGGATCAGGAGGATGGCGCTGTCACGGAGCAGGGTCCGGGGGGACATTTTCAGCGTCTCCTTAAGAGGGCTGGCCACATAGCATGTGGCTTATGGAGCGTCAACGGCGTACCGAACGGTCGTTCAGGTTGCGTCCAGCGCGCCCTCAACGGCCGACTCCAGGTGCGCCATCTCGGCGTCTCCCAGCAGAGCCGGCAGGAAGGCCGCCTCATATTGGCTGCAGGGCAAGTAAATGCCCCGATCCAGGCAGGCTCGATGGAAGCGCGCGAAGCGCTCCATGTCGCACTCCTTGACCTCCTCAAAGTTCTTTGGAGGGGTCGAACGGAAGAAGATCGTAAACATGGTCCCGACCCGACTCATTGAGAATCCGCGGGACTCCACCAGCGGTCGGATCCGACGATCGACTGCCTCGCCGATCGCCTCCAGCCGATTGTAGATCCCAGGCGCGCCGAGGAGCTCGATGGTCTTCCGCCCGGCGGCGACGGCCAGCGGGTTCCCGGAGAGGGTGCCGGCCTGGTAGACGGGCCCGACCGGCGAGAGGCGCTGCATGATGTCCCTGCGGCCGCCAAAGGCCGCCAGCGGCAGTCCGCCGCCGATGATCTTGCCCATGCAGGTGAGATCGGGGGTGATCCTGAAGCGCTCGGCGGCGCCGCCGCGAGCGAGCCGGAAGCCGGTCATGACCTCATCGAAGATCAAGAGGGCGCCGAACTCGTCGCACTGGGCGCGCAGGCCCTCCAGGTAGCCGGGCTCGGGAGGGATGCAGCCCATGTTGCCGGGGACGGGCTCGACGATGATCGCGGCGACCTCGTACTTCTCCAGGTGGGCGCGGACGAGCTCCAGGTCGTTGTAGGGCGCGGTCACGGTCGCGGGGGCGATGATGCCGGGCGAGCCGGGCTGGGCGAAGGTGGCGACCCCTGAGCCGGCGGAGACGAGCACGGTGTCGTGGGCGCCGTGGTAGCAGCCGTCGAGCTTGATGATGACGTCGCGGCCGGTGTAGCCCCGGGCCAGCCGCAGGGCGTGCATGGTGGCCTCGGTGCCGGAAGAGACCAGCCGCACCTGCTCGACGCCGGGGGTGATGGCGACCAGCTCCTCAGCGAAGCGGACCTCGGCCTCGGTGGGGGCGCCGAAGCTGGCGCCGCGGCTCAAGGCCTCGATGACAGCGGCCTGCACCTCGGGGTGCACATGCCCCAGGATGAGGGGGCCCCAGCTGCCGACGAGATCCAGGTAGCGGTTGCCCTCGACGTCCTCCAGCCAGACGCCCTCTCCCTTCGCGATGAAGGGTGGGTCACCCTCTACCGCGGCGAAGGCGCGGACGGGGGAGTTGACGCCGCCGGGGATGACGGCGCGGGCCTGCTCGAGAAGCTGTGAAGACGTGACCATGGGGGCTCCGGGAGGTCCCACCTCTTAACAGGCCGCCCGCAGGTATTCCCGAGAGAGCTCCGCAGCCTCGGCTCCTCCAGATGGAGCACCACCCGCTGGCAGTCCAGCGCCCGCTCCCGGCGCATCATCCGACGCACCGCGAGCCGCTGCACCCCCAGCCGCCGCGCCAGCGCCGTGATGGACCAGCCCCGCGCCCAGGCGGCCTGAGCACACAGCGCCCGCAGGCTGCGATGCTCCGGCTCCGCGCCGGTCGTCGCGGCGACCGCGTCGAGGATCATCCCCCACGGATCCCGATCGGGGAGCTGCACCCAGCCCACCTCACAGCACGCCATCGACTCCGGGCGCTCCGGATCCGGCAGCCTCCCCCGACCGCCAGCCGCCTGGTACAGCGCGGGCGCCCCCCGCTCCGCCAGCCACTCCGCCGAGAACCACGCCGCCCGCCGCAGCCCCAGCCCATCCCGCAGCGAGGACCAGGTCGCCATCAGCGGATCCGGCTCCAGCCCCTGGTGCAGCCGGTCCGCCGCCTCCCGGGCGACGCCCTCGTCCGGGAGCGACACCCGCATCGGAGAGTGCCACATCATGGGCTCGCGCTGGTGGTAGCGGCGCACGCCGTACCCGGTCTGCATCAGCCGAAGCCACTGACCGACGTCTCCTGGCGTCCCCGCGACCAGAAAGGCCGCCCACCCCGATCCCAGACGAAACGCCAGCGTACGCACGCCCCAGCGCTCTCCGAGCCTGCTGGAGAGCCGCATGAAGTAGCGTCGATCCCCGTCGCTGTTGAAGAGCGGCGACGCGCCTGACTTACAGAACTCGATGACCTCGAACATGTGCACCTCGATGTTGAGCAGATGCCCAACCAGATGCACATCATGTGCCAGCGCCAGGATCACACGATCCCGGTGACTTGACTCATGGGGGTGTCAGGTTTTCGACAGGGGGTGTCAGGTTTTCGACACCCTCTTCGGCACCCCCGGCGCCGCTCAGTAGCAGGCGCCCCAGAGGCCCAGATCATCTGCCTGAGCGGCGTCCTCATCCGCGGAGAACACCTCGTCGAAGGTCGACGTCTGGCCGTCATCCCAGAAGTAGGTCTCGGCGTAGCCGTACCGCAGCATGTTGCGGTTCACGAAGTCGTCGGCCTCCAAGCCCAGGTGGGCGTAGGCCAGCGTGCGGTCGTAGTCGTCGGCGCACTTGTAGTCGAAGCTCAGCCAGATCAGCTCGTCGGTGAGCATCGCCGAGAGGTACTGGCCCGCCTCGTTGCCGTAGCACTCGCCCTCGGAGTCTTCGTACTCCAGCTCCGGCGTGTCGATGCTGATGAGGCGGATGCTCTCCGTCTCGCCGCCGTCCTCGGGGTCGACGTAGAAGGTGTCCCCGTCGTGCACGTAGTACACCCGGAACAGCTGCGGCTCACGGCAGGGATCGGGCCCCTGCGGGATCGACGAGGGCTGGATGCTGCGGATCTCCGCCTCGGGATCAACCGTCGTGTCCGTATCGTCTGGGTTGGTGCCGTTGTCGGTCGTGGAGTCCGGGGGGGGGCCAGTGTCGCCGGTGTCGCCCGCGTCCTTGGGCTCACAGCCCATCAGACTCAGGGCCAGCAGAGAGACAATCATCGCTTTTGAGCCGCCTTCTTCTGGTTCTCCGCGTAGCGTTCCTGGGTCTGCTGCCGCTCCAGGATCCGCGCGCGGCGGGTGCGCCAGACGTCCTCCGGGATGTCCTCGGAGGCTTCGTCGAGCTGAGCCACGGCGCCACGGAGGTCGCCGTCGTTCTCCAGGCAGATGGCCATGCCCAGCCGCCCGATGGAGCGGAGCTCGCGGGCGTGGCTGCTCTCGGCGACCTGCTCATAGAGCTTGTAGGCGCGGTCAGAGTCGCCGCGCTCCATCAGGAGTCGGGCGCTGGCGAGCCACGCCTCGGCGGCGCGCTCGGGGTACTGACGGGCGACCTGCTCCCGCAGCGCGCGGGCCTGGCGGTCCTTGCCCGCGCCCTCGAGCGCCAGGGCGGCGCGCATGAGCCAGTCCGGCGCCTCGGGATCGTCCGAGGCGGACTCCACGGCGGCGCGCCAGGCCTTGGCGGCCCGGGAGGGCGCGTGGAGGTGCGCCATGTAGAGGTCGGCGAGTCGGGCCAGCGCCTCGCCCCGGCCCTGACCCTGCGGGTGCTGGCGGGCGTAGGCGGTGAGGGCGCGGATGGCGAGCTGTGGGTCGCCCTGGGTCACGGCGGTCTTCATCGCGACCCGGTAGGCGGCGCGCTCCCGGATGCTCTCGGTGACGCCCAGGTGGGCCACTGAGCGGTACACGGAGGCGGCGGCTTCGTCCGCCCCGCGGCTGGCCAGCGCGTCCGCCCACCCCAGCGCCAGCGGCGACCAGGGTCCGACAGAGGCGACGACACCGACCACTACGAGGAGGATGCCGGGGACGACGCCGCGAGCGACCGAGCGGAGATGTTGTTTGACCAGAGGTTGCAAGGAGAGCGCCTCTAATACGCTGAGACAGGCGAAATTAGCGCGTCTGATCGAACACAGCCAATTTCTCCCTGCTCTCGCGGCGCCCTCACAGCACCCTCACAGCGCTCTCACTGGCTCTCCCTACTCCTCGCCGCCGTCCTCGGGCTCGTCGTCCTCGACCACCCGGGTCGCGGAGACGATGCGCTCGTCGTCGTCAACCTTCATGAGCGTCACGCCCATGGTGGCCCGGCTGGTCTGCCGGATGTTGACGACGGGGATCTTGATGACCCGCCCGGTGTCGGTGATGAGCATGATCTTGTCGTCATCGCTGATCTGCAGGGAGCCCACGACGGTGCCGCGCTCCTCGACGACCCGCATGTTGATGACGCCGCGACCGGAGCGCTTCTGGGTGGGGTACTCGTCGATGACGGTGCGCTTGCCGTAGCCCTTGTCGGTGACGGTGAGCAGCAGCTTGTCCGGATCATCGTCCAGCACCTCCAGCCCGACGATCTCGTCGTTGTCCTGGAGATCGACGCCCTTCACGCCGCGCGCGACGCGGCCCATGTGGCGGACGTTGTCGCCGGGGAAGCGGATGGCGAGCCCCTGACGGGTGGAGATGAGGACGTCCTGGCTGACCTTGGAGAGGAGCACGGTGAAGAGCTCGTCGCCCTCGGCGCAGTCGTAGGCGCGCAGACCGGTGGTCGTGCGGATGTTGCGGTAATCGACCAGCGGGGTGCGCTTGACGAGGCCCTTTCGGGAGCAGAACAGGAGGTCGATGTCTTCCTGATCGAAGTCCGGGACGCTCACGACGGAGGCGATGGTGTCGCCGGTGTCCAGCGAGACCACGTTGACGATGGGGCGCCCGCGCCCGTCCCGCCCGGCTACGGGCAGCTCGTGGACCGGCAGCTTGTAGACCTGCCCCTGGGTCGTGAAGATCAACAGGAAGGCGTGGGTGTTGGCGATGAAGATGTCGGCGACCGAGTCCTCTTCGCGGGTCTTCATGCCGCGCTTTCCGTGGCCGCCGCGGCGCTGCTCCTGATAGGCCTGCATGGAGGAGCGCTTGATGTAGCCCTTGACCGACAGGGTCACGACCTGCTCCTCCGCGGCGATGAGGTCGAGGATGTTCAGCTCGGCGCGGGAGTCGATGATCTGGGTGCGGCGGTCGTCGGCGAACCGCTCGCGCACATCGGTCAGCTCCTCCTTGATGACCCCCATCAGCAGCCCCTCGGAGCCGAGGATGCCCTCCAGGTGGGTGATGGTCGCCATGACCTCGTTGTACTCATCCTCGATCTTGTCGCGCTCCAGGCCGGTGAGGCTGGAGAGGCGCATCGCCAGGATGGCGCGGGACTGCAGCTCGGAGAGCTTGAAGCCGTCCATCAGGGCGATCCGGGCGAGCTCGCTGGTCTTGGAGGCCCGGATGGTCTTGATGATCTCGTCGATGTGGTCCAGCGCGATGCGCAGACCCTCGAGGATGTGGGCGCGGGCCTTGGCGCGGGCCAGCTCGAAGCGGATGCGCCGGGTCGTCACGTCGCGACGGTGCGCGATGTAGTAGGCGATCATCTCCTTGAGGGTGAGCACCCGGGGCTGTCCGTTGACGATGGACAGCATGATGGCGCCGAAGGTCGACTGCATCTCGGTGTGCTTGAAGAGCTTGTTGAGCACGATCTCGGGGAAGGCGTCGCGCTTCAGCTCCATCACCATGCGCATGCCGTCGCGGTCGGACTCGTCGCGCAGGGCCGAGATGCCCTCGATGCGCTTGGCCTTCACGGAGTTGGCGATCTGCTCCAGCAGCCGGGCCTTGTTCACCTGGAAGGGCAGCTCGTCCACGATGATGGAGGTGCGGTCGTTGCCGTGCTCCTCGAAGTGGGTCTTGGCGCGCATGATGATGCGGCCGCGGCCGGTGGTGTAGGCGTCGCTGATGCCGCGGCGGCCGTAGATGTAGGCGCCGGTGGGGAAGTCGGGGCCGGAGACGTGCCGGTCCATCAGCTCCTCGCTGGTGAGCGAGGGCTCGTCGATGACGGCGATGGTCGCGTCGATGATCTCGCCCATGTTGTGCGGCGGGATCTTGGTCGACATGCCGACCGCGATGCCGTCGGAGCCGTTGACGAGGAGGTTCGGGTACCGCGAGGGGAGGTAGGTGGGCTCGAGAACCTGGCCGTCGAAGTTCGGCGTGAAGTCGACGGTGTTCTTGTCGATGTCCGCCAGCAGCTCCTCCGCCAGCTTGGTCATCTTGCACTCGGTGTAGCGGTAGGCCGCCGCCGAGTCGCCATCGACCGATCCGAAGTTGCCCTGGCCGTCGACCAGCAGGCCGCGCATGTTCCAGGGCTGGGCCATGCGGACCAGCGCGTCGTACACCGCGGAGTCGCCGTGGGGGTGGTACTTCTTCAGCACCTCGCCGACGACACCCGCGCACTTGGAGTACTTGCGGCTGGAGAGGTTGCCCTCTCGGAACATGGCGTAGAGGATGCGCCGATGCACCGGCTTCAGCCCATCGCGGACATCCGGGAGAGCCCGCCCGATGATGACCGACATGGAGTAATCCATGTAGGAATTACGCATCTCATCTTCGATATTGATGCTCAGCAGATTTCGGGCGATGGGATCAGCCATGAACTTCCTCGCAAAGCGGTTTTGAACCCGATCTTCTAACCCGATGTCTCAGCTGCCGCCGGTCAGATCCTGACCGTCAGAATTCCGTTGAGTTTGATCCAGATCACCCCGAACCCGTCATAAGGACGGATAAGGTGGGCGGCCCTCTTGACCGATCCCCTTCGAGGAGTAGTAAGGATCCCGCTATGCGCCTGAAGATCACCGGTATCGGCCTCCATGTTCCACCCCGGGTGGAGACCGCCGCTGAGCTCAGCCCGAAGATCGGGCGCAGCGAGGACTGGATCATCTCCCGCACAGGCGTCACTGAGCGCCGGGTGTCTGACGAAGACATGGCGGTGATGGGCGCCAAGGCTGGCCTGGAGGCGCTCGGCGACGGGCCGCCACCGGACCTCATCCTGAACGCCTCGGGCGTGGGTCGGCAGACCCTGCCGGACAGCTCGGTGTTCATCCAGGACGCCATGGGCATGGAGGGCATCCCCTCACACAGCGTGGCGGCGACCTGCCTGTCCTTCCTGGTGGCCATGCACACGGCCGCCTGCTTCCTGGAGCTGGGTGCTTACAAACGCATCCTGATCGTCTCCTCCGACAAGGGCACCCGGGGCCGGAACTTCTCGGAGCCCGAGAGCGCGGCCCTGCTGGGCGACGGCGCCGCGGCGGTGGTGGTGGAGCGCACGCCCGGGGGGGAGGCCAGCTCGATCCTGAACTGGAAGATGACCACCTGGCCCAAGGGCGCGCACCTCACCGAGGTCCGCGGCGGCGGCACGCTCATCCACCCCAACGACCCCGAGACGACCGAGGCGGACAACCTCTTCTCGATGAGCGGTCCGCGGGTCTACAAGATGGCCCGGCGCAAGGTCTACGACATGATCGACGCGATCCTGAACGAGAAGGCGCTGACCCGCGAGCACATCAAGCGGGTCATCCCCCACCAGGCCTCGGGCTTCGCCGTGAAGGCGTACCATCGCTTCGGCGGCTTCACCGAGGATCAGGTGGTCGACTTGATCGGTGAGTACGGCAACTGCGTGGCCGCGGGGCTGCCCATGGCCCTGGCGACCTCGTGGAAGCGCGGCCGGTTCGATCGGGGCGACAAGCTCCTCATGATGGGCACGGGCGCCGGCCTCTCCGTGGCCGGGTTGCTGCTCACCTTCTAGCATCGCGTCGAGATAAGCTGGCTCCTGGAGGCTGATATAGTGTCATCCTCTCTTCAAGTGAGGACGCTGTGTTTCGAGCTGCTCTGTTGTCGCTGAGCCTGACAGCGTCGGCCTACGCCGCGGAAGACTGGCCGGACATCGATGAGCCGTTGAAGACCGGGGCGCAGGCGACCGCGGACGCCGCCGTGGTGATCGGCGTGGAGGACTACCCGTTCCTGACGGATGTACCCTACGCCAGCCGCGACGCCGCAGCGTTCTACGACTTCCTGGTGTACACCCGGGGCGTGCCCAGCGATCGGGTCCAGGCGCTCTACGGCGCCAGCGCGAAGGCCATCAGGGAGGCGGTGAGCGAGGCGGCGGCGGAGGTGGAGAGCGGGGGCGTGCTGTGGGTGTACTACGCGGGACACGGCGGCGGGGATCCCGACAGTGGAGAGCGGCTGCTGGTGGGAGACACCGCCAAGCCCGCGGAGGCTGAGTTCGCGGCGGGGGCCATCGCGGTGTCCGAGGTGCGGCGGCTGGCGACGGCTGGCCGGAGCGAGGTGATGCTGGTGGTAGATGCCTGCTACAACGGGCTGGGGCGGGACAGCAAGCAGTACGGGGACACCCGCTTCGCGGTGCCCAGCTACGACCTGGAGTCGACAGCGCGGATCACCGAGTGGACTGCGGCGGCCCCTACAGAGCTGGCCAGCCCGCTGCATGAAGTGCAGCACGGGGCCTTCACCTACTTTGTCCTGGGCGCCCTGCGCGGCTGGGCGGATGGCGAGCTGGACGGTGAGCGGGACGGCGCGGTGACCCCTGAGGAGGCGCGGCTCTATGTGGAGAGGTCGCTGCGCACCGTGGGCCACAGGAATCAACACCCCGAAATGGTCATCAGCCAAGGGCTGATCGCGCTGAGCCAGGGCGATCAGCCCGCCCCGGACCTGCGCGGCCTCACCCACAGCGGCGCCGCCGCTGGGGTCGTGGGGATCTCCCTCGGGGATGACACGGATCTGGCCGGGCTCGCCGCCGAGGCCCAGGCGGCGGCGGAGCGGGCGGCGGCGCTGGAGGAGCAGCTACACGCAGAGCGCGAGAGCCGCTTCGACGCGGCGGTGGCGGTGGTGCAGGTCCAGGCGAGCGAGGACTGGGGAGGGATCCAGAAGATCGTTGAGGCGGGCCTGCCCGAGGCCAGGGGCATGGTCGAGAAGTTCCTCCAGAAGTACGGCGCCGCCGCGGTGACGCTGGACGATGAGGTGCGCCCCATAGCCGTGGCGGAGCTGGAGGAGGCACGGGTCGCGCTGGCGAAGCTGCCGGAGGAGCCAACTGAGGAGCCAGAGACCGCCAGCCTGGGCGAGCTCCTGCAGCCGACGGTGCTCCAGAGCAACGAGCCGCCGGAGCTGGCTCACCAGGTGCGGGAGGGTCGGAGTCGAACCCTCTACTGGATCGCAGACGGGGTGCTGATTGCGGGCGGCGCAGCGCTGCTGGGGGCCGGAGGGCTGCTGGAGCGGTCCATCCGACTCAACCTGGAGAGCGGTGTGGAGCATGCGGCCAACGACGAGACGCTTCAGCTCCAGGTCAACGCGCTCTACTTGAGCGGCTACTCCTCCCTCGGGGTCGGGCTCGCCCTCGGGACCGGGCTGATGATCAGCCAACCAACGGCGGACGGTGCGGCGTTAGGGCTGCGCTGGTCCGGGCACTGGTAGAGGAAAGAGACGATGTGGATGATGCTCCTCACAGGGTGTTGGTTGTCGACGGACGAGTTCGCGGAGTGGCGCGCTGCCGCGGACACCGGTGATGGCAGCGTGGAGAAGGCCGCTGTGCTGGAGACCCTGTCCTACTCGTTCATCCAAGCAGGAACCTTCGAGATGGGGTGCACCTCGGGGCAGTCAAACTGCGAAGAGGATGAGGAGCCGGCGCACACGGTCACCTTGACGACATCGTTCTGGATGACAGTTACCGAGCTCACCCAGGACCAGTATCAAGCGCTGATGGGAGACAACCCCTCAGACTTTTCGTCGTGTGGGGACTGTCCGGTCGAGAACATCAGCTGGCACCAGGCGGCGCTCGCCACCAACGCCCTGTCCGAGTTTGAAGGCCGCGAGCTCTGCTACTCCTGCTCCGACACGGAGTGCGAGGCCCCAACGCACCCCTACGCGTGCGCCGGCTACCGCTTGCCCACCGAGGCGGAGTGGGAGTTCGCCGCGCGCTGCGGGGAGGATCTGCTCTACGCGGGCTCGAACGACCTGGATGAGGTTGGCTGGTACCGGGAGAACTCTGCGGCGGTGACTCACTACGTCGCTGAGAAGGCCGCCAACGACTGCGGGCTCTACGATATGAGTGGCAACGTCTGGGAGTGGGTAAACGACTGGTATAACAGTGAATACTATTCAGTCGGCGACTCCGTGGACCCGACGGGCGACCCCAGCGGCAGCCGTCGGGTCTTCCGGGGCGGCGGCTGGGGCAGCTACGAGGAGGGCAGCCGGGTCTCGGATCGTGCCGACGATCTTCCCTCCGATCGCTACTACACTCGCGGTATGCGCCTGGTCATATCGGACCCCGGCTGAGCTGTAGCTCCCCCTCGGATTGGCTCGCTGCGACCGCTCCAGTGAGAGCTCCCTCTTGACGGACCCGTGACACGTCCCTACGTGAACGGCCCCGTTCAACAGGAGGAATCCCGATGGCCGACGCCACCACCCACGAATTCCAGGCCGAGGTCCGCCAGCTGCTGGACCTCGTGATTCACAACCTCTACTCCGACAAGGAGATCTTCCTCCGGGAGCTGATCTCCAACGCCTCCGACGCCCTGGATCGGTCCCGGGTGCTGCGCCTCTCCCAGGAGGGCCTGCGCGCCGCCGATGACGAGGCGAAGATCAGCATCGCGCTGGACGCCGACGCGGGCACCATCACCGTCTCCGACAACGGCGTCGGCCTCACCGCCGAGCAGGCCGTCGCCCACCTGGGCACCATCGCCCAGTCCGGCACCAAGGCCTTCGCCAAGGCTCTGGAGGAGGGCACCGAGCACGACCTCATCGGCCAGTTCGGCGTGGGCTTCTACTCGGCGCTGATGGTCGCGGACAAGGTGACCGTCGAGTCCCTCTCCGTCGAGCCCGACGCCGAGCCCATCCGCTGGACCACCGAGGGCACCGCCAGCTACGACCTCGGCCCCGGCGAGCGCACCACCCCCGGCACCGACGTCGTCCTGTACCTGCGCGAGGCCGACAAGGAGTTCGGCGACGCCGACCGCCTGCGGAACATCATCCGCAAGCACTCCGAGTACATCGGCTACCCCATCGAGCTGGAGGGCACCCAGGTCAACGAGCCCAGCGCGCTCTGGAGCCGCCAGCCCTCCTCCGTCGAGGACGAGGACTACCAGAACTTCTACAAGCACCTCTCCCACGACTGGCAGGAGCCCGCGAGCTGGCTGCACTTCCACGCGGACGCCCCGCTGCAGTTCAAGGCCGCGCTCTTCTTCCCCGAGCGCCGCCCCACGGACCTCGACTGGACCGACGGCAAGCGCCACGTGAAGCTCTACGCCAAGCGGGTGCTCATCCTGGAGGAGGCCCGGGACATGCTGCCCCAGTACCTGCGCTTCGTCGCGGGCGTGGTCGACAGCGAGGACATCCAGCTCAACGTCTCCCGCGAGATGGTGCAGAAGACCCCGGTGGTCGAGAAGATCAAGAAGCAGCTCACCACCCGGATCCTGAAGCACCTGAAGTCCTGGGCCAAGAAGGACGGCGACGCCTACGACCGCTTCTGGAAGGAGTTCGGCGCGACCCTCAAGGAGGGCATGCACACCGACACGGACAACCAGAAGCGGCTGGTGCCGCTGCTGCGCTTCAACACCACCCGTCACAGCGACGCCGAGGGCGTGCTCTCCCTCACGGAGTATGTGGAGGCGATGCCCGAGGATCAGAAGATCATCTGGTACCTGACGGCCCCCGACCGGGCGACAGCCGAGCGCTCACCGCACCTGGAGGCCTTCCAGGCCAAGGGCTTTGAGGTGCTGCTGATGACCCACCCGGTCGACGAGTGGATGGTGGGCTCCATGGGCGAGTTCGAGGGCAAGGCGCTCAAGAGCGTGGCCCGCGGCGACCTGGATCTGGAGAAGGGCGAGGAGGACGAGTCCAAAGAGGAGGAGGCGCCCAAGGTCTCCGAGGGGCTCATCGGCTGGCTCTCCGAGCTGCTGGAGGATGACGTCAAGTCCGTGCGCGCGTCGAGCCGCCTGACCCGCTCGGCCTCCGTGCTGGTGGACGACGACTTCGGCCTCGGCGCCAACATGGAGCGCATCCTGCGCCAGGCTCAGCAGGACGCTCCGTCCAGCCAGCGCATCCTGGAGATCAACCCCGAGCACGCGCTGGTGCGCGCGCTGGAGAAGCTCCGGTCCCAGGGACGCGACGAGGCGGACGTGCTCGGCAAGCTGCTGCTGGACAAGGCGCGGCTCGTCGAGGGCCAGATCGTCGATCCGGCCGGACTCGTCGAGCGCATCGATTCGCTGGGTACGCTGGTCGCCAACGCGCTGGTCGGCGACGCCCCGGCCGCGGAGAGTGACGCCCCCGAGTAGCTCAGTGGACCTTTCGGGTCGGGCGGTGACGAACATTGCCCGACCCCGCGTCCAGGTTGATGACGATGCTGGCGGTCATCTCCGTGCGCAGCCGGCTGCCGCCAGCGTAGAGCTCGGGCCCGGTGCTCGCTTCGAGGTTGAGCCACTCGGTCGGGCGGCCACCGAAGCCGCCGTAGATGCCGGCCAGGGGGCCGAACTTGGTCTGATCGTAGACGCTGGTCCACGACGACATGCCGATGGCGCCGCGGCCCATCAGGTAGACGCCCGTCGCGCCATCGCCAGCGAGCCACGCCCGGCCGCTGATGGCGCCGGCGGCGTCCAGGCCGCGAGAGCCGTAGTCACCGAAGAGCTCGAGAGACAGGTACTGCGAGGGCTCGTAGCCAAGCCGCAGGCCCGGGCGAATCTCCAGGGACTGCACGCCCAGCAGCACCGCGGAGGGAGAGATGGTGAAGGACTGTGCCTGAGCGACGCCCGTGGACAGCATGAGAGGCAGCAGGGCGGACAACATGGGGGCTCCAGGGAGTCGAGGTCATCAGAACTGGTAGAGCGCCTCCAGGCCGACCTGGGGCGAGATCACCAGCGCGTTGTCGCGGGTGTGGGGATCATACACCCAGCTCGCGAACCCCTTACCCGAGGCTCGTACTCCGATCGTCTCGCCGCGGATCAGCAGATCCATGCCGCCGAGGCCCGCGGGGCCGACGGCGTGGCGCACGCCGTCCTCGGTGAGGGCGACGGCGTCAGGGTCCAGATCCGCGGACCACGTGACGGCGGCGCCCGCCCGGAAGATGACATCCCAGGAGAAGGCGCTGGGCTGGCGGTGGGGGATACGGACCCCGGGGGCCAGATAGATGCCGTGGCGCAGGCGATAGTAGTCGGTGTTGCTCTCAGCCTCGATGTCAGCGTCATCGGGGATGGGCGTGACGGTGCCCATGCCGCCGATGTCCACATGCAGCATGCGGGTGATCCGGGAGTCCAGACCGCCCATCAGGCCGATGGGGGAGGGGCCCTGAACCGCTGACACGCCGAGGTGCATGCGCACCTGGGGGTCCATAGCGGGGCGTCCAGCGAGGGCGTCACCGGTGAAGAGGGTGCTCGCGAGCATCAGGGTCATGGTCATGACGGACTCCTGTCAGGTGTATACGCCCTGTACGATCAGATATGCCCTCTGTTGACACAGATCGTATTCTTTTCAAGGGCGATCACGGATCTCCGCGAGATGGATCGCGTGCCCCCAGGAGCAGATCGCCCATCTCGGTGAGGCTCGAGAGGTCATGGACCTCGCGCTCCAGTCGCGGAACCTCCACGAGGAAGCCGTCATTCGGGCCCATCCAGCTCTGGACCTCACGGACCCAGCCCCGCTGGATCTCCGCCATCTCCCGAAAGCGGCCGTGGGCGCTGCCGAGCCGGGCGACGATGCCCGCCCGGACCGAGGACTTCATGTCGGCCCCCAGCTCCTCGACGGCGTCGCCCAGGAGGCTCTTCGCGTCCAGCTTGGTGCCGCTCGCCGGGTAGACCTGGTTCACGATGACCCCGGCGCGGGGGTAGTTGCGCTTCCGGAGCTCCTTGGCGAAGAAGGAGGCGACCTCGATGGAGGGCTCGGTGGGCGCGCAGACCGTGAGGAAGCAGGTCGCGTCGCTCTTGAAGAGCTCGATCACCTCCTCGTGCCGCACCCGGAAGCCGTCGTACATGTCCTTGAACAGCAGCAGGAACTCGGAGAGCTCGTCGAGGAAGTCCTTGCCGAAGATGTACCCCAGCAGGCGGAACACCACGGCTGACGTGCCGGCGACCAGCGTGCTCGCCATCTTGACGCCGAAGACGCGCTTCTCGTCGTAGGGGGCGAGGAACCAGCGAATCACCCGCTTGTCGAAGAAGCGGGAGAGCCGCCCGGGGGCCTCCATGAAGTCCAGCGCGTTCTTCACCGGCGGGGTGTCGAGCACCACGAGATCGTAGCGGCCCGAGGTGAAGACGTCGTGCAGCGCCTCGGTCGCCATGTACTCCTGGGAGCTGGCGAAGGTGTTGGACAGCGTGCGATAGATCTCGTTGTTGAGGATCTTCTCGCGGGTCTGGGCGTCGGGGGCGAGGCGGCCGATGAGCTGATCGAAGGTCGTCTGCGTGTCGAGCATCAGCGCGGAGAGGGTGCCCCGGGCCTGGGTGCTGCTCAGATCGATGCGGGTCTCTTCGTTGCCGAACTCGCTCAGGCCGAGGGAGTTCGCCAGCCGGCGAGCCGGGTCGATGGTGAGCACGAGCACCCGGCGCCCGCGGATGGCGGCGCGCAGCCCCAACACGGCGCTGGTGGAGGTCTTGCCGACCCCGCCGGAGCCTACGCAGACGATGAGCCGCTTCTTGTCGATCATCTCCAGGGGCGTCACTTGATCCCCTTGGAGCGCAGGTTGGAGGAGCGGGCCAGGGCGGCCGCGACGTTCCGAACCAGCGGCGCCGAGCCTTCTTTGGCGCTCAGGGCCGGGATCTCGACGAGGTTCATCTCGGTCTCGCTGGTGAGGCGGGACATGGCCACGGCGGTGGAGGCCTCCTGTCGGGCCTCCCAGCGCGCGGCCTTCAGCATCTCGGCGGTGTCCGCGCCGCCCTCGACGCCCTCCAGCCGACTCAGCAGCTCTCGCTCATCGTCGGTGAGGGTCGGTCGCATGGCGCGGTTGAGCACCACCAGCGGCATCTTCAGCGAGGGCGTGCTCTCGCGGATCTTCTGCCAGGTCTCGATGGTCTCGTTGATGACCATCTCCTCGGGCATCGCGACAAGCACGAGGTTGGTGCCGGGGTCGCCGAGCAGCTTGAGCGCTTCCCGGCCGCGATCGGCGATGGGGCCGTTGCGGAAGAGCTCCAGCATGCGGTGGGGAGCGGCCATCAAGCTCGCGGCGTGTCCCGAAGCGGGGAGATCCACCACCACGAGATCGTACTGCTGGCAGAGCCAGACGAGCTTGGAGAGGACGACCACCTCGCGGTTGCCGGGGGTCGCGTCCAGGAAGCGCCGCACGAGGGCGTTCTCGAGGATGAGCTTGACGACCCGCTTGATGGGCACGACCCGCTGAATCCACTCCTGAAGCGCGGAGGCCCAGTCGACGTTCAGCGCCCAGAGGTTGTCAGCGACCTTGGAGGGCTCGTAGCCGATGTTGGCGGAGAAGATGCGGTTCATCGAGGGGGTCTGATCCCCCATCTCCACGAGCGCGGTCTTCCGACCCTGCGCGGCCGCCAGTGTCCCGATTGCCGCGGCGATCTGGGTCTTCCCGACGCCACCTTTTCCGGTGACGAGGATCAGGTTCCCGTAGACGATGTCGGCGATGTCCAAGTCGACGTCCGCGTCTGGCGATGCCCATGCGATCTACCGTGTCCGAGGGCCGCGCGCCCCCCGGACTTTCAATTCCGCAGCATCAGATGTCGAGGTTCCGAACGTTGAGAGCGTTCTCGTAGATGAACTCCCGTCGAAGATCGACCTGCTCGCCCATGAGGACGGTGAAGATGCTGTCGGCCTCGATGAGGTCGTTGATCGTCACCTGGAGCAGGGTCCGTCTCCCGGGATCCATGGTGGTCTCCCAGAGCTGGTCGGGGTTCATCTCACCGAGGCCCTTGTAGCGCTGGATGTCGTAGCCCTTCTTGGCGCCATCGAGCACGAGGCTCTGGAGCAGACTGAGGGTCTGCACCGGCGCCTCGTCGAGCTTCGCGGGGAGCTGAATGAGCGCGCACAGCTCGCGGGCGACGCGGCGCAGGCCCTCGTACTCCGGGTCGAGGTTCAGCTCACCGCCGAGCAGGGTGGTGCGCTCGGCCCCGCGGCTGATGGTCTTGATCTCGAGCAGGTGACCGTCGCGCTCGTCTTCCTCCACCACGGTGACCGCGGGGAGCTGCACGTCCGGGTAGACCTCGACCATCCGCGCCTTGAGCAGCTCGGCCTTCGCCTCCAGCTGCTTGCTGTCAGCGCCGGCCTCAGGGCCCCCCACCATCAGCCAGGAGTCCAGCACCTGCGGCTCGAAGTGCCGACCGTGGCGCTCGATGGCCTGGTTGTAGCGAGCGACCTTCTGGAGCACCTCCAGGAGCTGATCGCCCTGGATGGCCGTGTCCCCGGAGGTCAGGGTCATGTTCTTGACCCCCTCCTTGTAGAGGAAGTCCTGAAGGTTCTTGTCATCCTTCAGGTACCGGGCGGACTTTCCGCGCTTGACCCGGTAGAGTGGGGGCTGGGCGATGTAGAGGTGTCCCTTCTCGACCAGCGAGCGCATCTGCCGGTAGAAGAAGGTGAGCAGCAGGGTGCGGATGTGGCTCCCGTCGACGTCGGCGTCTGTCATCAGGATGATGCGGCCGTAGCGGAGCTTGCTCAGGTTGTAGTCGGGGCCGATCGCGGTCCCGAGGGCGGAGATGATGGTCCGAACCTCGTTGTTTCCGAGCATCTTGTCGAAGCTGGACTTCTCGATGTTCAGGATCTTTCCGCGGAGGGGGAGGATCGCCTGATAGCGGCGATCGCGGCCCTGCTTCGCGCTGCCGCCGGCGGAGTCACCCTCGACCAGGTACAGCTCGCACTTCGCGGGATCCTTCTCCTGACAATCCGCCAGCTTGCCGGGCAGGCTGCCGCCGTCGAGGATGGTCTTGCGCCGGGAGAGCTCGCGGGCCTTTCGGGCGGCGTCGCGGGCGCGGGCAGCGTCGGTCGCCTTGCCGATGATGGCGCGGGCGATCTGAGGGTTCTCGGCGAAGAAGGCCGCGAGCTTGTCGTTGACGACGCTCTCGACGAGCCCCTTCATCTCGGAGGTGCCCAGCTTGGTCTTCGTCTGCCCCTCGAACTGCGGGTCGGGCAGCTTGACGGAGAGCACGGCGGTGAGCCCCTCGCGGGTGTCATCACCGCTCAGGTTCTCGCCCTTGTTCGCCTTCAGCATGTTGTTGGCGTGGGCGTAGGCGTTCACCGTGCGGGTGAGCGCCGCCTTGAGGCCCGTGACGTGGGTGCCGCCCTCGATGGTGTTGATGTTGTTGGCGAAGGAGAGCGTCGTCTCCGAGTAGGACGTGGTCCACAACATCGCGATCTCGACGGTCAGGCCTTCGCGCTCGCCGAACATGTAGATGGGCGGCTCATGCACCAGGGTCTTGCCGCGGGAGAGGTGCTCCACGAAGGAGACGATGCCGCCCTCGTAGTGGAACGTGTGCTTCCGATCGGACTCCCGGTGGTCCTCGATGTGGATGGTGACGCCGGGGTTCAGGAAGGCCAGCTCACGGAGGCGCTTGGAGAGGATCTCGAAGCGGAGCTCGGTGGTCTCCTTGAAGATCTGGGAGTCGGCGAGGAACTGGATGCGGGTTCCGCGCTTGCCGCCGTCGGGGCCCTTATCGGTCAGCTCGGTCGTGGGGACGCCCCGGCCGTACTCCTGCTCGTAGTGCCGGCCGTCGCGCCAGATGTCCAGGCGCAGCCACTCCGAGAGGAAGTTCACGCAGGACACGCCGACGCCGTGCAGGCCGCCGGAGACCTTGTAGGACTCCGAGTCGAACTTGCCGCCGGCGTGCAGGATGGTGAGGACCACCTCGGCGGCGGGCCTGTTGAGCTTTGAGTGCATGCCGACGGGGATGCCGCGGCCGTTGTCCGTCACCGAGCAGGAGCCGTCCTCGTGCAGGACCACGTCGATGCGCGTGCAGAAGCCAGCCAGAGCCTCGTCGACCGCGTTGTCCACGACCTCGTAGACGAGGTGGTGCAGCCCGCGCTCGACGGTGTCGCCGATGTACATCGCCGGACGCATCCGGACGGCCTCGATGCCCTCCAGAACCTGGATGCTGTCCTTGTCGTAGTTGGAGTTATCCTCAGCGGGCTCCGCGGTAACAACCGGCGCATCGACGGTGTCGTTATCGGGGTTACCGACACCGGTTTCGGTCTCTTCGGCGGACATAAGGCAAGGCCTCCTCGAAGCTGTTTCCAGACAGGCTCAGGTAACCCACCTGGACCCCCTCATCCATCTCCCCGTGCCAGAACCTGTCCGCCCTCAACGCGGAAGAATCTGGCGCTTCCCTCAGGCAGCCCGGAGAGCCGCTCCACGTCCGTTGTTGTCACGAACGTCTGGAGATCCAGCTCCCTCAAGAGGCCCAGGAGTTGATCGGTTCTGCGCTGATCCAGCTCGGACGAGAGATCGTCGAGGAGAAACAGCAGCCGGTCGCCGCGAGACCGGGCCGCCTGCAGCTCGGCGAGCTTCAGCGCGATGACCACGGAGCGGACCTGGCCCTGTGAGCCGTAGGCCCGGGCGCTCCTGCCGTTGACCTCGACGGCCAGGTCGTCCCGGTGGGGGCCCACGAGGTTCATCCCGCGCCGCAGCTCGTCCTGGCGGCTCGCCCCCAGCAGCTCCATGAAGCGAGCGGCCTGCTCATCCTGCTCACCCTCACCCAGGCAGCTCCGGTAGCGGATCTTCGCCTTGCCGCCGCCCGCGATCTGTCCGTGCAGGGCCTCGAAGTGCGGCACCAGCTGCTTCACGATCTGCTGCCGCCGGAGCGAGAGGTGCGCGCCCAGGTGAGCGAGCTGCTCGTCGAAGATGTCGAGCTGGATCAGATCCCGGTTCAGAGCGCGGAGCAGCGATGAGCGCTGATCCAGCACGCGCTGATAGTCGCGGGCGATGTCGAGGTACGAGGGGCGGGCGGTGAAGGCCGCGCGGTCCAGGAAGCGGCGACGCCCGCCGGGGTCGCCGCGGACCATGGCGGTGTCCTCGGGGCAGAACAGCACGGCGCGGATGCCGTCAAAGTAGTTCCGCAGGCTCGATGGGCGCTTGTCATCGACCTCGCCCATCCGACCGGCGCTGCTCACCGTGAAGCGGAACTTGCGGCGGATGCCCTCGTCCATCACCGCGCCACCCACCCGGGCCACGTCGGCCCCAAACCGGATCAGCTCCCGGTTGCGGCGAGCCCGGAAGCTCTTGAGCGTAGCGAGGCCGTAGATGGCCTCCAGGCAGTTTGTCTTCCCCTGAGCGTTCTCCCCCTCGAAGACTACGAACCTCGCGTCTGTGTCCAGCTGAACCAGCTCCAGGTTGCGAAAATCCTGGATGACGAGGTTGAGGAGTCTCATAGGTGAGAGAACCTAACCCCAGCGCCGACCGTTTTCTGTCCGCACTCGATCGCTTCAACGGACAGATAGAACACGTTCTATTTTTGGCACGCGTCCTATCTAAAAACCTGATGGATCGTCTAAAACCCCGCTGGGAGGCTCAATCCAGACGCATGGGCATGACGACGAACAGCGAGTCGTCGGTCTCCGGCTCCACGATGACCGCGGGCGAGAGGGCGTCGCCCAGGTTGATTGTCACGTACTCGGATCCCACAACGCTCAAGATGTCGATGAAGTACTTCACGTTGAAGCCGACCTCCAGCGGATCCCCCTGGAGCTCGATCGGAACAGTTTCACGGGCTTCGCCGATGTCGCTGTTCTGCGCGGAGATGGTCACGGAGTCGGATTCGAAGGCGAACCGGACCGGCCGGGTCTTGTCAGCCGCCAACAATCCCACGCGCTTGAGTGCGGAGGAGAAGGACTCCCGCAGGACGCGGGCCTGACGCTTGGGCGCCTTGGGAATGACCGGCCCATAATCGGGGAATTCCCCATCGATCAGGCGGAAGTAGAAGCGGGCCGAGGCGTGCTGAACCAGCGCGGAGTTCTCGCCGAAGGTGATCTCCAGATCGCCGTCGAGGCCCTCGGAGAGCTTCTTGATCTCGCCAATGGCCTTGCGCGGCAGCAGCAGGCGCGGCCCCATGCCCAGCTCGCCTTCATAGTTGGCCTCGGAGTAGGCCAATCGGTGCCCATCCGTCGCGACCATGCGGAGCTTCTGGCCGCCTTCGTCATCCTCGACCCGCTGGAGATGGGCGCCGTTGATGCCGTAGCGGTTGTCATCGGGGCAGATCGCGAAGCTGGAGCGCTCGATCAGCCGCCGCATCGTCCCGGAGGACATTTTCATGCTGGCGCGCCCATCGAACTCCGGCAGGGGCGGGTAGTCCTCACCCGGCAGCCCGAGAACCTTGTACCAGGCGGGACCGCTGGTCACCTCAAGGCGGTTCTGAGGACCGCGCTTCAGGTGGACCGTGTGGTCGGGGAGCATCCGGGCGATCTGGAAGAAGTTAGCGGCGTGGACCGCCAGCTCACCAGAGTCTTCGACGTTGGCGACGAAGTCACCGATGAAAGCGACCTCGGTGTCCGTGGCCGTCAGGCGCAGGTGACCCTCGCGCGCCTGGAGAAGCACGTGGGACAGGATGGGGTTGGGCGTGTTGCGACGATCAACGATCCCCTGAACCCGGGCAAGGCCCCGGAGGAGTTCGTCGCGGTCGATGTAGAGCTCCATTTCTACTCCAGGTGCCAGCGGCTCAGCAGCGGCGCGTGGTGATGGGGATCGATCTAGATCCAATTGGATCTATTGGATCGTTGTAGATCCCTAGGTCCTGTGGAAGGTGGGCATAAGTGAAAAATTTTTCATAAAGTCTTGAAGTCATTGGCCGATCCAGACCCATTTGGCTGTGGAAAAACTGGGGGGAGTGCTGGGCATGAGTGTGGACGGATCGGGGCGGGGGGCCAGTAGTGATCCGAGGACCCCGAGATATCCCATGAACACCCACAAGGCTCCCACAGGGTTTTCCCCGCTGGTTCCACAGGGTTTTCCCCAGGCTGGATCCAGGCCGATCCAGGCTGGATCGAGTCTCGGATCCTGAGGGCCTGGAGAAAACTCAAAGACCGAGGTTCTGTTCGAGGGTCTGAATCAGGTGCCGCAGGTCAGCATCCTTCTCCACCTCGGCGGTGACCTTCTTGTCGGCGTGGTGGACCGTGGAGTGGTCCCTGCCGCCGAAGGCGCGCCCCAGGTCGGGGTAGGAGAGCTGGGTGTGCTTGCGGGCCAGGTACATGGAGAGCTGGCGCGGGCGGGCGATGGACTTGACCCTCCGCTTGCCCTTGATGTCCACGACCTTGATGTTGAAGAAGCGGGCGACGACCTCCATGATGCGCTCGGGCGTCACCGCCTCGACCGGGTCCGCGAACTGCGGGCCGAGGTGTTGTCGGGCGAACTCCATCGTCAGGGGCGTGGAGTAGAAGTCGGCGAGGGCGGCCAGCCGGTTCAGGATCCCCTCCAGTTCCCGGATGTTGCCGCGCACCCGCGGGGCGATCCAGCCAGCCAGATCCGAGGGGATGGTGATGCCGAGCTCGTCGGACTTTCTGCCGAGGATGGCCACCATGGTCTCGATGTCCGGCGGCTGGATGTCGGCCAGCAGGCCGCCCTCGAAGCGCGTCCGGAGTCGGGGCTCCAGCTTCTGGATCTCCTTGGGCAGCGCGTCAGCGGTGACGATGATCTGCCGGCCGGTCGTGTGGAAGGCCTGGAAGGTGTAGAAGAACTCCTCCTGTGACCGATCCTTGCCGCCGAGGAACTGGATGTCGTCGATCAGGAGGATGGTCCCGCTCTCCCGGAAGCGGGCGCGGAAGTCCTCCATCCGCCGGAAGCGGATGGCGTTGATCATCTCGTTCACGAAGGTCTCAGCCGTCGTGTAGACCACCTTGGCGCCGGGGTTCTGGACCAGCACGCGGTTGCCGATGGCGTGCATCAGGTGGGTCTTCCCGAGGCCGGTGTCTCCGTAGATGAACAGCGGGTTGTAGTTGGGCGAGCCCGGGAAGTCCGCGACGGCGAGCGAGGCGGCGTGTGCAAACTGATTGCAGGATCCAACGACGAAGTTGTTGAAGATCTTTCCGCCCTGGAGTCCCGGGGGACGCCCGCCCGCCTCGCCAGAGTTCGGGTTGGATCCGGGATCCGGGGCTTCGCCGGGGGAGGGCTGCGGATCCGAGCTCTTGTTGCCGACGCTGAAGCTCAGGCGGACGGGCTGGCCCAGAACCTCGCTGAACTGCGCCGTGAGGATGCCCTCATAGTTCCAGCGGACCCAGTCCAGGTAGTACGGATCGGGCGCGCGCAGGTCGACGGTGCCATCTCGGACCCCCCCGAGCTCCAGCCGCTCGAACCAGATGTTGAACGCCTCGGAGCCGATTTCCTGCTCGACTCGCTGCTGAACAGTTCTCCACACCTCGTGCGGGGACAAACGCATACTCCCCCCGAAATCTGCCGCGATCTCGGGTTTTGAGGGCTGTTTTCTTAGGGAGGAACGCCCTCGGCTTGAGAGGACTCCACGGGGGCCGGACTTCTCTCGGTGATCCTGAGGGAACACGGGCGAGATTGTGGAGAACCTTCGGCGCTTCGGAGCGACTTCGGACGCTATCAGCCCCGGAGAGGTTGATCAACTCCCGCGTTGTATAACCCTGTTGAAAACTCAAAAAGAAAAAGAAAATCGGATAGATACAATAACGTTAACAACGCCGTTTATCGATCAGTTGCCCTGAGGGCGGCGGGTGGCTACTTAAGGGTGTTCCGGCGCTGGCCGCCCCTTTTCTCCATCCAGTGAGATTCGTCATGAAGCGCACCTACCAACCGAGCAACATCAAGCGGAAGCGTTCACACGGCTTCCGCGCCCGCATGGCTACCCCCGGTGGCCGCAAGGTCATCAAGCGCCGTAGGGCCAGGGGTCGTAAGCGCCTGGTCGTGACTGTTCCCCAGAAGTGACCGCCTTTCGTTCGGGAGGCGCCTCGGGGAATCAGTTCCCCAAGTCCATCCGGATCCGGGAATCCAAGGATTACCGCAGGGTCCAGGGACGAGGTCGCCGCATCCGGACGAAGAACCTCCTGGTGCTCTACACCCGTGGGCGCGCGCCCGTGAGCCGTTTCGGCCTCACGGTCAGCCGCAAGGTGGGTAACGCCGTGGTTCGAAACCGGGTCAAGCGCTGGCTCCGAGAGTCCATCCGACATCGTCGGGTTGAACTCAGCGGACGCTGGGACGTGGTGTTTATCGCGTCACCAGGAGCTGGACTTGCAGGGTTCGAGTCATTGGAACGGCAGATCTCCGGGGTGTTTGAGCAGCTCAGTCAGGCAGAGCGTTGACATGGTTGCTGACAGGCTTCATCCGCTTCTACAAGCGGTTCATCTCCCCAATGTTGCCGCCGTCGTGCCGCTTCCATCCCACCTGCTCCAGCTACGCGCTGGAGGCTCTGCAGGTGCACGGTTCCTTGCGGGGCTCATGGTTGGCGATACGGCGCATCGGTCGCTGCCACCCCTTCCATCCCGGCGGCTTCGACCCCGTCCCTCCCGCCAGGCAGCTGCCCGATGATTAAGAGCAAGAAGGACGACACCGAGCAGAGAGCGATCATCGCGATCCTCCTCTCTCTCGCGATCTACTGGATCTGGACGGCCTTCTTCATGCCGCCCGCGCCGGTGTCGACCGCCAGCACCGCTCCGATCGACAACCCCAGCACCGTCACCGCAGAAGCTCCGGTCAACGACACCCCCGTCGCGGATGTCCCCGTCACACCGTCAGCCGACATCCCCGAGCGGGAGGTCGGCTTCTCCACCTCTGAGATCTCAGCCACGCTGACCTCCGAGGGCGGCAGCCTGACGGTCGTGAAGCTCCCGAACCACCCCTCCTCCTACAACGTCACCCCCATCTGGAGTCACGTCTACAACCTGATCAAGGGTGAAGGCGAGGGGGAGTGGAAGCCCTACGGCGACGATCCCGGCAGAGAGATCGTCATCACCGAGAACGGTCTGCTCGTGGCCGCGGGCAGCGGCCGCTTCGTGGAGGGTCGCTACACCCTCGACAGCCGCAGCGCGGTCCGGGTGACCGATGACGGCCTGCGAGTCACAAAGACCTACGCCGAGGGCGCGGAGCCCAACTTCGTCAACGTCGCGGTCACCTTCGAGAACATCGGCAGCCAGACCTGGACCGGCCCCCTGTGGGTCGGCATGGTCGACGTCTTCGAGGGCGAGGCCGGCCGATACGAGAACGCGACCCGCCCCAACGCGGTGGTCGACGGTGACCTGGAGGCCCAGCTCGACCTTGAGGATCTCAGCGAAGGCGCCGAGGTCTTCGAGGGGCCCGTCAGCTGGTTCGGCGTGGGCGACCGCTACTTCATGGCCGCTGCCATCCCTGACTCCACGACCTGGGGGCGCGCGACCTTCGCCTCCACCGGGGTCGAGGGCGGCGCCGGTGCCTACCTCGTGCGCGATCAGACGCTGGAGGCCGGCCGCTCCGAGACCGTCAACCTCCGAGTCTTCGTCGGTCCCAAGGATCTGAGCGTCCTGCGCGAGATCGGACAGGACTTCGATCAGGCTGTGGACTTCGGGATCTTCGGGTTCTTCTCGAACATCCTGCTGTGGATTCTCCAGATGTTCCACGGCCTCGTGGGCAACTGGGGCGTGGCGATTATCCTGCTCACCGTGAGCGTGAAGGCCGCCTTCTGGCCGCTGACCCAGAAGTCCTTCAAGTCCAGCCGCGCGATGCAGGCTGTCCAGCCCAAGATCGCGGCCCTCAAAGAGAAGTACGGCGATGAGCCCCAGAAGCTCGGCGAGGAGCAGATGAAGCTCTTCCGCGAGGAGGGGGTCAACCCGCTGGCTGGCTGCCTGCCGATGGTCGTGCAGATGCCGGTCTGGTTCGCGCTGTACTCCGTCCTGCTGTCCTCAGCGGATGTCTTCAACGCCGAGTTTCTCTACCTGAAGGATCTGTCTTCTGCGGATCCACTGGGCATCCTGCCCCTGCTGGTTGGTGTCTTCTACTTCATCCAGCAGCGCATCATGCCCACCAGCCCGAACATGGATCCCATGCAGCAGAAGCTCATGCGGATGATGCCCATGATGTTCGTGGCGTTTATGTTCGCCTTCCCATCGGGCTTGAACATCTACATTCTGATCAACACCTTGCTGTCAATCACCCAGATGTGGTTGATCAACCGGGCCTATCCCGTCGCCCAACCCTCCTGAGCGGAGCTAGAAGATGAACGCAAACCCCCCTGAGGGTATCGAGACCATTAACGCCGAAGGTGCCGACATTGCAGCGGCGGTCGGCACTGCAGCTTCCGAACTGGGAGTGTCGAAGAACGGCGTCCAGTGGTCGCTCGACAAGTCCTGGTTCAAGGATGAAAACGGCCGCGTTGTCCCCCGGGACACCGTCCGTATCTTCGCCTGGGCGCGCAACCCCGAGGAGATGGAAGCCGCCAACGACGCGCAGAACTGGCTCGAGGGCCTGCTCAATCGCATGGACTTTGAGAAGAGCTCCGTTGAGGGCGACGTCGGCGCTAACAACACCGTGATCCTCAAGGTCACCGTGGACGCCCCGAGCCGCCTTGTTGGACGCCGTGGCAAGACCCTGAAGGCGATCCGTCACCTGCTGATGCAGTCCGTCGGCGCCGACTATCCCAACCGCGAGTTCCGCCTCGAGGTTCCGGACAACCGCGACGACCGTGACGACCGCGGTGGCCGTGACCGTGACGACCGTGGCCGTGACCGTGACGACCGCGGACGCGGCCGTGACCGTGACGACCGCGGGCGCGGCCGTGACCGTGACGATCGCGGGCGTGGCCGTGACCGGGATGACCGCGGGCGCGGTCGTGACCGTGACGACCGCGGACGCGGCCGTGACCGGGATGACCGTGGTGGTCGTGACCGCGATCGTGACGCGCGCGACACCAAGCGCCTGGAGCGCATGGCTCAGAAGATCGCCGATCGCGTTCGCGAGACCGGCGAGGCCGAGGTCATCCGCAAGGAGCTCAACGGCTTCGATCGTCGCATCGTGCACATCACCGTCGCCGAGATCGACGGTGTGAACACCCGCTCCATCGGTGACGGGAACCTCAAGCAGATCGAGATCTACGCTGAGGCCGGCGGCTCCAACGAGGAGTGAGCAGTCCCGGGCGCCCGCCTGCCCCTGATTGATGCTCTTCGCATCATGACGGGTCGTGGACGGGAACCTGTCGTCGCTTGCGCCGCTCGTCCCCACCCACCCCTGACTGCATTTTGCTTCCAGCGTGATGACGAAACGTAGTCAGGACATCATCGTCGCCAGCGCCACCCCCTGGGGGCGGTCCGCGGTGGCGATGGTGCGGTTGAGCGGAGGTGGGCTGCGGGCGCTGCTGCCCGCGTTCTGTGAGCCGCGGGGTGGGTTTCCACCGCCGCGGCGAGCGCGGCTGTGTCAGCTGCGGGATGACGACGGTGTCTTTGATGAGGCGCTGCTGACCTTCTTCCCCGGTCCGCGCTCCTACACCGGCGAGGATGTGGCGGAGATCGGCTGCCACGGGAACCCGCTGGTCGTTGAGCGGCTGCTCGCGGCTGCGGTTGGAGCCGGCGCGAGGGTCGCGCACCCGGGGGAGTTTACGCGGCGGGCCTTCCTGAACGGGCGCATGGACCTGGCCCGCGCGGAGGCCGTGCTGCAGTCGATCGAGGCGGCTACCCCAGCGGGGTTGGCGATCGCCCGGGCTGGAATGGATGGGCGGATCGGCGCCCTGGTGGACGCGCTGCGCGGCGAGCTGACCGCGGCGTTGGCGGAGCTGGAGGCTCGGCTGGACTATCCGGCTGAGGATCTGACCCTCGAAGATGACGCCGCGCTCGCCGCGCGACTGGAGGCGCTGGAGGCGCGGTGTCGGTCGGTGGCGGGCAGCTATCGGGCGGGGCGGATCCTGGTGGATGGCGCCCGGGTGGCCCTCGTGGGGCCGGTGAACGCGGGCAAGTCCTCCCTGTTCAACAAGCTCGGTGGATCCGTGCGCGCGCTGGTCTCGCCGGTCGCCGGGACCACCCGGGACGTGGTGGAGCGGCGGGTCGTGCTCGGCAGCGCGGCGGTGACCTTGCTGGACACGGCCGGGGAGCGTGACGCGGAGGATCCCATCGAGGCCGCGGGGGTCGCGCTGGGCCGGGAGCTGGTCGCGGACGCGGATCTCTTCCTGGTGGTCGTCCCCGCCAATGATCCCGCGGCGGCGGCGGCGGTGCTGGAGCGGACCTCAGGGCGGCCCCGGATCCTGGTGGGGAACCACGCGGATCGTCCGGGAGCGGTGACGCGTTACGTCGGCGAGCCGCTGGCCATGACCTGCGCGGTGAGCGGGGAGGGCGTCGAGGCGCTGGCGCAGGCGATCAGCGAGGCGCTCGTCGGGGAGCTGCCCGGTGGATCCAGGCTGGTCATCGCCTCCCAGCGTCAGCGGGATCTGCTGCTGGGCGTCGCGGAGCGCGCCTCGGAGTGCCTGTCAGCGCTCGATGGGGAGGCGGGGGTCGCGGTCGCCGCCGAGGCGCTATACGGTGCGCTGGAGCGGCTGGACGAGCTGATCGGTCGAGACACCCGAGAGGCTGTGCTGGACGAACTCTTCGCTCGCTTCTGCATCGGAAAGTGACTGGTAAGACCCCGCGGGGATAGATTGACGAAACGAGGGAGCCCGACTTGCGCACGCTGTATGTGATGGATCCACTGGAGAAGCTCCACATCGAGGGCGACTCCACCTACGTGATGATGCGGGACTCCACCGCCAGGGGCTGGCCCTGCGCCTGGTGTACGCCGGACGACCTCTCGGTGCGTGACAACACCGCCGTGGCGCGCTGTCAGGAGGTCACCACTCACGACGACGCCCCGCACTTCCGCACGTCCGAGACCCGCGAGGAGCCCCTCTCGGCCTTCGACTGCATCTGGATGCGGAAGGATCCGCCCTTCGACATCGACTACATCTTCTCTACCTACATCCTGGCCATGGCCGGTCCGAAGACGTTGGTGCTCAACGATCCCCGGTCCATCGCGGCCTCCAACGAGAAGATGTACGCCCTCCAGTGGCCCGACCTGAGCCCACCCACCCGCGTCACCAACAAGGTGTCGGATGTCCTCGCCTTCGCCAAAGAGCACGGGCGCATCGTCATCAAGCCCTGGGATGGAAACGGCGGCCGGGGTGTCCTGGTGACCGCTGATGGCGACCCCAACCTGAGATCCATGGCCGAGCTGCTGACCGCCGAGGGCCGGACCTACTGCCTGGTCCAGCGCTACCTCCCCGAGATCAAGACCGGCGACAAGCGCATCATCTTGATCGACGGCGAGCCTCGCGGGTGGTTCCGGCGGGTGCCCCAGCCCGGCGATCATCGCGGCAACATGCACGTCGGCGCCACGGTCGAGGCCTTCGAGCTGAGCGCCCGCGATCGAGAAATCTGCGAGAGAATCGGAGGCCGATTGAAAGATGAGGGCCTCGTCTTCGTTGGCATTGACATCATCGGAGACCACCTGACCGAGATCAACGTCACCAGTCCCACGGGGCTCCGGGAGATCGCCACCCTGCAGGGCCGGCTCCTCGGACCCGAGCTCCTGGACGTCTCCCACCGCCGGTGGCGAGCGCTCTAACTTCAAGGAAGGCCCATGAAGATCCGCACCTTCTTCGCGACCGCCATCACCGCCGCTCTCCTCTCCTCCGGTTCGGCGCTGGCTCAGGACGACGATAAGAAGAAGAACGAAGAAGACTTCAGCGAGGGCTCCGTCTCCGGCGGCGCCAAGAACAGCGCCATCAACGACGGCAAGCTCCCCGACTTCGAGCGGACCGACTTCTCGTCCGACAGCCCGCTGACCAAGGAAGAGGCGCTGGCCCTCCCCTGGCCCATGGAGGTCCACCGGGGGGCCGTCGCGCTGGGCCTGGAGTCCGAGTTCGTCTGGGCCTGCTACCAGGGCATCGAGTACATCTACAAGCGGGACTACAAGAACGCCAAGAGCCACTGGGACTCACTCAACACGAAGTACCCGAACCGCGGCGTGGGGCACGTCGGCAACGTGCTGCTCTACCAGGCGTTGATGCTCGAGAACTTCGACTACCGCTACGAGCAGCAGTACCTCTTCCACTCCCAGAAGGCGCTGGAGGAGCTGTCCGACGCCCTGCAGAAGCCCGGCGAGGAGGCCTGGGAGCACTTCCTGACCGGCGGGATGATCGGCATCGAGTCCATCCACACCATGCGCCGTGGTGACTTCGTACCCGCCCTCACCCGCGGGGTCGAGGCCATCGGTCACGTCAAGAAGGTGAAGGAGCTGGCGCCGAAGTTCTCCGACCCGGTGCTGGGTGACGGGCTCTACAAGTACTGGAAGACGGTGGTGAGTCAGAACTCCAAGCTCCTCCCGGACGGCAGCGACGATCGGGTCGAGGGCATCTCGCTGATGCGGAAGGCTGAGTCCGAGGCCGTCTTTGTGGGGCCCGCCTCGACCCTGGCGCTGGTCTTCACCTGGATCGAGGAGCGGGAGTTCAACCGCTCCCTCGAGTCCTGCATGCGAAACCGCCGGCAGTACCCCCAGAACATCATCAACAGCATGGTGATGGGCCGGGTCTACATGTACATGCGCAAGTATGACAACAGCCTGAAGATCTTCGACGAGGTGCTGCAGACGGCCCCCGACAACATGCGCGTGCACTACTACAAGGCGACCACCTTCCTGCGGAAGCGTGACTACGACAGCGCCGAGCTCGCCATCGACAAGTACCTCGCCTTCGAGCTGGAGCCCGAGTTCAAGGCCGCTGGTCTGCACCGAAAGGGCGACATCTACTATCGGCGCAAGGAGTACAAGAAGGCCGAGAAGCTCTACAAAGAGGCCGTCAAGGTCAACGACTACGAGCCCAGCAAGGCCCGCCTCAAGCGCATCAAGAAGCTCAAGAAGGAAGGCAAGATCTGAGCCCTGCCTCCTCCTGAGAGTGGATCAGCTCTGCTTCTGGGGGATGGCCAGCACCATGCCCACGCGCAGCCCCGTGTCGCCGTTCAGGATGTCCTGGTTGGCGTCGCGGATCTCCTTCCAGCGGGTCTTGTCGGCGTAGACCCGGCCCGCGATCTTCCACAGCGTGTCGCCGCTGCGCACGGTGTACGCGGTCACGGCCTCGCGGGGGATGTCGATGCGGGCCTGAGCGGGCTCCTCTTCGACCGGCGCGGGGCGGGCGGTCACCGTGCGCTCGCGCGCGGGTGCGACGTCGACCAGCGCGTCGTCCTCGCTCGGCAGCTCGTCCAGAGTGGGGCCGTCGTCCTCGGAGATCACCTCGGCGTCCGCGAGCTGCTCCACGCCGTAGTCACCCTCGCTGGGCCAGGAGAACCCGACCATCACCAGCGCCAGCGCCGCCACCGCGGTGACCACGCCCGTCGCGATGGTCCAGACCTGGGCGCGATGCTCCAGATCGCGGTGCTCTCGCTCCATGCGGCTGTGGGCGCTGCGGAGGCGCCGGGCCTCGTCGCGGAGCGCCTTCAGCTCGCCGTCGGTGCGCACAACGCGCGGCGTCTTGGGCCCGGCGTCCAGATCCCTGGACTCCACCATGGCCTCCTTGAGGCCCAGCGGCAGCCGCGTGCCGCACGCCGCGGCGGCGTCCAGCTCGGCGATGGCCTCGGACCACTTGCGCTGCGCCCCGAAGACCTTGGCCAGCAGCAGGTGCCCGCCGCCGTCCGCGGGGTTGAGCGTCAGCATCATCCGCAGGCGATCCCGCGCCTTCCCCAGGTGCCCATCGCGGGCGAGGGAGACCGCCTCATCGAAGAGGGCGTCCGACGCGTTCAGCTCCGAGAAGACCAACGCGCGGCGGATCTCTTCGACAGCCTCGCGATGTTCGCCGGTGCGGTACAGCTCGTTGAAGGGGATCTGGTCGGGAGTTTCCACTAGGATCAACCTCGAAATTTCATGAGGTTAAGCATATAGATCAAGTCGATTATCTACTCTTATCATGGACACGTCAAGAGTGTTAGGTGTGAACCTCACTCCTCGAACGGGGTAGGTAGGGGATTGAACGTTCCAGGAGCCTGAGCGTGTCCGATCAAAACAGAAGAGGCGGCCATCAGGAGTACCGGAGCAACGACGTCATCGTGACGCCGGAGCGCTGGAACTTCAGAGGCGAAGCAGTGATCGACAGCGGGCCGCAGCGTCTGTTGGTCTGGCAGGGCATCCCCGGCGAGGAGGGGAAGGTTCGAATCCTGCACCAGGGGCGCAACCAGGATCGGGGCCGCTGGATCCGCTCCAAGAAGCCCCACCCCAGGCGGGTAGAGCCGGCCTGCGATCGCTACACCCCCTGCGGCGGCTGCCCGCTGATGCACCTCGACAATCAGGGGCAGCATCGGGTCCACCGCTACATGGTGCGGCGGGCGCTGGAGGAGGCGGGCATCACCGCCGAGGTCGACGAGGTCGTCGCGGCGCCCGAGGCCGTGAGCTTCCGGCACGTGATCAAGGTGGGCTTCGGCTACTCCGACATCGGCCGACCCCGCATGGGCGCCTTCGGGCGGGACAGCCGGACGGTCGTCCCCATCCCCAAGTGCCACGTCGCCACTCCCGAGCTTCGGGAGGTGATGAAGATCCTCGCGCACTACTTCATCGAGCTGGACATCCGGCCCTTCGTGCCCGAGCGCGGCGGCCTGCTGCGCTACGCGGTGATGCGACAGAGCGCCCACACCAAGGAGGTGCTGGTCACGCTGATCGCCGCCAAGAACAACCGCCTGCTGCGGGATCTGGCGAGCGCGCTGGAGGAGAACTGCGCCTTCGTGGCCGGGGTGCACATGCACCTGAACGCCGCGCCGGGCAACGCGATCTTCGATCGCGACGAGCAGGGCGCGGTCGGCACCTCCCGGCTGGCTGGCCGGACGATGATCGTGGAGCGCATCGCTGACGTGGACTACCGCGTCGGGCCCGGCGACTTCTTCCAGACGCACCCGGCGATGGCGGATCGTCTCTACCGGGACGTGATCCAGATCTCAGGCGCCGCCAACGAGGTGCCGGTGGTGGATCTCTACTCCGGGGTGGGCGGCTTCGCCCTGGCGCTGGCGCCGAAGACCGGCTGGGCGCTGGGCGTCGAGAGCGTGGAGGGCGCGGTCCTGCGAGCGCGGGAGAGCGCCTCGGCCAACGCCGTCGCCGCAGAGTTCACCCACGGCGAGGTGCTGGACGTTCTGCCGGATCTCGCGCGTCGCCTGAAGGGGCGCCGGCCGCTGGTGCTCGTCAACCCGGCCCGTCGTGGCCTCGAAGATGGCGTGATCTCAGGGGTGTTGGCGCTGGAGCCTCGCAAGCTCGTCTACGTGAGCTGCAACCCGCAGGCGCTCGGAAGGGATCTGCGCGTCTTCGTGGACGAGGGCTGGACCATTGACCTGGTGCGGCCGTACGACATGTTCCCCAACACCGCCCACGTGGAGGTGGTCTGTGCGCTGACTCCACCTGGCGGGGGGACCGCGCCTACCGCGCGTGCGCCGAGGCGGAAGCTCGTACGCTGATCGGGGGGCTACCCTTCGAGCAGCGAGGGGTAGAGCGCCTCGACGAGTGAGTCGGGTACATCCGTGTCAGCGGAGAGGACATCATCGAGGGTGCCCTGGAGGTAATGCTCCCGGAGTGACTCGACGTATTCTCGTCGCGTCATCTGGTCGCGGCTGGGGTGATCGACCTCTGACGGACTTGTGGCAGAGGATGCCTGCTTGTTCATTCGGTAAACCCTCGTGACTGCCGCAGTGGGGGAAGCGCGGCAGATGCTGGCTGCTTGTCGTGAGGAAACGGCGCGACGACAAAAAACCTTGAGCCCCCGAGAACGACCGGGCCTGACCGTCGACGGTCAGGCTCCCGGGCGATAGAAAGGGGGCTCCTGTGAGTGCCCCCCTCTCCCAACCGGATCGAGACGTCGACGTGAGCGACGAGCCCGCCACCGTCTTCGGTCATCTGGCGCGCTGGGTGTTGCGCAACAAGCGTGCAACCCAGGCCATGATCGTCTTGGTATCGTTGATCTCCCTGGCTGCGATCACGCAGATTCGGGTGGACTCTGATCTGCTCAATCTGATGCCCCAGGACGATCCCACCATCCAGGCGCTGAAGCACCTGGAGGAGTCCGAGGCGGGGGTGAGCCTCGTCACCGTCGCGGTGAGCGGTGAGCCCGAAGCGACCGACGCTTTTTTGACGGAGCTGAAGGGTCGCCTCATCACCGATGAGCGCTTCAAATATGTGCTCTACGATTTAGATCCCGATCTCGCGTGGCGGCTGGGTCTGCTGCAGCTCACCCCCGAAGAGCTCACCCCCATCCGCGACCGACTGAGCGGCGCGCTGGCGATGGGGCCGGCGATCGCCAACCCCTTCGTCGCCTCCCGCCTGTTGGATCTCGGCCCGATGACCGAGCGCCTGCGGGACCAGGGCAGGCAAGCGCAGACCAGCGGCATGCTCAGCAGCGGGGACACCGCCCGGCTGATGATCCGCCCGGTCACCTCCGCCCACGATCTGCCCTTCGCGCGCGGCATCATGGCCACCATCGACGGCGAGATCGCGGCGCTCCAGCTGACGCACCCCGACATCGAGATCGCCTGGGTTGGCGGCGCCTACCGGCACAACGTCGAGGACTACGAAGGCATCGTCGACGACATGAGCTGGACCGGGCTCGCCTCGGTGGTGCTGGTGCTGGGCTTCATCACGCTGGCCTTCCGCGACCTGCGGGCGCTGGCGCTGATCTTCATCCCGCTGCTGCTGGCGACCCTCTGGACCTTCGGCTTCGCCGCGTTCTCGGTGGGCACCCTCAACTCCTTCACCGCCTTCTTCGGGGCGATCCTGGTCGGCCTGGGGGTGGACTTCGCCATCCACCTCTACACCCGCTACCGCGAGCAGCGGACGTCCTCCAAGAGCATGGAGGGCGCGATCGTCAGCGCCTGGGACAAGGCCGGTCCCCCCTGCCTCGCCGCGGCGGTGACGACGGCGGGCGGCTTCTCCGCGCTGCTCTTCGCGACCTTCGACGGCTTCTCCCAGCTGGGCATGTTGCTGGGCTTCGGGGTGCTGGTCTGCCTGCTGGCGGTGCTGACGATACTGCCGCTGCTGATCCAGTGGCGGGACAAGCTGCCGGTGCCGGTCAAGGTCGCCAGCGCCGAGCCGGACGGGGCCGCGATCTACCGCTTCGCGCCCGTCGTGCTGGTGATCGCCGCGATGGTCACGGTGCTCTGCGCGCTGCAGGTGCCCAACAACGAGTTCGAGTTCGACATCTCGGAGCTGCGTCGCGAGGGCATGGCCTTCGGTGACCTGACCGAGGCCGAGCAGGTGTACGCCAAGGAGTCCTACACCCCCATCCTCCTGAGCTACTCCGACATCGACAGCCTCACCGTGGGCCACGACCGCTACACGGAGATGGTGGCCTCGGGCGAGCTGCCGGGCTTTGATCAGATCGTGTCCATCCGCAGCCTGCTGCCGGCGGATCAGGATGTCCGGATGGGGCTTCTGGGGGAGATCTCCGAGCTGGCGAAGGATGACAGCTACAAGTACCTGCCGGGTCAGGTGCGGCAGAACCTGGAGCGGCTGGTCAGCGCCCCGGTGACGCCGCTGGAGGTCGACGACCTGCCCTACGGGCTGCGGCACATCCTGGGCGCCACGGGCGACAGCTGGCGCATCCTGATGGTGCCCAGCGGCAACATGTGGGATCTGCGCGAGACCTCCGCGCTCCTGAAGAACGTGCAGGAGATCATCGACGACGCCCCGGCAGCCGGCGAGTACCTGGCGCTGGGCACGCTCTACGACATCGTGCGGGAGGACATGCCGACGGTGGCGCTGCTGGCCCTCGGGCTCGTCTGCCTGGGCACCCTGCTGGATCTGCGCCGGCCCCTGCAGGCGCTGGGCGCGATGGCGGTGCTGCTCTCGGGCATGGCCTGGGCGGGCGCGGCCATCGCCACCGCGGGCGTGAAGCTCTCCATCGTGAACATCGTGGGCGTGCCCATCTTGATGGGCATCGGCGTCGACGTGGTGATCCACCTGCTGCACCGGCTGGGTGAAGAGGGCCCGGGGCGGGTGAAGATCGCGCTCCGCACGACCGGCGTGGCGGCGCTCCTCTCCGCGGTGACCACGGTGCTCTCGTTCGCGTCGCTGGCGCTGGCCTCGTCCAAGGGTATCCAGTCTCTGGGCATGCTGGTGCTGGTGGGCCTGACCTCGGTGACCCTCGGCGCCTTCGCGCTGCTGCCGGTGGGGTGGATGACGGTCTGGAAGATGAAGGGGCAGGCGCCCTCGGAGTGAGCTGAACGGTCTCAGCGGTCCGAGAAGGGCAGCACCAGCTTCCGGATGAGGTTGGCGGTCGGGTTGTGCCCCTCCAGCCACGCCATGCGGATCTCCGCGGGGTGCTCGGTGATCCGCACCTTCAGCACGTTGTCGTGGTCCACCCCATCGACGACCACCCGCGTCGGCCGCCGGTGACCGTCGATCACCTCCACCTCGATCACCGCCTGCGGGGGCAGGGTGATGGGCGGCAGCTTGGGCCGGTGGGGGCAGATGGTCGTGAGCTGGATGACGCGCACGGAGGGGTGACAGGCGGGGCCGCCAGCGGAGAAGGAGTAGGCGGTGGAGCCCAGCGCGGTCGCCGCGATGATGCCGTCGCAGGACATGCGCTCGACCACGGTCACCCCGTCGACCACCACCCGCAGGTGGGACGTCTGCCCCGTCATGCGCTCCATGTAGGCGTCGTTCAGCGCCGTGCCGACGAAGGTGGAGCCGTCCATGTCCTCGGCGACGACCTCCAGGCGGGGCACCTCGCGCACGGTGTAGCTCGCCGCCTTGATCTTCTCCGCCACCCCGGCGATGTCGCTCACCTCGTTGAGCATGAAGCCCAGGTGCCCGGCGTTCAAGCCCAGGTAGGTGAACTCGCTGCTGAGCTCGGAGATCACCTTCAGCAGGTAGCCGTCGCCGCCCAACACCACGCAGAGCTCCGCGGGGATGTCCTCGGGCTTCAGGTGCGCCATCAGCTCCTGACAGAGGTTGATGGCTCGCTGGTTGAGGGGATCGGCGCGGATCACACCCTGAGGATAGCCCATGTCACGGACGGCAGCGGGCTGCGATCGCTTCGCCGGGTATTTCAGCCGCGCGATCGGGCTCCCAGGCGTCGGCCAGCAGCTCGTAGGAGCGCATCCGCTTTGACGCGTCGGCCGAGTGGGTGGTGACCATCACCTCGTCGGCGCGGGTGCGCTCGGAGAGGTCGCGGATCGCCCCGACCACCTGCTCGGGGGTGCCCACGTGCTGCATGGCGCGGATCTGCCGGGCGAGCTGCTGCTCCGCGGGCGAGAGCTGGATGGCGCGCGCCTCCTCCAGGGTGGGCGGGATCGACGGGCGCCCCATGCGCAGGCGGACGAAGGCGATGGTCCACGGCAGGGCCATGTCCTCGGCCTCCTCCAGCGTGGGGGCGATGAAGGCGGCGACGGCCAGGATGGCGCGAGGGCCATCGGGGCGGCCGGGGTGTGCCTGGAAGTTGTCCCGATAGAGGGACATGGGCCCGTCCGGCGGGCTCGGGCTGAAGTGGGAGGCGTAGGCGTAGGGGTACCCCCGGGCGGCGGCCAGCCGGGCGCTGAAGGTGCTGGATCCCAGCAGCCAGATCGGCGGCATCGGCGCGTCCTGGGGCTGGGCGCGCACGCCAGTGAGCAGCTCGAGGCCGCTCCCCCAGGCCTCCAGCTCGTCGAGCTGATCCGGGAAGTCGTCCCGGCGCAGGTTCTGCGGGCCTCGCAGCGCCAGCGCCGTGAGCTGGTCGGTGCCGGGAGCGCGGCCCAGCCCGAGGTCGATCCGGCCCGGGTGCATCGCCGCCAGCAGGCGGTACGCCTCGGCGATGCGCAGCGAGGCGTGGTTGGGCAGCATCACCCCGCCCGCGCCCAGGCGGATGGTGGACGTGTGGTTGGCGACGTGGGCGATCATCAGGTCCGGCGCGGTCGACGCGATGCCCGGCATGCTGTGGTGCTCCGCGTACCAGACTCGGCGGTAGCCGAGGGCCTCGGCGCGCTGGGCCAGGGCCACGCTGTCGCGGATGGTCTGAGAGGAGCTGCCCGCGGGGGAGATCGGGGTGAGGTCGAGGATGGAGAGCGGTGTCATCCGGCTACAATAGGCACCGATGATGTGGTGGATAGCGCCCCGTCACCGGAGACTGCATGCGGTTGCGGAAGTACCACGGGCTCGGGAACGACTACCTCGTGCTGGAGGCGCCCGGGGGCGAGGCGCTGGAGCCGGCGTTGATCCGGGCGATCTGCGATCGGCATCGGGGGCCGGGCGGCGACGGGATCCTGCTGCCGGTGGGCTCCGAGGCGGCGGACCATGGCGTTCGCATCTACAACCCGGACGGCTCCGAGGCCGAGAAGTCGGGCAACGGGCTCCGCATCTTCGCCCGCTGGTTGGTGGAGCGGCGCGGCGCGGGAGCGCGCTTCACCGTGGAGACCCCGGGCGGGGTCGTGTCGTGTGTGGTGGATGACCTGGACGTCGAGGTCGAGATGGGACGCGCGTCGGTGGCGCCGCTGCCGCTGGCGGCGATCGGGCTCGATCACCCGGCGCTGAGCGCGGCCTTCGAGGTCAGCGTGGGCAACCCCCACAGCCCGGTGTTCACTGACGCGGCGCTGGACAGCCTGCCCTGGCGCGCCTGGGGCGAGGCGGTCGAGCGCCACCCTCACTTCCCCAACCGCACCAACGTCCAGCTCGCCCGGGTGCTGGCCCCCGACCGGCTCGGTGTCCGGATCTGGGAGCGCGGGGCCGGCGAGACCCAGGCCAGCGGCTCCTCCGCCTGCGCCGTGGCCGCCGCCGCCGTGGCCTCCGAGCGCTGCCCGGCGGGCTCGCTTCGCGTCGAGATGCCCGGCGGCGTGCTGCACATCACCGTCACCCCCGAGCTCGATCTCACTCTGCGCGGCCCCGTCGCCCCCGTCTGCGACATCACCCTGGATCCACGCTGGTTGATCGATCAGGGCATTGACGTGTAGAGCTGCCAGGATCCTCGCTGATGACGCGAAGTGGCATACCGTCAGCATTTTCGGGGTGAAAGACCCGATTGACACCAGCCCAAGCGGCCCGCAGAATCGGATCTGAGCCAGCGAACTCCTGTCAGGAGAAGTGACGCCGTGCGCGTGATGTTGATCCGGTCCCCCGCCAAGCACTCCGTCGAGAGCGAAGTCCCCGACGCCGTCGAGGCCGAGAACCTCTCCTACCCGCCCCTGGCGCTGCTCTCGTTGGCGAGCTTCCTGCACCACGACACCAGGCACGAGGTCACCCTGCTGGACGCCCAGCTCGACAACCTCGACTACGACGTGGTGGAGCAGAAGATCCGGGAGTTCGCTCCCGACGTGGTGGGCTTCAGCGTCTACACCGTGCAGCTCGTGGACGCCCACAAGACGGTCCAGGTCGCCCGCAGCTGCCCCTCGGTAAAGCACGTCGTGCTCGGCGGCCCGCACATCAACGACTTCCCCAGGGAGTCCGTCGGGCTCGCTGGCGTCGACGCCGTGGTCAAGGGCGAGGGCCAGCGGCCCCTGGAGATGCTGCTCGACTGCTGGGAGCGCGGCGACGAGGCCAAGGGCATCCCCGGCGTGATGGCCCACCCGGACGACCCCATCCCCACCGAGGACGTCTACTACTCCAACGACCTCGACGACTACCCCATCCTCGACCGCACCCTCATCGACTACAAGCGCTACTACGACGTCATGGGCCAGGGCGGGGTCTTCACCACGATGATCTCCTCGCGGGGGTGCCCCTACCGCTGCACCTTCTGCAACACCCCCCGGCACCGCTACCGGGTGATGAAGCCCGAGCGGGTCTGCGACGAGATCCAGGCCTGCCTCGACCTTGGGATCCGTGAGATCTACTTCGTGGACGACACCTTCAACATCACCAACAAGCGCGTCACCGAGCTGTGTGATGTGATCCTGGAGCGGGGGCTGGAGTTCTCCTGGACCATCCGCTGCCGGGTCAAGGGCGTCGACCGGCCCATGCTGGAGAAGATGAAGGCCGCGGGCTGCTCCCGCATCCAGTTCGGGGTGGAGCAGGGGACCGAAGAGGGCCTGCTGCGATTGAAGAAGGACGTGTCCGCCCGGGAGATCCAGCACGCCTTCCGGCAGTGCCGCGAGGTGGGCATCAACACCGTCGCCTACTTCATGATCGGCACGCCCACGGAGCGCACCCGCCAGGACGTGATGGACACCATCGACTACTCCATCGAGCTGGATCCGGACTTCGTGATGTTCAACCTCATGACCCCCTTCCCGGGCACCACCCTCTACGACGAGGGGCTGCGGGACGGGGTGCTGGATCCGGGCCCCTGGTTCGACTTCATGGCCAACCCCTCCGAGGACTTCAAGGCCCAGGTGTGGGACGAGTACTTCTCGCGAGAGGAGCTCCGGGACATGCTGGGGCTCGCCTACCGGCGCTTCTACTGGCGCCCGAAGTTCGTGGCCCGCAACCTCTTCCAGATTCGCAATTCGCAAGACTTCAAGCGCAAAGCCACAGCCGGCCTGCGCCTGCTCACCGGGTAGCTCATGTCCAACCACCCCGTCGAAGACGCGTTCGATCCCAGCCACGAGCGGCCCCGCTCTCCGGGCCCCGACGGCAAGCGCTTCACCGTGGTCCTGATGACCATCTACAGCGTCGAGAACGCAGGCATCCGCTACGTCTCCGCCGCGCTGAAGCGCGCGGGCTTCGACACGCACATCATCTTCCTGCGCGACTGGGTGCACAACCAGCTCGAGATGCCCTCGGAGAAGGAGATCCAGCTGGCCCTGGACATCATCCGGGAGAAGGGCGCGGATCTGATCGGCCTGGGCTTCATGTCCAGCCTGCTGTCGATGGCCGACGAGACGACGAAGCGCATCAAGGCCGCCTTCCCCGACACCCCGATGGTCTGGGGCGGCATCCACCCCACCAGCACGCCCGAGACCTGCATCCCCAAGGTCGACTACGTCTGCGTGGGCGAGGGCGAGAAGGCGATCATCGACCTCTGCAACGCCATCGCCGACAAGGAAGACACCACGAAGATCCCCAACATCTGGGCCAACGTGGACGGCGAGATCCACAAGAACCCGCCGCGGCCGCTCATCCAGAACCTGGACTGGCTGCCCTACCCGGACGTCGTGGACGAGAACAAGTACTACATCGAGAAGGGGAAGGTGAAGATCGAGGAGCCCTGGAAGCGGACGGCGGAGTACCGCATCTACTTCTCCCGGGGCTGCCCCTACAACTGCTCCTACTGCTACGTCTCCATCCTGCGCGACGTCTACGACGAGAAGGGCAAGAAGTTCTACCGGGCCCGGTCGGTGGAGCACATCCTGGGCGAGCTGGAGTACGTCAAGCAGCACTTCCCCAAGACCGCCCGGGTCAAGATCGACGACGACACCTCCTTCGCCTTCGGCGAGGACTGGATGGAGGAGTTCCTCGAGAAGTACCCGGATCGCATCGGCATCCCCTTCGAGTGCCTGCTCATCCCGCCCATGATGCGCCCCAAGATGCTCAAGCGGCTGATGGACGCCGGGCTCATCCGCGTGCAGACCGGCATCGAGTCCGCGAGCACCGAAGAGTCCAAGGACATGCACAACCGCTCTCCGGGCAACAACGCGATCATGAAGTTCGCCGAGGCCAACAAGGAGCTGGGGCTGGACGTGGTCTACGACGTCATCGTGGACAACCCCTTCGCCACCGACAAGATGAAGCTGGAGACCGCTGAGTTCCTGCTCAATCTGCCGCTGCCCTACAGCATCTACTTCTACTCGCTGAACTACTTCCCGGGCACGGCCCTCACCAACAAGATGCTCGCCGACGGCGTCATCCACTCGGACGAGGTCGAGGGGAACAACAACAAGGCCTGGTACCAGTTCCGCGTCTCGATGGACTGGCCCCGCTCCAACGAGGACCGCTTCTACCTGGCGATCTACTGCCTCGCGTCCAAGTCCTTCGTGCCCCGCGACCTCATCCGCAAGCTGCTGGACGAGCGGGAGCACTGGAAGAAGAACGTCGAGCCCGTCTTCTACCTCGCCTGGGCCGCCAACTACGCGCGCATGTTCTATGTGGCGCTGAAGTACTTCCAGCGCGGTGAGCTGACGTGGTTTAAGATCCGCCAGTACAGCTCGCTGAAGAAGATGATCAGCCAATAGAGCAGGGAGCCCCGGTGGGCATCATCCGAAAGCTCGGTAGGAAGGTAAAGGACGGCCTGCGCTCGGTCCGCGATGAGGCGGGCCACCCCGGCCGGCCGCCGCCGCACAAGACCTCGGAGAACCCCTTCTGGGAAGAGCCCGGCGAGAAGAAGGCCGCGCAGCCAGCCGCCAAGGCTGCGCAGCCAGCCGCCAAGGCCGCCCCGGAGTCGGGAGAGGCCGCGTCATCCGAGGGGAAGGATCAGAGCAAGGATTTCTGGTTCCTGGACGGCGAGGACGCCGACGGCTGGGAAGCCACCAACGCTGACGGCTCAGAGTGAGCGGCCCCGCGCCGCGCTGAAGAGCTCTGTTGTGGGACTTTACAAGTCAAGGCAGACGGGTCAAAACAACCCGGTGAGCCGGATTTTTCTCGGATTGTTGGTGGGCCTGCTGCTCCACGTGACCTGGGTTGGCGCCGCCATTCTCCGGGTCGGGGGGCAGGACGAAGCCGCGCCCTCGGACGCCATCGTGGTGCTGGGCGCCGCGGTCGGCCGCAACGGGCCGACCCCGGTGTTCGCCGCGCGCCTCGATCACGGCGTCGCGCTCTACAAGGAGGGGATCGCCCCCAAGCTCGTGCTCACCGGCGGGGTGGGGGACGGCATGCTGCTGAGTGAGGCCGAGGTGGGGCGGACCTATGTGGTGAAGCAGGGCGTGCCCGCGTCGGATGTGCTCATCGAGACCCGCTCCCGCACGACCCGGGAGAACCTCTCGGAGGCCTGGGCGGTCATGCGGAGCAACGGCCTGGAGACCGCCGTGCTGGTCAGCGACCCCTACCACCTCCGGCGCGCGGCCGAGATGGCCGAGGATCTGGACATGGTGGTCCTGACCTCGCCCACGCCCACCACCGCCTACCGATCCTGGCGGACCAAGCTCCCCTTCCTCGCTCGCGAGGTATACTTCAGCCACCACTACCTGCTAGCCAACGAATAGAAGGGGACTCAGGATGGGTAAGAGTCGATCACCGGGTCCGCAGACCGCGACCCCCGAGGTCGCTGGCGCGGGGCCTGAAAACACCTCCCCCGACATGGGGCTGATGGGCGGCCTGTCACCGGAGTACGCGTCCATGCTGGGCGGCTCCTTCGGCAGTGACTTCCTGCGCGCCATCATGGGCGGCGGCGAGGAGAAGAGCAAGAAGCCCTTCGAGCGCGCAGCCAGCGGCACCCAGACCATCTACACGCCGAAGGTCGGCGGCAACGGCAAGACTCTGTACTTCTTCTTCGGCTACACCGGGAGCAAGAAGGACCAGGCCATGCTGGATCAGGAAGATCAGTACCTGACCGACGACATCTTCGCCGCCATCCGGCAGGGCTTCACGGTGGTCTATGACACCGCCGGCACCAGAACCTCCTTCCTGGCGGCGGTCTACGACGCCACCTGCTACGGCGTCTACTGGAGCGGTCACGGCGGCAGCGGCGGCATCCAGGGCTCCGACGGCAGCTGGATCACCCACAGCGACGTCGACGCCAGCAAGGTCGGCGGCGGCTGCCAGTATCTGATCCTGGCCGCCTGCCAGAGCGGCACGGCGGAGGCCGGCTGGAAGAAGGCGATGGGCTCCCAGTGCAAGTTCCAGGGCTGGGTGCCGCTGACCAACACCGGCGAGACCATCGACTTCACCGACTCCGCGGCGGTGGGCGACAGCTGGTGGGGACACGGCGGCGTCGACGAGAGCATGGAGCTGCGTGACTACATCAACCACGCTGGCCAGCAGGTCGCTGACTGAGCATGTCACTCGGGTTGTTCGGACTGCTGGGGTTGATCGGATGCCTTCGGGGGATGCCCGGAGCCGAAGGAGAGTCGATGTCTACTGGGACAGAGGTGCTGCGCTGCGCGCTCGCCGAGGGTGAGCTGGTCGAGGCGCTGGATGTTCGCGGTGAGGCGATACTCTACGGCGTCGGCGGTGGGCTGCGTCGCTGTGACGCCAGCGGAGCCCGGTCGCTGCCGTCGCTGCCGCAGGCGCAGCCCGCCTTCTCCGACGTCGTCCTCAGCGATGGGGAGAGCTACGCGGTGAGCTGGCCTTCGGAGGGCGGTGACGCGCGTCTCCACGCCCTCCGGGGGGAGACCTGGGAGGCGATCGCGACCGCGAGCGAGCCGCGCTTTGTGCTGCCGCTGCGCGCTGGGTTGGCCTACGCCGACACCAGCAACCGCCTGCGCCTGCTCCGCGACGGTGAGGAGCTGGCGCTCAGCGAGGTCGCGCTCAACATGCCGCGCGCCGACGCGGGCGGTGAGCGGATCCTCGCCCGCCGCCCGGAGGACGGCGCGGTGGTCTTGAGCGAGGCGGTTACGGACGGCGCGCCGCAGTGGCGCGTCGTCAGCGATGCCCCCGGCGACATGCCCGCCGGCTTCGCGATCGACGGCCGCCCGGTGGTCGCGGCGCTGGGGGTGGCCCGCAAGGACAGCAGCGTCGCCCCGGTCAGCGAGCTCATCGCGGTGAGCGCGGACGGTACGCGCGAGCGGATCTGGTCGGGGGTGGGCTCGAACTTCGCGGTCGCGGGAACCGCCGTGGTCTTTGTCGCGCCCGATCGACGGGGGGTGCCGGAGGCCGTGGTGTTGGAGCGCCTGACCACGGCGAGCGACTGAGTCGCTATACTTGAGACCCACGACCTGCTTGGAGCCTGAATGCCGTTCGTCGTCGCTGATCCCTGCGTCAAGTGCAAGTACACCGACTGTGTCTCCGCCTGTCCCGTAGATTGCTTCTACGAGGGCGAGAACATGCTGGTCATCCACCCTGACGAGTGCATCGACTGCGGCGCCTGCGTGCCTGAGTGCCCCGCGGAGGCCATCTTTGAGGAGTCGGATGTGCCCTCGAAGTGGGACGAGTACATCGCGCTGAACGCGAAGTACGCTGAGGAGTGGCCGCAGATCAGCGAGCAGAAGGATCCGCTGCCCAACGCCGATGACTTCAAGGACGTCGAGGGCAAGCTCGATCAGGTCAGCCCGAACCCGGGCGGGTGACTGCGAAGGCGAGAGGAGGGGGGATGAGTCGGACACTGAGCGCGCTGGTGTTGCTGCTCATCGGGTGCGGCAAGTCAGCCGGCGACAGCGCGGTCACCGACGAAGCGGCGGCCGACAGCGCCGCGACGACCGACAGCGCCGCGACCACGGACACCAGCGCTCCAGCGGATGACACGGCCGGGGACACCGGGCCGATCGGCTGGGGGGAGTGCGTCGCGCCGGATGAGCTGCCGGTCGATCCGCTGCAGCTCGTCGACGATCTGGCGATCGACATCGGCCGCGGGGCCTACCCCATCCACATCATCGATCTGGAGCTGGATCAGTCCGCGGAGCGCGCCTACGGCGTGGGCTACGGCGGCTTCTTTGTCTTCGATATCAGCGGCGAGGTGACGCTGGAGGGGTGGTACCTCGACATCCTGGAGCTGTTCAGGATGGAGCGCCTCGACAGCGACACCGTCGCCGTGGCGACCCGGGAGGCCGGCTTCCGCCTGCTGGACGTCTCCGATCCCGCGCGCATCCGCCCCATCAGCCAGGCGGCCCTCCCCGGCGCGTCGGGCATGGCCCTGTCGGGTGATCGATTCTACGTGGTGACCCACCTGGGAGAGCTGGTCACCTACGATCTCTCGGCCCGCGCCTTCCCCCGGGAGGTGCACCGCCTCGATGCGCTGGGCAACGCCTGGGACATCGTTCGTGTCGGCGACGTCGCGTACGTGGCGGACAACGCCCTCGGCGTCGTCGCCGTGGACCTGAGCGACCCGGACGCGCCCGCCGTCGCCGCCCGGGTCGAGGCGGCCGGCGGCGTGCAGGATCTGGCCGTCGCCGACGGCTACCTCTACGCCGCGGTGGGCGGCAGCGGGGTGGAGGTCTTCGACCTGAGCGCGCCGCTGGCGCCCGTCAGCGTCAGCCGGGTCCAGTACGGCTCCGCCGTGGTCAGCGTCTCGGCGTCGGACGGCGTCCTGTGGGCGAGCAACCACGAGTCCGTGCTGGCGATCGACGTCTCCGATCCGACCGCGCCGCTGCCCCTGGCGACCCAGGAGACCGCCGAGTGGGCGCTGCACCTCGCCGCGGCGTCGGCCAGCGAGGTCTACGTGGCGGACTGGGGCAACCTGCAGCGCTACACCCTGGACGCCAGCGCGCGCTCCCCCTCCGCCGAGGTGAGCCGCGAGGTCGTGTACCTCGTCAGCAGCGAGGCGCCCGAGGAGGAGCGCATCGCGCTGGAGCTCTCCAACCGCGGCGGCGGCGATCTGCACCTCTCGGGCTACGAGCTGGACGACCCGCGCTTCACCCTGGAGGTGGAGCGGAGCACCATCCCGCCCGGCGAGTCCGCCGCGCTGACGCTGATCTTCGCGGACGACGGGGCCCCGGTGGAGGCCAGCCTCTGCCTCGCCACCGACGACCCGGACGCGCCGCTCATCGCGGTCGCCCTCTCGACCTCCTCCGACACCGGATCGAGCATCGCGGTGGGCGAGGCCGCCATCAACTTCCAGCTCCCGAGCCTGGAGGGGGAGATCCACGAGCTGATCGACGCTCGCGGTCGGCCCGTCCTGCTGCCCTTCTTCACCACCTGGTGACCGGTCTGCGCGTCCGAGGTCTCGGACATCGAAGCCACCATCTGGCAGGACTACCAGGATCGCGGGCTGCTCGTCTGGGGCGTCGCCACCGACGTCTACCAGGGCGACACCCTGGAGGCGTTCACGGACTTCCGGGACCAGATGGGGCTGACCTACCCGGTGCTCTACGACGAGGGCGCGGTGGTCTACGAGGACTACAACCAGCAGGCCGCCTTCAACGCCACCGTCTTCCCGCAGCAGTGGCTCATCGGCGCTGACGGCGTCGTTCGCTACGTCAACAACGCCTACGAGCCCGACGCCCTCATCGCCGCCATCGAGGAGGCGCTGGAGGACGCGGGGCGCTGACGGCGTGACAGGCGCTGACGACCTGCACGGGAAAGGCGGGCGATGGTGACCCCCGATGACCCGGCGATGGGTGAGATTCGAGGTGCATTCAAGTTGGAAGGCACCCATGAAGATCACCGACCCCTGCGAGCGCACCTGGGACGAGCTGGAGGGTGACAGCCCCGCCGCTGACGAGCGCTACTGCGACAGCTGCGACCGCAACATCCAGAACGTCTCGGCCATGACCCGGGCGGAGGTCGACGCCATGGTGGCGCGGGAGCGCCAGCGCGGCAGCGAGCGGGTCTGCCTCTTCGGCATGGCGAGGCCGGACGGCACGCTGATGACCGCCGACGAGCTGCCCGGACGGATCGCGGACTGGCTTCGGCGTCGGATCCGCGCCGCCGCGCCGATGGCGGCGTCCCTCTCCGTGCTGATTCAGCCCGGCGGGTGCGAGACCGAGCCGGTCGAGCAGCGCGCGGGCGGCGTCCCGATCGACGCTCCGATCGACGTCCGTGAGGTCAGCGTCGAGGTCACCCAGGAGACACCCGCGCCGTCTCCGGCGGGCGTGGAGGAGGTCCACGAGATCGACGAGGAGACAATTCGTATGCTGGAGATGATCGGCGGCTATATCGAGTGAGGCGGTTAAAACGGCCGCATGATCGCGCTGTTGTTGCTCGCCGCGTGCTCCGGTTCGACGGAGCAGGAAGACATCCCCAAGCCTGAGTCCGGGTCTCCGCCCGATCTGGAGCGGTGGTGCAAGACGGGGCACGCGGTGTCCTGCGACACGCTGGGTGAGGCGTGGCTGAAGGGGCGGCAGGTTCCGAAGGTTCCGGCGAGGGCGCAGGAGTGGTTCCAGCGGGCCTGTGAGCTGAACCTCCCCGTCGGCTGCTACCACTACGGCGAGTCCCTCGAAGGGGCCGCGGCGCTGCCGCACTACAAGAAGGCCTGCGACGCGGGCCACGTGGAGAGCTGCTACTTCGTCGGGATGGGGCTCCTGGAGGGGCTCGACATGGAGGAGCCCGATCCGGAGGCCGGCTTCGCCGTGCTGCTGCCCAGCTGCGACCGGGACAGCGTGATGGCGAGCTGCCACGCGGTCGGCGTCTGCTACCGCACCGGCGAGGGCGTCGAGGAGGACATGGAGATGGCCGTCGAGTACTTCTCGCGCGCCTGCGCCAAGCGCAACCACGTGAGCTGCACCGCGGTGGGGACCATGCAGCTCGCGGGTGAGGGCATGGAGGAAGACCCGATCGCCGCGGCCAACACCTTCGATCGCTCCTGTGTGGCCGGCGACTACGACGCCTGCAACCACCTCGGCGCGCTCCAGGTCTCCGGTGAGCTGGGGGTCATCGACTACACCCGGGCCAACATGTACTTCGAGAAGTCCTGCGACGGCGGCGATCCGCAGGGCTGCTACAACCTCGCGCTGACCTACCTGCACGGCAGCGGCGCCGAGCCCAGCCCCGAGCGGGCGAAGGTTCTCTTCCAGAGCGCCTGCGACGCGGGCGTGGAGAAGGCCTGCGAGACCCTCTCGGAGCTGAGCGGGGACTGAGCGGGCGGGGAAACCCACTGACCGGCGCGGGTGTTTTTAGCGCTGTAGTGATCCAACAGGCGACGGCACATCTCTTTCGAGGTGGGTGCGCGGCGTCGGGTCGGTCACTGACGACAGGGTTTGACTTTATTACAACCATGGGACGCTGAGCCCCGTCGTCGGTCAGTGACTTCAAACGCCGTCACCCACCTCGTCACACCTGCCAGCGACTGCAGTACTACGCTCCGCGCCGTGATCTGTGACGTCGCGTCCCAGAGGTGTGTCCGGGTAAGCATCGGGAAAGAAAGGGAGGCGTGGAACGCGAGGTTACACCTGCATCAGACCCCTGATCTCCCGAAAGATCGCTGCCATCGTACAAAAAACCTCGCAGAACCCCTTCAGTCGGAGGGTCGCTGGGGATATCCTGAGGGTGTAGGAAACGCGGAACGACCCACATCGGGCGGCCGCACATCCAGCTTGCTTGTAGCGGAGCGCAGGGTTTACGATAATTTGTACTATGACACCCGGGTGTCGGTCGAATTCAGCCCTTGTTCAGGTCTCCGCCCATCGTTTTGGAGCCAACCATGACTTTCTTCCCACGAGCCGTTCTCCTCGCAGCGCTCCCCGTTCTCCTCCTTGGGTGCAAGGACAAGGACAACAACCTGGCTGACGACACCGATCCGGTCACCGTCGGCCTGGAGAACTCTTCACCGGTCATCACGCTGTACGAGCCCATCGCTGGGACCGTCTACAGCTGGAACGAGTCGATCATCATCGACGGCCGGGTCTCCGATGACGACGTCCCCACCAAGCTCGCGGTGGACATCTACTCGGACAAGGACGGCTTCGTCGCCGAGGGCGTCATGGACCCCTACGGTCGGCTGGTGGGTGAGGTCGAGGGCCTCTCCTACGACGACCACACCCTGACCATCCGGGTCACGGACCCCGATGACGCCTCGGACGAGGTCGAGGTCACGGTCGTCGTCGCGGAGAACCGCGCCCCGACGACCCCGGTGATCGCCATCACCCCCTCCAGCCCCGAGAGCGACGAGGATCTGCAGGCGGTCACCTCGGTCGCCTCCAGCGACCCCGACGGTGACGCCATCACCTACCTCTGGGCCTGGACCGTCGACGGCGTCGAGACCGGCCTCACCGGCAACAAGGTGCCCTCCAAGTACACCGACGAGCAGCAGGTCTGGACCGCTACCGCCATCGCCACTGACGGCGGCGAGGAGTCCGCCTCGGTCTCCACCTCGGTCACCATCGGACAGGCCGGCCCCGAGGTCACGATCGACATCGATCCCCTCCAGCCCGACGTGAGCGACACCCTGACCTGCACCTACCACGCGGGCGACCCCTACGGCGGTGAGGTCAGCGTCTCCAGCCGCTGGCTCATCGGTGAGGACGACCACGGCACCGCCGAGGTGCCGCTCACGGGTGTCTTCCGGAAGGACGACGTCGTCACCTGCGAGGTCGACGCCAAGTCCGATCGCGGCACGACCGTCGAGGACGCCGCGGTTCAGATCCTGAACTCCGCGCCCACCATCTCCGCCATCAGCATCACGCCGAGCGTCGCCTACACCGACACCGACCTGACCTGCGAGCCCACGACGGTCGACGCGGATCCCGACGACGAGATCTCCTTCGCCTGGGAATGGTTCGTCGAGGATCCCGTCTCCGGCATCGTCACCTCGGTGGGTGACACGGTCGGCCTGAACTCCTCCAACTTCGTGCGCGACGACTACGTCTGGTGCGCGGCGCAGGCGGACGACGGCGTGGAGATCAGCTCCTGGCGCTCCAGCGGCGTGCTCATCATCCAGAACTCACGCCCCTCGACCCCCACGGTCGACCTGGGCTCCTCCGCGCTGGTCGCTGGCGCGACCGCGAACTGCAGCATAGCGACCCCGGCCTACGATCTGGACTTCGACCACCTGATCTACGAGTACCGCTGGACCATCGATGGCTCCGTCCAGGAAGACAGTGACAACGCCTTCGAGGACACCGCCGATCTGTCCGGGACCGTCCTCGGCTGCTCCACGCGCGCGGTCGAGGTCGCTGGGGGCGGGCTCGCCTCGGATTGGTCCGGCGAAGCTACGGTTCAGGTGATCGACTAGCTGCGGGACCGCCGCTCGACCGACTCATCCAGGTCGAGGTTCTGTCAGGACTCTTTCCAGAAAGCACGAGGGAGTGGACTACCCGCGGTGAGCCCGGGTAGTCCTCTACACCCATGCTGTATCTGTTCGCCTTGATCGCCTGCGACTCTTCCACGGTAACCGTCGATGGTGACACCGACGCCGTCGTCGAGGAGACCATCGATCAGGTCGAGGAGGAGCTCCCCGGCGAGTACGAGTACACGCCGGATCTGGAAGAGAGCGCGGTCTTCGATCCCGCCGCCGCCGCCGCCTCGCTGGAGGCGTTCTTCGACGTGGTGTACACGCTGAACTCCCAGCCGGTGTTCGACGCCTACTTCGAGACCATCGGCTGGGCCTCCGGGAACTGCCCCAGCATCTACCCCGGCGCCGGCGGCGATCAGTTCTGGATCACCGGCGTCTGCGAGACCGACGAGGGCGCTCGCTTCTCGGGCTACGCCAACTACACGGTCTACGAGAACCGGCAGGTCTTCAACAACGACGAGACCCGCTACACCGGCGCGCGGATCCGCGGCGTGAGTCAGGTCATCGAGCCCGACGGCTCGACCCTCTGGATGGAGGGCGAGGTGTTCAGCCTCGTGGGCACCTTCGATGACAACGTCGTCTACTACTCGTCCCTGGAGGGCTGGTACTCCTGGGACCGACCGGAGGTCGCCGATATCTGGCTGGGCGACGACCGCATCAACCCCAACCTCGTGCTGAAGGCGACCGAGCGCGGCGCCAATCGCTCGCTCCAGCTCGAAGGCGGGGTGTCCGGGTTGAGCCAGGGCTACGAATCCATCTACCTGGACGACGTCTCGCTCGGCACCCCCTCCAATCAGCCGGGCTGCAGCAAAGAGCCGACCGGGGATCTGTGGCTGCGGGCGTCGAACGGGGAGTGGTTCGAGATCTACTTCGAGGGCGGCGCCGCCGAGTCGGAGACCTGTGACGGCTGCGGCCAGGTCTTCCAGGAGACAGAGAACGTGGGCGAGCTGTGTGTCGACTTCAGCAGGCTGCTGGACTGGGGTGTGTCGCCGTGGTGATGACGAGCTGGCTGCTGCTCGGCGCGCTGGCCTGCCAGAAGAGCGCGGTGATCGAGGAGGAGGTCCAGGAGGACACCGAGGCGCCGCCCACGGTCATGGATCTGCCCGACGACATCGACGAGATGCCGGCGCGGCGCCTGCTGACGCGGCTGAGCCTGGATCTGCGCGGCGTGCGGCCGTCGATCGAGGAGATCGAGGAGATCGAGGTGGACCCGGAGGCGCTGGACGGACTCATCGAGGACTACCTCGTCGATCCGCGCTTCCCCGAGCGGGTGATGGACGTCTTCGCCGCGCGCTACCGCACCCGCACCGAGAGCTATGTGGTGACGGCCTCGGACTTCGGCCTCGACGACGAGGCGGCCTTCCTGGAGGCCGTGGGCGACGAGCCGCTGCAGATCCTGGGCTACATCGCCGAGAACGATCTGCCCTACACCACCCTGGTCACCGCTGACTGGACCATGGCCAATGAGGTGCTCGCCCAGGCGTGGCCCGTGGACTACCCCGACGGCGCCGAGGGCTGGCAGCAGGTCTCCTACACCGACGGACGGCCCGGGGTGGGGATCCTGTCGACCAGCGCGATGATGTGGCGCTACACGACGACCCAGTCCAACGAGAACCGGGGGCGGGCCAACGCGGTGAGCCGGCTGCTGCTGTGCAACGACTACCTGTCGCGAGCCATCGACTTCGACGACAGCGTCGACCTCTCCGACGAGAGCGCCATCCAGCAGGCGATCACGACGAACCCGGGCTGCGTCTCCTGCCACAACACCCTCGACCCCCTCTCCAGCTACTTCTACGGCTTCTGGAGCCTCTGGGAGGGGTCGGTGGTCGACGCGACCCTCTACCACCCGGAGCGGGAGCTGTTCTGGCAGCAGTACTCCGGCGTCGAGCCGAGCTACTTCGGGACCGAGCCGGGCTCGACCTTTGGCGACCTGGGCGAGCTCATCGCCGGGGACGATCGCTTCGTCACCTGCGCGGTGGAGCAGGTCTTCGAGTCCGTGCTGGGGCGCACGGTCCTGCTGGATGACACGGACCGCCTCACGGCACACCGCGAGGCCTTCCTGGAGCGGCTGACCGTGCGAGACCTGTTCCGCTCGGTGGTCAGCGACGGCTGGTATCGGGCCGGCGACACCGACGCCGAGGGCGCGGTGCCCACCAAGCTGGTCGGCGCCGATCTGCTCGCGAGCCAGATCCTCGGCCTGACGGGCTATGACTGGCGCGTCCAGGGCTACGCCATGCTGGGCACCGATCGGCTCGGCCTGCGCACGCTCGCCGGCGGCTCGGACGGCCGCACGGTCACCCGCGACGCGAGCATCGCCAACCCCACCATGCTGCTGGTCCAGGAGCGCATCGCGGAGGCGGCGACCTCCTATGTGCTGGAGCAGGAGCGCGAGCTGGACCCGTCCGAGCGGAGCCTCTTCACCGAGGTGAGCTTCGAGCAGACCTCCGACGACCGGGCGGACTTCATCGCCCAGATCCAACGCCTCCACCTGATGATCTTCGGCCGCCGGATCGCCGAGGACGGGCAGGCCGTGGAGGCCAACCTCGCGCTCTGGGATGAGCTCTACGCCGCCGTGGGTGATCCGGAGCCGGCCTGGGGCGGGCTCCTGAACGCGCTGCTGCGCGACCCTGACTTCCTCTTGTACTGACCCCCCTTGTACTGAGCTGATCCCATGAACCGCAGGCAGTTCCTCACGACCACAGCGCTGACCGCCGTAGGTGGGGCCTCCTCGGGCCTCTGGCTCCCGGGCCGGTCCATGGGCGCCACCCTCTCCGGGTCGGAGCGGAACTTCGTGTTCGTCTTCAACCACGGGGGCTGGGATCCAACCCGCGTGCTGGCGCCGACCTTTGACGTCGCCGGGGTCGAGATGGAGCAGGCGGCCGAGCCCTGGTCCGTCGGCGGGCTGGAGCTGGTGGACCATCGGGATCGCCCGTCGACCCGGGACTTCTTCGAGGCCTGGCACGATCGCTGCCTCATCATCAACGGCATCCTGGTGGGCTCCATCGCCCACAACGTCTGCATCCAGCGCGTTCTGACCGGCAGCGGCTCCGAGGGCAGCTCGGACTGGCCGGCGATCATCGCCGCGGCCATGGCCCAGGACTTCACGCTGCCCCACCTCGTCCTGGGCGGGCCGTCCTTCCCCGGGCCGCTGGGTGAGGTGGTCGCGAGGGCAGGGCAGGAGGGCCAGCTCGCCTCGCTGCTCACGGGGGAGATCCTGGACGGCTCGGACCATCCGGTGGTCGGGCCCTCCCCGCCGTCCGAGGGCATCGTCGACCGCTACCTCGCCCGCCGCACCGCCGCCCGCAGCGAGGCGGCCTCCAACGCGACGGATCAGCGGCTGGCGGGCTCGATCGACGCCTCCTTCCAGCGCGCCATGGCCCTGAAGGACTTCCGCTACGTCATGGACCTGACCGGCGGCGACGAGCTGTCGCTGCAGATCCCCCTGGCGGTCGAGGCGCTGACGCTGGGCATGGCCCGCTGCATCACGCTGGGGCACCCGGGCGACTTCTCCTCGGCGGGCTGGGACACCCACGGCGACAACGATGAGGGCCAGAGCGGCCTCTGGGAGTCGCTCTTCGACAACCTGGGCCAGCTCATGCGCCTGCTGGACAACACCCCGGGCCGCTACGCGCCGACGCTGGCGGACGAGACCGTGGTCGTCGTGCTCTCCGAGATGGGCCGCTCTCCCTACGTGAACAGCAACGCGGGCAAGGACCACTGGCCCTACACCTCGGCGATGCTGCTGGGGCCTGGCATCACCGGCGATCGCATGGTGGGCGGCTGGCGCGACGGCTTCAAGGGCGAGGCCGTGGACCTCGCCTCGGGGGAGCTGGACCCGAGCGGCACCACCCTGACCGCCGAGGCGGTGGGGGCCACCCTGCTGGCGCTGGCGGACGTCGATCCCGGGGACCACGTCCCGGGCTACGCGCCTGTCGAGGGGGTGCTCTTGTGAGCGCCTGGCTGCTGCTCATCGCCGTGGGGTGCCAGGCGCCGGACGCCGAGGACTCCTCGACCACCGAGGACACGACCAGCGCCGCGACGGACACCTCCGACAGCTCGGACACCGCCCAGGGCGACACCGCCCCTCCGGTGGACTCCGGGGAGTACCTCGCCGAGGATCAGGACGTGCCGCCCGAGGTGGACCTGGAGGCGCTGGGGACGGCGGCGACCGCGATCTTCTCGGACCTCTGGCGCTACAACGCCGCGGAGGTCTTCGAGCTCTACGACGAGCTGGTGCTCCGGTTTGGAGAGGAGGACTGCCCGCGGCTGAACGAGCGCACGACAAGCGTCTACTGGAACGGCTCCTGCACCAGCGCGGCGGGCGCCACCTTCGACGGCTACCTGAGCCGAACGATCACCGAGGGCGGCGAGAACTTCACCGCCGCCGCGCTGATCGACACGCCGGACGGCACCCTCTCGCTGAGCGGCGACTACTTCTACGCGCGTCAGGAGTCGGGCGCGACGGGTAACTGGCGCTTCCGCATCGACGGCCCGACCACCTGGGACGGCGGCTGGCCGAAGGAGTCGTGGCTCGGGGAGGGGGCGGACTCGCGCCTCAGCATGGAGGGCCTGAAGAACCCGACCGGCAGCGTGCAGTCCACCGTGAGCGGGCGGCTGCTCGGGCTGACCGGCGCGGTGGAGGCGGTGGTCTTCAGCGACGAGGGGGCCATCATCCACGAGGGCGGCGGCTGTCCCCAGGAGATCTCCGGCGCGGTGACGCTCCTGGTCGATGGGATCTGGGTGGATGTGTTCTTCGATGGGCCCCTCGAGGTGATGGACAAGGTGGACCCCGAGTCCTGCGACGGCTGCGGTGACGCCTGGGCGCGCGGCTACCACCTGGGGGAGGTCTGCATTGATCCCAGCGGCTTGATGAGCTGGGTCGCGGCCGGTGAGGCTCCCTTCTGAGGGCTGTTCTGGTAGGCTCTCGGGCGGAGGATTCATGCTCACTCGCTACGTCTACCTGCGGCTGAAGGCCGAGCACCGCGCCGAGCGCGATGGACTCGTCGCTCAGGCCCGCGATCTGCTCACCGACCTGCCCATGGTGCGCAGCTTCAAGGCCGGAACCCCCGCCGATGAGCACGCCGATCGCGCCTGGGACATCTGCTTCGAGATCCGCCTGGACGACGTCGCGGCGATCGATCTCTGGCAGAACGATCCCGTGCACCGGACCTACGTCGACGGCACGCTGAAGCCGCGCGTGGAGGTCAAGAAAGCCTGGAACTTCGAGGTCTGAGGTTGGCGTCTGATCAGCCAATTTTCTCGGTCGTCGTGCCTTGCTACAACGGCGAAGCCACGCTCGATGAGTGCCTGACGAGCCTCCGGCGGCACCAGGATGGGCTGCTGGAGATCGTGCTCGTCGATGACGGCTCCACCGATCGATCCATCGCCATCGCCGAGGCCCACGGCTGCCGGGTGATACGGCACGAGGAGAACCGGGGCTCGGCCGCCGCGCGCAACACCGGCGCCCGCGCCGCGCTCGGCGAGGTGCTCATCTTCGTCGACACCGACGTGATCACCCCGCCGCACACCCTGACGCGGCTGCGGGTGCACCTCGACGCGCACCCGGAGGTCGACGCGGTCAACGGCACCTACACCTGGGCCTACGACCAGCCCTCGCGCTTCGGGCGCTTCTTCAACGCGCTGATGTTCGTGGAGATGGCGCGCTGCCCGCTCATCATCATCACCTCCTTCTGCGCCATCCGGCGGGAGGCGTTCGCGGCCTGTGAGGGCTTCGACGAGCGCATCGACAGCGCCTACGCCGACGACATCACCTTCGGCTGGGTGTTCAAGAACCGCGGGCTGACGTCCGCGCAGTTCCCCGACATCGAGTGCACCCACTTGAAGACCCTGACGTTCCGTGAGTGGGTGCGCCACTCCTACAAGCACGGGCGCTACTGGACCGAGTCCTTCTTCAAGAACTTCGATGAGACCGCTCAGCTCGGCGGAGACGCCGTCACCAGCGGCTTCCGGGCCTGGAACATCGCCCTCGTGGGCGCGATGTTGCCCGCCGCCGCGGTACCGCTTCTCACCGCCCCGGTCATCCCCGTCCTCGGGACCGCGTTTTTGATCAACAATCGGTTGGTGCTACAGACATTCCTGGAACGAGAGGGCGTACGATTCGCCGCCTTTGGCGCCGTGGCGCTGGCCGGCGAGTCCGTCTGCTACCTCGCGGGCGCCAGCCTGGGTCTCATCTCTGCACCCCGCAACCTGCTCCGGAGGCCCTGAAATGACCGAGATGCGCGACGCCCTCGATTACCTCGTCAGCGGGTACCGCAAGCGCCTGCTGACCGAAGGGCCGCTCTTCGTCACCTGGTTCGTGACCTCCATCTGCAACGCGCGCTGCGTGCACTGCTTCTACTGGCGGAACCTGAACTCCCACCGGAACGATCTGACGCTGGAGGAGGTCGAGAAGATCTCCAAGTCCATGCCGACCTTCCGGAACCTGCTGCTCTCCGGCGGAGAGCCCTTCCTGCGCAAGGATCTCGACGACTTCTGCAAGATCATCCTGCACCAGAACAAGGTGAAGCTGCTCACCATCCCCACCAACGCCATCCCGGTGAAGAAGGTGGTGGACACCGCGACGTCGATCGCCCGGGACTGCCCGGACACCCGCATCTTCATTCAGATCTCCATCGACGGTCTGAAGGACACCCACGACGACATCCGCAAGTACCCGGGCGCCTTCGACCGGCTGCAGGAGACCTACTGGGGCATCCGCGAGGCCCAGAAGTCCTACCCCAACCTCCAGCCGACCTTCTGCTACGCCTTCATGGCCCAGAACGAGGACGAGGCCATCCCCACCTTCGAGTTCCTGCGGGGCACGCTGGGGGCCGACAACATCAACGTGAACCTGATCCGCGGCGACTCGATGGAGGGGGAGTGCCGGGGGGTGCAGGTCGAGAAGTACCGCAACGCCGTCGAGTACCTGATCGAGGAGCTGTCGCCGGCCCCGGAGAACCAGAACCTCTTCAAGAAGATCTACTGGACCCGGCACACCGCGGACTACCGCCACATCTACAAGACCATCAAGACCGGTGACTTCATCGCCCCCTGCCAGGCGGGCTACCTGAACGCGGTCATCGACGAGCTGGGCAAGGTCTACCCCTGCGAGATCCTGGGGCACCCCATGGGCGATCTGCGGGAGGAGAACTACGACTTCAAGAAGATCTGGCGCGGCTATCAGGCCGAGCAGCTCCGCAAGCGCATCTACGAAGAGAAGTGCACCTGCACCCACGAGACCAACGCCTCGATCAACACCAGCTTCAACCTGCCCATGCTGCTGAAGTCCTTCCTGCCCTGGGGCACGGAGTGGGGCCCCCGCGACGGCGGCGGCCCGGCGCCGCAGAAGGGCGATGAGCTGGGCAAGGAGCTGGGGGGCCAGACCCCCTGGTGGCGTGATGAGAGCGCCGCGAAGTAGGCCTCGGAGGGTGTGAACCCAGCGACCAACGGTGTCATCGGTTAGGCTGAGACATGGTGCTGATGCAAGTGCTGCTGGCTGTGCTCGCGTGCTCCTCCAAAGAGCTGCCCGCGCCCCCGCCTCCCCCCGGCGCTCAAGAGACCGACGACACCACACCGGACGACACCGCGTCAGGAGACACCGCGTCGGACGACACCGCGCCGGACGACACCGCGCCGGTGAGCGACGAGGCGGTTCGCCTCGAGAGCCCCGCCCGCGACCGCCCCGCGACCTCCCGGGAGGTGCCCGCCGAGCTGGTGCTCCTCTACGAGGGCGTCTGCGAGGAGCCCGACCTGCGCGTCGCCGAGGGGGCCTTCTACGCACCCGAGCAGGAGGGGTGGGAGAGCCCCCAGCCCGAGCACCAGTCTCCGGATGAGACCGCCTACGCGGGCCAGGGCGCGGCGGTCGCGGACCTGAACGGCGACGGGCTGCTGGACATCTACCTGCCGAACGTCGGCGCCGATCTGCTCTTCATCCAGGACGCGCGCGGTCAGCTGATCGATGAGAGCCAGGCGCGGCTGCCGGACATCGACGACGGCATCGGCACCGGCGCCGTGGCGGTCGACGTCGAGGGGGACGGCGACCTCGATCTCTACGTGGCCACCATCGGCGGCGAGGACATCCTGCTGCTCAACGACGGCGCTGGGGTCTTCACCGACGGCACCGCGGCCGCTGGCTTCGGGGGCTACCAGGGCGAGAGCATGGGCAGCACCTGGGCCGACTTCGACGGCGACGGCGATCTGGACCCCTGGGTGATTCAGTACGGGGGCTGGATGCTCAGCATGATGGAGGACGACGACGACCTGCTCGATCAGATCGCGTCGGCGCCCATGCGCCCGTTCTTCCGCAACCGGGGCGACGGCACCTTCGAGGATCTCTCCGACTGGCTCGACCTGGACGACCTGCGGTACCGCTTCGCCTTCGTCGCCGGCTGGTACGACATGACCGGCGACGCTCAGCCCGAGCTCTTCCTGCCCGTGGACTACCGACCTGAGATGAACGGGCTCACCAACAGCCTCTTTCGGATCGGAGAGGGCGAGCTGATCGATATCGCCGAGGAGACCGCCACCGCCTTCACCTTCAACCCCATGGGGATGAGCCGGGGCGACATCAACCAGGACGGCCGGCCGGACATGCTGCTCAGCGGCATCAACGAGTTCGCCCTGCTGACGAGCCTCGACGGCGGGAGCTGGTACGACAGCGCGCTCAGCCGCAACCTGACCGCCAGCGACGAGGAGGGCTTCGAGGGCTGGGGGACCGCCCTCGTGGACATCGACAACGACGGCGACCTCGACGCCTACGCGACCTGCGGCGTGGTGCTCGGGGATCTGGCGTACTTCTTCCGCAATGACCTCGACCCCGAGACCCACAAGGACCGAGGGGACAAGGAGCCGCCGAACCCCACGGAGCAGCTCGACCGCCTCTGGCTGCAGGACGACGACGGCCAGTTCCAGGAGAAGCAGCTCGACGGAAAGTGGGGCCTCCGCGAGACGGAGATCGGCCGCGGGGTGATCTTCGCGGACTTCAACCAGGACGGCTGGTTGGACATCCTCCGCCGCTACATGGACCGCCCCGCGACCCTCCACTACGCCCGCTGCGGCAGCGAGCACTGGCTGCAGGTCGAGCTGCGCGACGCCGGCACCCCCAACCCCTACGCCGTGGGCGCCCGGATCGAGGTCACCGTCGACGGCGAGCTCCAGACCCGCTGGATCGACGTCGGCAGCACCGGCCTGGGCTCAGGCGTGCCGCTCTCCGCTCACTTCGGCGTCGGCGACACCGAGCAGATCGACCAGCTCAAGGTCTACTGGCCCGACGGCTTCACCAGCACCTTCGAGGAGCTGGGGGTCGACCGCGCGCTGACGGTGGAGCGCCAGCGCCCGCTGTAGGCGCGCCGGCTCAGCCGAACATGGCCGCGCAGACGATGGCGGTGACGACCGCGCCGGTGATGTCAGCGCTCAGGCCCGCGACCACCGCGTGCCGCACGCGGCTCACGCCCACGGAGCCGAAGTAGACGGCCAGCACATAGAACGTGGTCTCGGTGGAGCCGTTCAGCGTCGAGGCGACGTAGCCGATGTAGCTGTCCGGCCCGTGGGTCTTGATGAGCTCGGTCATGATGCCGAAGGCCCCCGAGCCCGACAGGGGCCGCACGACCGCCATGGGCAGCACCTCGCCGGGCATTCCGATGAGCGAGCTGATCGCGCCCAGCGGGCGGGTCAGCATGTCCATGGCGCCGCTCGCCCGGAACATGCCCACCGCGACGAGGATGGCCACGAGGTACGGGATGATGCGGACGGCGATCTCGAAGCCCTCCTTGGCGCCCGCCACGAAGCTCTCGTACACCTTCACGTTCTTGGCCCAGCCGTAGCAGACCAGCGAGACGATCAGCACCGGGATGACCCAGTTGCCCATGTCCTTCGCCAGGTTCTGCATCGTCTCGACCAGCTCGTGGCCCGCCGGCAGCAGGGCGATCGACAGGGCGGGGGTCACCAGCAGCCCCACGCCGATGATGAGGAAGACACCCAGGGCGTACACCCCGAAGCCGCCCTCGGCCTCGCTCAGGTCGACCTCGGGCGCCTCCTTCTCCGGCGCGGGCGTGGCGGCGTCGGCGGCCTCCGAGCCCTCGATGGGGACCACGGGGAAGAAGCGCTGGAAGAGCTTGGCCGCGGAGATGCCCACGATGGTGGAGATGCCTGTCGCCAGCAGGGTCGGCGCCATGATGCCCCACGGGTCGACGCTGCCCTCCAGGTCGCGGATGGAGACCACGCCGCTCGGCAGCAGGGCCAGGCCCGAGGTGTTGATCGCCAGGAAGAGCACCATGGCGTTGGTGGCCACGCCGGGGGTGGTGTTGAGCTTATTCAGCTCGTGCATCGCCTTGATGCCCAGCGGGGTCGCCGCGTTGCCGAGGCCCAGCATGTTGGCGGCGATGTTCAGGATCATCGCGCCCATCGCCGGGTGATCCGGGGGCACGTCGGGGAAGAGGCGGGTCATCACCGGGCGGATGGCGCGGCCGAGCAGCTTGAGCAGCCCGCCCTCCTCGCCGATCTTCATCAGCCCGAGGAAGAAGGCCATGTAGCCGACGAGGCCCAGGGACAGCTCGGCGGCGCCCTTGGCGGAGCTGAACACCGCGCTGGACACCTCCGCCATGCTGCCGGTGATGGCGGCGACCACGCAGGCGATCAGGATGATCGCGACAAAAACGACGTTCACGAGCGCTCCGGGATCCCCACAGGGGTTGCCATGTCAAGAGTATCAGATCCGCGCTCTCCCTGCGGACCTCAGACCCTTGACGGGCGCTCGCTGGCTTGTCTTCGTCAGCGTATGTCGTCGCTGACCTGCCTGATCAGCCTGTCGGTGGTCGTGACAGCGCCTGCTTGGCGGCCTGGTGCATCCACGCGTCAACGACCTGCTGCCCATCGGGCGGCAGGTCGTCGATCCGACTGCGGATTCGTTGGATCATGCGGGTGACCGCTGCCCGGGATTGGCCCTTGTTTCTCGCGAGGGCTGCCTTGCTGCCGGCCTGGAAGAGGGCCCGCAGGTAGGCCTGATCAACCTCGGAGAGGGGCACCTCCTCCACCTTCGGCGTGGGGGTCGGGATCTTGGGAGCGTCGATGCGGCTCTCGATCAGGATCTTCTCCCGCGCGCCCTGCTCGCGGATGCGGCGGTGGGCCGCCTCGTTCACCGTGCGGTCGGCGATGGTGCGGACGAAGGCGTACAGCGCGGGCAGGGAGTCGCCCTGGAAGCGGGCCAGCGCGCCGGCCATCAGGCGGCACACGACCTCGCCGACCAGCTCCTCGATCTCCTCGGGGGAGAAGAGGTCGCGGTAGCGCTGGCGCCACACGCGGTTGACGCGGTTGTCGGTGTACTTGAGCAGCACCATGAACAGAGACCGGGCCTCTGGGGAGTGCCGGTCGGATAAGACCGTTCGGAGGGTTTCGCGGAGCTCAGACATCTCAGAACCCGTTCGAGATGAAGAAGGAGGGGTTCCAGGAGGTCTTCCCGGGCTCTTCCTCTTCCTCGCCGCTCTTCTCGTTGCTGGTCGCGCAGCGCTCCTCGTCGGAGGACTTCTCCGTCGCGGTCGGCTCACAGGCTCTTGTGGAGGCATCTGTCGGAGCGGTGACGCCGAAGGGGGCCAGGGTGACGGTCAACCACGTGATGAAAGCGGCGAGGTTCATGATGGCTACTCCTCCCGCAACAGGGCGAGGTCGGGGTCACGGGCGATGCTTGCGTTCAGGCTCTCGACGATCTCGGCGGGGTAGGAGCGCCGGATCATGTCGAGCAGGTTCTTGGCGTCCGCCTCTTCGTCGAGGCGGAGGAGGCTGCAGAGCACGTTCTGGAGGTTCTCCGAGGAGCGCTCGCGCTCCAGGGCGCGGGAGAAGTAGTCCAGCGCGACCTCGTATTGGTTCCGCATGAAGGCCAGAACGCCGCGGTGCCGGTCGACGGCCGCGAGGTTGTGCTGCAGCTCGGGGCCGCCCAGCTCCAGCGCGGCCATCTCCTGCTCGCCGGCGAGGCGCGCGGCCTCGGCCCAGTTGGCGACGCGGGGGTGGGCCTCGATGACGTGCAGGGCGGAGAGGTAGCGCACCCGGTCGATGCGGCCGGCGCCGTGCAGGCGGCGGGCGAGCGAGCGGACGTTGTCCGCCTCGAAGTCGGGCCGGCCGAGCGCCTGAGCGATCTCGTGCATGGCGTCGCGCTGGGACGCGGGGGCGCTCCCGGTCGGCGTGAAGTACGCCTGGGAGTCGACGCTCTGGTAGATGCGGTCCAGCAGCAGTCGGTAGTCCATCGAAGATCCTCGGGGGCGGTCGCGCCCTTTCCTCCCCCCCAGTGTGGCAGGGGATGGTCGTGTTGACATGGAGACAGAAAATAAATCGATTTATTACCGGTCGGCTCGGGGCCGGCCGATCGTCAGCCGCCGCCCGGGAGCTCTCCGGTCCGGGTGAAGCTGGCCAGCAGGCGCTCCACTTCGCGGTCGGCGTCGGCCTGGAGGTCGACGTCGAGGCCCACCTTCTCCAGGTTGGCGATCTCCGAGGCCAGCCCGTCGACGGCGGCGTCGGCCAGCCCGGCCTCGCCCACGGCGGAGAGGTCGTCCAGCGCGCGGATGGCGACGGCGACCTCCTGCAGGAGCTGGCCGGCCTCGGGGCCGAGGTCGAGCACGCCGGTGCTGCCCTCGACGACCTTCTGGGTGCGGAAGCGATCGGAGAGGTAGTCCAGCGTGTCCGCCAGGGCGTCCATGCGCTCTCGCAGATCCTCGATGATCCGCACGATGCCAGCGGACTCGGTCTCCACCTCGCCCCGGTGCTCGGGGAGGACGTCGGCGTGAACGCTGGGGGAGGGGATGACCGTGTGGATGGCGTCGCGGGCGACGTCCAGGCGCCGGACGAAGGCGCGCAGGGAGCGGCAGGCGTTGCCGTAGGCGCGGGCGGCCTCTTCCAGCTGACCGGGCTTCACGTCCACGGGCTGCGGGAGGTGATCCAGATCCGGCCGCTCCCTCGCGGCGCTCGCGAGGTGCACTCGGAGGGCGAGGACGGAGCGGGTCTTCCACACGGTCGCCAGCACCCGCTGGGTCGCGTCGGACTGAACGCTCAGCAGCTCCAGATCCTGGGCGTAGCGCTGGGCGATCTCCTCGCGGCCGGGCTTCGTCGCGATCTCGTTGCGCTTGGCGGTGAGGTGCATGGACTGGGATTCGCTGGCGCGGAGGGACTGCTCCAGGCTCTCCTGGAGGGCCTCCAGGCGCTCGGGATACCGGTACAGATCAACCGTCGCGGCCTCGGGGGTGGTGACCCCCTCCAGCCCGGCCCGGACCGCCGACGGCGGCAGCGCCGGATCGGATTTGCGCGTCACCAGCTTCCAGGCCCCTAGCACGGAGATGCCGCCCACCAGGGCCATAATCCCCAACAGGACCACCACGACTGCGATCAGCGGAGCGATTATCGGAACTGTCGCCATGGGCAGAGACTAACTGCCTCACGGCGCTCACGTCTCGCCCGTCGTTTTCCGATCCGCTTCGTGTAGCCGACGTGTAGTGGGGGGACCGCCTGTGTCCGAGGAGAGCTTGGAGAGCGCCATCGCGCGCAGCCTGGAGCGCAACGACGTCGATCTGCCGCTGAAGCCGGAGATCGTGACGCGCGTGCTCGCGCTCTCGCGAGACCCCGACGCCTGCTTCAACCACCTCTCCCGCTTGATCCACAACGACCCGATGCTGGCGGCTCACGTCATCCGGGTCTCCAACTCCTCGGCCTACATGGGGCGGGTGCGAATCACCACGCTGCGTCAGGCCGTGACCCGCATCGGTATGCGAATGCTCTCGGAGCTGGCCATCACCGTGGGCATCTCCGAGGTCTTCCGGGTGCCGGGCTTCGAGCACGAGGCTGAGCACATCTGGCGCCACGCGCTGACCACCGCGAGCTTCGCCCGGGAGGTCGCGAAGATCTGCGGCGCTCACGAGGAGGCCTCCTTCCTCTGCGGTCTGCTGCACACCATCGGCCGGCCGGTGGTGCTCCGCACGGCGGTGTCGACCGCCAATGAGATGGGGGAGGACATCAGCCACGAGGAGATCGTGGACCTGCTGGAGGCCTGGGAGGCGACGGTCGGGCGGCGCCTCGGCGCGGCCTGGGATCTGCCGCGCCCGGTCCGCGAGGCGATCCTCCACCACCAGGACTTCACCAAGGCCGAGATCTTCCGGGATCTGGTCGCGGTCACCCAGCTCGCGAGCCTGATGGCCACGCGGGTGATCGATGATGAGGTGCTGGCTGAGGGCCTGAAGGAGCACCCCGCGACCTGCGAGCTGGAGATCTCCGAGGAGGCGATGGACGATCTGATCGAGCGGGCCGAGAAGTCGCTGCTGACGGTGCGCGCCATCGCCGCGTAGCGTTCGCCGGGCGGTCAGAATCTGGCAGTTTCGGGCCTCCTGACGCGATAGATTGTGTGGGTATGAGCGCCCTGCCACCTGAGCTTTCGTTCTCGCCGGTCGTCCGCCCCGGGCCGCAGCTCGACGCCCTCCTCCGCGGCAGCCGCGCGCCGGACCGACAGCTCCACGTCTTCTCCGAGGCCATCCTCCGGGGCTCGCTCGTCGAGCTCCTGACAGCGGCGGAGGGGCCGGGTCGTCTGACGCTGCTCGGCGGGATCATCAGCTACAGCCGCGGCCTCGGCGACGGCGCGATGTCGACGGTCGTGGACGGCATGTGGTGGCCGATGATGCGAGAGGCCGCGGACTCCCGGCTCGCGCCGTGGCTCTCGATCGAGCTCTGGCAGGGATTCCGCAGGTTCAGCGGGGCCCGGGCCCAGGCATTCTTCGTCGGGTATCTGGCGCTGTTCGGGGTCGACGACGCCCTGACCTGGCTCCTCACGAACTGCGACGGGCCTAAAGCGGAGGCGCCGGTGAGCGTGCTGGCGGCGAGCGGCGAGGCCGCCGCGCTGTCGCTGCTCACCCGGCTGGTCCTCACCGCGCAGACCTACAAATCCAGGCTCGCCGCCCGCGCGCTCGCCGGGCTCGATGAGGTCGGGCTGCCCTGGCTGCTCTATGTGCTGGAGCGCGGCGAGGTCACCGCCCGCGCCAGCGCGGCGATGGCCCTGGCGCGGCCGCCGGCGGCCGCCCTGCCGGCGCTCGCGGCCGCCCTGCGGGGCGAGCGCTCGGCGGTGGTCCGGGCGGCGCTGGGGGTGGCCCTCTTCAACGGCCGCGACCGCGCGCCCTTCGAGGATCGGGGCGCGACCGCCGAGGCGCACGCGGCGCTGGACGCCGAGCTGGCGGGGCAGCCCGCGATGCGCCTCCCCCGCTGGCTCCTGCTCAAGGAGCAGACGCCGCTGCGGTGGTCCAGCGGGGCGTGCCTCTCGGAGGGGGCGACCCGTTGGATCCTTACCCGTCTGGCGACCGAGACCGCGACGGCGCGGGATCCCGATCTCGGGGCCGTGCTGGCGCACACCCGCCCGGACAACCACCCCCTCTTCCTGAAGCTGCTGGAGCGGCAGCGCGCCGCGCGCGGCCCCATCAAAGCCCCCGGCTGGCTCCTGTGGGCCCGGATCCGCCTGGGCGACGCGGCGATCCTGGAGGAGACCGGCCGCGAGATGTGGAGCGCGGTGTACCTGGGGCAGTACGGCGTCGCCGACGACGCCCGCGACGTGCTGGCGCTGACCCCCGGCGTCACCCACCTGCACTGGTTCGACCGCCTCCTGAACCAGCGGCGCTGGATGCGCTTCTGCGGCGGCGCCTGGGACGCGCTGGCGCGGCGGGCCGGCGGCAGCGCCCTCGAGGCCGACGCCCAGCTCGAGGCGGCGCTGCCGACCCTCGGCTTCGACGACGAGGGTCGCAAGCCCGTCCGCTACGGACAGCGGACCCTCTCGTTGGTGATGGGAGAGCAGGGCGCGATCGAGCTCTGGGGCGAGGGCCGCCTCTTTCGGAGCCTGCCCAGAGCGCGGAATATCGACGACCCCGTGGTCATCAAGGCCGCCCAGAAGGCCGTCCGCGAGGACCGCGCCCGGATCGGCGACTACCACGCCGCGCAGCTCCTGCGCTTCGAGCGGGCGATCGGCACGGGCCGGAGCTGGCCCGCGCCGCGCTGGCGCGCCCTGCTGACCCACCCGCTCACCCGTCGGACTCTGCGCGGGCTCCTCTGGGAGCGCGTGGGGCTCGCCGGCCCGAGGCGCTTCTGCGTCGATGACCACGGCGACCTCTGGGATCGAGACTACGAGCCGGTCGTCCTCCCCCGGAGCGGTCGGGTCCGGCTGGCGCACCCGGCAGAGCTGACGCGATCGGAGCGCGCCCGCTGGTGGGAGATCTTCGGCGAGAGCGAGCGCGTCCCGGTCCTCGATCAGTTCTCCCGCCCGGCGCTGACCGAGGCGGATGACCCGCGCGCGTCGAGGCCGGGCCTGCCGAAGCTGCGCGACTACTTCATCGACACATTCATCGACACACTGCGGAGCCGGGGCTACCGCCCGGAGGGCCCGCCCGACGCCCCCGAGACCTGCGCCCGTCCGTTCGCCGACGGCTGGAGCGTGCGCCTCGCCTTCACCCCCTTCGACCCCGCCTTCAGCAGCTACGATCAGGCCGATGACATTGAGCTGACGGGCTTCTGGTACCTGCGCGCCGGCCGCGAGGTGTCCGCCGACTCCGTGCCCGCCCGGGTGCTGTCCGAGGGGCTCCGCGATCTCACGGACGTACTGCGATAGGGTCTTACCCCTACCAAGGTACGAAATGGGCAACGTTGAGATCCTGGACACCCTCCGCCACACCTGCCACGCCTGCGGCGGCTCGTGCTCGGGAATGGCCGTGCGCGTGCTGGATGAGGCCGAAGGCGAGCGCGTCCGCGGCTTCGGCGAGGCGCTCGGCATCGCCGACTCCGTGCAGGGCGACAGGCTCCGCGAGGCCGACGGCGCCTGCGTCTTCCTGGGTGAGGATCAGCGCTGCCGCATCCACGCCCGCTGGGGTGGTGAGGTCAAGCCCCGGGTCTGCCAGCAGTACCCGGTGATCGCCATCCGCGTCGAGGAGGGCATGCGCCTCGGGCTGGACCCGGGCTGCCTGACCCAGTGGCGCTCCTGGCGCGACGGCCCCGAGGTCGACGTGGAGAACGCCATCCTCTCCTCGGTCCCCCTGGACCCCCGCCTGCGCGGCTCCGAGGAGGGCATCATCGCCCTCTGCGGCGCGCCGGACGTCACGGTGGCGCGGCTGATCGGCACGCTGACCGGCGAAACACCAGACGGTGAGGGCCTCCCGGCGGGCTTCGCGGATCGCTGGTGCATGCTCATGCTCAAGGCCCCGCTGGCGGCGACGCTCGCGCGCTACGGGCAGGCCCAGGTCTTCCACCGGCACCTCGCGGAGCTGCTGGCCGAGCTGGACCGCACGCTGAAGCCCGGTGAGCCCCCCGCGTGGCCGGTCCTGTCCCCCGAAGCGGACGCCTACGCCGTGGAGCTGGCCCGGCGCATGGTCTTCCTCCGAATGGGCGCCAAGCGCGGCCCGCCGCCGGCGGTGGCGTTGGTGGCGCTGGGGGGCGCGCTGACCTGCGCCTGGGGCCTCGTGAAGGACGGCGCGATCGATGAGGATGGCTGGGCCCAGGCCCTGAGCGTCTGGACCCGCTTCATCCGCAGCGACGTCGTCTGGCGGGCCCTCTTCCCCGAGCCCGGCGTGATGCGCTGGCTCGTGACGGGGCAGGGCGGATGAGCAGCTTCACCGCGCAGCTCGACACGCTCCCGGCGATGGGCGTGGGCGTGAGCTTGAGCTTCGGCATGGAGCCGGATCCGGTGGCGCTGGCCGCCATGCCCGGCGGGCCGTCCTTCGTGGAGTACGCCGGCGCCGTGCAGCACGAGAGCGTCGCGGCGCCGGTGGCGGCGCTGCAAGCGCAGGGCGTGCCGGTGCTGTTTCACCCGAGCTGCCTGAACCTCTGCGGGCCCTGGCCCAACCCCCCGGGCTGGCTCGCGGCGGTGGACGCCCACGTCCGCGCCGTGGACAGCGCCTGGCTGGCCCAGGACGTGTCGGTCTGCTTCGTGGGCGATGAGCCGGGCTACTCCATCCAGCTCGGCTACTTCGTGCCGCCCATCTTGACCCGGGCCTCCCTGGAGCAGGCCGTCGAGCGGGTCGCCGAGGTCTGCGCGGCGGTCAGCGCGCCGCTCCTGCTGGAGCCCGCGCCGGTGACCTTCCAGCTCGGGGAGATGAGCATCTTCCAGTGGCTCGGCGAGCTGGCGGAGCGCACCGACTGCGGGCTGCTGCTGGACGCCGGACACGTCGTCTCGCACCTGCTCGCGGGCAGCCAGCCCTCCCTCAACCGCGCGCTGGAGGGCATGGACCTCGGGCGGGTGATCGAGCTGCATGTGGCCGGCGGGGTGCTGGAGAAGCGCGGGGACCGGCGGTACTACCTGGACGCTCACGACCTGCCCATCCTCCCGGAGACCTGGAAGGTGTTCGCGGCGCTCCTGCGGCGCTGCCACAACCTGCGCGCGGTCTGTGTGGAGTGTGAGGGCGCGGTGGGCCGCACCGCGCTGCCGGTGCTGCGGCGGGTGCGGGAGGAGGTGGCCGAGAGCGCCGCCTCGGTGACCCTGCGGATCAAAGCCCGGTCGGAGCTGGCCGGGGAGGTGAGCCGATGAGCGCGATGAACGAGCCGGTCGACCGCCAGTACGCGCTGCTGCTGCGCCTGCTGTTCGACGCCGACGCCCGGGAGCAGCTCCAGGGTGACCCGGAGGGGCTGCTGTCGGAGGTGGGCCTCTCCGGCGACGACGCCGCGCCCTTCCGCGACGTGGACGCGGCCGGGCTGGCCATCGACGCCGAGCTGCGCCGCCGCTACCTGATGAGCGCCATGTGCCGCGCCTATCCGCAGACGGCGGGGGCCATCGGCGCCGCCCCGGGCGGCGGGGAGCGGCTGGCGGCCTTCCTGGCCTCCCCGGCCATGATGGGCTCGCTGGCTGAGCGCTCGCAGGCCTTCGGTGACCACCTCGCGCGCCTGCTGACCCTCAACGACACGGCGGTGGACCGCTTCATGGGCGCCTTCCTCGCCTTCGAGCGCGGCCTTGTGGACACAGCGGCCCGGGTGCGCGCGGCGGTGGAGGCCGGCGAGCCCGCCCCCGCGCCGGAGCGCTACGCCCCCGACCGCGTCGCCCGGGGCTACCCCACGCTCTCCTCATTCATCACCATCGTTCAGCTCCCCTGCTCGCCGGCGGTGCTGGAGGTGGCGCTGGAGCACGCGGGCCCCGAGGACGTCTGGCGCCGCATCGCCAGCGGATCGTTGGACATCAACCGGGTGAAGAGCGTGGCCCGCGCCGCGCCCGCCCCGGTGACCATCGCCGCCCGGGGCTTCGCCCGGGGCCACGCGTCCGCGCGCGCTGGCGGCGGCGCGGCGCTCATCGACGTGAGCCACGTCACCGTGGAGCTGGCCGGGCTCCAGGCAGCCCGCCTCGCGGAGTTCGACGGCAGCCGCGGCACCGCCGAGCTCCCCCCGGCCGACCGGGCGCTGGCCGAGAAGCTCCTGAACGCGGGCATTCTGCAGCTGCTCTGATCGCTGCCCGGACAGCCGGCTACGGCCAGGGGTGGATGTCCAGCGCGGGCCACCACTCCCGCCAGCGCGCCACCTTGGCTTCGTAGGCGGCCTGGGACACCAGGACCGTGTTGGGGCGGACCACGCCGGCGAACAGATCCGCCAGCCCGAACGGCGCGATGACGTCCGCGGGCGTGATCGCGCCGCGGACCGCCACGGCGGAGACGAAGGTCGGCCAGGTCGCCACGGAGGCCCCGATGTCGGGGTAGGGCGGGATGGCCCTGCCGAACGTCGCCTCGTACCAGGTGTGCACACGGGCCACGTTCACCACATCCGGCGGCAGCTCCGGCGGCAGGTGCGGGGCCAGCCGCGTCGCCAGCGCCGCCTCGGACGCCCCGGTGAGGTCGTCGGGGTCAAAGAACAGCACGTCGATGTCCTTCAGCCCCCGCCGCCAGGGGTGACCCGCCGCGAGGTTCCAGACCGGCTGACAGACCGCGCCCGCGCCGAGCCAGACGCCCTCGGGCAGGGCATCCAGCAGCGCGGCCAGGGCGGGGATGTCGCGCAGGATTCCAGACAGCGCGGCGATCTGCTCGGCCAGCGGCCGGTGGGCGAGGGCGGGGGTGTGGCTCATGGTCGGTCGAGGATACGCCGGATGTGCGCGGCGACGCGGTAGAGTCGGGGCATGTCCTCCCTACAGACGATCCTCGCGGAACGGTTCCCTGGCGCGGTGACCGAGTCGGCGTTCCTCTTCCGCACCCACGGCGCGCTCACGAGCGAGGGCTTCACCAACCACAACACGCTCCCCTGCGTGGGGCTGTGTCGAGACGAGCTGGGCTTCTCGCTCAAGCGGGGCATCGAGTCCCGCTGGGGGGAGCCGTTCAGCTTCTCATCGCTGGGCGGGATGCTGACGCTGGGGCGGACGGGCTTCGCGGCGGCGACGCACCACGCGCCGGTTGAGGGCGGCCGGGGGCGGCTGCTGTTCTTCGTGATGCCGCACATCGCCATTGGATCGGACGGCGTGCTCGGGCGCTGCGGGCGCCAGGGCCAGCAGGTTGGGGCGTCGGTGGCCTGCGGGGCGCTGCGGGCGTTCCAGGCGGAGCTGGAGAGCGGCCACCTGTCGATGAAGGTGGACTTCCGGGACGTGGAGCAGAGCCTGCTGAAGGCGCGCCTGGTGGAGGAGCTGCCGTTCGGGAGCGTGCCGGATCTGGCGACCATCACGATGGCGGCCCACGCCATCGCGTCCCGCGATCTGGCGGCGCTCATCGATGAGGGGCTCGACTCCTCGCGCATGGACTACGCGCTGATCACCGGGGTGCACATCCACGGCTCCGAGGGGGCGGACTACATCTGGCCCGGCGAGGTCTCGGTGAGGGTTCGAGGAGAGCGGCGGGAGGTCGCGTTCAAGGACGACCGCTCGTAGTGAGCCGCTTGCAATCGGCGCCTGCGAAGGCGAAGACAGTAGGGTGACCCGCACCGCATGAGGCCGCCCCGATGATGGAGGATGACGACGAAATCCAGCCGCTCGCGCCGCTGGATCTCTCGCTGATGAACCTGCTGGATCAAGTCCGCGCCCGCACCGGCGCCGCGCGGGCCTCGCTGTTCCTGCGCGACCCCGAGACCGGCGAGGCCGTCACCCGGGCCGCCCACCTGGAGAAGGTCCAGGAGATCCGCGTCGCGCCAGGTCGCGGCATCGTCGGCGCCGTGCTCGATCAGGATCGCTGGATGTCCTGGCCCGGCGAGGCCCCGAGCCCCAACGCCAAGGTGATGGCCAGCACGGGCTACACCCCCGAGAGCGTGCTGGCGGTGCCGGTGCGGATTGACGACGCCCCCGTTGGGGTGCTGCAGCTCCTCGACTGCGCCCTGGACGAGCGCTCTCGCAAGCGGGCCGAGGGCGCCGCGGCGCGGCTCGAGCGCATCCTGGGTCGCTCCAGCCTGGTGCACCAGCTCCGCCCTCGCGGGGACCGCTCCGTCTCCCTGAGCTACGCCTTCGAGGGCATCATCGGGGCCTCCCCGGCCATGAAGAGCGCCTTCGAGCTCGCCGGGCGGGTCGCCGACGTGGACGCCTCGGTGCTGATCACCGGTGAGACGGGGACGGGCAAGGAGCTGTTCGCTCGCGCGCTGCACGCCAACTCCAAGCGGGCGGCCGGCGAGCTGGTCAAGGTGGACTGCGGCGCGCTGCCCGACACGCTGATCGAGTCCGAGCTGTTTGGCCACGAGAAGGGCGCCTTCACCGGCGCGGTGGCGCGGACGGAGGGGCGGGTGCTGCGAGCGGACGGCGGCACGCTCTTCCTCGATGAGGTGGGTGAGCTGTCCATGACCGCCCAGACCCGGCTGCTGCGGGTGCTGGAGGAGAAGGTTGTCCAGCCCCTCGGGAGCAGCGGAAAGCCCCGTAAGGTCGACTTCCGGCTCGTCTCGGCGACCCACCGGGATCTGGCCGCCATGGTGCGGGCCGGTGAGTTCCGGGCGGATCTCTACCACCGCCTCCAGGTGGTCCGAATCCGCCTGCCGAGCCTGAAGGAGCGCGGCGCCGACGACATCCTCCGGTTGGTTGAGCACTTCGCCCACCAGCACGGGGGGCGCTACGAGCGACCGGTGAGGAGCATCCCCGCCGTGACCCAGGAGCGCCTCATCAAGCACCGCTGGCCCGGCAACGTGCGCGAGCTGTCTCACGCGGTCGAGAGCGCGGTGGTGCTGGCCTACGACGGCGCGCTCACCCCCGAGCTGTTTGAGTTCGAGGACACCGTCGCCGCCCCCGATAGCGCTCGCGGTGCCTCTGAGTTCTCTGGAGAGCCCACCCTCGCGGATCTGGAGCAGCGCTACATCAGCTGGCTCATGAATCGCTACGATGACCGGAAGGTCGACGTGGCCCGCGTCGCGGGGATCGGCCGCAGCACCCTCTGGCGGCGCCTGCGGGAGATGGGCTACGACACCGGGGACTGAGTCGGAGGTGTGGCGTGAGGGACAAGCTGGAGGCGCTCTTGGAGGCGCTGGTGTTCCCGGTCGAGGGGGAGGCTGTCGAGCATGAGGGGACGTGGCATCGCTTCGCGATCCAGATGGCCGGGATGGAGGACATCGGTGATGGGCTGCCGCGCCCGGTCCTCCGGCTCATCGGGTTTGAGCGGGAGGATGAAGGCGCAGACTGGATGATCAGCAACATCAAGGAGCAGTACTGCTGGATGTTGGGGGCGGAGCATCTGTTGGAGTCCGAGGAGCGGATCCGGGCTTACCTGGAGGGGTTGAAGGAGGCGCTGCAGATCGCGCTGACCTCTCCCAAGGTGCGGGGGCTTATGCCGAATGATCTCGTGAGCTTCAGCAAGCACCCGCTGGGGCTCGTGCGGGCGAAGACCGCCGATGACTTTATGAACGCGCTGATGCAGAAGAGTCGGCTGGGGAAGCTGGTCTGAGGGGCTCACAGCGCCCCTGCCCCACCCCTTCCGCCCAACCGCGCGGCATCCCCACCCTCTCGCTAAGCCCCCACCTTCCTCCTCCGGAGCGGCTTGCACACGCCGCACGGCGCGCGCCAACTGCGAAGAGGACCCTCTGAGGAACGCGACGTCCCAGCGCCTCACACTAGAGGGTGTTGCGACGTCAGATGCCTCGCCGCAAGGCGACATCAGGAGGCAAGACCT